>Ga0207683_10003901_pt1 | contig 12923 bp, 14 predicted proteins | sample KBSM73metaG_FD_184333 | JGI IMG/M metagenome (GOLD analysis project Ga0207683, IMG submission 184333) | Miscanthus rhizosphere microbial communities from Kellogg Biological Station, Michigan, USA - KBS M7-3 metaG (SPAdes) (version 2) | ecosystem: Host-associated > Plants > Roots > Rhizosphere >...
GACCGAGCCCACCACGGGCACGGATACGACGAAGCTCAAGACCACCGCCACGAAGAAGGATGACCGCTATGTCGTCAACGGGCAGAAGGTCTGGATCTCGCGCGTTGCGCATTCCGACCTGATGATCCTGCTGGCGCGCACCACGCCGGTTGCCGACGTCAAGCGCAAATCGGACGGCATGTCGATCTTCATCGTCGATCTCCATCAGGCCATCGGTCACGGACTCACGGTTCGACCGATCGCGAACATGGTGAATCATGAGACCAACGAACTCTTTTTCGATGATCTCGAAATACCGGTGGAGAACCTGATCGGCGAGGAGGGAAGGGGGTTCAAATACATCCTTGACGGCCTCAACGCCGAGCGCACGCTGATCGCGGCCGAATGCATCGGCGACGGCTACTGGTTCATCGAGCGCGCGGCCAAATACGCGGGCGAGCGCATCGTGTTCGACCGCCCGATCGGCAAGAACCAGGGCGTGCAGTTTCCCATTGCCGAGGCGTACATGGAAGTCGAGGCCGCCAACCTGATGCGGTTTCGCGCGTGCGATCTGTTCGATGCGCGCGAGCCCTGTGGTGCGGAAGCGAACATGGCGAAGCACCTGGCGGCCAAGGCATCGTGGCAGGCGGCAAACGTCTGCCTGCAAACGCATGGGGGCTTCGGCTTCGCGAGCGAGTACGACGTCGAGCGGAAGTTTCGCGAGACGCGGCTCTATCTCGTGGCGCCCATCTCGACCAATCTCGTGCTGTCCTATGTCGCCGAGCACGTGCTCGGCCTGCCGCGCTCGTTCTGACGTCGGCCATGCGTCCTCTCGAGGGCATCACCGTGATCACGCTCGAGCACGCGGTGGCGGGACCGTTCTGCACCCGGCAGCTCGCCGATCTCGGTGCGCGGGTGATCAAGATCGAGCGTCCCGGCACGGGGGATTTCGCGCGCGGATACGACGAGCGCGTGCGCGGCCTTGCGTCGCATTTCGTGTGGGCCAATCGCTCCAAGGAAAGCCTGACGCTCGACGTGAAGCATGCGGAAGCCGAGGCGATCCTCGCCCGGCTCCTGCAAGGCGCCGATGTCCTGGTGCAGAACCTGGCACCGGGGGCGGCGGTGCGTCTCGGGCTTGGGTACGACACGCTCAAGGACCTGCACCCTGGACTCATCGTCTGCGACATATCGGGTTATGGCGATGCCGGCCCTTACCGCGACAAGAAGGCCTACGATCTGCTGGTCCAGAGCGAGTCGGGGTTTCTGTCGATCACGGGAACGCCCACCGAGCCCGCGAAGGCCGGCTGCTCGATCGCGGACATTTCCGCGGGCATGTATGCCTACAGCAGCATCCTCGCCGCGCTGATTGCGCGCGGGCGCACCGGCGCGGGATGCCGGATCGACGTGTCGCTGCTCGAAACGATGGTGGAATGGATGAGCTATCCGCTCTACTACGCCTACGAGGGCGCGCCTCCGCCGGCCCGCACCGGCGCGGCGCATGCGACGATCTATCCCTACGGGCCGTTTGCCGCGGGCGATGGAAAGATCGTGATGCTGGGGTTGCAGAACGAGCGCGAATGGGCCGTGTTCTGCGACAAGGTCATCGGCAACGCGGACCTTGCGACCGATCCGCGCTTCTCTTCGAATTCGCGGCGCACCGCTGCCCGCGATGCGTTGCGCGCGATCGTTGTCGAGTCGTTCGCGAGATTGACGGCGGACGAGGTCGTGGCGCGTCTCGATGCGGCGCAGATCGCCAACGCCCGCATGAACGGCATGGAAGAGGTCTGGAATCACGCACAACTGAAGGCACGTGGACGCTGGACGGAAGTGGCCACGTCGGCAGGTCCGATCGCCGCGCTGCGGCCGCCGGCTTCGCTCAGCTCCGTCGAGCCGCGAATGGATCCGGTTCCCGGCCTGGGGGAGCATACCGACGCGATCCTGCGCGAACTCGACTACGACGACACGGCGATCGCGCGTTTACGCGCCGAGGGCGCGATCTGATCTCCTGCCCGATCTGTTTCCCTCATCGCCCCCTTCTGGACGGGTGGCCTTCATGCCGGTCCTGCCACAATGGCCGCTTGAACGCTTATGTCTGACGTCGTCCTCGCGCACGCGGGGAGCCCGTGACGCGCGGCCAACAACGCCGGGTTCCCGCTTTCGTTGGAACCACGGAGGGGGTGACAGGTAACCCCAGTCTCACGTCGTCCTCGCGCACGCGCGAGATCCCCCGTTGAAATTGCCGATGGCTGCCGTCATCTGGCCTGCATGCCTCCGCTCGATCTGCCGCGGCAGCCGCCGGTCCCCGCGGGTGGCCCTCCGTCTGCCACCGCGGCGACGTCCGACGTTGCGCTGCTGGACGCCTACTCGGCGGCGGTGACGAGCGCCGTGTCGCGCGTCGCGCCCGCCGTGGCGCATGTGCGGGTGGAGCGCGCCAACGCACCGCGCGCCGGACGCGAGGGATCCGGCTCCGGATTCATGATCACCCCTGACGGTTATCTCGTCACCAACAGCCATGTCGCGGGTGGGGCAACCTTGCTCGAGGTCACGCTGCCCGACGGGCGGACTGCGTCCGCGTCGATCGTGGGGGACGATCCCGACTCCGACCTTGCGGTGCTGAAAGTGGGTGCCGGCGATCTGGCGTGGTGCCGTTTCGGCGATTCGCCGTCGGTGCAGGTCGGCCAGATCGCGATCGCCATCGGCAGCCCTTACGGCTTCCAGCATACCGTCACCGCCGGCATCGTGAGCGCGCTTGGCCGTTCGATGCGCGCGCGTACCGGCCGCATGCTCGACAACATCCTGCAGACCGATGCGTCCCTCAACCCCGGCAACTCCGGCGGACCGCTGGTGGACAGCGGCGGTCGCGTGATCGGCGTCAATACCGCGGTGATCCTGCCGGCGCAGGGCCTTTGCTTCGCCATCGCCGCCTCGACCGCGGAACGCGTCGCGAGCGCGCTGATCCGCGATGGCCGCGTGCGGCGCGCGTGGCTCGGCGTCGGTGGACAGACGCTCCCCTTGCCGCGCCGCATCGTCCGGCATTTCGGCCTCCTTCGCGATGGCGGCGTGCGGGTCGAATCGATCGAAGCGGATTCGCCGGCGGCGGCATCGTCGCTGCAGCGTGGCGACGTCATCATCTCGCTCGACGGCGATCCCGTCGCCCATGTCGACGACCTTCAGCGCCTGCTCGTGGGCGAGACGATCGGCAGGCCGATCGAGATCAGGGCCGTGCGGCGTGATCGCGTCGTCACGATCGAGCTGACCCCGAGGGAGTCCGGTTCAAAGCGACGATGACGCGCCTGCGATCGGGGCCGCCGCTAGGCAACCATCGGATCCTGTGCAACAATCGTCTCAACTTTATTGGCATCAGGGTGACCGCGATGCTCGACCGTGACGGCTATCGCCCGAACGTCGCCATCGTCATCGTCAACGGCAGGAATCAGGTCTTTTGGGGCAAACGGATCCGCGAGCACTCGTGGCAATTTCCGCAAGGCGGCATCAATCCCGGTGAAACGCCCGAGCAGGCGATGTACCGGGAACTGCGCGAGGAAGTCGGGCTTCGTTCGCACCATGTCAGGATTCTCGGCCGCACGCGCGATTGGCTGAAGTACGAGGTCCCGCAGCACTGGATCAAGCGCGAATGGCGCGGCAGCTACCGTGGCCAGAAGCAGATCTGGTATCTCCTGCGTCTGACAGGGCGCGACAACGACGTCTCGCTCCGTGCCACCGATCGCCCCGAGTTCGACGCATGGCGCTGGCACGAGTACTGGGTGCCGCTCGATTCCGTGATCGATTTCAAGCGTGAGGTCTATCGCCGCGCGTTGCTCGAGCTCGAGCGATTTGCGCACATGAAGCCGCAGACCCGCCGCGAGCGCCTGTATGGCTTTGGGCATCCGGTGATGCCGCCGTCCTACGCGGATCCGAACGTCACGTCCAGCGACTGATCGTCGCGATGTGCCCAGTGCTTGCTAGCGCATCAGTCCCACCGTCGTCATCGCGTGTGCGGCGCTGACTGCGATCCCCACCACCGCGAGCCGGAAAATGTATGACAGCATGATCGCGCACAGCAGCACGACGATCGTGTAGGGGACCGTCTTGTCGGGTGCGCATTTCCGCAGCACGGCCGCGCCGACGAAAAACGTGTAGCACGCATAGATCGCCGCGGCGAGGAGTGCGACCATGCCGAGCAACGGATCGACGAACGAGGCGATCGAGGCGATCCACATCACCGTCGAGCTGTAAGCGACGAGCTTGAGCGAGGCGACGATATCCTTCGTGCCGCCGAACGAGGGCGCAAGTGCGTCGACGATCAGCGTCAGGATAAAGGTCGCGATGAGCGTCATCACGTAGGCGCCGATCGCGAACTTGGCCGCCGCTGCGCCGCCTTTCCCGATGACGACCACCAACGGCCCGATTGCCGCGAAGAGCATCACCCAGCCGGCATAGAGCGATTGGACGCTCGCGTGCTCGGCACCGATCTTCGGCCATTCCGTTCTGGGGTCGAACAGAATGCCTTTCAGGCGGTCGAGCAATGCCATCGTGGTTCCCCCTGCATTGTTCGCGATCCCCCTCGCCGTTGCTGTGCGGACCGGCGATGGACGGGTCTGTGCCGCCGAGAGTGTATTGCAGAGGAGTGCGAGTGTCGATGCGTGCGCTTGGCGTACGCGACGCTCGCACCCGAATCGGTGCCTATCCGAGCAGCACGAGATTGTCGCGGTGAATGAGCTCGGGCGCATCCACATAGCCCAGGATCGCCTCGATCTCCGAGGATGCGCGACGCAGGATGCGGCGGGCGTCGTGCGAGCCGTAGTTGACGAGTCCGCGTGCGATTTCGTGTCCGTCCGGCGCGAAGCAGCCCACGACCTCTCCGCGCTCGAACTCGCCGTCGACCGCCATCACGCCGATCGGCAGCAGGCTCTTGCCCTCGCGCGCTAGCGCGCGCACGGCGCCGTCGTCGAGCTTGAGCGCGCCGGCTGTCCGCACGTGGTCGGCGAGCCACTGCTTGCGCGCAGCGAGCGACCCCGTCGCGGCAAGGAGCGCCGTGCCCACTTCCTCGCCGCGCGCGAGCCGCAGCAGGACGTCGGGTTCGCGTCCGCATGCGATCACCGTCGAGGCCCCGGAGCGGGCCGCACGCTTGGCGGCGAGGATCTTGGTCAGCATGCCGCCGCTTCCGATGGCGCTTCCCGCGCCGCTCGCCATGGCTTCGAGCGCGGGATCGCCTGCGCGCGCGGTACGCACGAGCGTCGCGGTGGGATCCTTGCGCGGATCCGCGGTGTAGAGCCCTTGCTGATCGGTCAGCAGCACGAGCAGGTCGGCCTCGATCAGATTCGCCACCAGCGCGCCCAGCGTGTCGTTGTCGCCGAAACGAATCTCGTCGGTCGTCACGGTGTCGTTCTCGTTGATGACCGGGATCACGCCGAGCGCGAGCAGCGTCGTCAGCGTGGTGCGCGCGTTGAGATAACGGCGCCGATCGGACAGGTCTTCGTGGGTAAGGAGGACCTGTGCCGTGTGCAGGCCGAATTTCGAGAACGCCGCTTCGTAGGCCTGCACGAGGCCCATCTGGCCCACCGCGGCCGCTGCCTGGAGGTCGTGGATCGCGCGCGGCCGCGCGATCCATCCGAGTCGCTGCATGCCTTCGGCGATCGCGCCGGACGAGACGAGCACGATCGATTTGCCATCGTGACGCAATGCCGAGATCTCGCCCGCCCATCGCGCGACAGCCGCATGGTCGAGACCGCGGCCGTCGTTGGTGACGAGGCTCGAGCCAACCTTCACCACGATGCGCACCGCGTGCGCGAGATCGCCAGTCATTCCGGCGCTTCCCGGCGCCTGCGCGTGGAGCGCGGCTTCGGACTGACGACTATTGGCGGCGGAGATTCGCTCGCTGCGTCGGCGGACGGTTGCGGCGCCGGGTGATCGTCGAGCCACGCCTGAATCGCGAACGTCAGCTCGCGACAACCGGTGCCGTCGATGGCGGCGACGGCGAACATCGGCCCCTTCCATCGGTACGCTCGCACGAAGGCCTTGATGCGCTTCTCCCGCTCTTCCTCGGGAATCAGGTCGATCTTGTTCAGCACGAGCCAGCGGGGCTTGTCGTAGAGTGCCTGGTCGTAGCGCTCGAGCTCGCGCACGATGGCGCGCGCATCGTGCACCGGATCGGCATCGGGGTCGCTCGGCGCGAGATCGACGATGTGCAGCAGCAGGCGCGTGCGTTGCAGGTGGCGCAGGAACTGGTGGCCGAGGCCCGCGCCGTCGGCAGCCCCTTCGATGAGCCCGGGAATGTCCGCAACGACGAAGCTCCTCGCGGTGTCGGTGCGCACGACGCCGAGTTGCGGTGCGAGCGTGGTGAACGGGTAGTCGGCGACCTTCGGCCGCGCCGCCGAGATTGCGCGGATGAACGTCGATTTGCCGGCATTCGGCAATCCCAGCAGTCCGACGTCGGCCAACACCTTGAGCTCCAGCCGCAGCTTGCGCTGCTCGCCCTTTTCTCCCGGGGTGCACTGGCGCGGCGAGCGGTTGGTGCTCGACTTGAAATGCAGGTTGCCAAGCCCGCCCTTGCCGCCTTGCGCGATCAGCGCGCGTGCGCCGTCTGTAGCGAGATCGGCGATGACCGTCCCGGAATCGGCGTCTGCGATCACGGTGCCGACGGGCATCCGAAGCACGATATCCTCGGCGCCGTGGCCGTATTGATCCGCGCCGCGGCCATTCTCGCCGCGCTTGGCGCGATGAATGCGCGCATAGCGATAGTCGATCAGCGTGTTGATGTTGCGATCCGCGATCGCGTAGATGCTGCCGCCGCGGCCGCCGTCGCCGCCGTCGGGTCCTCCGCGCGGGATGTACTTTTCCCGGCGGAACGACGCGACGCCGTTGCCGCCATCGCCGCCGATGACTTCGATGACCGCTTCGTCGAAAAATTTCATGGTGCCTCGCGCGCGTAAAGTACGAAGAGCTCGGTGGCGTCGCCGCGACGCTGGCCATCCCACACGATCCGCCATCCCGGGAGCGTCGGCGTCGAGGGTTGGCGGCCATACTGCACGAGCAGCAGGCTGCAATCGTTGTCCGGCTTCACTTCCTCGCGGACGGTCGTGAGTCCTCCGAAGAACTGGAACAGCGCCCGGTGCGGCTCGCCCAGGTTGCGGCTCGCGACGCACGATGGCGTGAGTAGGTGGGTGACGGCACTTTCGATCATCGTGCGGTAAGACCGGCGCGAGTCGAGGTAGGGCAGCCAGATGGTCGAATAGAGCCCCCACAGGAGCGTGACGCCCACGGCCCAGTTGAGCACGGCGCGGCGATTGCTTCGGCGCGCCGGCCGCACCAGCACGATCCAGAGCGCCGTGAGGAATAGCGCGACGAGAAACGCGCCCAGCCGAAACGTCGGCTGAAAGCCGAGTTCGGTGTCCTTGAACAGCACCGCCACGCGCGATGACATGCCGTTCAGCCGCGCGTCGATCCAGAAGCCCCATACGATGATCGCGAGCAGCCCGAACGTCAGAATGCCAAACCAGTCGAGGAACGCAGAGAAGCCGCGCGAAAGCGAGTCGATCTCGAGCGTACCGAGAAGCGCGAGCGGCACCAGCAGCGGCAGCGCGCTGATCACTCGCGGCTCCGGCGCAACGAGGAGGTTGAGCAGGATCACCAGTGCGAGCACGCCGGGAACGAGAATGCCCGGATCGCGGATACCGCCGTTGAAGCCGCGGCCGCGTGTCCAGAGCGTCCAGATCACGAGCGGCAGGGCGGGCCACGCGAACCAGGGCAGGTTGCGGAGTTGATAGGTTGGATCGGCCGGGCTCGAGTCCGGCAAGTAGCCGATGTAGTTCGACCAGGTCTCGGTACGCCACCAGAGGTCGAACAACGCCGGGTCGCGCCCGTACAGCGCAATCACCCACGGCAGCGCCATCGCCAGGGCCACCAGCACGCCCACCGCCAGCGTCACCGCGTAAGCGCGCGTTCGCCAGGGCGCGCCCGCAAAGGGCAATGCGAGCGCTGTTATCGCGAGCCAGGCGGGCCCCTGCAGGCCGCGGCTGCCGAATGCGATCGCCGCGCCGATGCCGAGCCAGATGCCGCCGACGAGCGGCCGCCGCAACGCGAGCGCGAAGCCGTACAGCGCAACCGCCACGCCGACCGTGACGCCGAGCTCGCCTGACAACGCGTGCGCCCGATCCCAGAATCCCAGTGTGCCGATCAGGAGCATGATCGGCAGCCAGCGGAACGCGCGGCCCGACAGCTCGCGGCTCGCGAGCGCGGCGAACGTGAGCATCAGCGCGAGCAGCAGTCCCGCGACGATGCGCGCAGCGTTGAAGGGTGCGAGCGGCGGCGACAATGCCTTGATCGCAAGCGCCGACATCGCGTACAGGAGCGGGGGACGCGGGAGATAGGTCTCGCCGGCGAGTTGCGGTGCCACTGCATCGCCGCGCTCAGCAATGTCCAGCGCGACGCCGAAGGACGTCGCGTCGTCGAACTTCCACGGGTCGTGACCCACGAGCCCCAGCAGCACCCACGCCGCGGCGAGCAGCACGAGACCCGCCGTCTTGAATCCGCGCAGCGGGCCCGACGGACTGACTTCCGTCGGGTCCATCGGCTCCGGGGTGTACGGACGGGGCGCGCGCATGGGCGTCAGGATGGACGCACGCGATATCCGCCGCAACGAAAAAGGCAGCCGAAGCTGCCTTTTTTGCGAGCTAGCGAAGCTCGACAGGTCACGAGGCCGAGGGCGCGGTGCCCTTCTGGCCGTAGCGCTGGCGGAACTTCTCGACGCGGCCGGCCGTGTCCATGATCTTCTGCTTGCCGGTATAGAACGGATGGCACGACGAGCACACTTCGACGTGCAGCGGCTTGTTGATCGTCGAGCGTGTCTTGAAGGAGATGCCGCAGCTGCACGTCACCTGGATTTCACTGTATTTGGGATGAATGTCGGCTTTCATGATGCGCCTTGTGGGATCTCGAGAATTTGACCGGTACGCGAAGCAAGCATGCGCCGGAAGGAGCTTCGCCGCGATCGGACGTTTGGGGGATGTTGCCCCGCTCGCGCGTCCCGTACGGCCAAAACGATGATTATCCGCCATCTTGCAGTGCAAGACAAGATTGGGGCTTACCGCAGGGATGCAAGCGTGTGGCTAAACTGCTTTGTAATCAAAAGCTTCCGTCTTTCATGCCATCAGCGGGGGCGGGGCGAATGGTCCTAAATCATCAAGTAGGCTACAAAATGGCTTACTTGCACGCTGGCAGCCTTCGGGCGCCAGCGTAGGGGCGGCAAGCGTCCGTCAGCCGCGCCGCATCGAGTCGAAGAAGTCCGCGTTGTTCTTCGTCGCCTTGACCTTGTCGAGCAGGAATTCCATCGCCTCCAGCTCGTCCATCGGATAGAGGAGCTTGCGGAGAACCCAGACCTTCTGCAGCACCTCGGGTTTCAGCAGCAGTTCCTCGCGGCGCGTGCCGGAGCGGTTGACGTTGATGGCGGGATAGATCCGCTTCTCGGCCATGCGACGGTCGAGGTGGATTTCCATGTTGCCCGTACCCTTGAATTCCTCGTAGATCACGTCGTCCATGCGCGACCCGGTATCAATGAGCGCCGTGGCGATGATGGTCAGCGAGCCGCCTTCCTCGATGTTGCGCGCGGCGCCGAAAAACCGTTTCGGGCGCTGCAGGGCGTTCGCGTCGACGCCGCCGGTCAGCACCTTGCCCGACGCCGGGACGACGGTGTTGTAGGCGCGCGCAAGGCGGGTGATCGAGTCCAGCAGGATCACGACGTCCTTCTTGTGCTCGACCAGGCGCTTCGCCTTCTCGATCACCATCTCGGCGACCTGCACGTGACGCGTAGCCGGCTCGTCGAACGTGGACGCGACGACCTCGCCGCGCACCGTCCGCTGCATTTCGGTCACTTCCTCGGGCCGCTCGTCGATCAGGAGCACGATCAGGATGACGTCCGGATGGTTGGCCGTGATCGCATGGGCCACGTGCTGCAGCATGACCGTCTTGCCGGATTTCGGCGACGAGACCAGCAGGCCGCGCTGGCCCTTGCCGATGGGCGCAACGATGTCGATGATCCGGCCGGTGATGTTCTCCTCGGCCTTGATGTCCCGCTCGAGCACCATCGGCTCGTCGGGAAAGAGCGGCGTCAGGTTCTCGAAGAGGATCTTGTTCTTCGCGTTCTCCGGCGGCTCTCCGTTGACCTTGTCGACCTTGACCAGCGCGAAATAGCGCTCGCCGTCCTTGGGCGTGCGGATCTCACCCTCGATCGTGTCGCCGGTGTGCAGGTTGAAGCGGCGGATCTGCGACGGCGAGATGTAGATGTCGTCCGTCCCCGCGAGGTAGCTGGTGTCGGGCGACCGGAGGAAGCCGAAGCCGTCGGGCAGCACTTCGAGGACGCCCTCGCCGAAGATGCTCTCGCCCTTCTTTGCCTGCGTTTTGAGGAGCGCGAAAATCAGGTCGTGCTTGCGCATCCGGTTGGCGCCGTCGATCTCCATCGTGTTGGCGATGTCGAGCAGCTCGGAGACGTGTTTGGCTTTGAGTTCGGAAAGGTGCATGGCGCGAGGAATGGGCGGTGCGAATAGAGGGGGGTCGTGCGAATACGACGGAAGGGCGGCCTTGTCGGGCCGCGACGGACTAAGCGGGAGCTTGAGTTGGGGGCTGCTGGCGCCCCGAAAGAAGGGCGGGCCGCCAGGATCTGTCATCCGGCGTGCCCCACGGCGCCCGCCGAGGCGGTCTGCGACAGGGGCTAATTCATGCGCCGATCGGCCCAACGCCGCTTGTTCGCGCGGACGACCGGGCCGAGTTCGAAGATGAGGGTAACGTCGTTACAGGTTGCTGTCAAGAAAAGCGGTGAGCTGGGACTTGGTGAGCGCGCCGACTTTTTGCGCATGAACCTGGCCGGCCTTGTACAGGATCACCGTGGGAATGCCCCGGATGCCGTATTTGCCGGGCGTGCTCGGATTGGCATCGATGTCGAGCTTGGCGATCGTCAGCTTGCCCTCGTACGTCTTGGCCACTTCGTCCAGGATGGGGGCAAACATCTTGCAGGGCCCGCACCATTCGGCCCAGAAATCGACCAGCACCGGATTGGCGGATTTGAGCACGTCCTGTTCGAACGAAGTGTCGGAGACGTGCTTGATCATTTCACTCATGTATGTCCTTTCGGCGATGCGCCCTCGAAGACGCCCAAGCGAAGCCTCGACACGCGATCTGCCAGGCCGCTTGCGTCAGTTTACCGTAGAGGCGAACGGCAGGGCTCGTCACCGGAACTTGGGGCGCTATCTGCTAGAATTCAAGGTCTTCCGAGAGTCGTTCCACCCCCAGTCATGACTTACGTCGTCACCGAGAGCTGCATCCGCTGCAAATACACGGATTGTGTCGATGTGTGTCCCGTCGACTGCTTTCGCGAGGGTCCGAACTTTCTGGTCATCGATCCCGACGAGTGCATCGACTGCACGCTTTGCGTGGCCGAATGCCCTGTGGAAGCGATCTTCGCGGAAGACGACGTTCCGGCGGCGCAACAGCATTTCACCGCGATCAATGCCGAGCTCTCGAAAGTGTGGAAGCCGATCATCGAGCGCAAGCCGGCGCCCGCCGACGCCGACGACTGGAAAGACGTCAAGGAGAAGCAGCAATATCTCGAGCGCTGACGGCGCGCGTTTGACCGCACGCCCTCCCCATCCCTAGAATCGCATGTTTTTCCGACCCTGCGCGGCGTGCGCGGGGGCCTGCCCAACCCGATCACCAACGAACTGATGACCCGAATCGAGAAGACTGCCGCAATCGCCGGGGCCGCCATCTGCGCTGCGGCTTTCCTCGTCTCCGGCGCATTCGCACAAGGCGCCGCGCCCGCAGGCAATCCCGAGCAGGGCGCCCAGAAGGTTGCAATGTGCCAGGGATGCCACGGCATACCGGGATGGCGCACGGCCTACCCCGAGGTCTACCAGGTGCCCAAGATCGCCGGCCAGCATCCGACGTACATCGTCAAGGCGTTGCAGGAATACAAGAACGGCGACCGCCTGCATCCGTCGATGCGCGCCATCGCCGCTTCGCTCTCGGACGCGGACATGGCGAACCTCGCGGCGTATTACGCCCAGGTGGGTTTGCGGGTGTCGCCATGAAGACCCGCGCAGGCAAGCTGGCGTGTCTTCTGGCGTGCGGCGTTGCCGCGATTGCATCCTCCGCGCTTGCCGCAGACATCGAAGCCGGCAAGAAGAAGGTCACCGAGGTGTGCCAGGCGTGCCACGGAATGGATGGCAACAGCCAGATCCCGGACAATCCCAAGCTCGCAGGGCAGCACACCGACTATCTCGCCAAGGCGCTTCGCGACTACAAGTCCGGTGCGCGCAAAAATCCGATCATGGCTGGATTCGCGGGCACGCTCACGCCGCAGGACATCGAGAACCTGGCGGCGTATTACAACGCGCAACCAGCAGTGCTGCAGTCGCGGATGTAGGCACTCGCCGGAGCGGAGCGTGAAGGGCGCCGCACGACGGCGCCCTTTGCTTTTCGGGAATCCGTCGGCTCCGCCGGTCAGCGCTGGCGCGCGAGGCAGTCGAGGTAGAGCACGCCGTCGGGGGCCGACCGTTGTCGCTGCGCCTGCCAGAGCACCTCACCCAGGCATTCCAGAATCGCGTGCATCGCCGCGTGCTCGTCGCCGCGCGCAACGCGAAGGCGCTCGAATTCGGCGCGGATTCCGCGGGGCTGATCGATTGAAAGCTGCTCCGCAACTGCCAGGTGCAGGGACAAGTGCAGAAACGGATTGACGGCGCCGGCTTCCGGCGAGAAATCGCGATCCATGTGTCGCCCCGGTGCTTCGAGCATCCCGTGGTACTCGGGGTGAATCGAGATCAGCTCGACCACCGTCTGTTCGAGGCCGAACAGCGGCTCACCCGCGCGGTATTTCGTCCACGCGTCGATCATGAAGCGCCGCGACTCGTCGCGCGTCGGGGTGAACAATTATCCAGCCTTTGGGCGCTTCGCCG
>Ga0207683_10003907_pt1 | contig 12917 bp, 10 predicted proteins | sample KBSM73metaG_FD_184333 | JGI IMG/M metagenome (GOLD analysis project Ga0207683, IMG submission 184333) | Miscanthus rhizosphere microbial communities from Kellogg Biological Station, Michigan, USA - KBS M7-3 metaG (SPAdes) (version 2) | ecosystem: Host-associated > Plants > Roots > Rhizosphere >...
CGCCCGTTGAGCGTTCCCGCTCGGCGTCGTCGGTGTCGGCGTCGTCGGCGTCGTCGTCGGTGTCGGCGGTGTCAGCGTCGTCGTCGTCGTCGGCGTCGTCGTCGTCAGCGTCATCCTGCTGGTCGGCGTCGGACGCCTGCGACGGCGCTTCGGGACCGGACGGCGCCTCGGCAGCCTCGTCAGCCTGCGCGTCTTCCGGGCGGACCCGTTCGGCCCACGGAACCCATGCAGGTGCCAGGATGGAGTCCTCGGAGGGCAGGAGGCCAAGTTCGTCCACCGTGACCACCTTGGAGCGCGAGTTGCGTGTCAGCACGGCGTACCACTGCCAGCCCAGGTATCCGGGGAGCCTGGATTCGAACAGGTGGGTCACCAGGCGGTCGCCCTCGCTCCGGGCACCGAGGTGCTCGCCGATCTGCTCGGCGGGGGCAATGCCCTCCACCGCGGTGCGGGCGACGTCGACGGCGGCGGCCAGGAAGGCGTCAGGCTTGCCGGTGCGCCAGACGGGCACGCCGGCGCGCGGGCGGATTCCCTGCTTGGAGCCGGTTGCCTTGGTCCCGGCGGGCGCTGCAGATCCGGCATCCGGCGCCGGCAACTGATCAGGTTCCTGAGTCATCAAAAGCCTTATACGTCCAGCTCGTCGGCAACCTTACGGAGGGCCGCTGCGATCGCCTTGCCCTTGTTGCCTTCCGGGTACTTGCCCGCGGACAGGGTCCCGGACAGGTTATCCAGCACGCTGACGAGGTCCTGGACCAGCGGGGCAAGGTCCCTGGCGCTGGGCCGCTTTGCCTTGGCGATGGACGGCGTCTTGTCCAGCACGCGCAGGCCCAGGGCCTGGGCACCCTTGCGTCCGTCGGCTACACCAAATTCAACACGCGTGCCGGCCTTGAGCTCCGTAATGCCTTCGGGCAGCGCGGACTTGGGCAGGAAGACTTCCTGGCCGTCCTCGCCCGCGAGGAATCCGAAGCCTTTTTCCTTGTCATACCACTTGACCTTGCCGGTAGGCACGTAATCAACCTTCTTCGTTCTGCGGGGACACGGCCGGCGGTCACCGCATCCGCATGGATACGCGGGTTCAGGGTATGACTGCCCGGACCGTGTTGGTCTGTATCTCCAAGGTTATCCTGCCTGGTTCACTTTAACGGCTTGAGGCGCGGGCGATGCCGGACTGTTAGCGTTGCCCCCATGACACTGACGCGTTACCGGCGGCCTTTGATGATCGTAGCGGCCACCCTTGCTGTGCTGTCACTCGTTGCCGTCGGCGCTGTCATGGCCATGGCCTTCAACAATGCCGTGGCGCCGGCCTGGATTACCTCGACGGCCCTTTACGGCCTCCCGGTGGCATTCCTGCTCATGCTGGCCCTCGTTGTCGACGCGGTGGCAGCCCGGCGCCGCCCGCGCGGGCCCGGCGAAAGGTAACGTTGGAGCGATGTCCCTCATCCGCGCGCTCAGCAAGGAACTTCAGGCACGAAGCGACGAATCGTTGCGGGCCCTGTTCTCCGCGCGGCCGGACCTGATTTCTCCCGGCGTCCCGGACTTCGCCGCCCTCGCCGCCCGCGCCAGCGGACGCGTCAGCGTGCAGCGGGCACTCGAACGGCTCAACCGCCCGCAGATGCAGGTCCTGGAAACCCTGCACCTGTGCACCAACGCCGATACCGGGCACAGCGCGTCGGCGGCGATGCTGAAGAAACTGATCAACGGCTCCTCGGTTGCCGCCGTCGACCGGCTCCTCCATTCCCTGCAGGAACTGGCCCTCGTCCACCGCGCCGATCCGCCGCACGGCGCGACCCCCGCCGCCGCCAAGCAGCGCCACTACCTTCCGGTCGGCAGCCTCAAGGACGTGATTGGCATCTACCCAGCGGGGCTCGGGCGCAGCTACACCGAACTTGTGCGGCTCCAGCCTGCTTTTGCACAGCGCGTGGTGCAGCTGGTGGGGGAACTTCACCGCGCCGGGGCGTCCATCTCCCCCGCCACGACGCCGATGGAAGCCGCCCTGTCCCTGCAGCACTGGACGGCAACACCGGAATCGCTCCAGCAAATCCTGGCCACCGCACCGGACCGGACCGCCGCCCTTCTGGCCCGGTTCGGGAACTGGGCCATGGGCGCCGTCCCGCAGGCGCAGCGCCGGGCGTCCGTGCTCCACGAAGGCGCCGACGTCGGCCCCGTGGACTGGCTGCTGGCGCGCGGGCTGCTGGTACCGCTGGACGCCGCGCACGTCGAACTGCCGCACAGCGTCGGAGTGTCGCTGCGCGGCGGGTTTGTCATCGAGAACTTTTCGCTCACGCCGCCCGTCCCCCGGCTGGGCAACACGAGCGCGGGGTTGCGCCGAAACGCCGCGTTGGGCGCCATCGCCGAGACACTGCGGCTCGTGGGCGAAGTGCTCTACACCGTGCGCGAACAGCCGCTGGCGACGCTGCGCAGCGGGGGCGTCGGGGTCCGGGAGATGAAGCGGCTGGCGGATTCCCTGCGGATGGAAGTGCACGAGGCCGGTGTCCTCGCGGAGCTCTGCGGAATGGCCGGTCTGCTGCGCCTGGACGTCGACAGTTCTGCGTGGGTGCAGCCGCCGCAGCTGGAGTGGCTGTCGCTGCCGCGGCAGGAGCAGTGGCTGTGGCTGGTCAACGCCTGGCTGGCCAGCGAGCGCGCACCGTCCCTCGTGGGCCAGCCGGTGAATGCTGCCGCCCCGGGCCCGGCAGGGCACCGGGGCCCGGCCGGGACAACCATCAATGCGCTATCCGCCGAGGCGCAGCGGCCGGACGCCCCGGTGATCCGCAAAAGGGTCCTGGAAATCCTGCACGAACTCACCCTCGAGGCCGTGGCGCCCGACGGGCAGGCCCCCGTCCTCGATGCCGCCGCCGTGCTGGAGCGTGCCGAGTGGACGCAGCCCCGGATGGCCAGGCGCTTCAGCTCGCTGATCCGCGGCATCCTCGCGGAGGCCGAGATGCTCGGCCTGATCGGCTCCGGTGCGCTGAGCCAGCTGGGCGCCGCGATCGCCGCCGAGCAGCCGGACGACGCCCTGGGGATCCTGGGCGAACACCTGCCGGCGGCCCTGCAGCATGTGTTGCTGCAGGCGGACCTGACGGCGGTGGCGCCGGGCTACCTCGACCCCGAACTGAGCGAACGGCTCCTGACCATGGCCACGGCCGAAGGGCAGGGACCGGCCACCATCTACCGGTTCTCCGTCACCTCCGTGCGCCGTGCCCTCGACGCCGGCCAGGACGCCGCGGCGATGCTGGACTTCCTGCGCCAGCATTCGGCCACCGCCATCCCGCAGCCCCTCCAGTACCTCATCGAAGACACTGCCGCGCGCCATTCCCGGCTCCGGGTGGGGGCCGCGGCCAGCTTTATCCAAAGCGAGGACGAGGCTGCCCTGCTGGAACTGCTCAACGCCCCGGCCGCGGCCGGCCTCGGGCTGGTGCGCATCGCGCCCACCGTGGTCGTCTCCCACGCCGCGCCCCGGGAAACCGCCCAGGCCCTCCGGGGTCTGGGGCTCGCCCCGGTCCTGGAGGAAGCTGCCTCCGCGATCGTCCGGCTGCGCCGCAGCACCCCTGCGCCCGGCAGCGGCCGGCCGGTCTACACGGCCCCGCGGACCGCTCCGCCGGAGGCCGACATCGAGGCCCAACTGGCCGTGCTGCGCGCCAACGGGTCCCGGGCGCCAGGCTCCGGCACCCACCCGCCGGCGGCCCCGGGCAGCGAGGAAGCGACCCAGCTGGGCCTCGAGACCCTGCTGAAGGCGATCCGCCTCAGGCAGCGGGTCATCATGAACGTCGTGGACAGCATGGGGAATGCCACCCGCGAGACGGTTGTTCCGGTAGCTGTGAATGGCGGGCGGGTGCGGGTGTTCGATCCGGACAAGGAGATCGAGCGGGTCCTGTCCATCCACCGCATTATCGACGTAGAAGCTACAGAGGAATTGTTCCAGTGAATGACGGGCCCCTGATCGTCCAGAGTGACAAGACCATCCTGCTGGAGGTCGACCACGAACTCGCAACGGAGGCCCGGCACGCCATCGCGGCGTTCGCCGAGCTGGAACGGGCCCCGGAGCATGTGCACAGCTACCGGCTGACGCCACTGGGGCTCTGGAACGCCCGGGCCGCCGGGCTGGACGCCGAAAAAGTGCTGGACACCCTGCTCACGTACTCCCGTTTCCCCGTGCCCCACTCCCTGCTGATCGACGTCGAAGAGACCATGTCCCGGTACGGCCGGCTCCGGCTGGAGAAGGACCCGCAGCACGGCCTGGTCATGCGCACCTCCGACTACCCGGTGCTCGAGGAAGTCAGCCGCGCCAAGAAGATCGCCCCGCTGCTCGGGCCACGGATCGACGGCGAGACGGTGGTGGTGCATTCCTCCCAGCGCGGCCAGCTCAAGCAGCTGCTGCTCAAGCTTGGCTGGCCGGCCGAGGACCTGGCCGGCTACGTGGACGGCACCCCGCACCCCATCGTGCTCAACGAATCGGGCTGGAAGCTGCGGCCCTACCAGCAACTGGCCGCGGAGAACTTCTGGGCCGGCGGCAGCGGCGTCGTCGTCCTTCCCTGCGGCGCCGGCAAGACGCTGGTCGGGGCGGCCGCCATGGCCACCAGCTCCACCACCACACTGATCCTGGTGACCAACACCGTCGCCGCGCGGCAGTGGAAGGACGAGCTCCTCAAACGCACGTCGCTGACCGAGGAGGAGATCGGCGAGTACTCCGGCTCCGTCAAGGAAGTCCGGCCGGTCACGATCGCCACCTACCAGGTCCTGACCACGAAGCGCGGCGGGCTGTACCCGCACCTGGAGCTCGTGGACGGCAACGACTGGGGCCTCATCATCTACGACGAGGTCCACCTGCTGCCCGCGCCGATCTTCCGGATGACGGCGGACCTGCAGGCCCGCCGACGGCTCGGGCTGACCGCCACGTTGGTGCGGGAGGACGGCCGGGAGGGCGAGGTCTTCAGCCTGATCGGTCCGAAACGCTACGACGCGCCGTGGAAGGACATCGAGGCCCAGGGCTACATCGCCCCGGCCGATTGCGTGGAAGTCCGGGTGGACCTGCCCCGCGACGAGCGGGTGGCCTATGCCATGGCCGAGGACGCCGACAAATACCGGCTGTGTGCCACCTCCGAGACGAAGACCCGGGTGGTCGAAGAACTCGTCGCCGAACACGCCGGGGAACAGCTCCTGGTGATCGGGCAGTACATCGACCAGCTCGACGAGATCGGCGAGCGCCTGGGCGCGCCGGTGATCAAGGGCGACACGTCGGTGAAGGAGCGCCAGCGGCTGTTCGACGCGTTCCGCGCCGGCGAGGTGCAGACCCTGGTGGTGTCCAAGGTCGCCAATTTCTCCATCGACCTGCCCGAGGCGTCGGTCGCGATCCAGGTCTCCGGTTCATTCGGGTCCCGCCAGGAGGAGGCCCAGCGCCTGGGCCGGCTGCTGCGCCCGAAGAAGGACGGCCGCTCCGCCCGGTTCTATTCGCTCGTGGCCAGGGACACCCTGGACCAGGATTTCGCCGCGAAGCGGCAGCGGTTCCTCGCCGAGCAGGGGTACGCCTACCGGATCATGGACGCCAAGGACGTCGGCACCGCGGGCTAGGCGGGTGCCGGGGATGCGGCCATGCAACACACAACCTCCATTCAGAAAACTCCCAGAGTCTGGGAGCATCATGGGAACATGAAGAAGAACGGTCCCGAAGCCAAGCTGCTTGTCGTCGATGACGAACCGAACATCCGCGAGTTGCTCTCCACGTCCCTGCGCTTCGCTGGTTTCGAAGTCGTCTCGGCCGGCAGCGGACGCGAGGCACTGGCTGCTGCTGAGTTGCACTCCCCCGATCTGGCGGTGCTGGATGTCATGCTGCCGGACATGGACGGCTTCACCGTTACCCGCCGCCTGCGCGCCGCCGGCAAGCACTTCCCGGTCCTGTTCCTCACGGCCAAGGACGACACCGAGGACAAAGTCACCGGCTTGACCGTGGGCGGGGATGATTACGTCACCAAACCGTTCAGCCTCGACGAGGTGGTGGCCCGCATCCGCGCCGTACTCCGGCGCACGCAACCCCAGGTCGACGACGACGCCGTGATCCGGGTCGATGACCTCCAGCTCGACGACGACGCCCACGAGGTCCGCCGCGGCGGGACCGTGATCGAGCTCTCACCCACGGAATTCAAGCTCCTGCGCTACCTCATGCTCAATCCGAACCGGGTCCTGTCCAAGGCCCAGATCCTCGACCATGTATGGGAGTACGACTTCAACGGCGACGCCTCGATCGTGGAGTCCTACATCTCCTACCTGCGCCGCAAAGTGGATATCGATCCCGATGCCCCGGCACTGATCCAGACCAAGCGCGGCGTCGGCTACGTTCTGCGGACTGCCGAGAAGCGCTGACCTTGCTGTACCGCTGGAAATCGGCGTCGCTGCGCTCGCAGCTCGTGGCCATCATGATGGCGCTCATGCTGGTGGCCCTCACGGCTACCGGGGCGGGCACGCTGACGCTGCTGCACAGCTTCCTGCAGGGCCAGGTGGATGACAAGCTCCGGGCCGCCGTCGAATCCGCGCGCCAGCAGCAGTCCTTCAGCCAGCTGCAGGAGACCAACTCCACCGTTCCCACCGACTACTCGCTGATGCTCTTCAGCCCCGGTCTTCCGCCCTACACGTTCGGCGGCGACAAGGAATCCCACCCCGCGCTCAGCACCTTTTCCTCGGTCGAGGCCCGGGAACGCCAGCAGATGCCGTTCCAGGTCCGCGGATCCGAGGGCGGCAACTGGCGGGTCGTGGCCGTCAGCGTGGTGGACAACAACAACCGCGGCGCCGTCGTCGTGATCGGGCTGCCGCTGGACCCCGTGGATTCGGTGATGGAACACGCTGCCCTGGTGGTGGTGGGTGTGGGCCTGCTGACGCTCGTGCTGGCGTTCTTCATCGCCACGTGGACTGTTTCGCGGTCCTTCCGGCCGCTGGCCCGGGTGGAGAAGACTGCCGCCGCGATCGCCGCGGGAGACTTGTCCCAGCGTGTGGAGGTGGAGAACCCGGGCACGGAGGTGGGCCGGCTTGGGAGCTCGCTCAATGCCATGCTCGCGCACATTGAGACGGCCTTCGCCGCCAGGATGGCGTCCGAGGCGCGGATGCGGCGCTTCGCCGCCGACGCCTCGCACGAACTGAGAACCCCGCTGGTGACCATCCGCGGGTTCTCCGAGCTGTACCGGCACGGGGCGTTGTCCACTCCTGAAGACGTGGCCACGGCGATGGGGCGGATCGAAAGCGAAGCCAAACGCATGGGAGCCATGGTCGAAGACCTGCTGCTGCTGGCCAGGATCGACGAACAGCGGCCGTTGCAGCAGAAACCCGCAGACCTGCTGCTGCTGGCCAACGACGCCGTGGTGGACACCCAGGCGAGCGACCGCAGCCGCACCATCACCCTCACCGGGATTGACGGCGCGGCCCCGGCCGCCGCCCCGGTGCTGGGCGACGAAGCCAAACTGCGCCAAGTGGTCAGCAACCTGGTCGGCAATGCCCTGCGCTACACGCCGGAGGGCACCCCTGTCGAAATTGGCGTCGGGGTCCGGACCGCACCGGACGGAACACGGCAGTCCGTGATCGAGGTCCGGGACCACGGACCGGGGGTTCCGGATGACGAGGCGGCCCGTATTTTCGAGCGTTTCTACCGGGCCGACACCTCCCGGACCAGGGAGACCGGCGGCAGCGGACTGGGCCTGGCGATCGTGGCCGCCATCGTCGGCTCGCATTCCGGGTCCGTGCGGGTCGGGAAGACCGACGGCGGTGGTGCCACGCTGGTGGTCAGCATCCCGCTCCTGGACGAAGAGGCCACGGAACGGTCCACAGCGGACTTATCCACATAGGGGCCGACGCCGGTGTCCGGCCGGCGCGCCGCCCGCCTACGCTCGAGGTGTCCGGAAGATCCGGATGAGGCAGCCGCTCCCCCGCCAGCTCTCACCGAAAATGTCAGCGCAATACGTCACCGCAGACCCGCTGACGGTCACCGTGCTCCGCCGGGCCGCGGCCGCCTCCCGAGCATTCGAGAGGCCTTTCCATGAGCATCATCTCCGTCGATACGGAACTCCTCCAGCTGAAGTCCGCCAACGTGCAGGCCACGGTGGAGAGGATCAGCGCGGACGTCCACGCCATGAAACGGGGGCTGGACGAGCTCCAGGGCAGCTGGCGGGGCTCCGCGGCGACTAATTTCCAAACCCTCGTGGCCGAGTGGACGCTGACCCAGGGCAGGGTCGAGGCGTCCCTGGCGTCCATCAACCTCGCGCTGAACTCCGCTGCCGCCACCTATGCGCAGGCGGAACAGGGCAATGCGCAGCGCTTCACGTGAGCCGCACGCGCCCTCAGGCCTCGGGTGTGCCCTGGTGGAAGCGGAGGCGCCATTGCGCGCCTTCAAGGACCCACAGGGAGCTGCGCAGGGCCGATCCCTCACGGGTGTGGCTGCGGTAGGTCAGGAGGATGGTCTTCTCACCCAGCCGGTCCGCGCCCAACAATTCCAGCTCCACGGCTCCGCCCGGGTTGTCCTCGAGTGACATCATCATGGCGTCGCGGGTCCAGATCCGGCCGGAGCTGCCGATTTCGGTAAAATCCGGGTGGAGCAGCACGCCCGTGCGGCCCAGGTCCGCCCGGGTTTCGGGGCGGAGCAGTTCGCGTTCGAGGGACTCGACGACGGCTTCGGCGCTGGCCTCCGCCAGGTCCACGGCAGGTTCTTTTTCGAGTTCGCTGAAGAGGTCCGGTTCGTCGTAGGTCCCCGGCGCGCCAAAGAGTTCCTGCTGGCCGGCTGGCGCCGGGGCTGCCTGCGGCCGGGCCGCAGGGGCGGCGGCCGCAGGGGTGGCGGCGGGCTGGGCGTCGGGCTGCGGGGCGGCGGGCTGTGTCTCGCCCTGCGGTGTCTTGTCCTGCGGTGTCTTGCCCGCTGGCGGTTCGCCCTCCGGGGTGCCGAACCCGGGACCCTGCCGGACGGCCACGCCCTGCTGGTACGCCGTGGCCGCTGCCCGGGCGCGGACGTCCGCCGCCTCGTTGAGCTCGTGCCCCGCGTGGCCCCGCACCCACTCGAAGGTGTACTTGCGGCCCACGAGCGCCTGGTCGATGTCCTTGAGGAGGTCCACGTTCAGCACCGGCTTGCCGTCGGCTTTGCGCCAGCCCTTGCGTTTCCAGCCGGGCATCCACTTGGTCACGGCGTTGATGACGTACTGGCTGTCGCAGAGGATCAGCAGGTCTTCCCCGGGCATGTGCGCCGTTGCCCGGAACAGGTCCAGCACCGCCATCAGTTCGCCCTGGTTGTTCGTGCCGTGGGGCCATCCGCCGGCCCGCCAGCAGTCGTCATTCACGTACCAGGCCCAGCCGGCCGGGCCGGGATTTCCTAAGGCCGAACCGTCGGCCGCTGCTGTAATCGTCACTGACCTATCCTGCCAGAACCCGCCGACGCCCACCGACGCTCCTTGGCCAGGGACCGCGCTTAACCGGCGACGGCGGCCCCACCCGAAGGTGGGACCGCCGTCGTCGAACAGCCGGTAATGGCTGGCGCGGGTGGTTAGAAACCGCCCATGCCGCCCATGCCGCCCATGTCGTCGCCGCCGCCCATCGGGGCGCCACCCTTCTCGGGCTTGTCGGCTACAACGGCCTCGGTGGTGAGGAACAGGCCGGCGATGGAAGCCGCGTTCTGCAGGGCAGAGCGGGTTACCTTGACCGGGTCGTTGATGCCGGCGGCCAGCAGGTCGACGTACTCGCCGGTGGCGGCGTTGAGGCCGTGGCCTGCGGGCAGGCCGCGGACCTTGTCCACGACGACGCCGGGCTCGAGGCCGGCGTTGAAGGCGATCTGCTTCAGCGGGGCGTCGATGGCAACGCGGACGATGTTCGCGCCCGTTGCTTCGTCACCGGAGAGCTGCAGGTTCGCGAATGCCTTGGCGCCGGCCTGGATCAGGGCAACGCCACCGCCGGCGACGATGCCCTCTTCGACAGCAGCCTTGGCGTTGCGGACAGCGTCCTCAATGCGGTGCTTGCGTTCCTTGAGCTCGACCTCGGTTGCGGCACCGGCCTTGATGACTGCAACGCCGCCGGCCAGCTTGGCCAGGCGCTCCTGCAGCTTCTCGCGGTCGTAGTCGGAATCGGAGTTCTCGATCTCGGCGCGGATCTGGGACACGCGGCCGGCGATCTGGTCGGCGTCGCCTGCACCCTCGACGATGGTGGTCTCGTCCTTGGTGACAACAACCTTGCGGGCCTTGCCAAGGAGTTCGAGTCCGGCGGTCTCAAGCTTGAGGCCGACTTCCTCGGAGATGACCTGGCCACCGGTGAGGATGGCGATGTCGGCCAGCTGCGCCTTGCGGCGGTCGCCGAAGCCCGGAGCCTTGACGGCGACGGACTTGAAGGTGCCACGGATCTTGTTGACGATCAGGGTGGCCAGGGCCTCGCCCTCGATGTCTTCGGCAATGATCAGCAGCGGCTTGTTGGACTGCATGACCTTTTCCAGGACAGCAACCAGTTCCTTGACGTTGGAGATCTTGGAGTTGACGATCAGGATGTACGGATCCTCAAGGACCGTTTCCTGGCGCTCGGCGTCGGTGACGAAGTAGGCGGAGATGTAGCCCTTGTCGAAGCGCATGCCTTCGGTCAGCTCCAGCTCGAGGCCGAACGTGTTCGACTCCTCGACGGTGATGACGCCTTCCTTGCCGACCTTGTCGAGGGCTTCGGCGATCAGGGCGCCGATCTCGTTGTCGCCGGCGGAGATGGACGCGGTGGCGGCGATCTCTTCCTTGGTCTCGATTTCCTTGGCGGAGGCCAGGAGCTCGACGGTCACAGCGTCAACAGCCTTCTCGATGCCGCGCTTGAGGGACAGCGGGTCAGCGCCGGCCGCGACGTTGCGCAGGCCTTCCTTGACCAGGGCCTGTGCCAGCACGGTTGCCGTGGTGGTGCCGTCGCCTGCGACGTCATCCGTCTTCTTGGCAACTTCCTTGACCAGCTCGGCGCCGATCTTCTCGTAGGGATCGTCCAGCTCGATCTCCTTGGCGATGGAAACACCATCGTTGGTGATCGTGGGGGCGCCCCACTTCTTTTCGAGGACGACGTTGCGTCCACGCGGGCCGAGGGTGACCTTGACGGCGTCGGCGAGGATGTTCAGGCCCCGCTCAAGACCGCGGCGTGCCTCTTCATCAAATGCAATGATCTTGGCCATAACGGCAGTAGTCCTTTCGGGACAGTCGTTAAGAATGAACCTTCGCTGTGGTGCCCGCGACGGACGATCCCTACCCCGCGGCCTCTGTATGCCGCCGGGTCCGGGATCTCACCCCAGCAAGGTGTTTCTTTAGCTCCTGGACCGGCTGCCCCACTTCGCGGCCGGGCGGACCGGGCGTCGTGTTAGCAGTCAGTGCGCTGGAGTGCTAAATCAATAATTAGCACTCCCCCGGGGAGAGTGCAAGCAGTGGCCGGCCGGAACCGGCCGCCACGCGGGCACAATACGCTACGAGCGATCAGCCGCCGCTGCTGCTCGCGGCTTCCGTGCCGTCCACCGTGGGCAGGTTGTCCTCGCCGTAAGTCGAAACCATGTAGTTCGCTTCGGTGATGTCGCCGTGGGCATCAAAGTTGATCCGTCCGGACTGGCCGTCGTAGTCGGGCCGCTGGCCTGCCCGGAGGACGCCGACGCAGTCCTTGTAGCTCGTGCATGACTCGCTGGGCGGCTGGCTGCCGCCGGCCCCCGTTCCGCCTGCCGCGGGCGTTCCGCCGGAGACCGCGACGAGGGACGCTGCGATGGAGGTCCCGGCATCGTCCTCTGCTGCGGCGGCGGCGACGGCGGCCAGGACGACGGCGTCGTACGTCTCGGCGGCGAACACCATGTCCTTCAGCCCGGGATCAACGGCCAAGAGGTCCGCCTGGAAGGCGGCGGAGGGAAACACGCCGGGCAGAATCCCGCGTGCACCATCGAGCGCCCGGGCGCCCAGGCCAGAGCCGTACTTGCTGACTGCTCCGTCGCTGAGGACCAGCTTCTTGCCGGCGAGTCCGGCGTTGTTCAGCTCGGCGATGGCGCCCTGTGCGCCGTCGCGCGAGACCAGGATGACGGCGTCGGGGTTGGCGGCCTTTGCGGCGGCGACAGCCTGCTGCGCCTGGCCGGGGGTGAACTCCGCGTCCGCCACGACTTCCAGTCCGGACTGTTTCGCCGCACCGCCGACGGCGGCGGCGACGTCTTTGCCGTAGTCGCCTTCCTCATGCAGCACCGCCAGGGTCCTGGCGCCGCCGTCTTTGACCAGTTTGGCGAGGACGGAGGCCTGGGCGATGTCGGCGGCCGAGGTGCGGAAATAGTAGCCGCCGCTCTTGTAGTTGCTGAGCGCGGCGGCGGTGTTGGCCGGGGAGATCACGGCCACCTTGGCGTTGGCCAGCACGTCGATGGCGGCCGGGGCACGGCTGGAATCGGTCGGGCCGATCACGACGTCGGCCTTGGCGGCAACCAGCGCTTTCGCCTGGGCTGCGGTGTCCGTGCTGATGGTTTCCGGCAGCAGCTCCACCGGTTTGCCTTTGTGCCCGCCGGCAGCGTTGATCTCCTTGACGGCAAGTTTGGCCGCCGCGAGCTCGGAAGCGTTGAGGAAGTTCTGCTTGCCGGTGTTGTCCAGGATCAGGCCGATGCGCAGGGTGCCGTCACCGCTGGCGTCCGCGCTGGCCACGCGGGCGCTGCCCGCGGGGCCCAGGCAGCCCGTCAGGGCCAGGGCCGCTACTGTGCCCGCCGCCAGGGCGCGGCCCAACGGCAAATGTCCTCCGCGGCGCCCGGCCGCGTTCCTTGGGGCGTTCGTGACGGCAGCCAGTACCACTAGGCGGGCCGGACGCTTTCGGCCTGCGGGCCCTTTTCGCCCTCGCCGACTTCCAGTTCCACCCGCTGGCCCTCGTCCAGGGCGCGGTAGCCTTCCCCGACGATCGCGGACCAGTGCACGAAGACGTCGTTCTCGGAACCGTCCACGGTGATGAAG
>Ga0207683_10003908_pt1 | contig 12917 bp, 15 predicted proteins | sample KBSM73metaG_FD_184333 | JGI IMG/M metagenome (GOLD analysis project Ga0207683, IMG submission 184333) | Miscanthus rhizosphere microbial communities from Kellogg Biological Station, Michigan, USA - KBS M7-3 metaG (SPAdes) (version 2) | ecosystem: Host-associated > Plants > Roots > Rhizosphere >...
CTCTTCCGCGACCTCGGCGTCGATTACGCGGTGGCAGGCGATGGAGAGCGTGCAAGTGTCGCCCTCATCTCAGCGCTGGCTGCGGGAGACGTAGTGGAGGCGATACCCGGACTCGTCCGGGAGAAAAACGGGACGGTAACGTTCACTCCCCCGGGTGAAGATGCGGATCTCGATTCACTGCCCTCCCCCGCCCTGCATCGCTGGATCGACCTCGCCAGATATCAGCGGCACGGCGCGACCGTCCCGATTCAGACCAAGCGCGGCTGTGTGTACAAATGCGTCTACTGCACCTATCGAAACGTCGAAGGCTGGGGTTATCGCACCCGCGACCCCGAGCTCGTCGCCGACGAGATCGAAGAGCTGAAGACGAAAGCAGGTGTCCACCATTTCGACTTCGTCGATTCCACGTTCAATTCGCCACCAGGCCACGCGCTTCGCGTGTGTGAAGCGATCACACGTCGCGGGCTGCGAGTCCAGCTCGATACCACCAACTTCACGCCCGCCGCCGCGTCATCCGAGCTGCTCGCCGCGATGAAGCAGGCGGGCTTCCGTTCACTTGGCATCACAGCGGAAAGCGCGAGCGACGCAGTGCTCGAGAAGCTCGAGAAGGGATTCAACGCCGCCAAGGTTCGCGAAGTCGCCGAGCGCGTCGAGAGTCACGGAATCAAGACACTGTGGATTTTCCTGGTGGGTGGTCCGGGTGAAACGCGTCACACACTGGAGGAGACGCTCCATTTCGCCCGTTGGCGCCTGATCAGGGGCGATGCGGTATATCTCACCGTTGGCCTGCGAATCTATCCGGGAACAACCTTGCACCGGATCGCGATCGACGAAGGAACTGTACCTGCCGGCAGCTCGCTGCTCGATCCCACTTTTTACTTCTCCAAAGAGCTGGAGTTCGCCAAGACCGTCAGCCGACTCAAGCAGTTCGCATCCGATCATCCGCGCTTCATGTTCTCGGCAGACTCGCGATCCGTCGTGCTGCCATACCTGACGCGCGCCGCTTCCGTGCTGCACCTGCCGCGACCACACTGGCAATACATGGGATTGTTCCAGCGCGTCGCGCGCGCGATTGGCTAGCGTGTCCGAAAAAATGGATGCCGACGTGATCGTCGTCGGCGGGGGTCCCGCCGGCGCGGCGACGGCCTGGGCGCTCGCACGCGAAGGAGCGGACGTGCTGGTGCTCGATCGCGCCCGGTTCCCGCGAGACAAGATCTGCGCGGAATATCTCAGCCCGCAGGGATCGCGAATTCTCTCCGACATGGGAGTTCTCGACGAGATCGAGGCAACCAATCCGGGGCATCTCGCGGGGATGCGCGTGCGCGCACCCAACGGCCTGGTGATGGACGGAGAGTTCGCCGCGAATCACGGTTTTCGCGGCTTTCGGGATAAAGGACTCGCCATTCGGAGAACTGTCCTCGACGAAATCGTGCTGCGCGGCTCTCGCACCGCCGGCGCGCGCGTGCATGAAGGCGTCCGCGTCACGGACATTGTCAGAGATGCCTCGGGTCGCGTCGATGGAGTCAACACGATGGGACCGGATGGAGCGCCCGGCCGGCTTCGCGCCCGCTACGTCGTAGGCGCGGACGGGCTGCGCTCGGTTGTCGGCCGGCGCCTCGGATTGATGAGAACGAGCCGCTTCTGGCCGCGTCGCCTCGCCCTTGTCGCGCATTACACCAAAGTCAGCGACGTCACCGACCTCGGCGAGATGCACGTCGAGCGCGATGGTTATTTCGGGATTGTTGACGTAGGTAACGGGAAAATGAACGTCGCCGTGGTCGTTCCGATGTCACGCGCGCGATTTCTGGGCGACGACAAGACCGCCTTCTTCGAGGATTGGATCGCCGCGCGTCCGCATCTCGCCCACCGATTCGCCGGCGCCGAGAGAATTACACCGGTGCGCGCGACCGGTCCGTTCGCCACTGCATCCCGCCACGCCTGGGCGCCGGGAGCCGCACTAGTCGGCGATGCCGCCGATTTTTTCGATCCGTTCACCGGTGAGGGTATGTACGCCGCCCTTCGCGGTGGCGAGCTGCTGGCGCCCTTTCTTCTCGAAGCGCTTCGCGCGCGAAATGGGCAGGAGCGGCGCATACTCTCCGGCTACGACTCGGCGCGCAAACAGGAGTTCGGCGGGAAATGGACGCTGGAGCGGATCGTCGGAATGTCCATCGCGCATCCATATTTCCTGAACAACGCGGCAAAAGTTCTGTCGCGTCGCAAGGATATGGCGGATCTTCTCGTCGGCGTCGCCGGTGACTTCGTGCCACCAAGCCTCGTTCTGACTCCCAGTTTTCTTTTCAACCTCTTCATCTCGCCGGCATTCAAAAATTGAGCGTTAGCCCAGACGAGTTTCGCGCCGTGCTCGGCCGCTTTCCATCCGGCGTGACGGTGGTGACGACGAAGGCAGACGATGGAACCGACCACGGAATGACCGTCAGCGCCTTTTGCTCCGTGAGCCTGGATCCGCCACTCGTGCTCATCTGCATCGAAAAGACAGCCTCTGCCCATTCCGCACTCACCGCGGCGAAGGGCTTCGTCGTCAACATACTTTCCGCCAAACAGGAGCAGCTGGCGCGGCGATTTTCGATTGTCGACATCGATCGCTTCGAGGGCGTCGGATTCACGCGCTCGGCGAAAGGCTACGCGGCGCTCGACGATGTGCTGGCGGTGATAGAGTGCGATCGAATCGCCACCTGCGAGGGCGGCGACCACACGATCATCCTCGGTGAGGTCGAAGCAACACGCGCCGAGAGCGGGACTCCGCTCCTTTACTATCGCGGCGGCTACGCACAACTCGAGCACTGAGTTGGGCAACCTGCTGACACCGGCCCGCCGCCGAGGTGCGGAAATACTCGATTCCGCGGACGTCGATCCCGCTGTCGTCGCCCGCTCTCTGGCCGATGTCGCGCGCGCCAACGCGCTGTTTGGCGGCACCAGCTCCGCAATTCATGAGATCAGGAACGCTCTGGCTGAGCTGCCGTCGCGTGCAACGCTTCTCGATGTCGGAACGGGACTCGGTGACATCCCGTGCCGCGCCCGGGTGGTGGCGAAAGAGAAAGGAATCGATCTGATGACGATCGGACTCGATGCCGCAAGCGTGCTTGCCGCCGCCAGTCGCAAGTCGGTGAGCGTGTCAGTCCGTGCCAACGCGCTGCGTCTGCCCTTCGCCGACAACAGCGTGGATATCGTGATGTGCTCACAAGTCCTGCACCACTTTGGTGACGCGGATGCGTTGACGCTCCTGCGCGAGATGAACCGGGTTGCGCGTCGCCGGGTCATTGTCAGCGATTTGAGGCGCAGCTGGGTCGCGGCGGCAGGGTTATGGATCCTCTCGTTTCCCCTGCGATTTCATGCTGTTAGCCGCCACGATGGCGTCGTTTCCGTGATGCGGGGTTTCACCACGACTGAGCTGGCGGATACAGTGGAGAAGGCGGTTGCCCGGCGGCCGGGAACACGTCGACGTCGCGGATTCAGGGTTACAGCCAGCTGGACGCCGGTGCGGCGATGAAAAGAGATCTTCCTGACCCGTTTCAGCTCGGACCGATGCCGCTCGGCCTTGCGATGGAGCAAATCGATTCGCAGCTCGTTCACGCGCCGGCAAAAGAGATGTTCGAGCTGACCGCCGAGGTGGAGCGATGGCCCGCTCATCTGTCCCACTACCGGTACGTGAGATTCCGCGACCGGCGGTCGGACGGCGGCGGCATTGTCGAGATGTCGGCGTACAGGCCATTCATTGTGCGAAAGGGTCTGCGCCCCCTGAATTGGCCCACCTGGTGGCTCTCCGAGATGTCGGTCGACGAACGAAAACGATCGATCCGATTCCGGCATATCAAGGGTATTACCAAAGGCATGGAGGTGGAGTGGACGTTCGACACCGCTCCCGCCGGAACGCACGTACGAATTGTGCATTTATGGGATGGACCCGGGCTGCCGCTGATCGGTGAGCTCGCCGCGACCCGGGTGATTGGACCCGTTTTCGTGCACGGAATCGCTTCTCGCACACTGGCGGGACTGGCTTCCGTAGCCGAGCAGAAGTCTCGCTCTTCGATGTAACAGAGGAATCAGTGAGTAAACGCAGAGTTGTCATAACAGGTATCGGACCGATTACGCCGATCGGCACCACGCGCGATGGCTTCTGGTCGGGCCTTCAGCAACAGAAGTCCGCCGTCAGATCGATAAGCCGGTTCGATCCTTCCGAATTTCGCAGCCACAATGCGGCGGAGATCAACGACTTCGTTCCGACGGATCATCTCGACAACAAGCGGTCGAAGCGTCTCGACCGGTTCGCGCAATTTTCCGTCGTTGGTTCGCAGCTCGCTCTCGACGACGCCAATCTTGATCTGTCAAAGGAAGACTGCGAGCGCGTCGGCGCCAACATGGGCACCGCACTCGGCGGCGTGAGCTACGCTGAAGGACAGCTCGCCGTTTATCTGCAGCAGGGACTACGCGCGGTCGATGCTACCCTGGCGCTGGCAGTTTTCGGTGGAGCGGCCAGCTGCAACATCGCGATCGAGCTGGGTGCGATGGGACCGAATTCCACTAACGCCATGAGCTGCGCTTCGGGGACCATCGCCATCGGCGACGCGTTCCGTCAGATCCGCGATGGCTACGCGGACATCATGATCGCCGGCGGCGCGGAGGCTCCGCTGGCTCCGCTCACCTTCGGTGCATTCGCCCTCATTCGCGCGATGTCGACGCGCAATGAGGATCCGGAGAGAGCGTCCCGTCCTTTCGACAAGGATCGCGATGGCTTCGTGATGGGCGAAGGCGCGGCGGTGATGATTCTCGAGGAGTACGGGCGCGCGAAGGCGCGCGGGGCAAAGATCTACGCGGAGATCGCGGGTTACGGGACGACGAACGATGCGCATCACATGACGGCCCCGCGTCCCGATGGCTCGCAGGCAGCGCGCTCGATGCGCCTCGCCCTAGCGGACGCCAACATCTCCGTGGATGAAGTCGACTACGTGAACACACACGGGAGCTCGACACCGCTCAACGACAGCACCGAGACGCTGGCGATCAAGCAGGTGCTCGGCGATCGCGCGTATCGAATTCCAATGAGCGGGACGAAAGGCTACTACGGTCACGCGCTCGGCGCATCGGGAGCGATCGAAACCGCAATATGCGCTTTAGCAATAGAGCGAGAATGGCTTCCGCCGACGGTCAACCTTCAGGTTGCGGACCAGGCCTGCGATCTTAATTTTCTGCCGGGTACCGGGCGGAAGGAACGTGTCGAGCACATCCTCACAAACTCCTTCGGCTTCGGCGGAATAAACGCCGCGTTGGTGTTGCGCCGAGTGATCTAGGGATCGCCGCGCCGCGGCCAAGCCTCGCCCACCGGGGCGGAGGATCCAATGCGGGATTCATGGCGCCACTTCGTCGCGGAGTTCATCGGGACTTTCGCGCTCGTCTTCGTCGGCAGCGGCGCGATCATGACGGCGAAAATGTCGCAGAGCAGCGCCGGCCTGGTGGAAGTAGCACTCGCCCACGGGATCATTCTGGCGGTTATGGTCAGCGCGCTGATGCGCATTTCCGGCCACTTCAATCCCGCCGTCACGCTGGGTATGCTGGCGACGAGGCGAATCGAGGCGATGATGGCGGCACTCTACATCGTCGCGCAGCTGATCGGCGCAGTCGCTGCGGGCTATCTGCTGAAAGCCACCTTCCCGGAGAGCGTGTTCGTCGCGACGCGCGGCGGTGGTCAGGCCGTCGCTCTCGACGTCAACGGCGTGCAGGCGTTCATCCTCGAGGCGGTGGCGACGTTCTTCCTGGTATTCGTGATCTTCGGCACCGCTGTCGATCTGCGCGGGCCGAAGATCGGTGGCCTGGCGATCGGACTCACCATCGCGGCGGACATCCTGGCGATCGGACCGTTGACCGGAGCGTCAATGAACCCAGCGCGGACGTTCGGACCGGCGGTTGCCAGCGGAGTGTACGAGGCCCAGCTGCTCTACTGGGCGGCGCCGATTACTGGTGGATTGATCGCTGCTCTTCTCTACGAGTACCTGTTTATGCAGCGAGGGAGAGAGCCGGTCGATCATGGAGAACTCAAGCCCTAGGACAAACTGAAGACGACCAGCTCGGAGCTGCGAGCGGAGCGGCTGGCAGCTCCGAGCCGGAGTATGAGAAACCCACGCTCGGCGCTGCGAGCTGCGCGGCCCGCAGCTACCAGCTGGTAGTCTTTAGTGGAGTTTTGCAGGCCTGAGTCTATCCGTCGCGAATAAATAGAGCAGCGCCAGCACTGCCTGGGACAGCATCAACAGCCCGGCGAGCACCGGCGCCATCTCCATATCCGCGTGCTGGATGTTGTGGATGATTCCCTGAATCAACCCGAGTCCGCCGACGAACGCCGAGAGCGCTTCTCCGGCGAACAGCGCACCGGTGGCGAGATCCCTCCAGCGATCGAGCTCACGATTGAGATAGAGAATCGTGTAGCCCCCCTGAACGAGGAGAGAGGCGCCGATGAAGAGTACGATGATCGGCACACGCTGCGGCATCATCGCCCAGGTCGCGATCAGCACCAGGCCACCGGCCACGTTCGCGAAAGAGGCGAGCATCAGGAACAGTTTCAGCATGAACATTCTCCTCCGCGTGATGAAGGCGGAGGTAATATCGGGGTCTTACTTTGTGTTGTCAAGTACTTTGCTAAGACGGGCAGGACTGACTGCCCGGTCCTTGGGCCAGCGACCCTTTAACCGTCGACTTCCCCACCGCTGGCCTTCCACTCTCTCCACCCTCCAGCCATCGATGCGACGTTGGTGTAACCCATCCGCTGAAGATTGTCGGCGGAAAGCGCAGACCTGAAGCCGCCGCCGCAGTAGAGTATCAGCTCGGCGCTGTGGTCGGGAATTCGTTGTTCAACGTCGCGCTCGAGCACGCCGCGCCCCATGTACTCGGCGCCCCGGACGTGGCCGGCGGCCCACTCGCTCTCCTCGCGAACATCGATCACGCGCGCCGAGCCGGACGCGAGTTTCCTGCGGGTTTCCTCGACGCTGATTTCCCGAATGCGCGATTTGGCGTCTTCGACGAGCTTGAGAAAACCCGGAGAATGCTTCACAGACCGGCGGGCAGGCGCTTCCCGGTCAGCTGACGGAGCCCGAGGTGTGCGCTGCGACGGGCCACGAGCTCCGCCGTGGCGACAGCCGCGGCAGAAAGGGCCGTCCATGCCAGGGCCTGCGGCCATGCCTCGCCGCTTCGCCATGGTTTCTCGGGCGGATCCTCGCCTTTCCACGCCCGCCATCCGGTTTCCATTCCGCGCTCAACCAGCCTGCCAGCCACCATCGCGGCACCCGCGCCCACCAGCAGCCAGGTCGCGCGCCGCGGATTCATTTTCTGTTTTCTCAAAGCCACCGCCGTCGAGTTGGACCAGTCAGAGTGGCAAGCGGGGTGCCGCGGAGAGGTGACTCGCGATCACCAGCCTTCGCGCTTTCTCAATGACGTGATGTGCGCGACGTGATGCCGTCCGTGCCAGGCGTATAGACCCAGCATCTGCTGCAACGTTACGACCCCGCCTTTGTCCGGATGGATCAGCCCGCGCTGGAAATCCGCGGCATCCATCGATCGAAGCACCGTCACCCATCTCAGGTGGAGCGCATCGAGAAGCTCCAGCGAAACCTCGATCGGCACCCGACGGGAATCAGCGAGATCCGCCCAGGCTGCCTCGTTGTACGTCTTGATCGTTGGCTGGTCCTCGGTGAGTGCCAGCTTGAACCGCGTGTAGGCGTTGAGGTGACTGTCCGGAACGTGATGCACGACCTGTTTGACCGTCCATCCGCCGGGCCGATACGGAGTCTCCAGCTGATCGCGCGCCAAACCTGACGCGGCGGCTCGCAGCGCACCCGGTGTTTCAGCGATCGTCGCGATGAGGATGGCGTGATCGCTCTCCTTGATCGGAGTCTCCCAATTGAATCTTCCTACGGGATAGCGGAGATCGGGTGCTTCGACTGTGGCGGGCATGAGAGTTACGGCTGGAGTTAAGCGATTCGCTCCGGCAGGTGCACCGCCACCGCCGACCCATCGGCGATGAACGCGGACGCAGGAGCTACTGAGAGTATACTAGAAAAAGGCTCGTCGTAGAAAGCCGCAAGCGGTCCGTCGATTTCGCAGCCGGCGCTCGACCAGCTGTTCCAGCGTGGATGCTTCACTCGATACTCGATCGTTCCGCCGTCGCGCTGCCTGGTGTAGCCCCATCCCCGGTCGGAAAGAAAATCCTCTTCCGAGCCGGCCACTATCGGGTGCGGCTCTCCATCCACGTGAAGCGCGAAGCGACATTCGTCCCGCGGTCCGCCAAACCGATACTCCACGGTTTGCAGCTCATTGTTGACGCGCACCAGCCTGTGCTCGATAGGGACAGTGCGATATGGCTCGTTGTAGCTGAGCCTGGCGGCTGCCGCCACCAGCGGCAGCGCGACCATCTCGCGAATGAATACGACACCTCGACGAATCTCTCCGCCGGCCTTCCGGCGAACGTAGAACCGGAGATTTATCTCTTCAAAATCGCGATGCAGAAACGCGGGAACACCCAGTATCCGCGTGTCGAGAAACAGAAAGCCCACCAGACTGATGAAGTGCCTGCCGTCGCGGTCGTCGAGCTCTGTTCCTCTGGGCAGGAGCGCTGCAAGAATGGCGGGATCGACTTCGAAATTGAGCAGCGCGAGATAGCGCCATTCGGCCGTGAGAAAAACTCCAGCCATTCGCGGCTCTAGCTACATCCCTCCACCCACTTCACCTCTGGCAGCCGGCCCGCGCGGAAATTCGAGACGCGCGCGCCGTCCGTCTCGAAGACGAGCGCCTTCCCGGCGCTGGCGCTGTCGCCCATCACGGTCATGTAGTGGCCACCGGTGATGAACTTGTGTGGTTCTATGGTGAGCTCGTCACCGTACACGCCTTTCACCTTGTCTTCCGTGTCACCGATCTTGACGCCGTCCTCGGTTGTCACGGTCCCGGTGTCGACATCGATGCGCGCGATCTTGCCACGAACGACCATCACACCAACGTCCGGCAAACCGGAGCCGACGGCGGGGTACACGAAGTCGCAGCGCGGATTCATGTTCGGATTCTCGTTCAGCAGACCCATGTTGACGGCCTCGTCGAGCGTCATTCCGATCTGAACCTGGCCCAGTCCGTCTTCGCTGAGCGCGATGTCGCTGACGGTATCGTGTCCGGCGCCATTCGGGGCGTTCGGGCCTTTCACTGCTTTCTCGTCGTCCTTGTTGCAGGCTGACACCAGCGCGACGACGAGCATCGCTGCCGCAAATGAAGCGGCGATTGATCGCTGCGTATTCATTTATCGTCCTCCGCCGCCGGGACCTTCACCGGAGCGCCGAATGATGTTATGTGCCGACTTGATGGAACCTCTCCTGATAGCGGACGATGGATTCGTTGATGACTCGTGCCGCGACTTCGCTCTTGTGCCAGCCGATGATCTCCACGCGCCGGCCCTCGAGGTCCTTGTAGATATGGAAGAAGTGCTCCACTTCCTTCAAATAGTGCTGTGAAAGGTCCGCGATGTCGAAATACTCGTGGTAGTACGGGTCGTGGCACGGCACCGCCAGGATCTTGTCGTCCGGCTCACCCCGATCCAGCATCTTGAGAACGCCCAGCGGCCGGCAGTCGATCTGGCAGCCCGGAAACGTCGGCTCGTTGAGATGCACCAGGATGTCCAGAGGATCGCCATCCTCGTGGAGGGTGCGTGGAATGAATCCGTAGTCGCCCGGATAGTGGACCGCCGAATAGAGCACCCGGTCGAGACGGATCATCCCGCTCACCTTGTCCAGCTCGTACTTGTTGCGGCTCCCCGCCGGAATCTCGATCACCGCCGTGACGTTGTCAGGCGGGTGAATGCCGGGGGGCAGCTCGTGCCAGAGATTGATCAAGCAGTAACCCGCTGCATCGTACCCTTGTAGCTCATTGCCTCCTCCTCCACGCCAAAATTGTGCGAGGCGAGCTCGGCGACGCGCTCCATCTCGGTCTTCGAGAGGTTCGGCTTGTCCGAAGCCTCAGCGAATTCCTCGAGCTGGGCGAGATCATAGATGTTGGGGAGCGTGGTCACCACCGCAGGCTCGGCGAGCAGCCATTTGAGTGCCGCCTGGCCGAGCGTCATCTGCGTCGTCAGAAAATCGAGAGTGCGGACTTTCCTGACGCCGTTGGTAAGCCACGAGCGTGGACGGTGACGCCGGTGATCGTTCGCCGGGAAGACGGTGTCCTCGGTGTACTTACCCTCCAGCATTCCCGACGCGTGGGTGACCCTGATGTTGAAGCAACAGTTCGGCGCGGTTTCGCGCGCAGCTTCGATCATGGCGGTGCCGGGGTGCTGCTCCAGGATGTTCCAGATCATCTGGATGGTGCCGATGTCGCTCTCGCGCTCGCACAGCTCTACCGCCTCGTAAAGCCAGCCGATCGCTGGGCCGAAGGCGGCTCCCCAGGCGCCGATCAGACCTTCCTCTTTCATCTCGCGCAGCGCCTGCCAGATCGCCGCGTCGCGCACGTGCTCCATCTTGATGTTGTGGAGCTGGAGCACATCGATGTGGTCGGTCTCCAGCCTTTCCAGACACCGATCGAGAGCGAACCGCATGTAGTCCCGATCGAATTTCTGGGGCAGCTCGTTCTGACCGCGTCGCGCCGATTGCGCGGCGGGATCGTAGATGTCGTAGCCGATTTTTGTGGAATAGACCACCGCGTCGCGGCGCCCACGAAATGCCTCGGCAAGTTGTCGTTCCCCGCGACCGTTGCCGTAGGTATCGGCGGTATCGAAAAAATTGACACCGTACTTCGCGTTGGCGACGCGCAGCATCTCCACGGCTTCTTCGTCCGTCTTCTCCCCCCACCAGCCGGTGGAGAGCGTCCACGTACCGAAGCCGATCTCGCTCACCTTGATGTCGGTCCCGGGGAACTGCCGATAGCGCATTTTCAACGTTGATGGTGGAGGGTACAAGTTAACCGCACGGCCATGGTCCCGCCGGTCAACGCCTGCTGTTCAGAGCTGACGCGCAGCTTCGGTGGCGAAGTAAGTGACAATGAAATCCGCTCCTGCGCGGCGGATGCCGAGGAGCGACTCCATCATCACGCGGTCCTTGTCGATCCAGCCGCGCTCGGCGGCGGCGCAGATCATCGCGTATTCACCGCTCACCTGATAGGCGGCGACCGGATAGCCCGTCTCCATCTTCACGCGTGAGACGATGTCGAGATACGGGCCGGCCGGCTTTACCATCACCGCGTCGGCTCCTTCGGCGATGTCCGCGCGGACTTCGCGCAGCGCCTCTTCGGCGTTGCCCGGATCCATTTGATATCCGCGGCGGTCTCCACTCTTTGGCGTCGATTCGGCCGCCTCGCGAAAGGGACCATAGTACGCGGACGCGTATTTTGCCGCGTAGCTCAGAATCGACACGCCGGAAAAATCATTTTGATCGAGCGCCGAACGAACGGCTCCCACGCGGCCATCCATCATGTCGCTGGGCGCGACGATATCCGCGCCGGCAGCAGCATGCGAAAGCGCCGCCCGCGACAGCAGCTCCAGCGTCGCGTCATTGTCCACTTCGCCGTTCTTCAGAATTCCGCAGTGGCCATGATCGGTGTACTCGCACATGCAGACGTCGGTGATTACCACCAGGTCCGGGACTTCTTTCTTGAGGGCCTGCACCGCCAATTGAACCGCGCCCTTCTCATCCCAGGCAGATGATCCAGTCGCATCCTTGGTCTCGGGCACGCCGAAAAGAATGATCCCGCCGACTTTCGCCTTCGCGGCGGCTTCGGCATCGCGCAGCATCTCATCGACCGAGGTCTGATTGATTCCCGGCATCGACTCGACGACTTTGCGCAGCTTTTTGCCGGCGCGTACGAAAACGGGCAGGACCAGTTGCGCCGGCGCCAGGTGAGTCTCGCGAACCAGGTTGCGAAGCGCGGCGGTCCGGCGAAGCCGGCGAGGCCGATAGTTGGGAAAGCTGGACATCTATTCGGGTTGGGGAGCGGGAACCTTGGAGAGCTGGCGAAGCTCGACCAGCAGACTGGCTCCGCCCCGCGCCCTGATCTCAGCCGCCAGCGCTTCGCCCGTCGATTCGGGATTTCGTGCGTCTAGCACGCGCGACCCGCGTACGATGTGGCGGCCGCTGAGGTCGGCGAGCATACCATATAATGTAGGCGTGCCATCGATGGCGCTTACGAGCGCTCCGATCGGAACCTGACACCCGCCTTCGAGGGCAGCGAGAAAGGTGCGCTCGGCCCGCGTCGCTATCGATGTTTGCTCGTCATTGAGCGGCGCCAGCAGTGCTCTCATCCGCTCGTCGTCACTGCGCGCCTGCACCGCGATCGCTCCCTGGCCTGCCGCGGGAAGCCATTCCGGTGGATCGAGGAACATCGTGATTCTGCGCTGGACCTCGAGACGAATCAGTCCGGCGGCGGCGAGCACCGCCGCGTGAACGGCACCTTGCTCCACTTTGCTCAATCGGGTCGGGACATTTCCGCGCAGCTCCACTACTTCGAGATCGGGTCGCCGCGCGAGGAGCAGAGCGCGTCGTCGAAGGCTCGACGTTCCCACTCGCGATCCCGCGGGAAGCTCGTCGAGGCTCTCGACGCCGGTTTGGCGATTGACCACCAGCACGTCGCGCGGATCCTCGCGCTCGAGCAATGCAACTATCTCCAATCCCGCAGGTGACTCCGACGGCAGATCTTTCAGCGAATGCACCGCGCAGTCGATCTTGCTTTTGGATAGTGCGACCTCGAGCTCTCGCGTGAAGAGTCCCTTCCCGCCGGCTTCGCCCTGGAGCACCGCAACCGGGTGGGCAGCGGCGGCGGGGGCTGCCTGCCCTGGCTGCCGGGGGGACACGAACGACGCCCGCGCCGCCGTCCGGTGCCCGGCAGGCCGCCGGCCGTACTCCCGAGAACCGACCTGACCTAGACTCCAGAAAGTAGGAGAGAAGCCC
>Ga0207683_10003912_pt1 | contig 12912 bp, 7 predicted proteins | sample KBSM73metaG_FD_184333 | JGI IMG/M metagenome (GOLD analysis project Ga0207683, IMG submission 184333) | Miscanthus rhizosphere microbial communities from Kellogg Biological Station, Michigan, USA - KBS M7-3 metaG (SPAdes) (version 2) | ecosystem: Host-associated > Plants > Roots > Rhizosphere >...
CCGCCGCCGCCGCCACCACCGCCGCCGCCGCCACCGCCGCCACCACCACCTCCAGCGCCGCCGCCCCCGCCTCCACCGCCTCCACCGGCGCCGCCGCCGTCGGTGCAGGGTGCTGAGACGATCCTGGGGCCGATCCAGGAAGTCACCAGTCCGACCGACATCGTTTCGGCCATGGATCCGGTTCAGGATCAGCAGGAACAGAAGCAGGAGAAGGACGCCGAGCAGAGCGACGATCAGGGCAGCGCCGAAGCCGAGCTCGGCCTGATCAATACCTCTCCGGTGCAGCTGAAGAACGACCTCGAGAAACCCGTGACCAGCGGGGGCATGGATACAATGAACGTGGATCCGGGAAGCCCGGACTGATCGGAGGATCAGATGCGCAAGACAGCAATCGTCATAGCCGCAGCGGCAAGCGCTCTGGCAGGCGCGGCGTCGACCTTCGCGGCGACTCCGCTCAGCGTTCGGGACAGCTGGCGCATCGGCAGTAGCGGAACCAGCTTCTGTTCCGCTCAAAGCCTGACGACGGACAAGGCGCTGAGCGGCATGTTCGACGGCGGATATTCGATCACCTGCCGCGACGCGGCGCTACCGGTGGGCAAGCTTTACAGGCTACGCGACATCTCCGGCGCAACCGACAGGGTCGCCGCCGACCGTGCACTACTCGCCAATTGCCGACCCGCGCAGCGGCAAAACATATCCGGGCTCGGTCCGGTCGATGTGGTCGAATGCAAGCTCAAGGACGCCGACGTCGCTTACCGCGGTTATCAGCTTCGGCGCGGCAAGCTTCTGTATGCCGCACAAGGCCTTGCGGGCTATGACAGCGCGCTCCAGCTCGGGCTGAGGAGCCTCGTCGCGGACGAGCCAGCCAAAGGCGAAATTTCGATCGCAACCACGGGCGTCGGAGATCCGGCCGCTTTCGCGCGCGTCCAGGCAGGCACCCTCGCCCCCGACAAGGCGCTGGAGGAAGCCTACCGTCGCAACAATGCGGGAAGCTATGCCGAAGCCGCGGAATTCTTCGCAGCCGCCAGCACAAGTTCCGGCGAAGCGCCCCTCAGCCGCTCCGAAGCACTGGTGAACGAGGCGTTGCAGCGTTCGAACCTCGGCCGTTTCGCCGAGGCGGATTCGCTATTTGCGAAAGCCGCCGAAATTGTCGGCGGCGACCCGATCGTGGCGCGCAGGCTGCGTAACTATCGTGCCATTCACGCTCTCAATCAGGGTGATCCGAAGACCGCAATCGTTGAGCTCGACAAGCCATTGCCGAAAGCGGTGATCAACAGTGCGCAGGTCGGCGTCGCCAGACTGGAGATCGACAATACGCTGTCGAAGCGCCTCAACGCCGATTCCAAGTTCGGCCAACAACTCGGCGCGCAAAGCGACGAGTTATTGCCGGATGAAAAGGTGCAGATCCTCGACGGCCAGGCAATGCAGCTCCGCGGCACCGCGTTGCGGCTGACGGGCGACCGCGATGGAGCGCGGGAAGCCCTTCGGCGCGCCGACGGCGAGCTGCTGGCGGTCCGCGGCGGCAAGGTTGCGTCGATCACATGGATGCGCGCGCAGATCTTCGGCGATCTCGGCGCGATTGCCGAAGAGAGTGGAAGCTCGGCTGAGTCGAGTCGCCTCTACCGTGAGGCGGTCGCAGTGCTGGAAACGAATTATCCCGGCAGCGCTGTCCTCCTGAACTCCAAGGCGCGGCTAGCCGGTTATCTAGCGCGCAACGGACAGCTCGCGACTGCTGAAAGCATGTTCAGCGATATCGTCCATTCGCAGCCCGACACTAGCAACCTTCCGCCGAGCTTCGCCAATGTCCTCCGCCCCTATGTCGACCTGCTGCTGAAGAAGGGCAATGATCCCGCGGCCTCGGCGGAAATTTTTGCCGCGACGCAGCTTATGATCCGGCCCGGACTTGCGCAGACGCAGGCGGTCCTTGCACGCGAGCTTACGGGCGGGACGGATGAGGCCTCGCGCCTGTTCAGACAGTCTGTGACGCTAACCCGCCAGGTCGAACGCTCTCGCATCGAGCTTTCGCGGCTTCAGGATCTGCCAAAGCCGACGCCGCAGGAAGTCGTGCGCGCGCGGGTGCTTCGGGCCACGCTGGATTCGTCGCAGAAGGAACAGCTGACCACGCAGGCGGCCCTGTCGAGCTTTCCGCGCTATCGCGCGGTATCGAGCGACACGATCTCCCTTGCCGACCTGCAGAAGGTCCTGCGCCCCGGCGAAGCCTATTACCGGATGACCATGGTCGGCGAGCATGTCTACACGATGATGGTGACGCCCTCGACGGCGCATGCGGTCAAGCTTCAGATCACTGCGAAGCAGCTTGAAGAGCAGGTGACGGCGCTGCGCGATACCATCTCGACCGTGGAGAACGGGCAGCGCACGACTTATCCATTCGATGTCGCCCTCTCCCATCAGCTTTACACGGAGTTGTTCGGTCCGTTCCAGGCCGCCCTTCCTTCGGTCAAGCACCTGATCTTCGAACCCGACGGTGCGATGCTCCGTTTGCCGGCCAACCTGCTGGTCATGGATCAGGCTTCGGTCGATGCCTATCAGCAGCGCGCGAAGGCCGGTGGTGAAGAAGCCGCCTATGACTTCCGCGGAATCTCGTGGCTGGGCCGCGACCGGGACATCAGCACCGCGGTGAGCCCCCGTTCCTTCGCCCAGCTGCGCAGCGTGCCGCCTTCGGCCGGCCGCAAGGAATATCTTGGTCTCGGCCAGAATACGCCGCCGTCAGCGACGGCCGAGGGGCTGGTCCCGGCCGCCGCCGACCGTGATTGCATCCTCCCGCTGTCTTCATGGAGCCGCCCGATCTCCGCGAAGGAGCTGGAAGTTGCCGGTTCGATCCTGAAGCGAGTCGATCCAAATGGCGTGGACATCGTTACCGGCGATCAGTTCACGGACACCGCGCTGGAAGAGCGAAGCGATCTCAGCAATTATCGAATCCTGCACTTTGCGACCCATGGCGTCGTGACTGCCCGCGCTGCAAAATGCGCCGCCCAGCCCGCACTCCTCACCAGCTTCGGCGGGAACGGCTCCGACGGGCTGCTGACGTTCCGCGAGATCTTCGACCTCCGGCTCGACGCGGACGTGGTGATTCTGTCGGCCTGCGATACGGCCGGCAAAGCCAGCGCGGCCGCAACACAGCAAGCCGGACTATCCTCGGGCGGCGATGTCGCTCTCGATGGCCTCGTTCGCGCCTTCGTCGGCGCCGGGGGCCGGCTGGTGGTCGCCAGTCACTGGCCCGTTCCCGATGACTATGATGCGACGCAGCGATTGATCACGGGCCTCTTCTCGGCGCCCGCGGGAACTCCAACGGTCACGGCCCTCAGGATGTCGCAACGCCAGCTGATGGACGACGAGAAAACCTCGCACCCGTTCTACTGGGCGGCGTTCGCGGCTGTTGGTGACGGCGACATTCCGGTGATCCGCGCTCCGAAGGCGCAGATCGCGGCCGCCGCCAAATAGTTACCGTTCCCGGGATTCCGGCTCGACCGGCAGGTCGCCGCAGCGGCACGTCGTCACGCGCGGCGTAATCCGCCGTTTAGCCGGCTCGACGGCAACCTTCGTAGCGTCTGTCGTCGGAGACCTTATCGGATCGGCCGATGCGAGCACGATTTGCGCCGGCTGCTGCTTCGGCGACACCGACTTTGACGCATCCTTCGGCGGCTGGGCAACGGCCGCGCTACCGATCATCACGAGCCCTGCAATGACAGTCAGAGGCAAGCGCATGGCTTTCTCCATCCAGCTTGCCTCCGGCTTACGAAAACAGCCTTTCCATCGGCCTTCGCTAAATGGTTAAAAGCATTGCAGGATTTCACCGTCGTCTGCCTGATTATCCGAAAAACAGCATTACTTTCAATGATATAACCGCACTGCGAGCAATTGTCGGACGGGCGACATTCGTTGACTTTGCGTTAACAAAATGCGACATTCCACTCCTTGACTCGGTCAAGGGGGCAATCAATGGCAACGAGCCTAACTACCAATAATCGCAAGATGATTCTGACTTCCGCGGCCGTCATCGCCGTCGGAATTGGCGCCTATGGACTCGGCCGAGTCTATCCGCCGTTGGGGCCGAGCGCGGGCACTGTAGGCGCTGCGCAGCGCTATGTTTCTTCGCAGGTCGGTGAGAAGGACGTGACATTGGGCGACACTTCGGTGCCGCAGCTGATGCAGTCCGATGCATTCGAAGCGATGGTCAAGAATCCCGCCTTCAGGAAGCTTGCTCGCGATCCGCATTTCGGCACGCTCGCGCAGAATCCGGTCGCGATGGCCGCGCTTGCAGCCAATGCCGAAGCATTCCGGGCAATTGCGTCCGATCCGAAGGCCTTCCAGATGCTTGTGCAATCGGCGCAACAATTGTCCGCGAACAATGGCGCCGCGAACGGCGTCGCCACGCAGGTCGCCGCGGCGCTCGCGATGCACGTGGATTCGTTCAAGGCGCTGGGGTCCCAGCCCGCTGCACTCGGCGCGGTGGCAGATCATGCCGCAGCCTTTCAGCAGCTCGCCAATCATGAGGCAGCGTTGCAGGTAATGCTGCAGAATGCAGCGGCGTTTGGGCGTTTCGGCGGCAATTGGGCCGCGTTCCAGCAGGCCGCGTCAAATCCGTCGTCGAACAGCGTCATGGCGACCGAAGCGAAGAGCTTTGAATCGCTTGCGGCAGATTCGCGTGCAATGAATGCGCTAAAGGCCGACGCGGACTTCTTTCAGTCGCTGGCCGCGAATGCGAAAGCGTTCGATGTCCTTGCTTCCTCCGACGCGAAGTTCGACGCAGCGTTCGACCGGAGCGCGATCAATGCGATCGCCAATTATTCAGCCTCGTTTGAAGCGCTTGCCGGCAACCCGAGCTTGCTGAGTGCCGCTATCACCCAGGCCGAGGCCGTGGACGCGAGCTTCGGCGACGCACCGAACTCTGCAATCCAGGCGTTGATGGGCAATTCGGCGGCCTTGATGGTCTTCTCGTCGCAGCCCGCTGCGCTTGCGGCGGTCGCCGACCATGCGCAGGCATTCCAGGCCGTCGCCGGCCACGAAGCCGCGCTGCAAGTCATGCTTCAGAACGCACCGGCCTTCGGGCGCTTCGCAGGCAATGTGCAGGCCTTCCAGGAGGCGGCCGCAAATGCTGCCTCGAACAGCGTCATGGCGGCCGAGGCGAAGTCCTTCGAGGCGCTCGCTGCAGATGCCAAGGCGATGGGGGCACTGAAGAACGACGCATCATTCTTCAACGCGCTTGCGCAAAATGCCGCCGCGTTCCGCGCAATCTCGACGGACTCCAGCTTCGAGGCGGCGTTCGATTCCAAGGCAATCAACGCGATCGGCGCGAACTCGCATTTCTTCGAGAAGTTCAGCGCCAATGCCAGGGCTATCCAGACGGCGGCCAATGCGGCGCAAGCCCTGAACATGCAGGCTGCCGCGGCATCTGCCATCGAAGCCAAGGCGATCGATGCGAGGGCAGCTCAACTGGCGGCGGCCTATCCGCAGGCGCTGGCGGTCATGGCCCAGAACTCGGCTGCATTCGCGTCGCTGATGGGCCAGCCCGCCGCGCTGCAGTTGTTCGCAGCCAATGCCTCGGCGTTCGGGGCGCTCGGCCACGACGCGAACTTCCAGAATTTGGTGAGCAACGCCGCCTTCTCGGCTGCCGCGCGAAGCCAGGACTTCGCTAACGCGGTCAATGCGGCTGCTGCTGAGTAACGGCGTACATATCGCCTGAAGGGGGTTCATGGGGGGGTTCGGCGCGCGGCCGCGTGCATGTCTGGCCGCTGCAATCGTGACGGCGCTGTGCGGGGTCGCAAGCCCCGCACTCGGGCAAGCGCAGCAGAACCCGCCTCCCCCGCAGCCTGGGACCACGACCGTCGAAGAGCCGGTCACCAAACCCGAGCGTCCGGCAGAGCCAACTTCGCCGGCTCCAAAAAGCGAGGCGGCACACGTTCCTCCGGACGCGTCAGGGATCGATCTCAGCGAGATCGACACGCACGAGCTGGAATTGCTCTATTTCGACCCGGCCCAAACCTATCTGACGCCCTACATCGGGCGCGCGTTCACCAACTCGCTTCAGTTCCACAAGAAGAAGTTCAACTGGACTCCGTGGGAGCGCATCACGGTCCTGCTCAAGGACTTCGGCGATTATGGCAACGCCGCCGCCAGAGCTACGCCGAACAATGCGGTGCTGCTGGACGTCGCGCCCCTCAGCCAGACGATGGAGACATTCTCTCCGGGCGAACGCTTCTTCACGCTCAACAACCATGAGTTGCAGCATGTCGCAACGATGGATGTCTGGAACCGCAAGGACGCGTCCTGGCGCCGCTTCTTCCACGGCAAGCCCCTGCCAATGCAGGAACATCCGGAATCGATCCTGTGGAACTATCTCACCGTACCGCGCACCAATGTTCCGCGCTGGTATCTGGAAGGCAGCGCGGTCTTTTTCGAAACCTGGATGGCGGGCGGCCTCGGCCGGGCGCAGGGCGGTTATGACGAGATGGTCTGGCGGGCGAAGGTCCGCGACCATGACCGCTTCTTCTCGCCCCTGGGCCTCGAGTCCGAAGGGGTTGCCGTCGACTTCCAGGTGGGGGTCAACGACTATCTCTACGGCAGCCGCTTCTTCTCCTATTTGGCGCTCAAATACGGGCCGGAAAGAGCCGTCGACTGGCTGCGGCGACCGGAAGGAAGCAAGGCCTTCTATGCGTCGCGCTTCAGGGAGGTCTTCGGGCTGAGCCTCGACCAGGCCTGGAACGAATGGATCGCGTTCGAAAACCAGTTCCAGCAAGCCAATCTCGCCAAGCTCTCTCAATATCCGCTGACGGATACGCAAAAACTGAGCCCGAAGGGCCTAGGCTCGATCTCCCGCGGTTTCGTCGATCCAAAGACCAACAGCCTGATCGCCGCTTTCCGATATCCAGGCACGATTGGCTTCGTCGGGCGCATGGATCTCTCGACCGGCAAGCTGACCAAGCTCCAGGAAATCAAGGGCATGATGCTCTACCGAGTCACGAGCCTCGCGTTCGATCCGGACTCGCGCACGGCCTTTTACACCGAGGACAATGGCGCCTTTCGAGACATCATCGCGATGAACGTCGACACGGGCCACAAGCGCATGCTGCTGAAGGATGCGCGCATCGGCGACCTTGTATTCGACAAGCGCGACAGGAGTCTCTGGGGCATCCGTCACCAGAACGGGTTCGCCACGATCGTCCGGATCCCGGCGCCCTACCGCAATTTCAACCAGGTCCACACCTTCCAGTACGGCCAGATTCCGTTCGACCTCGATGTCTCGCCCGACGGGACGTTGATGTCCGCGTCCTTCGGCGAGGTGAACGGCAATCAGACGATGCGCGTCTGGCGAATGGACTCGCTTTTCTCCGCTGAGCCCGTCGAGATGGCGCGGCTGTCCCTGCCGCCGTCCGTCCCTGAAGGCTTCGTCTTCGCGCCGGACGGGAAGACGATGTACGGCACGTCCTATTACACCGGCGCCTCGAACGTTTTCCGCTTCGACATCGCCAGCGGAAAATATGACGCCGTCAGCAATGCATCGACGGGCTTCTTCCGTCCGCAGGTGCAGCCGGACGGATCGCTCATCGCCTACGAATATAGCGGCGAGGGCCTGCAACCGGTGCGGTTCCAGCCGCAGGTTCGCGACGATCTCGGCACGGTCGATTTTCTGGGAACGCGCGTGGTCACCACCCATCCCGAGCTCAAGACCTGGGGTGTCGGATCGCCGGCCAAGGTTCCGTTCGAGGAACTGATCACCGGACACGGAAAATATAATGCGGCGAAGCAGCGCAAGTTCGCCGGCACCTATCCGATCATGGAAGGCTATAAGACCGCCTGGTCGCCCGGCTGGTACTTCCACTGGGAAGATCCGCTGCAGTTCAACCAGGTGAACGCTTCCCTCAGCGTGTCACCCTTCGACCACATGAAGTTCAAGGAGCGGATTCACGGCAGGCTTCAGCTCAAAACGCTGAACTGGGACCTCGAGTATCAGCACAACGCAGCCGACTTTTACGACCTCTTCGGCCCGATCGAACGAAGTCGGCGCGGCGACAGCGTGATCGCCACCTACAACAAGACAATCATCTACGATCCGCCGCGCCAGCTCGACCTGTTCGCCACCGGTGCTGTCTATACCGGCCTCGAACGCTTGCCCAACGCGCAGAACGTCGTCGGCCCCAGCAACATCGAGTCCGTCGAGATCGGCGCCAGATACCACAACTTCAGGCAGTCGCTGGGCGGCGTCGACCATGAAAAGGGCTTCGCCTGGCGAGCGCTTGCGGATCTCGATTATGCGAAGGGTCAGGCGTTTCCGAAGCTCTACGGCGGAATCGACTATGGCTTGCCGCTTCCGTTCGCGAACAGCTCGTTCTGGGTCTACGCCCATGCTGGAACCGCCGCAGGCGATCGGAACAGCCCGCTGTCGGCGTTCTATTTTGGCGCGTTCCGCAACAATTATGTCGATAACCGGCCGGTCAAACGGTATCGCGAAATGGAAAGCTTCCCGGGCTTTTCGATCGACGAGATCGTCGCGCGGCGCTTCGTGAAGCTGACGGGAGAAGTGAATCTGCCGCCCATCCGCTTTGCCGAGATCGGAACGCCGGTCTTTTTCCTGAGCTACATACGGCCAGCAATCTTCGGTGGCGGCATGGCGATCGAAGCGCCCGACAAGAGCTCGCATCATTACGCCAACCTCGGCCTGCAGCTCGACCTGAACTTCACCGTCGCCCTGCGGCTGCCGATGGTCTTCTCGGTCGGTGCCGCCGGGGGCTGGCGCGATGGCCATTATCGCAAGACCGAGTGGCTTGCCTCGCTGAAGATCATGTGACCCGATGATCTTGTTTCTCACCGAAAGCCTGCATTGGGGCGTCGCCCTTATCCCGGTGATCGTGTTGCTCGCCATGTTCGTATGGCTTGACGCCTTCAAGCTGATGAATCTCAAGGAAGTTTCGGTTTTGCTGACGCTCGGGGCTCTCTCAGCCCTCGCCGCCTGGCCGGTCAGCGGCGGCCTGCTCGACACTCTACCGATCGGCTTCTCGCTCTACAGCCGTTTCGTCGCGCCCTGGATAGAGGAGGCGATCAAGGCGGTAATCATGATCGTCCTCTTCAGGATGAACCGCATCGGCTACAAGCTCGATGCGGTCATTTCGGGCTTTGCGATCGGAGCTGGCTTTTCGGTCGTCGAGAATATCTTCTACCTGACCATCTTTCCCCAATATAACACCGGGACGTGGCTGGTCCGGGGGTTCGGCACCGCAACCATGCACGGGACCACCCTCGCCGTCCTCGCTGCGATTGCGCATGAATTTGCGGAGCGCGAGACACGCGAGGCGGCCGGCGACTTCGACTTCCACCTTTATTGGTTCATCCCGGGCTATGCAGCCGCAGTTGCGCTGCATACGCTGTTCAACCAGTTCCCGAACCGGCCGCTGACGGCGATGATGGGCACCATGCTCATCGCGCCGCTCATTCTCATCGGCATCCTCAATTTCGGAACCGCGGAGGCTCAAAGCTGGCTCGAGGAGGAATATAAGGAGCATCGCGCCCAGCTCGCTGCCCTCCGGGCCGGCAATTGGCCGGACGGCCCTGCCGGATCGAAGATTGCTGCGCTTGCCGGACGGCTCGACCGCGAAGGCTCAAAGCGGGTTCACCGCTATTGGGAGCTAATGGCCTGGCTTGTTGCGGAGGCGGAGGAGACTCTGATCGAGGAAGCAGCGGGCGACGCCGTCTTCGACCCCGCCAAGATTCGCGCGGCAATTTCGGAGCTTGAAGGACTGAAGCGAGCCCTTGGCCGAAGCACGTTCACCGCGCTCAAGGCCCTGCTTCCCTTCAGCCGTAACGACTATTGGGAGGTTAACGAACTCCGGCAACGGCTCACCGGTCGCTGACCGAAACAGTTACACTTTCTTAACCATCGGGTGCGCACTGCCGTTCTTCAGGAGCGCGTGATGCCCATGCTCGCACATTTCGAAGACCTCGCAGCCCAGAGCGACCGCCGTCGCTATGTCCGACGCTCGCTGAAGCTTGGAAGCGGTGCAGGTGGTGAGGAAGTGACCGTTCACGACCTCTCCCTGACAGGCGCCCTGCTGGAAACATCGGTGCCGATGCTTGTCGGAGCGATTTTCGAGGTCGAACTGCCGCAGGTAGGCCCGATCGAGGCGACGATCGTGTGGAACAGCGGCGAATTCTACGGGTGCCAGTTTGATCTTCCGATCACACCCGCTGTGCTCAGCGCTGCAATGTTGCAGAGCCAGCCGAGGTCGCCGCAGGACCCTTTCATCGCCGCCTCGGACCCGCTTGCCGAGCTCCAGGAGCTCAACGCGGAGGTCGAACGGCTGGCGCTGAAGATGGAGAGCGCCCTCAAGCGCCTGAGCAAGAAGGAATGAAACCTCGGCGCTGCACATGGCAGCGCCGAGGTTCCTCCCCCCTCACCTTAGTATTTGAACGTCACTGACGCCCCAACCGTGCGGGGATCCGCATGCTGCCGGCGAACGGCCGTGCTGCCCGGGAAGACCGTGTTCCGGAGAAGCATGGAGGCGTCCAGCGGCTGGTACAGGTTGGCGAGGCCATACTGCTTGTTGAGCAGGTTGTTGCCGAAGATCGAGGCGGTCCATCGGCCGTTCTCCGAGGTTGCGGAGAGGCGTCCGCCGAGCACCGCATACGAAGGCTCGATCGTCTGCGGGTTGGCGTCGGTGATGATGCCTTCGAACTGCTTCGAGAAGAAGCTGAGGTTCGACGTGGCGTCCCAGGTCCAGCCCGTTGATCCAAGATCGCCGGTCCAGTCGAAGCCAATCCGTCCGCTCCACTTCGGAGAGTTCGGCGCAGGCTTGCCGTTCAGGTTCTGCTTCGCGCCGAGGCCAACGGCTGAACAGGCGGCCGGAGAGGCGCCTGCGGCATTGGGCGCGCATCCCGGAAGGCCCGGCGCGTTGGTGTAGTCGAGGAACTTCGAATCCAGATAGGCGACGCTCGTGAAGAGCGAGAGCCCGCCGAACGGCCTCGCGACACCGTCGAACTCGAAGCCCTGCTGACGCAGCTTTCCGGCGTTGAGCACGGTGAAGCTGACGCCGTCGAAGGCGCGGTCCTGATAGCCGCTGATATCCATCCGGTAGAAGTTCAGGTTCAGGGTCAGCTTGTGATCGAGCCAGCTGGTCTTGGCGCCGAGCTCCCAATCCTGAACCGTCTCGGGCGCGAACACGCGCTTGGTCGAGACGAGAACGCCGTTCGAGAAGGTCGAAAGCGAAGTCGAGCTGCCGCCGCTATTGTAACCGCCCGACTTGTAGCCGGTCGAATAGCTTCCGTAGATCAGATGGTCCTTCGTCGCCTGGTAATTGAGGCCGAGGCGATAGGTGAACCGGCTCTGGTCGAGCTTGGGGAAGGTCAGCGCTTCCGGCGCGCGGAAGATGCCGGCGCCGATGAACGCATTGGCAGTCTGCGCGTAGGTGCCTTCCTTCTTGTCCCTGGTCTGGCGACCGCCGACCGTCGCGAAAAGCTTGTCCGTCAGATAGACGTTCGCCTGAGCATAAGCAGCATAGCTGTTGACCTTCTGGAAGACGTCCTGATCGGTCGCATTCTCGACGTGACCGCCATTGGCCGTGAGGAACGTGTTGCAAGGCCCAACCAGCGCGCTGAAGGGCGGGACGTTCAACGGCGGAAGGCCAGGGAAGAACGCCACGTTGCAATATTGCGAGTTGAGGTGGAAATTCTCGCCGAGGTTATATTTCTCGCTGAAGTAGTAGAGGCCGGCGACCATGTCGAAATGGCCGTCCATCCAGGCCTTGGTCGGCGAGATGAACTGAAGCTCGTGGTTCTGGCTCTTGGATGCGAAGTTGCCGGAACGGGAGATGACCGGCGCCGGCGAGAAGACGACGTCGCCGTCAAGCTGCCGGTTCTTCCAGTCGCGATAGGAATCGATCAGGCGTACGGTCGAACCGCCGCCGACATCCCATGACAACGTGCTGTTCACGCCCCACTGCTTGTCGTGGAGATCGGCGGTGACGAACTGGTTGAAGTTGCGATCGTGGAAATCAGTGTCCGGACCGCCGGCCAGCATTGCCTGCATTCTTGCAAGCGCGACTGGAGAGATCGAATCCTTGTCGAGCTCGATGTCCGTGATCCCGTCGCCCTTCATTCTGGAATAGTCGGCGCGGAACACCCAGTCGATCGGCCCCGCCTGGGCACGGAAGCTGCCGCGAAGGACGGTATCGTCGGTGCCGCCATATTGCTTGCCGTCGAGCTTGTTGTGCCAATAGCCACCGAACCATTGCTGCATGCCGGCAAAGCGGAACGCGGCCTTCTCTCCGATCGGCACATTGACGTAGCCGTCAACCTTGTACCGGTCACCGGTGCCGACTTCCGCGGTCACGCGCGCAGACGTGTCATTGAGCTTGGGCGCAGCCGAATGCAGTGAAAGGGCACCGACGCTGGCGTTCCGACCGAAGAGCGTACCCTGGGGCCCGCGCAGCACTTCGACGCTCTCGATGTCGAGCAGCGAGCTCACGACGGCTCCGGCGCGCGGCACGTAAGCACCGTCGACGAAGATCGCGACGCTCGGCTCGATGGTCGTGTTGCCGATCGCGCCGATGCCGCGAATGTTGACGCGCATGAAGGAAGACTGGACGCTCTTCGTCGCCTGGTAGTTAGAGGCGAGCTTGCCGATCTGGGCGATGTCCGTGATGTTGGATTTCGCGAGCGTCTGGCCCGAGAAAGCCGCGACCGAAATCGGAACTTGCTGAACGTTCTCGGACCGCTTCTGGGCGGTGATGACGATCTGCGTGTCACTGCCCGAATTCTTGGCGGGCGCTGCGGTCTCGCTGGCCGGCTCGGTCGACGGCGCGGCCGGCTGTTGCCCTTGCGCAAAAGCAGGAACCGAACAAAGCCCAAAGGCCAGGGACGCGGTGCCGGCGCAAGCCAGCAAACGAGTACGATTCATCAATG
>Ga0207683_10003914_pt1 | contig 12911 bp, 13 predicted proteins | sample KBSM73metaG_FD_184333 | JGI IMG/M metagenome (GOLD analysis project Ga0207683, IMG submission 184333) | Miscanthus rhizosphere microbial communities from Kellogg Biological Station, Michigan, USA - KBS M7-3 metaG (SPAdes) (version 2) | ecosystem: Host-associated > Plants > Roots > Rhizosphere >...
CGCCGAGACGTGCTTCAGCCCGGCGCGGATGCGCTCGGCCACCTGCTCGGGGTGCTCGACGATCTGGTCGCCGAGATTGATCACGCCGAGCATGATCTTCTTGGCGGACAATTCCTTCAGCACGCCGAGATCGATGTTCGGCTGCGCCGACTCGATCGAGATCTGCTGCGCCTTCGAATCCGCGAGCTCCGAGAGAAAGAAATACGACGTCGGCTTGTTGCTCACCAGGAATGCATAGCCGAAGCACAGATGAATTACGGTCGGCACGGTGATGCCGTCGAGCGCGCGGTTGATCGCCTTGATGGCATAGCGCCTGGCGCCGTCCGGATCGTTGCGCAGCCACGGCTCGTCGAGCTGAATGACATCGGCGCCGGCCGCCTGCAGCGCGCGCGCTTCCTCGTTGACCGCGACGGCGAAATCCATCGCGAGCTCGTCCTGGTCCTTGTAGAACTCGTTCTTGGCCTGCTGCGTCATGGTGAACGGCCCGGGCAGGGTGATCTTGGCCTTGCGCGCGGTGTTGCGGCGCAGGAATTCCATGTCGCGCACTTCGACCGGGCCGGCGCGGCGCACCTTGCCGACCACGCGCGGCATCACGGTGTCGACGCCGGCGCGGTTCTTCACCACCGCGGGCGTGTCGACGTCGATGCCCTCGAGTGCGGTCGCGAAGCGGTTGGAGTAGCTCTCGCGCCGCATCTCGCCGTCGGTGATGATATCGATGCCGGCGCGCTCCATGTCGCGGATCGCAATGAGCGTGGCGTCGTCCTGCGCCTGCTCGAGGAACGGCTCCGGCACGCGCCACAGTTCCTTGACGCGCACGCGCGGCACGGTCTGCGCCTTGAGCACGCTGAAATCGACCAGCCATTCGGGCTGCGGATAGGAGCCGACCACGGTGGTCGGAAGCAATTGTTCGGGCATTCGTGTTGTCCCTCGTATCTTTAGAAAGCCTTGGTCCCATCGGTCGGCGAGCCGCACCAAACCTCATCCTGAGGAGCGTCGCGCAGCGACGCGTCTCGAAGGATGGCCAGATGCGCCGTCGCTGCCTCGGGCCATGGTTCGAGACGCCGTGCTTCGCACGGCTCCTCACCATGAGGACCGCCGCAACTAATCACATCGCGCTTGCGCCTGATAGCTTGGGCATTTGCCCGCGCTTCTGCCCACTCATTTGAACTCGCGCGCGGTCGGGACCTCGATCAGCATCGGGCTTCCGCCCGCCAAAGCCTTGGCGATCAGGTCGGTCGCGTCGTGCACGGTGTTGGCTCTCTCGGCCTCCAGCCCGAGCGAACGCGCGAGCCCGACATAGTCGATCGCCGGATTGTTCAGCTCCATGCCGACATACGTATCGAGCTGCGCCGCGTAGCCGCGCTGCGCGAACAGCCGCTGCTTCAGGATGCGGTACGACGTGTTGTTGAAGATCACGAACACGACGCCGATCTTGTAGCGCGCCGCGGTCCACAGCGACTGGATGGTGTACATCGCGCTGCCGTCGCCCGAGAGGCAGATCACCGGCCGGTCGGGCAGCGCGATCTTCACGCCGACCGAGGCCGGCAGGCCCCAGCCGATTCCGCCGCCGCGCAGGCCGAAGAAGCTTTGCGCATCGTCGCTGCGCACCAGCTGACGCAGGCCGGCGCCGGACGACACGGTCTCGTCGACCACCACGGTGTCCTTCGGCAGGATTTCGCCGATCGCATGGATCAGCGCGAGCGGCTGCACCGGCGTTTCGCTCGCGAGCGATTTCGCGCGTGCTTTCAGCTTCTCGAGCTCGACCCTGGTCGCCTCGCTCGCGCTCTTGAGCCGGTCCTTCGCGGCGCTCTGCGCAGCCGCCGGCATGTTGGCGCGAATGGCCTCGGTCAGTTCGGGCAGCGTGCCTTTCGGGTCGCCGAGGATCGCGACCTCGGCCGGATAGTTCTTGCCCAGCTCCCATGGGTCGGTGTCGAGATGGATCATGCGCAAGTCGGACGAGATCGGCGCGGTGTCGGACGGCAGCGAGAGTGCGAACAGGTCCGCGCCGACCGAGAACAGCACATCGTGCTGGTCGAAGATCTTGCGCATCGCGGTCTGCGAGCGCGTCATCGCGCCGCGGAACAGCGGATGCGAGGAGGGGAACGACGCCGTGTTGGGGATGAGCTCGGCGTAAACCGGCGCGCCGATCAGCTCGGCGAGCGCGACCAGCTCGGCCAATGCGCGGCTCTGCGACACCGCATCGCCCGCCATGATGACCGGGCGCTTCGCCTCGCTCAGGATTTTCGCCGCCGCCTCGATCGCGGCGCGGTCGCCGCGGGTATGCGGCGCGACGCGTGTCGGCCCCATCAGGTCGATGTCGGCTTCGTGCTTCAGGATGTCGCCCGGCAGCGACAGGAACACCGGGCCGGTCGGCGGCGCCATCGCAGTCTTGCAGGCGCGATGCACCAGCAGCGGCAGGTCCTCGATGCGGTTCACCTCCGTCGACCACTTCACCAGCGGCCGCGCGATCGGCGGCAGCTCGGCATAGAGGATCGGCTCGGTGCGGTTGAAATCCTGATCGTGCTGGCCGGCAGTGACCAGGATCGGAGAGGCGGCCTTCTGCGCGTCGTACAGCATGCCCATCGCGTTGCCGAGCCCGGGCGTGACGTGCAGGTTGACCACCGCGAGCTTGCCGGAGGCCTGCGCGTAGCCGTCCGCCATCGCCATCACGACGGCTTCCTGCAGGCCGAGCACGTAGCGGATGTCGTTGTCGACCGCGAGCGCGTCCATCAGCGGCAGTTCGGTGGTGCCGGGATTGCCGAACAGCACCTCGACGCCTTCCTGTTTCAGGATTTCAAGGAACGCGCGCTTTCCGGAAATGACGGGCAAGATTTCCTCCGATTGTTTTCTGGGTCGGGCCGCAGGCAGGACGCTGTTGGTGGAGCATGATCTTGTCCGAAAACCGGGCTCCACTTTTCGGGATCATGCTCTATTTTCGTAACAAGTATTTGTGCTTGCCGGAGAGCACGAGGTCGCCGTTCTGGTTATGGATGGTCGAGGCCATCACCACAATGCCCGTCGTGCGCTGCGGGATCAGCTCGGTGATGGTGAACGCCGGATAGAGCGTGTCGCCCGGATACACGCCTTTGAGGAACTTGGACGACTGCTCGATGAAGCCGATCAGCTTCTCGCCGATCATGTGCGGGAACAGCCCCGCACCGACCGCGCTCGCGGCGAGCACCTGGAAGCCGTGCGCCAGGAGGCCGCGATGCCCATGCGCGCGGCAGAACTCGATGTCGTAGTGGATCGGGTGGTTGTCGCCGGAAATCACCTGGAAGGCGGCGAAATGCGCTTCCGTGACGGTGCGGCTCGGGCTGCGATAGACCTCGCCGACCTTGAGGTCGTCGAAACCGCGCCGCTCGGTCATATTGAAAGCCTTCGGGTCGAAGGTCACGGTTCCGCCCTTTGATATTCTCGTCGTTAATGCCATTTTAGCTGGCACGCTCCGGGGGCGGGAGTCGCGTTTTCTGTACACGCCATGCGCCGGCGGGGACCTGCCTATGCATCCGGAGCTGCGGCTCATCGAAGATTTCATGACCGACCGCGGCGTGCTCAACCTGCCGGCGCTGCCGCGCATGCTTTACGTCGTGCGCGGCTCGATCACGGCCGGCCGGCGCACCGTGCGGATGGGCGAGACGCTCTACAGCGAGGAGACGATCACGGCGCATGCCGAGGAAACCGGCGCGACGCTGTGGCGCTGGGAACTGTCCGACGCGCGCCAGCCGGTCGCCCGAATGGGGAGCGCGAGCGTTTATTCACGTGACAAGCTGGCAAAGCCGCTTGAAACATTGCCGCAGGGCGACCTCCTGTGGCGTGGCGACAGCGTGGCGTTTCCGCCGGGCGGCTGCGCCTATCTGCATCGCCATCAAGGTCCGGGCATCCGCTGCGTGATCGACGGTCAGTTGCGCGTCGATACCGGCGGGCAGTCGCATACGCATGGTGTCGGCGATGCGTGGTACGAGGCGGGCCCCGATCCGGTGTTCGCGCAGGCAGGCGAGATGCCGACCCGCTTCATCCGGGTGATGATCCTGCCGCGCACGCTGATCGGCAAAAGCTCGATCCAGTACGTCAACGCCGAGGACAAGGAGAAGCCGAAGTCGCAGCAATACCGCGTGTTCGTCGATGCGCCGCTGAGCTGGGGCTAGCGCAGGCGCAAGGACACTCCGTCCTCATGGTGGGGAGACCGCCAAGCGTAGCGAAGGCGGTCGTCTCGAACCATGGCCCGAGGGGCCGGCGGTGCACTTGGCCATCCTTCGAGGCTCGCTGCGCTCGCACCTCAGGATGAGGTTCGGAGCTAGCCCGGCTGCACCTCGCCCGGAGCGCTGGGGTGGATCGCCAGCGCATGCACGCGATCGGCGAGCTCGCTGGCCAGCGCCGCATTGACCATGCGATGGCGCTCGATCCGGCTCTTTTCTTTGAAGGCCTCCGACACGATATAGACCCTGAAGTGGGTTTCTCCTCCGGGCCGATGGCCCGCATGACCTTCATGCAGGTGGGACTCGTCGACCACCCGCAGGCTTTGCGGCGTGAACGCCGCGGTCAGCTTTTCCGTGATGATCTCACTAACGCGCATTTAACGGTTCCTTCGGTGCTTCCCGGCATGGTCGAACGCGCGTCATTTCGTTTTGTCAAGCTTGCGGGCGCGCGCCGTGCGTCTGCATAATGTAGGGTCATGAAGCTCGACTCGCCTTTCTTCAATCGCATCCGGGTGAAGCCGCCGGAGGATCCGCGGCCGCGTCCGCAGGCTCCGGTGTGCCAATGGCCCGGCTGCGCCTGCGAGGGGTCGCATCGCGCGCCCAAGGGGCGCATGCGCGAGCGCGAGTACTGGCGCTTCTGTCTGGAGCATGTGCGCGAGTACAACCAGTCGTACAATTATTTCGCCGGAATGAGCGACGACGCGGTGCTCGCCTATCAGAAGGACGCCGTCACCGGCCATCGTCCGACCTGGAAGATGGGATTGAACGGCGGTGCCGATAAGGCTCACGGTGCCGATACCGCGATTGATCCGTTCGAGGTGATGCGCGAGTTCGGCGGCGCCGGTACGCGGACGCGCGAACGCCCGGCACGCGAGGCGCGTCCCGTTCACAACGCCGAACGCAAGGCATTCGATACGCTCGGGCTCGAAATCGACGCGACCGCGGTCGAGATCAAGGCGCGCTTCAAGGAACTGGTGAAGCGCCATCATCCCGACGCGAACGGCGGCGACCGCTCGACCGAGGATCGCCTCGTCGAGGTCATCCAGGCGTACAATTATCTGAAGTCGGCGAAGTTCTGCTGATCTGAGCGGACGTGAGCGCCCCGGCAGACTTAAAGCTATGAAAAATTGTGATATTTGCCCTTCGCCGGAGTGCTTTCGCTTAAGGACCGGTTTCTGCTAGGTTCGCGGCGATTATCCGATCCGCACGATCTAGATTTCGCGCCTCGGGTTCCGTCCCAAGGCCACGGAGGAGCAATGGCTGCCGCAGTGCAAGAAGTCACGGGTCTGCCCGACATGAAGGTGTCGGTCCGGCAGGTGTTTGGAATCGACAGCGACATGGAAGTGCCGGCCTACTCGGAGCCGGACGACCACGTGCCGGATGTCGATCAGGATTACCGGTTCGATCGCGGCACCACGCTCGCGATCCTTGCCGGCTTTTCGCGCAACCGGCGCGTCATCGTCTCGGGCTATCACGGCACCGGCAAGTCGACGCATATCGAGCAGGTTGCGGCGCGGCTCAACTGGCCGTGCGTGCGCGTCAACCTCGACAGCCACATCAGCCGTATCGACCTGATCGGCAAGGACGCGATCGTCGTCAAGGACGGCCTGCAGGTCACGGAATTCCGTGACGGCATCCTGCCGTGGGCCTACCAGCACAACGTCGCGCTCTGCTTCGACGAATACGACGCCGGCCGTCCGGACGTGATGTTCGTGATCCAGCGCGTGCTGGAATCCTCCGGCCGCCTCACGCTGCTCGACCAGAGCCGCGTGATCCGTCCGCATCCGGCGTTCCGTTTGTTCGCCACCGCCAACACGATCGGCCTCGGCGACACCACCGGCCTCTATCACGGCACGCAGCAGATCAACCAGGCGCAGATGGACCGCTGGTCGATCGTGACCACGCTGAACTATCTGCCGCATGACAACGAGGTCGAGATCGTGCTGGCCAAGGCCAAGCACTATCGCACCACGGAAGGGCGCGAGATCGTCAACAAGATGGTGCGCGTCGCCGATCTGACGCGCAACGCCTTCATGAACGGCGACATCTCGACCGTGATGAGCCCGCGCACCGTGATCACCTGGGCCGAGAACGCCGAGATCTTCGGCGGTGACGTCGGCTTCGCGTTCCGCCTCACCTTCATCAACAAATGCGATGAGCTGGAGCGCCAGACCGTCGCCGAGTTCTATCAGCGCTGCTTCGGCGTCGAACTGCCGGAGAGCTCGGTGAACGTCGCATTGAGCTGAGAATGGCCGCCGTTCAGGTCGACAGACAGCTTGGGCCAGGAAAGCGCGCCGTTCTTGCAGGTCTGCGCGCTTACAACGCCAAGCAAGTCGGCCGGATCGATCACGTGCCGCTCTCGGTCACATTGCGGGAGAAGCGCAATATCGTGGGGGCCGTGGTTGGCGACACGCATCTCGGCTGGCTGTTCGTGCAGTGGTTCTGGATCGACGAAAAATATCGCGGCAAGGGCTTCGGCGAGAAGTTGCTCACCACCGCGGAAGCGGAGGCGCGCAAGCGTGGTGCGAAGAATGTCTATCTCGACACCTGGAGCTTTCAGGCGCCCGGCTTCTACAAGAAGCTCGGCTATCGCGAGTTCGGCCGGCTGGATGACTATCCGCCCGGTCACTATCGCGCGTGGATGACGAAGGCGCTGTAATGTCCTCCAACACCAAACCCAAGGCTCCCGCAAAAGAGTCCCCGACCGAGCCGTTCAAGCGCGCGGTCGCGGGCTGCATGCGGGCGCTCGCGCGCAAACCCGACCTCGAAATCACCTATGCGGCGGAGCGCCCCGGCATCGCGGGCGGCAAGGCGCGCCTGCCCGAGCCGCCGCGCAAGCTCTCGGCGCAGGACGCCGCGATCGTGCGCGGGCACGCGGACTCGATCGCGCTCAAGCTCGCCTGCCACGATCCGGCGGTGCACCGGCGGCAGATGCCGTCCGGCCAGCAGGGCCGCGCGGTGTTCGAGGCGGTGGAGCAGGCGCGGGTCGAGGCGATCGGCGCGCGGCGCATGTACGGCGTGGCGCAAAATCTCGGTGCGATGCTGGACGACAAGTTTCACCGCGGCAAGTTCGACGACATCACCGACCGTGCCGACGCGCCGATCGAGGACGCGGTGGCCATGATGGTGCGCGAGCGTTTGACCGGACAAGCCCCACCACCGGCGGCGCGCAAACTGGTCGATCTGTGGCGGCCGTTCATCGAGGAACGCGCCGGCGGCGAGCTCGACCGGCTGGAAAGGCTGGTCGAGAACCAGCGCCGCTTCGGCGACGTGATCCATGACCTGCTCGACTCGCTCGAAATGGGCGACGAGCGCGCGCGCGACTCGGAAGACGATCAGGACGATTCCGGCGAGAACGACCAGCAGCAGAACCAGGGCGAGGACGGCGACAGCAAGGAGTCCGACGACGCGCAGGGCATGAGCATGGAGGAGATGGAAGTCTCCGCCGAGGAATTGCCCGACGGCGCGAGCGAAGCGATGGACGCGCCCTCCGCCGACATGCCGGACGACGCCGACATGGGCGACTCGGAAGCCGCGAACGAGCCGTGGCGGCCGCGCCAGCATGGGCAGAACGAGCCGCGCGGGCCGGACTATCATCCCTACACGGCGAAGTTCGACGAGGTCACTCCGGCCGAAGATCTGTGCGAGCCGGAGGAGCTCGACCGGTTGCGCGGTTATCTCGACAAGCAGCTGTCGCACCTGCAGGGCGTGGTCTCGCGGCTCGCGAACCGGCTGCAGCGCCGGTTGATGGCGCAGCAGAACCGCGCCTGGGAATTCGACCTCGAGGAGGGCCTGCTCGATCCGGCGCGGCTGCCGCGCATCATCATGGACCCGCTGCACGCGCTCTCGTTCAAGCGCGAGAAGGACACGACCTTCCGCGACACCGTGGTGACGCTGCTGCTCGACAATTCCGGCTCGATGCGCGGGCGCCCGATCACCGTGGCGGCGACCTGCGCGGATATCCTGGCGCGCACCCTGGAGCGCTGCGGCGTGAAGGTGGAAATTCTCGGCTTCACGACGCGTGCCTGGAAGGGCGGCTCATCGCGCGAGGCGTGGCTCGCGGGCGGCAAGCCGCCGAATCCCGGACGCCTCAACGATCTGCGCCACATCATCTACAAATCGGCCGACGCGCCGTGGCGGCGTGCGCGCAAGAATCTCGGCCTGATGATGCGCGAGGGCCTGCTGAAGGAGAACATCGACGGCGAGGCGCTCGACTGGGCGCACAAGCGCCTGCTGGCACGCACCGAACAGCGCAAGATCCTGATGATGATTTCAGACGGCGCGCCGGTCGACGACTCCACGCTGTCGGTCAATCCCGGCAACTATCTCGAGCGCCATCTGCGCTGGGTGATCGAGGAGATCGAGACGCGCTCGCCGGTCGAGCTGATTGCGATCGGCATCGGGCACGACGTGACGCGCTACTACCGCCGCGCCGTCACCATCGTGGATGCCGAAGAGCTCGGCGGCGTGATGACCGAGAAGCTCGCGGAGCTGTTCGAGGAGCATGCGGCCGAGCCGCAGCAGCCGGTCCGCGTTCCGCGCAAGCGGCTGCATTAGTGCTTCAGCCCGTCATTCCGGGGCGCGCCGAAGGCGCGAGCCCGGAATCCATAAGCCCGATCCGTGGTTATGGATTCCGGGCCCGGCCCTGCGGGCCGTCCCGGAATGACATCGTGGCGGTTGCGCTGGCTCTGCTCACCGCTTCGTCGGCACTCGCCGAGCCCGCCGCGCGCGAGGCTGCGCCTCCCGCGAAGCTCGAGGTCACGGCGCGTCCGATCGCGGCGTTCGAGCCGCGCGATCCGCAGCGTGTGCGCTTCGGTCCGCTCACCTTTCGCGGCGGACTGTCGCTCACCTCGTCGCATCCGGAGTTCGGCGGCATCTCGTCGATCCGCGTGCAGGCCGACGGCGCGAGCTTCATCGCGGTCAGCGACAAGGGGCGCTGGATCCGCGGGCGCATCGTCTATGACGGCACGCGCCCGGCCGGGATCGCGGATGCCGAGATCGCGCCGGTGCTCGGGCCCGACGGCCGCACGCTGTCGTCGCGCGGCTGGTACGACACGGAATCGATCGCCCAGGACGGCGGCACGGTCTGGCTCGGCATCGAACGGGTCAATCGCATCGTGCGCTTCGACATCGGCAAGCATGGGTTGCTCGCGCGCGGCCAGCCGGTCGCGGTGCCGCCCGGCATCCAGCGGTTGCCCAACAACAAGGGGCTCGAGTGCCTCGACTTCGTGCCGCGCAAGCTGCCGCTCGGCGGCAGTTTGATCGCGATCTCCGAGCGCGGCCTCGATGCGGACGGCAACATCCAGGGCTTCCTGCTCGGCGGTCCGAGCCCCGGCGAATTTTCCGTCAAGCGCATCGGTGAGTTCGACGTCAGCGACTGCGCAGTCACCCCGACCGGCGACCTGCTGGTGCTCGAGCGCAGCTATTCGCGGCTGACCGGCGTCGGCATGCGCATCCGCCGCATTTCGCTTGCCGAGGTGAAGCCCGGCGCCACGGTCGATGGCCCCGTCCTGGTCGAGGCCGACATGGGCTTCCAGATCGACAACATGGAGGGGCTGTCGGTGCATCGCGCAGCCGACGGGACCCTCGTGCTGACGCTGATCTCGGACGATAACTTCTCGATCATCCAGCGCACGCTGCTGCTGCAGTTCACGCTGGCGGAGTAGGTCCTGGTGTGGGATAATCCTGGCCTGCGATGGGTTGGTAACAATCGGTCCATCGATGTTCAAAAAGACCGTTCATCCGCTCGACCTGCTGCTCGCGGTGCTCGCCGCCGCGACGCCCGGTGCCGCCATTTTTTATTGGCTCGCGCGGCGCGGCGGGTTGCCGTTCGATTTTCTGACCGGCCTTGCGGGTTTGGTCGCAGCCGCGACCGTCATGCTCGCCGTCGTCGGCGGAATGATCGCCTTCGCGGTCTGGTTCTTCAGCCCAGACCGCTAAAGCGAGGTGACTTTTCTTTGAATCGTCATCTCGCTTTAGGCTATTGGTGGAGCATGAACTTTTCCGAAAACCGGTGTCCACTTTTCGGGATCATGCTCTAAAACACAAATGCCCGGCGCGAAGGCCGGGCATCAAATCTCCAGACCTCGGTCGAGGATCAGGCGGCGACCTTGGTCTCCGCGGTCTTCTTGTCGATCTGCTGCTTGAGCTTGAGCGCCTTCGGGGAGAGCTCGTCGGCCTTCGCCTTCTTCAGGAACGCGTCGAGCCCGCCGCGATGGTCGACTGTCTTGAGCGCGTTCGCCGAGATGCGCAGCTTGACCGAGCGGCCGAGCGCGTCCGACATCAGCGTGACGTTGACCAGGTTCGGCAGGAAGCGCCGCTTGGTCTTGATGTTCGAATGGCTCACCGTGTGGCCCGAGAGGGGCCCCTTGCCGGTCAGCTCGCAGCGGCGCGACATGGTCGAAATCCTTGAATGGCCAGCCGACGGCTGGCGACAAAACGGTCCGTTTCGAGGGACGCGGACCTATAAGGTCCGCGCGGAAAGGCGTCAAGCCGGCGCGGGCCCGGCTGTGGCACCCGATTCGTAAGGTAAACCGGGCGGGATGACGGGGTTTGTCGGCCGCCGAGATCACAGATTCGACGCATTCCAATCCGATCACGCAATGGAGCCCGCCCGTGCGGGCGATTTGCCGCGGTTCCAGGGGAAGGACCCGTCTTGCGCCGATATTTAGCCCTTGGCGCCGTCGCCCTCGCCGTCCTGCCCGGCGCGGCCCATGCCCAGACCAAGCTCGAGGCGCGCTACGCCGTCACGCTCGCGGGGATTCCGCTCGGAGCCGGCACCTGGGTCATCGACATTGCAGCCGACCAGTACACCGCCGTCGCGAGCGGCCGCACCACCGGGCTGGTGAAGCTGGTCTCCGACGGTTCCGGCACGACCGGCTCGAAGGGCACGCTTCAGGGCGCCAACGTCATCTCCTCCGGCTACATCGCCAGCATGATCTCGGACAAGAGGGCCGACGAAGTGCGCATGACGATGGGCGGCGGCGCCGTCAAGACGTATGTCGCGGTCCCGCCGCTCGAACCCTCTCCGGAGCGCGTGCCGCTCACCGAAGCGCACCGCAAGGGCGTAGTCGATCCGATGAGCGCCGTGCTGATGCCGGTCGCCGGCAAGGGCGAACTGGTCACGCCGGAGGCCTGCAAGCGCAAGCTCGCGATCTTCGACGGCCGCACCCGCGTCGACATCGATCTCGTCTACAAGCGCATGGACCATGTGAAGGCCGACAAGGGCTATCAGGGTCCGGTGGTGGTCTGTCAGGTGCTCTATCGCCCGATCGCGGGTCATCGCCCGGAGCGGTCCGCGATCAAGTATCTGGTCGAGCAACGCGACATGGAAGTTTGGCTTGCGCCGATCGACGGCACGCGCGTGCTGGTGCCGTTCCGCTTCTCGCTGCCGACGCCGTTCGGGATGGGCGTGCTGCAGGCGAACTATTTCGTCGCCAATCCGCTGCCGACCCAGGCGCTGCGCCAGACGCCGACGAGCGCGAAGACGCAGTAACTTCAACTGTCGTCCCGGACGGCCCGCTAGCTGGTGCCCTGCCAACGACCGAATGGATGACGGCGGCCGGAAATACTTGGATCGACCACTGGGCAAAGGAAGCCTTGAGTCATAGGTGTGGCTCCGGCGTACTTCCCCCTACGGGCTGCCACCGCTACAAAAATAATATTTAAGATTTGGGAGGGCGGCGACGATCTCTTCGATCGGCCGGTTAGGTCGTGTGCGCCCCATAAAAAAGACATGCGTTAGATGTGGGTGAGGGGGAAAGGCATCCACGGATGCCAACCTCGGACAATCTCTCACTTCGAGATATTTGAGACTAGGCAATTCGGTCACATCGCCGATGCATTCGAGCCGGGAACATCCTTCGATTACTACATATTCAAGAGATGGCGCCTCCGATATCGAAGCCAAATTCAGGAGGTTGTTGTTACCATAGAGCCCTAAGAAGTGTTACTTGCGAAGTTCATTGATGCCCCGAAGAGAAGCGAAGGTTTTCGATTCGCCTATTGAAAGCTTCTCGACACTGTCTAGCCGTGATGCAACGGCTAGATCACTATCACGGTAATATCTCACTGCTAGGGTCGGGACTCATTAAATCCACCATACAAGAGCGGCAGCGAGACAGACAGACGCCAAGTAGTTGCGTGCCAACCTGTCATAGCGAGTAGCGATACGCCTGAAGTCCTTCAACCTGTTGAACGCCGTCTCGATGCGCCAGCGCAGCTTGTAGAGGCGCTTGCTGAAGCTGAACGGTTGCTTCCTGTTGCTGCGATTGGGGATGACTGGCCTGGTTCCGCGCCGACGTAGCTCGCCGCGCAATTCGGCGCTGTCATAGGCCTTGTCGCCGAGCATACGCTCCGCTGGCTCAACCCTGTTGACGAGACGAGTAGCGACTGGGCAGTCGTGCGCCTCACCGCCGGTCAACAGGAGAGCTATGAGGCGCCCCTTAGCATCTGCGAGTGCGTGGATCTTCGTGTTGCGCCCGCCGCGCGAGCGGCCAACAGCCTGTTTCTGCTCCCCCCTTTTCCGCCAGTTGCCGAGCGGTGAGCCTTGACGTGAGTAGAGTCGATCATCTGCGTGTCCAATGATCGTCCACGTCCGGCAAGGTGCCGGAACAAGTTCTCCCAGATGCCGCGCTCCGCCCAACGCACGAAACGGTTATAGATTGTTGTCGAAGGGCCATACTCCGGCGGGCAATCACACCAGCGGCAGCCGCT
>Ga0207683_10003915_pt1 | contig 12911 bp, 13 predicted proteins | sample KBSM73metaG_FD_184333 | JGI IMG/M metagenome (GOLD analysis project Ga0207683, IMG submission 184333) | Miscanthus rhizosphere microbial communities from Kellogg Biological Station, Michigan, USA - KBS M7-3 metaG (SPAdes) (version 2) | ecosystem: Host-associated > Plants > Roots > Rhizosphere >...
CATGGAATCGGGCACCGTGAGCGTTTGTCCGATCGCCGCCGCGGCACCGCATAGTAAGTAGAACGCGAGGAATCGGCCGTGCCCCATCCGGTCCTCGACGTTGTCGCCGAAGATCCAGAGGTAGAGCATGTTGCCCGCCACGTGCAGGAACCCGCCGTGCAGAAACATCGACGTGAGGACGTTGATCCACGAGAAGTAGGCGGGAATGAGGGCAAAGGTCAACACGAAGCGATTGACGTCCGGGCCGAGAGAAAACTGATACAGGAAGACGAGAACGTTTATCGCGACCAGCGAGATGGTCACGTACGGCGTCGTGCGGGATGGGATGACGTCGCGGAGCGGGATCATCTCGGGCTGCAGCCCTCAGGTTCGGGCGTGTCGGTAGTACATTACCAGTTGCGCCCCGACTTCGAACGTCGAACTCCCTGACCTTTCCTGGAACCGTAGCCTGAACCACATGATCTGCAAGTATTGCCAGACCGAAATCGCCGACAAAGCACTCATTTGCTACCGCTGTGGTCGCTCGACAACCGAGCCTCGAATTGCGCCGCCGTCCACCGGATCGCTCTTCGAACACAAACGCCGCTCGCGCACCCCGCTCATCGTGGCGGCGGTGATCCTGGTGCTCGTCGTGCTGCTCCTGGCCTGGTTCCTGTGGCCGGCCCCGTCCCGCGTCGGTCGCTCGATGATCGAGTCGCCGGCAGAGGCGACCTCTATAATTGAAGTACGGATCCTGCACGAGCAGGTAGACATGTGGATGATGCTCTGATCTTCGACTGGAATCGCGATGCGCCGGTGCCCCGGCCCAGCCAGATCCTGCTCCTCGACGAAACCCTTCGCGATGGATTGCAGTCGCCCTCGGTGCGCGCGCCGACGATCGATCAGAAGCTCCGCATTCTGCATTTGCTCGACCGTATCGGCATCGACACCGCCGACATCGGCCTGCCTGGCGCCGGTCCTCATGTGGCGCGCGACGTTCAACGGCTGGCCTACGAGATCCTCGAGTGTCGCCTTCGCGTGCAGGCCAATTGCGCAGCGCGGACGGTCCTGTCCGACATTCAACCGATCGCCGACATCGTGCAGAAGACTGGTCTGCCAATCGAGTGCTGCTGCTTCATCGGCTCGAGCCCGATTCGCATCTATGCGGAAGACTGGTCTGTTGATTACTTGCAGCGCTGCACGGAAGAGGCAATCAGCTTTGGCGTACGCCACGGCTTGAAGGTCATGTACGTCACCGAGGACACGACGCGATCGGATCCCGAAACGCTGCGCCGGCTGTTTCGAACCGCGATCGACTCGGGCGCGTCGCGCCTGTGCATTGCTGACACTGTCGGCCACGCCACGCCCGCCGGTGCCCGCGCCGTCGTCGGCTTCGTCAAACGCCTCGTGGAGGCGAGCGGCGCCGATATCGGCATCGATTGGCACGGCCATCGCGATCGCGACATGGGGACCATCAACAGCCTTGCGGCGCTCGAGGCGGGGGCCACCCGTGTGCATGGAACCATGCTTGGGATTGGCGAGCGCGTGGGCAACACGCCCATGGATCTGTTGATGGTGAACCTGGTGCTCATGGGCTGGATCGAGCGTGACCTCACGCATCTCGACGACCTCGTGCACGCCGTGTCGGACGCCACCGGTGAGCCGATTCCCGATAACTATCCGGTCTTCGGCCGCGACGCCTTCCGGACGGCAACAGGTGTTCACGCCGCGGCAGTCGTCAAGGCCTTCCGCAAGAACGATCCCGACCTCGCCGATACCGTGTATTCAGGCGTGCCAGCTCGCCTGGTCGGACGGCGCCAGCAGATCGAGATAGGACCGATGTCTGGAAAGTCCAACGTCGTGTTCTGGCTGGAGCAGCATGGGCTTCCGGCAGACGACGAACTCATCGATCGCATCTTCCGCCGTGCAAAGGCGTCGGCAACGGTCCTGACCGAGGCGGAAATACTCCGGGAGATCTCTGAAAGTTCGAAGTCAGAAGTTCACAGTAAGAAAGTAAGTTGAAAGTACAGTCAGCTGATACCGGCATCCTTGCGGCCGCGCGGCGCCGCCGATGCCACTTTGAAACTTACTTCCATCACTTTGAACTTTAAACTTTAAACTTCGAAATTGAGATGTGGTACGGCGTCGCCGCTTACACTCTGTGGGGCCTCCTGACGTTGTACTGGCGGCTGTTTCCGAACGTTCCCGCCATTCAGGTTCTCTGTCATCGGATCGTCTGGTCGTTCGTCGTGCTCGCGGCGATCATCGCGGCGAGATGGCCGGAGCGCCGCGCCGTGCTGCAGTCAGTGACGCCGCGAGTGGTCAGCCTGTATGCGGTCGCGGCGGTGCTCATCGGTGTGAACTGGTTCCTCTACGTCTATTCGGTAAACAACGGATTCGTCGTCGAAAGCAGTCTCGGTTACTTCATCACGCCGCTCGTGAACGTGCTGATGGGCGTGATCGTGTTCCGTGAACGCCTCCGTCAGATGCAATGGGTCGCGGTGGCGTTCGCATTCTCCGGTGTGGTGTGGCTGACGATCGCCTACGGGACGCTGCCCTGGATCGGGGTAGCGCTGGCGGCCAGCTTCGGCAGCTACGGGCTCGTGAAGAAGGCGGCGCCGCTGCCGTCGCTCGAAGGCCTTGCGCTCGAGACCGCCGTGCTGCTCGTGCCGGCCGGCCTGTATCTCGTCGCGCTGCACCTGAGGGGAGCCGGTGCATTCCTGCATTCGCGTGCAGGCACCGATCTGCTCCTCGTTGCCGGCGGCGTCGTGACAATCGTTCCCTTGTTGCTGTTCGCGACTGCCGTTCGACGAATTCCGCTCTCCGTGGTTGGTGTCCTCCAGTACATTGCGCCAACCATTCAGTTCCTGCTCGGTGTCTTCGCGTTCCAGGAACCGTTCACGCGCGCACAACTGGCCGGCTTTGGTCTTGTCTGGCTTGGTCTCGTTGTCTTCGCCGTCGACGGCATGCGGCTGCGCAGCTCGTCGCCATGGGCGGTCGCCGATCAGGGAGCCCGGTGATGCCTGCGATCACGATCCGACAGGCACAGGCGACGGATGCCGCCATGGTGCAGGAGATGCTCGACGAGGCGGCGAGGTGGGTGGACGCGATGGGAGTCGTCATGTGGGAGGCGGGCGAGCTCGTCCCCGGTCGCGTTGACGAGGAGATTGCCGCCGGATTGTTCTTTATCGCGGACGTCGACAACGATCCTGCGGGCGTGGTGAGGTTTCAACTCGACGATCGACTCTTCTGGCCGGATCTGACGCAGGATGATTCAGCGTTCATCCATCGCCTGGTGGTGCGAAGGCGTTACAAGGGTCTGGGCGTCTCGACCGCGCTCATGGCGTGGGCCGTTTCACGTGCCCGGACAATGGGCAAGAGTTATCTGCGGCTCGACACCGACGCATCGCGGCCGAAGCTGCGCGAGTTGTACGAGCGATTCGGCTTCGAGTTCCACAGCTTCCGCCAGGTAGGCGCGTACTACGTGGCTCGCTACCAGTACCGGTTGACGAATCAGGGGTGACGATGACTCGCGAGGTGCTGCTCGAGTTCATGCGATCAGAGAAATACGCGGTGCAAGCCTCGGTCTCAGCGGGCGGAGTTCCGCAGGCAGCTGTCGTCGGAATTGCGGTGACAGATGATCTCGAGATCGTGTTCGATACGCTCGCCTCGTCGCGCAAGGCGCCAAACCTGCGCGCGAATCCGGCGATCGCGCTGGTCATTGGTGGCACTCGCGACGGTGACGAGCGCACGGTCCAGTACGAAGGAACGGCGGACGAACCGAGCGGTGCGGAACTGGAGCGACTTCTCGCAGTGTACTATTCGCGATTCCCCGAGGGACCGGAACGCCGCTCCTGGCCGGATTTGATTTACGTGCGCGTCAAACCGACATGGATTCGGTACAGCAACTTCCAGAAGAACCCACCCGAAATCATTGAATTCGATCCGGCGACCTGGGCGCCTGAAAAGTAAAAAGTTTGAAGTTCAAAGTTCGAAAGTAAGTTCGAAGTGCTCAAGGCTACTTCCACCTTACTTCTTCACTTCAAACTTTAAACTTCAAATTTTCAGCGAACGATCATTATGACGGCCACCATTGCGCAGATCACCCCCAGCCATTGAAGTCGGCTCAGCCGCTCGTGCAATACCACACGTGCAAGCAGGACGGTGCTTGCAGGATATAGGGACGCCAGCGTGACGACTATGCTCAGAGGCCCGGAACGCGTCGCGACCAGATAGAGGAGATTCGCGATCATGTCCAAGGTGCCGCCGGCGACAACGGTTGTGCGGATTCCTGAAGGCACATGAAGAGACTGCGAGGTCAACAGCGCGATCGCAGCGAAGAGAGCGACCGACACGCTTCTCGCGGCGACCAGCGGCCACAAGCCGGCCTGGCTGCTGGTCCGCGCAAGCGCCAGGTAGAAGAATCCGATGACCACGCCAGATAAGAGCGCAAGTGAAAAAGCCGATCGGCGCGCCCCGGTCTTCTGGTCGGCGTCGTCACCCGTTGGATCAGGATGAGTCGATTGAGAAACGAGGGCGATGGCCACGATCGCGAGCGCGATGCCTCCGATAGTGACCGAGCCCGGCCGATCGCCAAGGGCAACTGCCGCGACGACGGGAATGATGACGGCGCACACAGCCGTGGTCGGCGCAACCACGGCCATCACGCCGACCGCGAGCGCCCGGTAGAGCAGCGCGACGCCGATGCCGCCCGTGAGCCCGGCGAGCGCGCCCCAGAGATAGTCCGCTCCGACCGGCGACGCCGCTGGCAACAGTGGCAGCATGAGGAAGAGCAGCAGGAGTCCCGCGAACTGTGAGACGACGACGATCGCGAGAGTGCTGGCTTTCTTAGAGGTCAGGCCGCCGAGAAAATCAGCCGCGCCGTAACAGACAGCGGAAGCGAGCGCGAGCAGAGCGAACATGCCGACGGCAGTCGCTAGGTACGTGCGCGAATAGCAGCCAGTACTCGTTCAGGAGTAAACGGAACCTGCCTGAGCCGGACTCCCGTTGCGTCGAAAACGGCATTTCCGATCGCCGGCGCGACCACCGTGATCGAGGTTTCACCCGAGCCGCATGCTTCCTCGTCAGTCTGGTTGAGCAGAACGATCTCCATCGCCGGCGGCGCGATGCCGAGTGTGAGCGAGTGGTATGAACGCCAGTCTACCGAGGTGATCTTGGTATCGTCCCACGTGACCTCTTCGCCGAGTGCGCGGCTGATGCCCTGGAGCGCTCCGCCTTCGATCTGGTTGCGCATGCCATCGGGATTGGAGATCGGACCGCAGTCCTGCGCCACGACGAGGCGAGTGACCTGGATCTGTCCCGTGTTCTGATCGACGGTGACATCCGCCACCATCGCGACGTACCCGTTATCCCCCTCATAGCAGACGCAGGCGATGCCTCGGCCAGTGACCTTGCCTCCTCCGGCGCGACCGGGTCGTGGAGACGGACGTCGTTCCCAATTGGCGGCCTTGGCGGCGGCGCGGACCGCGGCGCTCAGGCGCGCATGACTCAGATGTTTGAGCCGGTACTCGACCGGGTCGGCCTTCACATGCGTTGCCACTTCGTCCATGAAGCATTCGTGCGCGAAGGTGTTCTGCAGTCGCTCGGGCGCGCGCAACGGTCCGGTGAAGAACGGCGAGAGCACGCGATGCGACAGCACACGCTCGCTGCGGATGACGCCCGCACCGTTGGCCGAGTCACGGACGCGGCCGGCGATGTACGACGGCGCAGTGTTCGATCCGTTGTTGAGCGGGGTGTCGGGCGCCGGCGCCGGCGTGCGTGGAGCAAACGGCGCAGGGTTCGAGCCGACGAGAACTCCGGTGACGACGTTGCCCGGCGTGTTGTACCCCGGACGACCGCCGCGAGCAGCCGACCACGCCTCGTAATCCCACACGCTGATGTTGCCGCTCGCGTCGAGCGCGACGCGCTGATCGATCGCGAACGCGTTGCCGTAGTTCTCCCACGCCATCTCGTCCTTGCGCGAGAGCTGCACGCGGACGGGCTTTGCAACGGCTTGTGAGAGCAGCGCCGCATCGTAGCTGACCGTATCCGCGCCGTTGATGCCGTAGCATCCCGCGCCGCGGACATAGATGACGCGAATGCTTTCCGGCTTGAGACCGAGAAGCATCGCCGACGTATTGCGCGTGGGGTACGCGGACTGGGTGGCCGACCAGATCGTCGCCTTGTCGGCCTGGACATCCGCGACCGCGCACGAGCTCCCCATCGAGCCATGCATCTGGTATGGATGGAGGTAGGTCGATCGGAGAACAGTGGTGGCCGCTTTGAGGTTGGCGTCCACGTCGCCGGAATCGACGAGCAGCGTGTCGCGCGCAGGCTGCCGCCTCAGTGTCCCGTACAGATCCGCGTGCGGCTGAAGTCCGGTGCCTCGATTCCAGTTCACCTTGAGGCGCTCGGCGGCTTGCATGGCCTGCCATGGCTTCTGCGCCACCACGCCGACGAAGTTTCCTTTGACGACGACCTTCACGACGCCCGGAAGATCGCGAATCGATCCTTCGTCCACGCTTCCCACGGTTGCGCCCACCTCGGGCGGGCGCACGACGCGGCCGTGCAGCATCCCTGCAACCTTGACGTTGTGGACGAACTCGAATTGGCCGGTGACCATGTCACGCATGTCGACGCGCGGAACCGGCGTGCCGAGGACGGTCCATTCACGCGGGTGCTTTCGTGCCGCTGCCCGATCGAGCTGAAGGTTGAAGCGCTGGCCTCCGATCAGATCGCCGTACGCGAGGCTACGTGAAGCGTCCGACTTCAGCGCCACGACGCCGTCGCGCGCCACGAGGTCGGATACCGGCGCCCCGATCTTGTCCGATGCCAGGCGGATCAACGCCTGGCGCGCAGTGGCGCCGGCAAGCGCCAGGTTGGTGTGATTGAAATTCGTCGGATGCGATTGCTGTCCGGACGTCGTACCCTGGTCTGGCGTCACCGACGTATCACATTGGATCAGTCGGACGCGGCTCAACGGGACGCACACTTCTTCCGCAACGAGCTGCATCTGCGCCGTGTACAAACCCTGGCCGAAGTCGCATTTGCCGGTATAAGCGGTGACGATACCGTCGCGGCCGATGGCGATCCAGGCATCAAGCTGCGTGCTGCCAGTTCCGTTGAAGCCCTGCGCGAACATGTCGGTCAGGCCGTCCGCGAGTCCGGCCGACGAGAACGCGACGACGATGGCGCCGGAGCCTTTGAGGAAACTGCGTCGCGAAAATCCGGCGCGGCCGAGAGCGAGGCGGGCGTCGGGAGTCAGATGAGGCGTCATGCCGTCCTCCCGTTCGCATTAGCGTAGCGGCGGATGGCCTTGAGCATGCGGACGTTGGCGAAGCAGCGGCACAGCACGCCGGACAGCGCCTGCTGGATCTGCTCGTCGGTCGCACGCGGATTCCGGTCGAGGAACGCCTTTGCTGTCAGCACGACGCCGCTCAGACAGAAGCCGCACTGCGCAGCCTGTTCGTCGATGAACGCCTGTTGAATCGGGTGGGGCGCATTGGCTGTCCCGAGCCCTTCGAGCGTGATGACCTCGCTCTGGCCGACCGCGCTGACCGGTGTGACGCACGATCGCGTTGCCTGACCATTGATCACGACGGTGCAGGCGCCACACTGACCGAGGCCGCAGCCGAACTTCGGGCCGCGAAGCTCCAGGTCGTCGCTGAGCACGTAGAGCAGTGGCGTGGACGGGTCGACGTCTACCTCGTGCGAGCGCCCGTTTACTTTCAGCGTCAGGATGCTCATGGCTCGAAGGATACACCCGACTCGGGGCTCGGCCTACGCTGTCCTAGCGCGTCTTGAGAATCTGCTTTTCGATCTCAGGGATGGCCGCCACAACCACGTCGCCGACAACTTGCAGGCTCTTGGCACTGACGTGGTCGATGTCATCCTGGGCCGTATGCCACGTCGGGTTCTCGAGGTCGATGATGTCGGCCGCAGCGACGCCGGCGCGCAAGAACGGAATATGGTCGTCCTCGATGGTTGTCAATTGCATGGAAAACGTCGAGCCATGGCCAATCCGTGACGCCGCGCTCCAGATAACGTCGACCAGCCACGGTGTCGAGTTCGCATCGCGTTTGATGACCAGATCGCGATCGCCAATCATGTCGAGCAGCACCAGCGCCTTCAGCGTCTTCAGCGAACCGCTCTTCTGTGCAGCCTGGACATAGTGGCGGCTGCCGTAGGTGTTGTCGGTGCCTTGCCACTCGGGACGCCGCGCCTCTTCACCGTCGAGGAAGAGAAGCTCAATGGTCAATTCGTTCTGCCGGCTTTTCAGGACCCGGCCCAACTCGAGGAGCACCGCCGTCGACGAGGCGCCGTCGTTGGCGCCAACGAATCTGAACTCCCGATAGAGCTTCGTGTCGAAGTGGCTGGCCAGCACGAGGCGGTCAGGACTCCGGCCGGGGATCGTCGCGATCACGTTTGCCATCGACACCTCGCCGAGCGGCGTCATGCCGATGAACGGCTGCTCCTTCGCCTCGATGCCAGACGCCTTGAGCTGATCGATGATGTATTTCCGGGTCTCGACAATCGCGGGCGTCCCAGAGGGACGGGGCCCGATGCTCACCTGCTTGCGGAGATGATCCCAGGCCTTCGCACCATCGAAGGCAACTTTCGCGGCGCTCTGCTGAGTCTGGCTTGCCGATGGCGTCATCGCGCTCACCTCCGGTGTCCCGGCGCAACCAGCGACGAATGAACCGAGGAGCAACGTCGACGCACCGGCAAGCAATGCGACTCGCACCGACTATGTCCTTTTACTGAGAGGAACGTAATCTCGCCGCGCCGGGCCGATGTAGACCTGGCGCGGTCTGGCGATCTTCTGCTCCGGATCGAGCAGCATCTCCTCCCACTGCGCGATCCAGCCCGACGTGCGCGGGATCGCGAAGAGCACTGGAAACATCGTGACCGGGAAACCCATCGCCTGATAGATGAGGCCCGAATAGAAGTCGACATTCGGGTACAGCCGGCGCGTGACGAAGTATTCGTCCTCGAGCGCAATGCGTTCGAGCTCGAGCGCGATGTCGAGCAGCGGATTGCGGCCAGTGACCTCGAACACCTGGTCAGCCGTCTTCTTGATGATCTTGGCTCTTGGGTCGTACGACTTGTAGACGCGGTGCCCGAATCCCATCAGGCGTCCTTCGCCCGCTTTCACGCGCTTGATGAAGCCTGGAACGTTCTGCACGGTGCCGATCTCGGATAGCATGCGCAGGACCGCTTCGTTGGCACCGCCATGCAGCGGACCGTAGAGCGCGGCGGCGGCGCCGGCCATCGCCGAATACGGGTCCACGTGTGAACTGCCGATGCCACGCATCGCGTTGGTGCTGCAGTTCTGCTCGTGATCGGCGTGCAGGATGAACAACACGTCGAGCGCGCGCTCGAGCACCGGGCTGACCTGGTACTTCAGCTCGGTCATGCGGAAGAGCATGTTCAGGAAGTTGCCGGTGAAACTCAGGTCGTTGTCGGGATAGATATACGGGCGGCCGATGCTGTGACGATAGGCGTAGGCGGCGATGGTCGGCACCTTGGCGATGAGCCGGTGAATCTGCTTCTTGCGTGATTCCTCATCGAAGATCTTCTTTGCGTCCGCGTAGAACGTCGAGAAGGCACCCACCGTGCTCAGGAACACGCTCATCGGATGGGCGTCGTATTGAAAGCCCTCCATCAGCTTCTTGATGTTCTCGTGCAGCATCGTGTGAAGCGTGATCTGCTTCGTCCACTCCTTGAGCTGCGTGTCGGTCGGCAGTTGCCCGAAGATGATGAGATATGCGGTTTCGAGGTATGTCGAATGCTCGGCCAGCTGCTCGATCGGATAGCCCCGATACTCGAGGATGCCCTTGTCGCCATCGATATACGTGATGCGGCTTCGACATGACGCCGTGTTCATGAACGCCGGATCGTACGTACCCAAACCCTGATCGTCCTGGCCCATTTTGATCTGGCGGAGATCGGTGGCACGAATGGCGCCGTCGGTGATGGGAATTTCGTACAGTTTGCCGGTGCGATTGTCGGTAATAGTGAGCGTATCGGGCATAATGCGAGCAGTCAGTCGGGCGTTGAATCAGTGTCGGTGTCGGGCGTCGGCGCGGGGTCGCTGGCGACTCGATAGCGCCCTTCCGCCCACCGTGCCAGGTCTTCATTGCGGCACCGCTCGCTGCAGAACGGTCGCCAGCGTTCATCTACCGGACGGGTGCGGCACAGGACGCACAGCGGAGCCTCGCCCATCCGAGGAATCATAACTCCCAACTCGCACACAGCCCAACTGGTCATACCCTCCGCTCAAATCCCAACTCCCAACACCCAGCCCCAAACAATTCTGTTAGGACGGTGGGTGTGAGACTTGCGAAATGTGACAGTTGGGAGTTGGGGATTGAGTGTTGACGGAATTCCCTAAGAACTGCCCGCGAGGTGGTGGCGCACGTCCAGCGCCGACACCATGAAGATCACGTCTTCGGCGATGTTCGTCGCATGATCGCCAATCCGCTCGAGATGCCGTGACACGAGGATCAGGTCGAGCGAAGGCTCGACCGTGGCCTGGTCGCGCAGCATATGCGTCAGCAGGTCGCGGAAGACCTGTGTCTTCAAGCTATCGAGCCGGTCATCCTCGTTGAGGACGCGATGGGCGAGATCCGTGTCGCGTTTCACAAAGGAGTCGAGGGCGTCGCGCAGCATCGCCTGGGCGATGTCACCCATCAGGGGAATGTCGATCAGCTGCTTCACGGGAGCATGGCCGATATAACGTTTGCTGGCCTCGGCGATGTTCACGGCCAGATCGCCGACCCGCTCGAGGTCGGTGTTGATTTTCACCGCTGCGACGACCGCCCTGAGGTCGGTCGCCATCGGCTGGTGCAACGCCAGGAGGCGGAAGCAGCGGTTATCGACCTCGATGTGGAGCTGATTGATGGGCTCGTCGCCGGACAGCACCTTGTTGATCAGCGCGGCGTCGCGGGAGACCAGGCCCTGAAGGGCAGCGCGCACGCGTTCCTCGGCGAGCCCACCCATTTCGAGCAATCGACCCTGGAGCGCTTCGAGCTCCTCGCGGAAGTGAGGGACCTGCCGGTCCATCAGCCGAACCTCCCGGTCACATAGTCCTCAGTCAGCTTTTCGGCTGGAGCGGTAAAAATCTTCTCGGTCCGGTCGTACTCGACCAGGCGTCCGAGCCAGAAGAACGCCGTGTGATCCGAAACTCGCGCCGCCTGCTGCATATTGTGCGTGACGATCACGATCGTGTACGACTTCTTCAGATCGTACACGAGTTCTTCGATTCGCTGGGTGGCAATTGGAACGAGCGCCGACGCGGGCTCGTCCATCAGGATAATGTCGGGGCGCACCGCGAGGGCCCGGGCAATGCACAGCCGCTGCTGCTGTCCGCCCGACAGTGCCAGCGCCGACTCGTGGAGCCGGTCCTTGGCCTCATCCCACAACGCCGCCTGCTTGAGGCTCTCCTCGACCCGGGCGCTGAGCTCCGCCTTGCTCGCCGTCAGGCCGTTGATTCGCAGCCCGTACGCGATGTTCTCGTAAATCGACTTCGGGAACGGATTCGACTTCTGGAACACCATGCCCACGCGCCGGCGCAGGTGCACGACGTCCATCCCGGACGTGTAGATGTCGACGTTGTCAATGAGGATCTGGCCTTCGACGCGCGTGCCAGGGATGATGTCGTTCATCCGGTTCAACGTGCGGAGAAACGTGCTCTTGCCGCATCCCGACGGTCCGATGAAGGCGGTCACCACGTTCGGCTTGATGCGGATCGAAATGTCCTGCAGCGCGCGCTTCTCGCCGTAGTAGAAATTCATCGAGTCGACCTGGATCTTGCTCGGGGCGTCCGGGCCGTCTGCCTTCTTTCTGGTCGTGGCCAGTTCTCCGAGGGATGCCAGCGATCGGGACGCCGTGCTCACGAGAGGCCTCGTTTCTGGGAGAACCAGTTGAAGATCTGGATCGTCAGGGCAACCCCGTGTGGTGTCGAGTCGTCGGAAACACCCTGAGCATCTCGAAGGATCATTGCTCTCGCGTCAACAGCTGCTCGAGTGTCAAACCAACCTGGGAACCGCCCGCTCCGAAGGCCGTGCCAACCTTACGGTCCGCGAAGTGCTTCTTGGCGAGGTCATTTATCTGCGGCGTCAGTTCGACGTATCCAACTTCGCGAGTCAAAGCGGACGCACTGAAGTACGCGTCGACGAACCGCTGCACCTCGGGACGGTCCGCGGATTTGCGCGCGACGTAGATGAACAAGGGACGCGACAAGCCGCCGGTGCCCGAGATGCCAACATTCACCCGTACGTCGTGGTTAGCCTTCTGGACCTCCTCTGCGACCGCTTCGCTGATAGGGAAGACCGTACTCGACCCGTCAAGTCGAATGAGCGCCGGGGCGGCGTTCGATGCCGCGGGTTTTTCGCCCCCACTGCCGCAGGCGATTGCCAGACTTGCCGCTAAGCCCAATCCGGAGAACGCCATATAGTGTCTGGCCTTAGTCGGATCTGACACGCGAAACCGGGACATTAACTGACCCTATCCAACGGGAATTTCACACTGGTTTCTGCGATGTTAAATCCGTGTTACGGCCTCCGCTGGTAGGCGGGGGCGTCTCGCACTACTCGGCGATTGCGCGTGGGGCTCGCTTCGGAGTGCGGGCGGTGGATCGCCGCGTTGTGACGGCTCGGGTGTTGCTCTCAACCTTGGGTCTCTCACTCGGCACGGGGCGGCGCTCGGGCGGCACGACAGCCGCTTCGAGCCGGATAGGTTTGCCGAGCAGGCGCTCGAATGGCCGCAGGTGTCTATTCGTCGCCCATACTTCGAGCTCGGCATCTCCTGTGGTGTGAACCTGCAGCAGGGCATCCTCTCCACGGTCACGGAAATCGAGGCTCGAGATGGTCTGGGTGTGGCTCCGATCCAGGCTCTCGGCAACGCGCAGGATCGAGGCGAGTGTACGGACC
>Ga0207683_10003918_pt1 | contig 12906 bp, 10 predicted proteins | sample KBSM73metaG_FD_184333 | JGI IMG/M metagenome (GOLD analysis project Ga0207683, IMG submission 184333) | Miscanthus rhizosphere microbial communities from Kellogg Biological Station, Michigan, USA - KBS M7-3 metaG (SPAdes) (version 2) | ecosystem: Host-associated > Plants > Roots > Rhizosphere >...
GTACGCTGCGCTCGGTCTTGTGAAACTCGATACAGGCGGGTTCGAACTGCAGCCCGCAGTGCTGCAGCAGCCGCCGCACGTTGCCTTCCAGGTCATTCACCAGGTCTTCATGGTGCACGCGCAGCACCCGCCCCGGCAGCACCGCGTCCCAGTGCCGCATGAGCTCGAGGTAGGTGCGGTAGTAGCGCGCGATGTCCTCGATGCTGTAGGCGAATTCCTGGCCGCTCGCGAACAGCTGCTTGAAGTTGCCGAAGCAGCAGGCCATCGGTTCGCGGCGCGCGTCGATGATGGTGGCGTTGGGCAGCATCAGGTGAATGAGGCCCACGTGCCGGAAGTTGTTCGGCATCTTGTCGATGAAGCGCGCCTTGCCGGTGCGGTAGGCGCGCGTGTCGGTGAGGTACTTCTCGCCCAGGCGGCGGAAGTCCTCCCCGCCCATGCCGGCGAGCACGCCCGGATAGCGCGGATTCTCCAGACTCCAGTCGCGGCCCTGCAGCTCCATCACCAGGCGCGGCACTTCCGCGAGCTCCTGCGTACCCTCGACCGCCGAGTGCGACGCCAGGATCTGCTCGATCAGGGTGGAGCCGGAGCGCGGCAGGCCGACGATGAAGATCGGATCCGGTGCGGGCGCGCCCCCGTGCTGCAGGCGGGCGAACAGCGCCGGGGTGCACACCTGGATCTGGCCGCGCGTGTTGAGCTCATGGACCTTCGGCTGGTAGCGGCTCTCGGAGCGCTTGAGCGCATTGCCGCGGGCGTAACACTCGAAGGATTCCTGGTAATGCTCCTCATCCTCCAGTGCCTTGCCGAGCGCGAAGCACAGGTGGTAGCGGTCGATGAGCGCCGTGGAGGCCGCCGCCTCCGCGGCGCGCATCTGCTCAACCTCCGCACCCAGGAAGCGGTAGGTCTTGAGGTTCGCGAGGCTCCAGTAGGCATCCCCGAAGGCGGGGCGGGCAGCCGCCGCGGCGCGGTACTCGGTGATGGCCTCCTCAGCGCGTCCCAGGGTCTTGAGCGAGTGGGCGATGGAGAGGTGCAATTCCCCGGCCTGCGCCGCACCCGAGAGCAGGCCCCGGTAGAGGCCGATGGCGCGCTCGTGCTGGCCCAGCCCCACGCAGGTCATGGCGTAGAGGGTGCGATAGTTGCGGTTGGCAGGATCGGCGGTGAGCAGCCGATCGGCCTGCTGCTGCGCCGCCTGGTACAGGTGGCGCTTGACGAGCACCTGGACGTATTCGAAGCGCGCGGCGTGATAGTCCGGCGCCAGTTCGAGCACCCCTTCCAGCAACAGCTGCGCGTCATCAAGGACGTCACGCTCGATGCCGATGCGGGCCAGCAGGCGCATCGCTTCCACCTGGTGGCCGTGCTTCAGGAGGAAGGCGCGGATCATCTGCTCCGCGGCCGCGAGCTCCCCGTCCGCGAACAGGGCGGTCGCGGTTACCACCTCCGGGGGCAACTGTTTGAGCGTGGCGACATGCGCACCAGCCGTGGCGGCGTTCTCGGTGTCGCCCGTCAGGCGGTACAGGCCCTCCAGCATGCCCCAGCTGGCGGGCAGCGCGTGGTTGATGTTGACCGCGCGCAGGAATGCCTCGATGGCCTCGGGGGCCTGGCGCAGCACCACGTGGCAGTGGCCACGTTCCTGGAAGAGGCGGCTGAAGCGCGGGTGCACGCGTTCGAGTTCGGCGAGGGTGACGAGCGCCGCCGCCACGTCCCCGCTGAGCCGCTGCGACTGGGCGCGCAGGTACAGAAGGTCGCGATTCTCAGGCACGGTGGCGAGCAGCACGGAACTCGCCTGCAGGCTCTCCGCAAAGCGCCGCTGTCGCACCAGCTCGGCGATGCGCCCGACCTCACGTTCGACCGCCGAGGGCTGGTTCATCGGTTCAGGCTTCGGTATCACGAGCGAACGATAGCACCGCGTTCCTCACCCGGTGCGCAGCGGCGCGCGAGCCGCTGGCGCCAGGGCGGCGCCACGCGGGTGAGCCTCCCCGGCAGCTGCGGCCGCAAGCGCCGTTCAGCGCCTCAGAACTTGTAGCCGAAGGTGCCCCCCAGCACTCGCGGCCGCAGCGGGGTCTGCGCGACGATGAACTGGTCGGTGCTCACGAACACGCTGGCGTTGGAGTTGCTGAGGTTCTCCCCGTACAGGTTCACGTACCAGGCATCCTTCGCCACCCCGATGGAGGCGTCGTAGGTGGTGTAGGCGGGGTTCTCGAACCGCAGCCGGCCGGTGCTGATGCCGCCGGCCTGCGCGAGCGAGGGGTTGGAGCCGGCCTGCGTGAAGGAGTGGCCGCTGTGGGTCGCGCCGAACTGCACGAACGGCGTGTAGCCTGAGACGTTCCATTCATAGCGCGCGCGCACGCTGAACTGGATCGGCGGCGCATTGGCGCTCGGGGAATCAATCGGGCCGAAGGGGTTGGTGACCGGCACGCAGTTGCTGCCGAAGGCGTTGCAGGCGTTGGTGATGGGCTTGCCGAAGTCGGGGCTGGCCGGATTGTTGTTGAGCAACACCGGCGAATTGGTCTGGCGGCTCTCGTTCCAGGCCGCCGCGCCCTGCAGCGTGAGCCCGGTGGTGACCCGCGCGATCAGCGAGGTCTCCACGCCCTTGATGACGAAGTCCTGGCCATTGGTGTTGAAGAAGATGTTGCCGACCACGCCCGGATCGAAGAATGCCACCTGCACGTTGTCCCAGTTTTCGCGGTATACCGCGCCGTTCCACTGCAGGCGGTGGTTGAAGAATTCCGTCTTCCAGCCGATCTCGTTGTTGGTGAGCTTGTCGGAGGTGTAGGAGCTCGGAATGAAGTACTGCGGCGTGCCGTCGGGGGTGAAGGCGTGCGCCGAGTTGCCGTTCTGGTTGAAGCCGCCCGGGCGGAAGCCCTGGCTGTAGGTGTAGTACACCATGGTGTCGGGCGTGATGTGCCAGGTGAGGTTGCCGCGGCTCTTGAAGCCGGATTCGGAGTTCTTCAGGTTTTGGGCGTTGAGGTTGTAGGAGAAGCCTGACTGGCAGCCGCCTGGCGGCACGCCCCCCTGGAAACAGCCGAAACTGGAAAGCACGCTGCCGGCGGAGGAATTGTCGAACTTGAAGTGGCGCGTGCCGGCCGTCAGGGTCAGCACCTTCGGGATCAGGTCGAAGTCGACCGAGGCGAAGAAGGCGGTCTGCTTGGTCTCGCGCACCGTGTCCTGATAGAAGGAGGTGTTATCACCCTGCACCCCCGGATTCACCACGGTCGTGCCGGGAAACGTGCCGACGTTGCTGAAGCAGCCGGTGTTTCCCGGCCCGCTGTCCGCCGTACAGGACGGCACGTTCTTGTAGTTCCAGCCGGTCTGGTCGTAGAGCTTGTTGTCCTCCCAGAAGACGCCGGCGATCGCCCGCAGCCGCCACTCATCCGGGGTGCTCAGGCGGAACTCATGCTGCTGGTGGGTGTTGCGCTCGATCGAGCGCCAGGTCGCGCTCGGGGAGAAGCACTTGGAGGGGAGGTTGGGCGTGTACGCGCCCGGACCGTAGCACTGGTAGTAATCCGCATAGACGCCACGGGAGTAGTTGGTGTAATCGCCGACCTGCTCGACGTTGCGCACCAGGTAACCGCCGGTATAGACCGCCTTCAGGGGCCCGAGCCTGCCGTTCACGGTCCAGGCGGTGTTCTCGAAGCGGTCCTTGTCGTAGGCGCCGTTGAACAGGGTGACTTCCAGCGGCCCCAGGGGCGCGCCATCCGAGGCATTGGGCTGCTGGTAGAAGACGCCGCGCGAGTCCATGTGCTGGTAGGACTGGGTGATCAGCGCGTCCCAGTCATCGTTGAACTTGTACAGCAGCTCGGCACGGATGCCCTGGTAGGTGACCGGGTTGATGGCGCGTTTGACCACCGGTCCATTGTTGATGGCGGCCGTGCCCGGTGGTACGCAATAGCCGTTATTGGGCAGACCGTCGGGGCATTGCCCCTGCGCGTTCGCCGGGAAGTGCGCGTAGTACATGCCGATATCGGTGTTCTTGCGCGTGAAGGTCGCCGGCACGTTGTCGATGTAGCCGCCGCGGCGGTCGTTGTAGATGACCGCGCGCACCCCTAAGGTGTCGGAGATCAGCGGCACGTTCAGCACCGCCGTGAGGGCGGTATTGGGGTCCCCGTGCGCGGTCACGCCGTAACTGGCGCTGACGTTCGCCTCGGTCTTGTCCAGCCGCGGCTCGTTGGTGATGTAGCGGATCACGCCCGCCTCGGCGCCGGCGCCGTAGAGCGTGCCCTGCGGGCCCGCCAGCACTTCGATGCGGTTAAGATCCGCCGCATAGATGTCGAGGTTGCGTCCCGGCAGCTGCCCGGACTGGTTGTCCAGGTAAATGGCGACGTTGGGCCACAGGCCGGTCGAGCCGCTGCCCTGACTCGGCTGCGAGCCGGCGGAGAGGCCGCGCATGAAGACCTCGTTCTGGCCGGGGCCGTTGTTGGCGGTGGTGACATTGGGCAGGTACTTGATGTAGTCATCGAGTGTTGCGATGTTCAGCTGCTGCAGCGTCTGGGCCGTGAAGGCCTGCATCGCGATCGGCACGTCCTGCATGCTCTCGTTGCGGCGCTGCGCGGTGACGGTCACCTCGATCAGCACCTCCGAATTGCCCGACGCGCTGGTGTCCGCCGTCTCGGCCGGCGCTGCCGCCGCCGCGGCCGAGGCGCCACCCAGGATGGCTGCTATCGCATACGAGATCTTGGAGTTCATTGCCGGATCCCTTTAAGAAGATGAGCCGCACCGGCAAGCCCGGTGCATTCCGCGACGCGCCAGCCGTGCGGTGATCATGACGATGCGCGGATTAGATATGACGGCCCGGGGGTGCGATTGAATGGACACGTCAGCCACTTGTTACGTACGCGCCTGCACCGTGGTGGGTATTTTCTCAGGAGAAGGCCGCGAATGTTGCCGTGATGCGACGCCGCCGTCGCCCGTTACTCAAACACACGCGCCCCGGCGGCGTCGCCATTGACGGCGCGCGGGGGCTGCAGGCGTCGGGTGGAGGGCGAGAGGCCGTAGGCATCCTTGAACTGGCGTGAGAAGTGCGCGCAGTCGGCAAAGCCGGCCTCGTTGGCGATGTCGGTCACCGAGCGGTCGGTATTCTCGATCAGCCAGTTCGCGTAGCGCATGCGCAGCTGCCGGTACAGCGAGGCAGGTCCCATCCCCACGTGCTGACGGCACAGCCGTTCCAGCTGGCGGGCGGACAGTCCGAGCTCGGCGGCCACGGCCGCGACGGCGATCGGGCGCGCGAGATTCTGTTCCATGAGCAAGAGCGCGCGGCGCACGCGCGGCTCGGCGACAGTCTCGGACATCGGCGGATGCGGCTGTGCGTCGCTGCCCGAGCGCGGCCGGTCGAACAGCAGTACCTGGCTGGCCTTCTGCGCCACCGCGCGTCCGAGGTGCTGCTCGATGAGGTAGGTGGCGAGCGCCGCCGCGCCCGCGCCGCCGGCGCAGGTGATGCGCGGGCCGTCCGCGAGGAACAGGCGGTCGGCGATCACTTCCTGGTTCGGGAAGGCCTCGAGGAAATCCTGGTAGTGGTACCATCTGACGCACGAGCGGCGGCCCTTCATGAGCCCGGTGCGGCACAGCACGAAGCTGCCGGTGCAGATGCCGATGAGGGGCACCGCTGTCGCCCCCACCTCGCGCAGGTAGCGCGCGGTGGACTCATCGATCTGCGGCCCGGTGTGCAGCAGGCCGCCGATGACCACGACATAGTCGAGCGACTCCGGGGCCAGCAGGGCGCTCGTCGGCTGAATCAGTACGCCGCAGCTGGCGGCGACGGCTTCCGGGCGGCCGGCCATGATCGACCACTGCACGTGCAGCGGACGGCTGCGATCGCCTTCATCGGCCGCCAGCCGCAGGTGATCGATGAACACGGCGAACGCGGACAGCGTGAAGTGGTGGGCCAGAATGACGCCGACGCGCAGGGGCGGCCGCACAGTGCGTTCCGGTGCAGTCGTTCTCATTATTGTGGCTGAGTGAGGCATTGAACGCGCACTCAATACTGCTGATTTCTCCCCGCGGCCTATATTCCATTAACCCCCGGAAGGACGCAAGAAGCAATTGAACGAGCGTATAAGTGTATTGAGAACAAAGAACTAGCTCGGTGTGGCAGGCTCCCTTCTCGGGAACGCCACATTGAATGACTGTTCAGGGAGGGCCAGGAGCATCCGCCCGTGAAGCGGCGCAGCCCGGTCTTCACCAGGCGCCTCCGCGCGGTGATCGGGCGTGGGGTCAGCGCAGGACGGCGAGGCGCGCGAGGTTGGTCTGCACGGTCGGATCGTGGCAGCCGCTGCGCGCATACCAGCGCCGGGCGGCGCCCACCAAGGCACGCCCGGTCTCGACGGACTGGGTTTGCTCCGGGTCAAGATCCTCGTGCCCGTGAGTGGTGAAGCCGCGGGGCGGCGTGCGGACGTGGCGCCGCAACTGCAGGCGGCGCAGCGCGCGGGTGGGAACGGATTTCGGAGCCGGGCTCGGTGCGCCTGCCTCGACGCCCGGTACCGGCTGGCCCAAGAGGGCATCCGGCGTATCCGGCAGCGGCGGAATCCACTGGCGGCACCACATCCCGACCGCATCGCCCGAGCAGCGCAGCTCCGGATCGCTCAGGGCCACCGCAATACGCGGCAGGTCGCACGCTTCGCGCAGCGCGGCGTCCCAGCGCTGCTCATCGAGCAGCTGTTCGATGTCGGTGAGATAGCTCGCGAGCATCCGCGAACAGGAAGGCGTGGCCGCGCCAACGCCCGCTGATTGTGGGTCAGGCATCAGGTCTCAACTCCCGGCTGCACTCCAAAAAACTCTCAGGCCGGCTGCCCGGCGGGGGGAACCGGAGCGTTCACCGTCGGGGCCGCGGGCTCGAGCGTCACGGCCGGCGTGCTCGCCGGCGCGGCGGGCCGTCGGATCGCGCGCCGCGGACGGGGCCGCCGCGGCGGGACGGGTGCCGGCTTCGGGCGGCTGACCACCACAGCCGCGCGCACGGTCTTGGCGCGTTTTGGCCGCCGCGCGCGCACGGCGGCGGAGGCGATGGCGCGCCGGCGGGCGCGTACCACCTTTGCTTTCAGGCGCTTCCGGACGGGAGTTGCCGCCTTCCTTGCAGTCTTGGCCTTGGCTCGACCCGCGCGGGCCTTCGCTTTGACCACCGCGACCTTCGCCTGCGACGGTGCGCCGCCCTTGCGACGGGCGCGCTTCCAGGCCTTGCGGGTGACGGCGGCGTGCTTGCGTGCCCGGCGTGCCTCGCGCTTGGCCTCCTTGAGGCGCTTGCGAGCGCGCTTCAGCTCCTCTTTGGCGATGCGTACGCGCTGTTTGGCAACGTCGGCCAGCAGCCGCGCGCGCTCGAACGGGGTTGCAGAGGAGAGGGGTTCGCTGCCTGTCTTCTTCATCTGCGGGCCTGCGAAGCGGGGAGACGACCAGTTTCACACAAGCGCACGCGCCTTACCACCGCGCGAAGTTATCCACAGAATTTGTGCATAACTATGTGGACAGAAGCGTCAGCGGGACACAAAGGCTGAGGCTGAGCAAGAACTTGCGTTACCGTGCGCGCGTTTTCGCCAGCGCGGAGTGTGGATCGCCCCTGGCGGCTGCTAGGGCGTGCTCCCGAACATGCTCGCGGTGACGCGGTTGCGGCCACCGTGCTTGCTGCGATAGAGCGCCGCGTCGGCGATCTTGAGGATCCGCTGCGCGAGCTGGCGCTCGCCGGCGGGCACGCGATCGAGGCCGCACAGTCCGAAGCTCGCGGTGACCGGTACGCTCTTGCGATCGCAGGTGAAGGGCGTCTTGGCAATCGCCGTGCGCAGTTTACGCGCGACTCCCAGGCCGTCCTCGTACGAGGTCTCCGGCAGCACGACGGCAAACTCCTCGCCGCCGATGCGCGCCACCCAGTCGACGCCGCGTCGCAGGTTCTGTTGCAGCCGTGCGCCGAACTGTCGCAGGATCTGGTCGCCGCCGGCGTGGCCGAGGGTGTCGTTGAGCTTCTTGAAGAAGTCGATGTCGCACAAGACGAGCGACAGCCCCCGACCGTAGCGCGCCGCGCGCTCCATTTCCCGCGGAAAATGCTTGCTGAAGAAACGCCGGCTGGCGACGCGCGTCAGGTCATCGGTAGCCGACAGCTTGCGGTTTTCCGCCAGCGTGATGCGCAGCACTGTCTCCAGTTCTGCGATGCGTCGCGCGGCCGCCAGCCGCGCGTCCAGCTCCCGCGCCGAGGCGCGCCGCGCGACGCACTCATCGGCCCCGGCGTTCAGCCCCGCCTCGCGGCCGGAGCTCTCATCCCGATCGGCAATGTAGAGGATGAACGGCGCGCGGTCGCCCGGTTGTGCTTTCAGCCGGGTCACGAGGTCGAGGGAGTCGGTAATCACCACCGGACGAAACTCGACCACCAGACGCCGTAACGCCTCGTGTTCGTCCGTGACGGACTCGTAGTCGAGCATGTCGCCCGTGATGCGTTGCTCGATCTGCAGCCGTGTGGCCGGGTCCAGCAGGGCGAGCAGCGCCCGGGGCGGGGGCACCAGGCGCAGCATCACGGCGATGCTGGCGGTGGTCTCCTCGGAGTTGGCAGGCGGCCGCTCGGCGCGACGCTCGAGGATGCGTTGAATAACTGTGGTCTGCCCGCCCGTCGGCACTGCCCCCTCCCAACCGGCCAGCCGTCTTCACGGCGTGGGTGCAGATTACCTAGCCGCGCCGCAAATTGCGCGGTTGCCGTGTGCCGGCGCCCTACCGCCGCTGACATTTCGCGCCGGGAGCGCTGCTGACGGGGCTCCCGAAGCCTCAAGGGGATATCATGCACCGGCCATGGATCCGCCCGCCCTTACACGCGATCGCCGCCCGTTTTTTCTCGCGCCGCTGTGGCTGACCTTTCTGAGTGCGTTGCTGGTATTTGCGCTCGGATTCAGCCTCTACCGCAGCGCGGGGACGACGGTTGTGCTCCTGGTGCGGGCTGCCAGCGAGGACACGGCAAGCATCGCCGACCCGCCCATTTCCCCGGAAGGGGAAGAGCGGGCGCAACGACTGGCGCAACTGTTCGGGGAAGACGGCACGGGGATTGATGCCATTTACGTGAGCGACGAGCGCCGCACCCAGCAGACTGCGGCTCCCCTGATCGAGCGCCTGCATCGTGCGCCGGTGGTTTTTGCCAGCACCGCCGCCACCGCCACCGCCGACCGTCTGCTGCGCGAGCACGGCGGCGGCACGGTGCTCGTGATCGCAGGTGGTGCGAGCTTCCCGGCGCTACTGCGGACGCTGGGCGATCGTGAGGCCCGGACGCCCGCGCCGGAAGAGGCGGGCGTCATGTATCTTCTGAGCATCCCGACCTTCGGTTCCACGCACCTGGTGCGCCTCAAACTATAACGCCAAGCCCTCAGCCGACGGGCTCGCGACGGTTGCCGCCGGCGCTGAGCGCCACCGCGCGGTGAATGAATTCGGCGTGCTCACCGATGCGAAAGTCGGCCAGCACCGCGGCGCGGATGTAGCGCGCCTGATCGATAAGGTAGGTGGCGCGGCGCACGCCGAAGCCGAGCGGCCCGACTACGTCGTACATGCGGATGACAAACTTGTCGACGTCCGCGAGCAACGTGAAGGGAAGCTTGTACTTTTCGCGGAACTTGCGGTGGCTCTCGGGGTTCTGGGGGCTCACGCCGGCGACGTCCAGGCCGGCCTCGAGCAATTCGGTGTGCATGTCACGGATCGAGCACGCCTCGCGCGTGCAGCCAGGCGTAAAATCGGCCGGGTAGAAGTAGAGGATCAGCGGGCCGTGACGTAGCAGGGTGCTCAGGGAGACGTTCTGGTCATCCTGGTCGGGCAGCGTAAATTCCGGCGCGCGGCCCCCGATGGGCAGCATGGCGTGGTCTCCGATCCTCAGACGCTAAAAAATCCCCGCATTTGCGATGATAGCCGCATCGCCTACGATGGGTTAAAACTTCATTGGACCGCCTCGGTCGCGATGCTAGAATCGCGCGCCTTGCGGTGGGGCGGTAGCTCAGCTGGGAGAGCGTCGCGTTCGCAATGCGAAGGTCGAGGGTTCGATCCCCTTCCGCTCCACATCTAATTTATAAATAAAAACAACATATTATGATAACTACGTAAGGTATTTTCTGGTAGTACCTGAAAGCACGTTGAGTCTCGGATTTTGCGTCGAGTGTCAGCAACTTTTCACTTCCCATCCCCTGCATTCTCAGTACGAACTCACGTTCTGAGGACGGCAGCGATGCTCGAGAGCGAGGTGACCCGCAAAGCGCTGCGTGGACAGCACTGCTGCCCCCAGGCCGCAGCGATTCGGGCCGTGGACTATGACGACGGAGCTGTCTGAGCGAGAAGCAGGTAGTTTCACCGGCGTGAGCCGCAGTGTCTTAGGGCACCAGCGCAGCCTACTGCCAGCGGCACAGCTTCCGGTCGAGCGACATGCGTTGCAGGTACCTCGGGAAATCCAGGCTGAACCGTTGCTTCAGGTTCAGGCCGGTCGCTGCGAGTTTTCCCCAGTCGTATTGGGAGTGACTGTCTTTAAAGGCAAGCACAATGACATTACCGTGGGGCGCCACCTGCAATGTCACAAAGTGGCCCTCAAAGACTTCCTGGATCTTGCTCAAGTGGGCATTGCAATTCTTCCGATCGCCGCACATGTTGCTCACAAACACGCCGCCCTGCGACAAGACGCGACGGACTTGTTGGTAGAACTCGATGGCGTCGAGTTCTGGCGCAATGCCCGCGCGATCACACGCATCCGCAAGGATCACATCCTTGGATCGTCGAAGATGCGCCAGGTAGTGAGCGCCGTCAGCACAGATCACACGGAAGCGATCATCGTCTCGCGGGATGCTGAATTCCTCGCGCAAACTAATTACGTCGGGATTCATCTCGACCGCCGTAACGGCTGCGCCTGGCAAGCTCCGATAACAGAATTTCGCCAGTGACCCGCCCCCAAGACCCAGCAACAAAATGCGTGCGGGGGCATGATTGAAGAGCAGGAAGGCCATCATCTTGCGCGTGTAGGCGAGGCTCAGCCTATGCGGGTCTCTCAACGACATAGCGCTCTGCACGGCGTCCAGATCAAAATGCAGAAACCGCCATTGGCCGCTGTCGAGGATGAAGGGCTTGTCGTAGGTCCCTGCGAACAAACGCTCCCACAAGGATCGCCGGCAGCTGTCGGAGGGCTCCAGCAGACGTAGCATGCTCTTTGCTCTTGGGAACGAGCATTCCATTTCAAGGAGTTGTGCCCGTGCGCCGCTCATGGAAGTCCACGGGGCGATGGCGGGGCTGCACCCATGCTCGAAATCGCGGTGAGAATGCCGGCGAGGATGCGCCTGGGGTTCGGGGGACAGCCTGGCACGGCCACATCAACCGGGATGACGTTCGCGACAGGCCCGCAACTCGCGTAACTCTCGCCAAAGATGCCGCCGGTGCAGCCGCAGTCGCCGAGGGCCACCACGAGCTTTGGATCTGGTGTTGCCTCGTACGTACGCTTCAAAGCCATTTCCATGTGCTTTGACACCGGTCCCGTGACGAGCAGCAGATCCGCGTGCCGCGGACTCGCCACGAATCGGATACCGAGGCCTTCGAGGTTGTAGAGGGGATTGTTGAGCGCGTGGATCTCAAGCTCGCAGCCGTTGCACGAGCCTGCATCGATGTGACGGATGCAGAGTGCCCGGCCGAGCACCGACCGAATACGCGCCTGCAGACTGTCGCGAATGCGCAGGTCTTCGTCCGACTGCGGCGGTGGCTCGGAGACGATGCCGACGGAGGCGATCTGGCGCAGTGTCTTCAGCATGAGAGGGCGCTACAGGTCATGGCCGCTGTAAGACAGATTGAAGGACTTATTAATGAGCGGAAAATCGGGGACGATGTTGCCGATGATGGCGTGCTCGAGCACCGGCCAGTTCTGCCACGAGGGATCATGCGGGTGACAACGCCGGATGCTCCCGGCGGGGCCGGCTTCGAGCGCGACCCACACCGGTCCCCGCCAGCCCTCGATGAGGCCTACGCCTATGGAGCCGTCAGCAGGTACGTGTACCTGAGTACGATGCGGTCCCTCCGGCAGTGTTTCGAGAATGTGCTGAATCAGACGACACGATTCCTGCAGCTCATCGAATCGAACGGCAACGCGCGCGGCAACGTCACCGTCGGTACGAACAATCTTTTTCACTGACAGCTGGGCATACGGCTCGCAGGGGAAGTCGCAGCGCAGATCAAACGCCTGGCCACTCGCGCGGCCCGCGAGTCCCGTGAGGCCCAAACGCGTGGCCAATTCAGGGTTTACCGCGCCGGCGCCGCTGAATCGATCCCGCACCCCCTCGTGCTCGTCATAGATCACCCGCAGCCTCAGCACCTCGTCGGAGATCTCAAGCAGGCACCGGCGAAGCGAAGCAATCCCGGCTCGCGCAAGATCCCGCCGCGTGCCGCCCGGTACGATGGCGTCCATCAGGTAGCGCTCCCCCAGCGACTCGTGGCTGGCGCGCAAGAGCTCTTCTTTTAAGCGTGAGAATTGCACCAAGCCAAAGGCAAATCCCGCATCGTTGCCGAGTGCTCCGAGGTCACCTAAGTGATTGGCCACCCGCTCAAGCTCCAGATAGAGTGCACGCAGCCAAACTGCCCGCGGCGGGATCTCAGCGTCGGTCATGCCCTCAAGTGCCTGGCAATACGCCCACGAAAAGGCGACGGCGGAATCGCCCGACACGCGCGCGGCGAGTCGGTGTGCGTCGAGGATCGGCAGTTGCGTGAAGCGCTGTTCAATACCCTTATGCACGTACGCCAAGCGCTCTTCGAGTCTCAAGACCTTTTCGCCCACTACGGAGAAGCGAAAGTGGCCCGGCTCAATGATCCCGGCGTGCACCGGGCCGACCGCAATCTCGTGGACGCCGTCCCCCTCGACTCGCACGAACGGGTAGTCGTCGGCGATCGCTTCAGGGTCCGGCGCAGACAGCGGAGGGTCAATGAGCGGCCGGTAGTCCTGCGGCC
>Ga0207683_10003919_pt1 | contig 12903 bp, 9 predicted proteins | sample KBSM73metaG_FD_184333 | JGI IMG/M metagenome (GOLD analysis project Ga0207683, IMG submission 184333) | Miscanthus rhizosphere microbial communities from Kellogg Biological Station, Michigan, USA - KBS M7-3 metaG (SPAdes) (version 2) | ecosystem: Host-associated > Plants > Roots > Rhizosphere >...
CTTCAAGTCGAGCCGATAACCGTGGCGCTATCGTCTAGGGGTTAGGACGGAAGATTCTCAATCTTCAAACACGGGTTCGATTCCCGTTAGCGCTACCAAGCATTTGCCGCTAAAGCCCGCTGAATCAGCGGGCCTTCTTTTTGTTATCGGAATGCTGCTGGCGCTTGCTATCGGTGCTTGGCGCCAATTCTGGTATACAAAACGGTATACACCTCTGTGCGGTAAGTAGCCCGTAAAGGCGCGCTGACTAGGATTTCAAGATGTTTGACTGCTGAACGGGAAATCACAGGACAACGGTAACGTCTTCGCTCAGATAGCGCTCGAATGCGGCCACTGCACTACAGTGTCGCAAAGGCTGCGATGCCCCCAATTGAGAATCCAATCGAAAACATCTGCCACCTTAGTCCTGGAAGCGCATCCATTAGAGCCGTTCTGGAATGCGCGCCAAGGGGGTGGGGGAGGTGGGACAGCGCGGCTACGGGGAACCCGGGCCTAGCGAACCGTTTTCATTTTTGGCCTGAGAAAATTTTTGCTTGTATTTTTTTAGACGTTTTTGGTAGGTCAACAGAACAGTTACGAGTTCGTGATCGGCCCAAGTCTCGCGCCGATACCGATTGCATTTTGCAGCTGTTGTTTAGATGGCTGGTCTTCGTCTCGTCGTATTCCTGTGTTGCTTGGCGAATTTGCTGCACTGCACTTTACATATTGGGATGCCATGCTTGATGGGCTCGATCTTGGAGGGTGAACATGAGCGAGAAAACTACAATTCGGTCGGCCGCCATCAGCGGAACGATTGCCCTAGGTGGTGAACTTACCGTCAACCGCCTCGGCTTCGGGGCCATGCGCCTTACTGGCGACGGAATCTGGGGGCAACCTAAGGATCCTGCAACAGCAATTGCCGTCCTCCGCCGCGCCATCGAGTTGGGAGTCAACTTCATTGACACGGCGGATTCCTATGGTCCCAATGTCAGCGAAGAGTTGATCGCCGAGGCGCTAGCGCCCTACCCCAAGGACCTTGTCATCGCGACGAAGGGTGGGTGGAGTCGCCCTGGACCGAACCAGTGGACGCACGACGCCAGCCCGGCGCACTTGCGCGAGGCGGTGGAAGGCAGCCTGAAGAGACTTCGCCTGGATCGGATCGACGTCTACCAGTTGCACGTTCCCGATCCGGTGGTGCCCCTCGACGCGTCGATAGAGACACTGGCCAATATGCAATTAGAAGAAAAGATCCGGCTAATCGCATTGTCGAATGTCACCGTAGAGCACATCGAGCGCGCACGGAAAATCGTACCGATCGTTTCGGTTCAGAATCGATACAGTTTCGGCGATCGTGAGTGGGACTACGTTGTTGATTATTGCGAACGCAGCGACATGGGGTTCATCCCGTGGTTCCCGCTAGGATCGGGGACTGTGGCCGGGAGGGTGCTGGAGAGGATTGCAAACGCGCGGCAAGTGAAACCTATCCAAATCGCATTAGCGTGGCTGCTGAAGCGATCCCCATTTATGTTACCTATCCCCGGGACTTCTTCGGTTGCGCATCTTGAGGAAAATGTGCAGGCGGCATCTTTGCAATTATCTGATGAAGAATACCTTGAATTAACGGGGATTACCGTGTAGCGGCAATTTCAAACTGACTCCTAACGACGACTCATCGAAATCGCTTAGCTGGCCAGTGCGGCGTCGAACCGATAAAACAAAATCCGTTTGACCCTTGCACCTCGGTTGGATTTCCATCGAGGGGACGTGGGCGGCAGCGTTTGAAGGCGCTCCACAGAAAACTGACCCTAGAAGTCGGAAATTTGGGTTACACAATTCGCGGCAAACTGCGGAACGAGTTCCATGATGTGGGGAGCGTTTTCAACTTGGGGCTAATCACTAACAAACAAATCTGTATTCTTTTCGGTAAATTCGACCCATGCTTGCGTGTTTTCCCAGCCCATGTTCATCGTGCAGCTTTCTCCAGTTGGATCGAATGAAATTGTAAAGTTTTCAGTTGTTGAGGTGACTCTCGCAACGGACATCGGTACGCGAACCAACTCTTCAGATTGGTATTTATAGGGAATACCCCACTCATTGGTATGTTTGTTGATGATCAGTATCCAGTTGTCAGGGTTGGGAACAGTGAAAATCGTATAGCTTCCGGCAGGAATGTTTACTCCTCCAACCGTCATAAGAGTTTCATTAGCGACAAACGTGGTGGCCTCATTTGCGCCAGTCCTCCACACTTCTCCATAGGGCACCAGTTCGCCAAAAATCTGGCGGCCTTTCATACGCGGACTGGAGTAGTCCACAGTGATCATTTTTCCGCTAGAAAATTCGCATCGCGCCTGCGCCGGCGGGCTGGGGCGTTCGCTTTCGATCTTTTGGGCACCAGAGATGAGACCGGTAAAGAGAAGGAACAGAAATGCGAAAGCCGATTTCCTTAACATGAGCATCCTCCGATTATCGTTCCAAGAGTTGCCGATGCATTTGCGTCGTACTGTCGTTTCTGAAGAAGCAGGTGCCTGCGGAGTACATCACGCCTTCTGCTCACTAGCAGTGTCTATTCCTGTGGGCTGCGATCCAGGCTATTAACTACAGGAAGATACACTCCGAACTTGTCGCTCTTGGGCCGGACCTCCATCGTCGCAAAACTGTTTTTTTCTACCGTCCTACTGGGACCTCACGAAAACACTCTAAATTATGAACTCCATTGCTTCACGCGAAAATCGCCACGGCCCGAGTGCTTCGAAGCACCCAACCTTCTCCCTATCTTTGCTTTTTCTTTTCACCCTATTATATTGAAATCGCCAAGGGGATCACGCGCCAAACTGTCGCTGAATCTGAGGGTTGGAAAGAGCGCAACTTGTCGCTGCCACGATAAATCTAAGAGGAGAAGAAAGCCGTAGTCTTGGAGATTTATGCCCATCGTTTGCCCAGTTCCCAATGACCCTCAAGGCGCCTCCAGAATCAGAGGGACCACTCGTGTGCCGACTGAGCTTCTCCGCAAAATTTCGTCCCGCCTCTACTGGCTGGCGCTTCTCATTGTGGTGAGTGCGGTCGTGATCTTTCTGTCGCGTCATTTCCTCGAGCCTGAGCTTCGTGCATTTGAAGGGCAATTAATCTTTCGCGTAGATCTAGCGATTCTTGTTTTGGCATCATTCGCAATCATTGCAACTCATCGCATCGGATTCTTGCCTCCCGCCAGGGTGCTGGAACTTGGTTTGGTGTTTGAGGTGGTTGTTGCCTTTTGCCTAGCGACACTGGAGTTTGCTTGGCCCCACGTACCGGGACATGTGCCGGTCGGGGTGTCCGGGGTCGCCATGTGGATTCTGGTGTTCGGAGTGTTCGTGCCCAACACTCCACTGCGCACGCTATTAGCCGGAATGGTCTCTTTCTGCGCCGTGCCCGCAGCTTACGCTCTTACCCGGTGGCTGGGAAAGGCTCAACCTTGGGAGACCAGTCATCTTGTGGAGTGGTTGATCCCGACCTTTCTCATGGCGGGATGGGCGTATTTCTTGTCCCGCGATATTTACCAGATGGAGATCGACATCCGTCAGGCTCGCGAGATGGGTAGCTATTCACTGATAAAAATGCTGGGCAGGGGCGGGATGGGCGAAGTCTGGATGGGGCGACACCGCAGACTTTGCAGTGCGGCGGCCATCAAGCTAATCCGCCCGCAAATGCTGACGCAAAAACCAGGCCGTGAAGCCAACGTGCTCCAACAACGATTTGAGCAGGAAGCCCGGGCTACGGCCCGGCTCCGATCGCCACACACCGTAACATTGCACGATTTCGGTACGTCGGACGATGGCAGCTTTTACTACGCGATGGAACTGCTGGAAGGACTTGACGTAGAAGATCTTGTCGAGCGCTTTGGGCCCCAGCCGGCAGCGCGTGCAGTCCACATTTTGCGGGGCGTGTGTGATTCCTTGGCGGAAGCGCACGGCCAGGGATTGGTCCACCGTGACATCAAGCCCAGCAATGTCTTTCTGGCACGTTTAGGCTTGCATTGTGACTTTGCCAAAGTGCTCGATTTTGGTTTAGTGAAGACGGAAGAAACTGGCGGGACCCGCCTGACCATGGATGGAACTGCGGCCGGAACTCCCGCCTACATGGCGCCGGAATTGGCGACCGGTGCACCTTTTGACCGGCGAGCCGATCTCTACAGCCTAGGATGCGTCGCTTATTTCCTGCTTACAGGAGAGCCGGTGTTTGATGAGCCAACCCCACTGGCTGTCGCTTTGGCACATGTACAGAAACAGCCGGTCCGTCCGTCGTTGCGAACTGAGCTTTCGGTACCCCTGGCATTGGAAGAGGTCATTATGAGGTGCCTGGCCAAGAACCCCGCAGAGCGTCCGCAGAGTGCCATGGAGTTGGCCCGCGCCCTCGAAGGTTCCGCCGAAGCGACCGGCTGGTCCCGTGAAGACGCCGAACGCTGGTGGCGGGTACACCTGCCTGATTATTTCGCCGCTGACGAAGCCCGTGCTGCGGAGGCGTTATCGCTGGCACACTGAACGGCGAAAGCAAGATCCACGGGTTCGCGCAAATCGCCATGCTGATGGCCGGCCTGATGCTGGCGCATCAGGTAGCCAGCAAAGTGGCTCGTGACGGGTTATTCCTCTCGCAATTCGATGCTCGCTATTTTCCGGGCATGGTGGCGGTCGGATCGGCCATCTCTATCATCGGCGGGCTGCTGAATTCAAGAGTTCTGCAGCTACTGACGCCGGCAAGGGTGGTGCCCTGGGCACTCCTCGCAAGTGGAACTCTGCACTTTATCGAGTGGGGATTCCGCACTGGCCCTTACCGCCCGGTCATGATCGTGGCCATGTACATTCATGTCGTCGGTCTCGGCGCGATTGTGCTGTCGAGTTTCTGGTCCCTGCTGAACGAGCAGTTCGATCCGCGCTCCGGCAAGAAATACTTCGGCCGCATTGCAGGGATGGGAACGTTGGGCGGCATCTTCGGAGGCGTTGCGGCGGAGCGGTTTGCTGTTATGTTGCCGCCTACATGGATACTGCTGTTCCTGAGCGCCCTCCATTTGGTGTGCGGCGGCATAGGTTTCGTGCTGGTGAGTCGGGGCCGGCAGATGGCTACTCCACAACGTTCCAGCCGCGAACCGAAGCAAAGCCGACAGAGCGTGAAGCCCTGGTTGTTCTTTCGACAATCGAAGTATGTGCAATGGTTGGCTGGGCTAGTGGTGGTTGGAACGACCGTTGCGGCGCTGCTCGACATTGTGTTCAAAACGCAAGCGGCTACGTTGATCGGGCGTGGGCCGACATTGTTACGCTTTTTTGCGATCTTCTATACCGCAGCCCAGGTTCTAACCTTCCTGGTACAGATTCTAATCACTCGTAAATGGCTGGAGAAGCTGGGGCTGGTGAGGGGGATTGGGAGCCTTCCAGCCGTGGTAAGCATCGGCGGCATTGGCGTTTTTCTGTTTCCGCTATTTCCGGCACTTGTCGTGATGCGAGGTTTGGAAATCATCTTTCGTGGATCGGTTTACCGCGCTGGCTATGAGCTTCTCTACACACCGTTGTCGGTACGGGAGAAACGGGCCACGAAACCTGTGATCGACGTCGTATTTGATCGCATGGGAGACCTGCTCGGGGGTTCGGCTTCGCAAGTATTCATTGCGCTTGGTGGCTCGTTTGCGATACAGGGAATACTGCTTGCTTCCGTTACCTTGGCTGGAGTGGGTATGTTCATCACCCGACAGTTGGGGAAATTGTATGTCCAGGTCCTCGAAAAGGGGTTAATCGATCGAGCCATTGAGCTTGACGTCTCCGAAGCTCCAGATATTCTTACCCGTTCGGTACTATTGAAAACCCTGACAGTGAACCACACCGTGGCGAGGCAGCCCGAAAGCCCTGGCGCACCGGCCACGATCAGTCAAGAGTCAGTAGCCAACCTTACCGATCCCATCCTGCAGAGACTGGCGGACCTTCGATCGGGCAATCCCGAAATAATTCGCCGCACTTTGTCGAGCGCTGAGCGCCTCGACGCGCTTTTAGCGGCGCAGTTGATCGTACTTCTCGCGTGGGACGAGATTGCCCCGAACGTGTTGCGGACATTGAGCGCCAATGTTGGACAGATCACGGGGCAACTCGTCGATGCACTGCTGGATCAGGAACGAGATTTCGCGATTCGGCGTCGAATCCCGCGAGCATTAGCGTACTCGGAGGACCATCGCGCCGTCGAGGGGTTGATGGGAGCTATGGAAGATTCCAGATTCGAAGTGCGCTTTCAGTGCGCGCGGGCGCTCGACGTAATTCTGCAACGAAAACCGGAATACAAGCCGGAACGGGACAGGGTGTTTGCCATTATTGAGCGTGAGCTAGCAGTTGGCCGTCAGGTTTGGGAAAGCCGGCACCTGCTTGATCCCCGGCAGAGCACCGAACAGTTCCTCTTCCTCGATGCCCAGTTGCGAGAACACGCCAATTTGAGCTGGGAATACTTGTTCAGCCTGCTCGCCCTTATTCTGCCTCGAGAGCCACTCAAGGTTGCATTCCAGGCTTTGCACACGGACGATCGTCAGTTGCGCGGACTGGCGTTGGAATATTTGGACAGCGTGCTTCCGCCATCCCTTCACCGAATGCAGAGTGTCTTCGAAACCATAGCCACGAGCGCGCCTGCGACTGGAACGCCGACCAAGGATGTCGCCAGCCGACTAATCGGTGCTCGAGAGCTGATCTCATTGAAGATGTTGGCAAACGTTGCGTCCGCACCCATAGCTAAAGACAACGACTAGCGCTCTAGGCTATGTCCGGAATTCGCCGCTTGTGTTCGCGATAGATGGCAACCGTCACGAAAAGCCAGATCAGCGTGAGCACTACGCTGATTGCAGCAAAGCCTGAGATCGAAAAGGCCAGCTTGGTTCCCACAAAGACGATGCCTGCCAGTAACACGTCGCCGATGCGAACGAAGAATGTATCCACTGCCTCTTTCGCCTTGTATTTCGCTTCGCGACTTGTCGGAAGAAACAAAGCCTGCCGCGCGGTATTCTGCACCGAGTAGTCTGTACTATTTTCAAGGATCTTTATCAGGCGTACCGCCCGTAACGCGGGATAGATAAGGATTAGCGAATATCCCGTCAATGCAATGCTGGGCAGTATGAAAAGGGAACCCCGAACTCCGATGTAGCGGAAGATGCGGGAAACGAACACCGTTTGCAACACGAGTCCAATCAGATTTACCCATCCAAAGAAGTGTGCGTAGAACTCGCCCACGAAGGCTTTTCGCGCCATCTCGGCGCCCGGGCCGTACAACTGGTGCGCTTGCTGCACAACGAGTTTGCTCAGCAGGAACTCGCCCGAGCTGTTTACAACGTTCAGGAGGACAGTCAGGATGGCAACCAGCAGAAGGTATCGGTCACGAAATATCAGCTCGAATCCGCCTTCTTTTCCGAGCGGAGTTTCTGCCTTGGTTGCCTCCTTTTCCTTGTCCAGATGAATGGTCCAACGATTTGCGACTGCCGTTAATCCAATGCAAATGCCGATGCCAGCAGCGGCAGTCAGCAATAAGCCGTGGGTCCCCACGAGCTTAAGGAGTTCGGCGGCGGCCCATGCGCCGATGACCGCACCCAAAGAGCCACCGACCCCGACCAACGGAAACAACCTCTTGCCCTGTGCTTCGCCGAACAGGTCATTGGCGAAAGCCCAAAACTGGGCGATTACGAAAACATTGAAAATTCCAACCCATATGAAGAAGACGATGCCTTCACGCAATCCTGCTTGTCCCGCGAAGTAAAAGGCAAGCAGTTGCACGATGAAGAACACCATTACCCATGCGATTAGCTTCAACCGAGATACCCTTGAGGCGAAGGCGCCATAGGCGGGGACAATAAAAACCAAAAGAACGGCCTGCGCAGCAGCGGAGTAGCTCTTCACCTCGGCCCCTCCCTCGGTGAGAATGAGAGCTTCGCGCACCGTCTTCAGGAGATAGTACGAAGCCAGCAACAGCGCCAGGTTCGTGGTCAAGGCTATTACCACGCGGCCTTCACCAGCGCGCACGTCCGCGAAAACAGACAGTACCCTTTCAAGCCAATTTTTTTGTGGTCCTTGCGCAGTGCGAAAGACAGGAAAAGACTGAACTGACGGATGTTCAGTGTGATGTGTCACCGTGTTATTCCTTTCTGTCATCCAGGTGACACTGCTACCAAGTGCGATCCACACCCACCACTTCCGCCTGCGTGCCTGTCAGTCTGAGAAAGACCGTGACCGCTTTCGCCGTATCGTCCCCTCGCCAGATATTTGCGGCCAGGTAGGAACTGCCGGTTCCAGCGACCGGCACATGAAAATCCTGAGCGGTGGCAATCGGCGTCCTTTCGCCCGTCTTGTTGTCGAAGCGAGACCAGGTAACATGCAAGCCGCCTTCGGCTCCGATGCCATGTTCCTGCCCCAGATCGTGGAAGACGATCTGCCCATTCTCTACGGCAAAGCGGTCGAGTGGTAAGACGCGCGTGAGGAAAACCCTTCCGATCTTGTCGCGGCGAGTGATCAACGCATCGCCAACGAAGCGTTCGGCCGAAGGATCGGAAAACTGGGCGATTTTGACGATGGCCCGAACTTGCTCGTCAGTGAAGGCCATAATTTGCTTGGCGGCCCAGAATTCGTCATCGGGCAAGCGATTTAGGAAAGCGGGATTTGGATAGTCGGGCACCCACTTGTCCGGCTCGAAGGTCTCCGCTTCAAAACCTCCAACGGACGGATAACCCGGATAGTGCGCATGTGCCCAGTACGGTACGGCGAAACCCAGCGTACCAATCTGTTTGGGGGCAGCTTTAAAATCGAGATAATACTCGCCGCCGGAACGCGCAGTCTTCGCCGACGTGCTGAGACTTCCAAGGGTCGATCCGAAGTCAATCAGGTGATGGCGAATGTAAGTCGATCCATCCCCTTGAACCAGCGTGTCTAGGCTGTTGATGGACCGCGAATCGTTGTGGTCGAGCCAAGCGGCAAAAATACCGAGGCCCCGAAGTTCGCGCCGATGTTCATGGGGAACGATATCGTTGGGATCGTCGCCGCGAGTCCCGAAATATTTAAACGGTCCCACGGGCTTTCCTGCGATCTGCAGGCTGACAATGCCCCGAATCTGCCCGTCGGTGGTTTTGGGAACTTTGGCCAATAAATCGTCCAGGTCCTGCCGCGTCATCGCTCGTTTGCGCCCCGCAGAATCGCGGAACTCGACGTCCTTCGCCAGAGCTAGTTTTTGCGGAATAAAGCGAATCAAGTAGTAGTCGGGGACGTGGTAGCCCAGAGCATACAAGAAGCGAGCGGAGATCATCTCCGCCCCGGTGGCAAGTTCGGGATACGCAATGGGATCGAATTTCACGAAATACTTGTCGTTCTTCGAATCCGTCATCACAAAGCCAGGACTGATACCTTCGCTTTTGGCGGAAACCACGGTCCAAGGGCCATCTGTCGCTGGTGGGTTCTTGCCGTTGGCGCCCAATTGCAGTTGTTCCAGGGTCATCGTATTGAAATAGTGGCGGTGTGTGTACCACGCCCCGTCCATCGGCTCACCCAAGGTGTTGACGCCTCCGGCGCGGATTGTAACCTTCGCGGAATTGCGCTGACCCCGCTTCTTGAAGGAGTTCTCTACCAAGTCGTAATAGTCGTTCAGCTTGCGCCCCTTGACACCGGCCGCATCACGGGGAGGTGGCTCATGCTGCAGCGGATCGTCGGAATAAAATTTGTCCGCCGCCGTGAGTGGAGTGATCATCGCTAGGAGCAGCGCAAAGTTAAGGAGTGTCTCTTTCATTACGATCCTCTAGAAGATTGGTTGAGCACTAGCTGTACCTACGGGATGCCGGACAAAAATGTCGTTGAATTTGAACCAGAACCGAAAGCCTTCTCGACTGCCCGCAATATCAATGCGCATGAACGGCCGTCCTTGATAATTGAAGCGGAACCCTATTCCTCCATCACCCTCCAGATGACTGAAGTTCAGCTCGCCTCGGCGGGGGAAAACTTTGCCGCCATCTGCGAAGACTGCCATGTCCATAACACTCAACACATGCCACCGGTATTCCGCATTTAGGAGAAAGCTGTTGTTGTCATAAAAGCGAAAAGGGAGGAACCCACGCAGGTCTTCCGAACCGCCCAGAATCGACTGCATATAAAAGGGGACGGTCTGACCGCGATCTGCGTCAGTGAGCGTTGCCTTCGCCCGCAGCGCGATTACACGCGTGTCCGCGAAAAACCCAAAGTACTGCTGGATCTCCGCGTCAATGCGGCGAAAATTGTGGAGGTTCAACTTCTGATCCTGGTACCAGGTGTACTCGAAGGTATAGAGGCCGCCGTTGGCCGGGGTTTCAGGGTTATCGAGGTAATCAAACCGCGCGTAAGGGCCATAGCGGAGAAAATTCGTCTGACTATCAATCCCAGGTGTGATGTTTGGAGGAAATATCTTATCGGTCGACGGGAACTCGTCTGAGGTCCCGGGACCGATATTCATCCATACGTATCCGGCCGAGCCGCCCAGATTCAGTTTCTTCACTGGTTTGACGCCTAAAGAAGCGTCGACGGTGGTGTCTTCCAGGCGATAGTCGGTGCGATTATTTTTCGAAGAATGCGGCCCTGGTCCAAAATAATCAATCTGAGAGTAGTTTCGGTGTGCGCCGTTGAAGTCAAAGAAAATGTGCCCACCCGCTAGATTCGGCATCGCCCACCGGGTGTAATATTTCTGATACAGTTTAGTAGACAGTTGCGCGCCTGCCACTAGAGTGTTCCCTCCTAAATATTTAGTTCGCAGGCGATATTCCGGACCTAGAGCGAAACCGCTGCCTTGGACCAGACCGCCGAGGCGCACGTTCAACCCGTGATAGCCGGCGGTGAGCCGCTCCACAGTGTGGCCATCTTCAAACCATGTGAGCGCCTTCTCGACCTTGCCCGTCTCATCGGGTTTGGCAGTGGCGGCTTTGTTTTTCTGCTGCTGCTCGATTTCTTCCGTCCGAGTTTCTTGACCCATACACGGCAGTCCGCAAATCGACATAAACGTCATCGCAACTCGGAAATACGGAAAGAATCTGCAATATCGCTCCCCAGAAAGTCGGTATCGATTTTTTTTCACAACCCTCCTTTTGGCATTCATGAGGCTTTCGGATGGCACTCCGCGGTGCCGCTGTCGAGCACCTGACCGTGCTCGGAGACAAATTTCCATGTGTAACTTGCTTCAAGCAACTCCAGTTCCAACACGCCGAATGACTGTCCGATTCGGACCACGCTGTTGGCCTGTTTGCGCCAGAAGCTTTTTAGATTCTTGCCTCCGGTGCCGACAATAAATTGAGTAATTCCACGATTCGGGTCAGGCATTCGGTCCGCATTTTGAGGTGCAAAGCGTTCGTAGTGATGAGAGTGGCCATTCAAGATCACGTCTGCACTGGCGTGGTACAAATCACGCCAAAAAGGTTTGACTTCGATTGCATTCCGATGCAATCCCGAGGTAACCAGTGGCCGATGCCAGTATGCAAGAGTGCACGATGACCTGTTCTTTTTCAAATCGTTCCGCAGCCACTCTTCCTGCTCAGAACCCTGGTCGCATGAAACTGGTTTGCATTTGTCGTTGCCGCCCGTGTTCAATGCCACCAGATGCCAAGTTCCCAGATCAAAGCTGTAGTATCCGCGGCCGCGTTCTCCCGCCCGCGCACCGAAGTAGTCGAAATATCCACTTGCATCCTTTGTGACATATTCGTGGTTGCCGGGAGACGGATGGGTGATGTCTTTCAGTTCCTTGCGTCCCCAACTGTGGGCCCATGACTTCCGGTATGCGAAAGCGGCGCCCACTTCGTATTGGCTGTCGCCGAGAATAAGTACAGCAGCCGGTTTGAGTGAAATAGCAAGGTCCGAAGTCGCCATCATGTGGCACAGCGTCGCGGTACCCTTTCCTTGGTTAAACGCCGGGCTCCCCGGGTCGCAGGCGATGTCGCCCACAGCAACCACAACAATCTTCTCTTTCGTCGGCGCCAAAGTGGACGATATCGGCGACGGGTTCGCAGGAGAGTTACGGGCGCAGCCCACCAGCAAGCAGCTCCCCAGCAAGAAAACGACGAATCTCCCTATGCAGCGCGGAGGTGCGAGCTTCATAAGTACTCGCTTGGCCTCTTCGAAAAATGCCTCATGCCACGTTCCACGGGAGACGAAACTACTCGTGATGTCCGATTTCGAAATGTTATACGCCAGTTAGGGTTGTGCTCGTCAAGACCCCGCCCATCTCGAGCGTTCACCCGCGAGCATACGCTGACACAATGCTTGGAAAATGGAAGGCGTCCTCTTCGTTATAGATCTCGCTGATCTCGAGATCCCGATTTACAGTGTCGACGATTTCCGCGCTAACAGTGATCCTCTTGATCGCACAAACACCAGGCCCGAAACCTTTGTGCTAAGCGGCGTGAGATCGCCGCGTACGCACGCGGCGTTGGTGACCTGCTCGACGCGGCCGCCTTCCCAGCCATTCCAGTTGCGAGTAATCGTCACAACAATGACGATCGCCAAGAGAAGCACGATCAATGGTGTTCCATACTTTTGCCAGGCTGGTTTGAGACGTGATGAGCGTTCAACCACCTTGGGTGCGGTTGAAGGTGATGGAATAGTTGCCGGTGTAGGAGAAGTTGCCATTTGTGTTCGGTTGCTCCTCGAAAGCCTCTGTCGCGCTTACGGTTGACTCAAAGGCATAGCCGCAGCTACTTCGAGCTCAAGCACTTTCTTGGCCGTTCTCAAATGACCTGTTTTCTCCGTCTGTAAAGATTCTGGTGTTGGAAACTTCCCGCTCAATTGTTGGCATCTGACAAACACCTGCCATTGCTAATGCAGGAACGTTCTCCAGTGATTGACCTCGCCTTAATTCGCATACTCAGTTGCTGCTATGACAAACCAATGCGACGGAGAAGTTCTTTGTATCGCGGGTCAGAGCGGAGGTCTTTAA
>Ga0207683_10003920_pt1 | contig 12901 bp, 10 predicted proteins | sample KBSM73metaG_FD_184333 | JGI IMG/M metagenome (GOLD analysis project Ga0207683, IMG submission 184333) | Miscanthus rhizosphere microbial communities from Kellogg Biological Station, Michigan, USA - KBS M7-3 metaG (SPAdes) (version 2) | ecosystem: Host-associated > Plants > Roots > Rhizosphere >...
AAGCATCGCGCGGCGGCATGCTTGGCCGAGTCGATGATCAGTTCATGGGACCGCCTTACGAGCCGAGCAAGGATGATGCGGCCTACAAGGCGCGCTATCAGGGCGGTTACTGGAACGATCCGGGCAGGACCATCTATTCGTATAACTTCAAGTTCTTCCCGAAGGACTACAAAGGCCCGGTCGAAGTCGTGAAGCTGCCGAAGGACTGGAAAAAAACGCAGGACCAGCTCGGCAAGATCAGCTTCGATCCGAACACGAGCGACGATGAGGGTAGCCGCTGGAACATGTTCGAAGACGAGGTCCAGCCCTACAGCAAGGAAGAGGACGCGAAGATTCCGGTCGGCACCGTGATGCCGGGCGTTCTCATCTCCGGGAAATACGAAGGCGATCGCGGTGACCTGCTCGGCGGTGCCCGCTGGCGCGACGGTTACTGGACGCTCGAGATCGCACGCGCGCTGAAGACCGGCAGCAAGTACGACAAGGACTTCGTGCCGGGCAAGAATCTCTACATGTGGGTTGCAGCATACGACCACGTGCAGACGCGCCACACCCGACATGCCCGGGCGGTGCGCATTGTCACCCAGGAATAGCAATACGCGTACCCAGTAATCGGTAGAGTCGCATGAGTTTCGATCTCGTCATCAACGGCACGACCGTCAAGGCCAACCGCGGCGAGACGCTGGTGGACGCCGGCCTCTCGGGCTGGGTCGCCATCCCGCACGACTGCAACTCCGGCCAATGCGAGACCTGCCGCGTGACCGTTGTAAGCGGCCGGGTGGACGATCGCGGCACCGCCGAGAAAGGCACCGTGCTTGCTTGCCAGGCGAAAGTCGTCGGCAACGCCGAGATCGCGTTCGATCACGTCGCGGAGGTCGCCAAGCGTTCCGGAACGGTCACCGGCATCGCGCCGCTTGCCTCCGATATCGTCGAGGTGGTCGTCACACTGACAAGCCCGATCGAAATGCGGCCGGGGCAATATCTGAGCGTCAAATTCTCCGGCTTCCCGGCGCGCGATCTCAGCCCGACGGTGCGTTTCGACGGCACCAGCGCTCCGGGCGAACTCGTCTTCCATATCCGCCGTTACCCGGGCGGGCTGATGTCGACCCAGATCGGGGCGACGATCCGCGCCGGCCATCGCGTGCAGGTGCGCGGGCCGTTCGGCGGCGCCTTCCTGCGCGAGGGACACGGACCGCTGATCCTGATCGGCGGCGGCACCGGCTGGGCGCCGATCTGGTCGCTCGCTGCGGCCGCGCGGCGCGAGCAGCGCCACCGCGACCTGATGGTGATCGCGGGCAGCCGCGACGCCGAGGGGCTTTACATGCGGCCCTCGCTCGACTGGCTGATCGACGACGGCGTGCGCGAGATCACCGCCACGGCCGAGATCGGCGCCACCGGTCCGGTGCTGCCGGGACGGCCGACGCACTACCTCCCCTCACTCGGGCCGGAGGACACCGTTTACGTCGCCGGACCACCGCCGCTGGTTGATGCCGTGAAGCGCAAATCGCGTGCGGCCTCGGCGCGCTGCTATGCCGATCCGTTCCTGCCGAACGCGCAACCGCTTTCGTTGATCGACCGCGTGATGGCGATGCTGCGCAAGCCCGCGGGCACGCACACCGAGCTGTCGCCACGGCCGGCCACTGCCGTTGCAGCCGCGCCCGCCCTGCGCGGGCGCCCGCAGCCGGTCTCAGCGACGATACCGCCGCTGCCCGCCGCGGCGCCGCGCCGAACTCAGGCCGGCGGGTCGCGGTAGGCTTTCTTGCGCATGATCTGATCCGAAAACCGGTCCCTACCCCGGATCATGTCCTGGGCCGCCTTGCGGGATCGCGCTAGGCGGTCACTTCCCGGAGGAACGACTTCACGGTGGAGTCGAGGCGATGCGCCTCGTCGGCCATGTCGGTCGCCTTGGTGACGACCTTCATGGATGCGCCGCGCGCGTCTTCGATGGTGGCCTTCAGCCGCTCGACGCTCGACGAAACGTTGATCGTACCGTGCGCGGCCGCCGTCATGCTCTCGGCGATCTCGCGCGTCACCAGGTCCTGCCGCTCCATCGCGAGCGCGATCGTGCGGGTCTGGTGCAGCACCATGTCGAGCTTCTGCACGATCGAGCGCACCGAGCCCACCGTGTCGCTGGTCGCCCCGCGAATGGCGCCGAGGCGCCGCGCGATGTCCTCGTTGGCGTTGCCGATCCGTCCCGACAACGCCTTGATATCACCGACCACGGACGAAAAATTTCCACTGCCGTTCGCGGCGCGCGTCGCCTGGATGGTGGCATTGAGCGCGAGCGCGTTGGTCTGCGCAGCGATGTCCGCGATGGCGCGCATGATTGCGTCGATGTCGCCGGTGGTCTTGGCCAAATCCTCCGCGCTCGCCGAAGCGGACTGCGCGGCAGTGCTGCTCAGCGCGATCACGTCGGCGGCCTGACGCACGCCATCGACCGTCTCCGAAATGGCAATGCTCAACCGTTCGGTCGCCGAGCGCACGGTCGAGACGTTCGACACGGTGTTCTCCGAAACGAACGCGGCCTCCACAGCTTCGCCTTCCGCGACCGCCGACACCCGCGCCAGCTCACGCGCCGTCTCGTCCATCGTCTCCACGCTGTTGGAGACGCTCAGCAGCACCGAGCGCATGATGCGGTCGAAACGGCGGATCGCATCCTCGAGCGCTTCGCGACGCTTCTTCACACTCTCGGCATGCGCGACGTCCGAACGCAGGCGGTCGCGCTCCTGCTGCGAGCGCTGCAGCACGATCACGGCGCGCGCGATGTCGCCGACCTCATCGACGCGCTCTACGCCGGTCACCTCCGACTTCCAGTCGCCGCGCGCGACGGCGCGCACCGCCTGGGTGATCTGAACCAGCGGGCGGCTGATGCGCTGCCCGACCAGCAGCATGATCCCGGCGAACAGCAGCACCGATGTGACGGCGGCCGCGATCAGCCAGACGGCGAGCGAGCGCCCTTCCGCCTCGCCGATGCGGATCAGTTCGTTGCGCAGCGCATGAAGCTCGCTGACCGGCGCAAGCGCGCAGGCACTCCATTGGCCGAACAGCGCCTCGCAGCGCGACCAGTAATGGCCGTCGGTCGTTTGCAGCGAGGCCGAGTTGGCGACGTCCATCACGCTCGCCGAGTCCGCGCCGATACCCGATACCGAAATCGAGTCGCGCCCCGCGACAATGAGCACGCCGGCGCCTTCAAGGCGCGAAAATTCCTCCAGCACCGCTTCGCGCGGTCGCAATGTGCGGTGGGCGATAAGGCCCGCGAACACGTCGCCGAAATCGTCGAAGATCGGCTCGGCGATGATAAACGCCATCGGCGCTGTCTTCTCGGCGCCGAGCGCCTGCGCCAAATCCTCATTCAGTTCGACCGCGCGGCGCAGCGCACGTGGATGCTTGCGGTCGTTGTCGCCGAGGATGGGCACGATGTCTCGCGCGAGCGCGCTTTCCTGCAATTCGCGGTTCGCGACAACGATATCGACCTTGTCGCTGGCCGCCCCGAAGACGCGCAGCTTGGTGTCGACCACCACGATGCCGTCGATGTCGGCGGCCTGCGCGGCGCGCCCGAGCAACTCGCTGATCGCCACAACGTTGGCGGACGAAATCGCCTTCACGATATCGGCGCGTTGCGCGATCGACTCAAGCCGCGCCGCCGTGGAGCCGAACAGGCTGACGAGCCGCGCGCCAGCGAGACGCGCCTCGCCGTCGAGGCGCTGTCCGAGCTTCTCTTCCGACAGACGGCCAAGCTGCTCCGCCTGCCGCTCCAGCCCGCGATCGAGCCGCACGATCGTCAGGCCAAACGAGGCCGCGAAAGCAACCGTCGCCGTCGCGACAACCGCGATGATCAGCCGAGTACTGAGCGATGAAAGACGCAGCAAGATCTCATCCCCAGCCGCGCGTCATCACTCGATGACCGGGACGCCGCCCATGCCGGAAAGGACTGTCTGCGCCTTGGCCGCCTTCACGTAGTCGATGAAGCGCTTGGCGTCGGTCGTGACGGTCGCGGACTTGTGCACGAAAGAGAGCGTCACGGCGCTCGGATAGTCGCGGTCGGTTGGATAGCGGCCGTCGATCTTGAGGACGACAAGCTCGGCCTCGAGCGCACGCGTGAACGGGCCAAAGCCGATCGCGCCTTCCACTTCCTTCACGGTGTTGAAGCCTTCCTGCGTGGTCACTGCGGTCTTCGACTTCTCGGTGATGGCGAGATCCTTCCAGCCCGGCATCGACTGGCGCAGCACCAGCAGCGTCGAATCCTGATCCTCGCGGCGCACCACGCGTATCCGGACGTCGGCTCCGCCGACATCCTTCCAGTTGGTGATCCTGCCGCGGTAGACGTCGGCGAGTTGCGCACCGGTCAGGCCCGTCACGCCGACGGCACGGTTCACAAAGAAGGCCGAAGGCAGCCGGAACACCGGCGTGGCTACCAGCCCCGCGTCCTTTTCGCTGTCGGAGAGCGGACGCGCGATGCGGGCCAGCACCTCCTTCTCGGCGTTGACCGCGGCGATCCCGCCCCCCGAGCCGATGCTCGGCGGGACGATCACGTTGGTCTCCGGATGGTCGGTCATATAGGCGGATCCGAGCGCCCGCAGCAGGTCGATGCCGTCACCGGTCCCGACCACCGACAAATCTCCCGCATAGGCGGTGGCGCAAAGGCCGAAAGCCGCGACCGGAGCGGCCGAAAACAGGCGCATGGCGATGGACATCGAACTCCCTCGCAATTGGAATGATGTGCCGGATGCTAGGGAAAATGCGGTAAGGAAGTGTAAACTTCCTTCGGCAATTATCAGTTGAACGACGGGTCGATAACCGCCTAGCGAGCAAAACGGCAACAGATTTGCATCCGAGAGCTGTTTTTCCGGTGTGCCGCAACAGCCGATGTTTAGCCGGCTCACGCCTTTTTCAGACCCTCTTAAGCTTTTTCGATTTTCGCGAGGTTCTGCAGGAAACAGTAACACTTTCTGGCACTTGTTGGCGTATTCGTTTGCGCAGGACAGACCGGGCAGCAAGAGGCCTTCGGTGACACTGCCGGCGCGTTACGGGCCGCGCACAGAGCGCAACGTCAGACCGGACGCAGCTTCTGCCTCCGGCCTGCAGTCGCGCGCCTTTGCGCGCTCCCTCACCGTTCTCGTGATGGTTGCGGGTATGCCGCCGCAGGCGGCAGCCGCGAGCGACAGCGACTCGGCCTCGCTGCTCGCGATCTCGGCCTTGGGTGCGATCGGTTTCCTCGTCTTCGTCGCACTCGCCTTCGGCGCCCTCATGCTGTTGCGGCGCACGCGGCGGGCAACGAACGAAGTGCGGCGGCTCAATGCGCTTCTCGACGTCCTGGATGAAGGCGTCGCAGTGTGCAGCGGCATGCAGGCCGTGGCGGTCAACACCAGCCTGTGCCGGCTGATCGGGATCGAAGCACAGGACGCGCAGCACCTGATGATCTCGTCGTTCATCGCCGATGCCGACGTGATCGATCGTCTGCTCGGCGAGGGCGAACTGCGCCTCGACACCGACATCACCAACCGCGCGGGCGACGCCATCGCGGTCGAAATCGCGGCACGCACGATTCCGCATGGCGAGGGAACCGCACGCCTGCTCGAATTCCGCGATGTCGGCGAGCGCAAGCACACGCAGGCGCGCGTTTCATTCCTGGCGCACCACGATCCGCTGACCTCGCTGCCGAACCGCGAGCTGATGCGCACGCGGCTGACCGAGGCGGTCGAAAAGGCGGGCGCGGCGGGCAAGTGTTGCGCGGTGATCTGGATCGACCTCGATCGCTTCAAGGACATCAACGACATCCATGGTCACGCGGTCGGCGACCAGATCCTGCGCATTGCAGCCGAGAAGCTGAAATTCGAGATGCCGGCCCATACGCTGATTGCACGGCTCGGCGGAGACGAGTTCGTCGTCTTGTGCGAGGACATCATCGACGCGGCGGAAGCGCGCCTGATCGGCCAGCAATTGCGCCGCCTGCTCAACCGTCCGATGGAGCTCGGCGAGAAATCCTTGACGGTCGGGGCCTCGATCGGCGTCGCTGTGTATCCGGAGGACGCCGACAACGCGGAGGACTTGCTGAAGAACGCCGACCTCGCGCTCTATCACGCCAAGGCCGAGGGACGCGGGCGCGCACGTCACTATACCGAGGCGCTCGGGAATGAACGCCAGCGTCGCATGGTGCTGGGCGGGCAGTTGCGCGGCGCGATCGAGAACGGCGACATCCTGGCCTATTTCCAGCCGTTGATCGGAGCGCGCGACATGCGCGTCGTCGGCTTCGAGACGCTCGCTCGTTGGTTCCACCCGGAATTCGGCGCGATTCCGCCCCCCGAGTTCGTCAAGCTTGCGGAAGAGAACGGCCTGATTACGCAGCTGACCGACCTGATGATGCGGCGCGCGATCGAGACCGCGCAGCGATGGCCGAATAACGTGCGCGTATCGGTCAACGTCTCGCCGGTGCAAATCAACAGCGAATTGGTCGATCAGGTCCGCGACATTATCAAGACGAGCGGGCTCGATCCGAAAAGGCTCGAACTTGAAGTTACCGAGGATGTGCTGATCAAGGACTTCGATCAGACCGCCAGCATGTTCTCGCGGCTGCGCGCGCTCGGCGTGCAGGTCGCAATGGACGATTTCGGCGCCGGATTTACCTCGCTGGGCAATCTGCGGCGGCTCAACTTCGACCGGTTGAAGATCGACCGCATCTTCACCATGGAACTGCCGAGTCACCGCCGCGCGGCGGCGATCGTGCGCTCGATGTTCGTGCTGGCGCGCGAACTCGACCTTCAGGTCACCGTCGAGGGCGTCGAAACCTACGAGCAGTTCGATTTCCTGCGTACTGAGGGCCATTGCGAGCTGCAGGGGTTCCTCTTCAGCCCGCCGAAGCCGGCTTCCGCGTGGGCCGATCCGGTCTCGCTCCAGTTCGCTGAGCCGGCGCCGCGCAACCTAGAGCCCGTGACGCCGGGCGCCGCGATCCCGCTCGTCGCACGTCAGGCGCGGCGCGCATCCTGAGCATAACCGCGGCTGCTTGACCGGCACGCCGACGGCGCGTGATGGTTCGCGCAATGACCAACACCGCCCTCATTGCCGGCGCCGGCGGCGCCGCCTCCAAACGCCTGATCGAAACGCTGCTCGCCGATCCAGGCTGGACGGTGCTCGCGCTTGCGCGTACGCCGCGCCAGAGCGCCGGGCGGCTCACGTGGATCGCCGCGGACCTGCTCGATGGCCCGGCCTGCGCAAGGGCGCTCGCCGCCCAGCACGCCGTAACGCACCTGTTCTACACGTCTCGCGCCAAGCACGGCGAAACCGGTGTCGAAAGTATCGAGGACAATATCACGATGCTACGCAACGTGCTCGATGCGGTCGAACCGGTCGCCGCCGGGCTCGCGCACGTCCATCTGGTGCAGGGCACGAAGTACTACGGCATGCATCTCGGGCCATTCCGCACGCCCGCACGCGAAGACGATCCGCGTCCGAACGTGCCGAACTTCTACTATGACCAGCAGGACCTGCTGGCCCGGCGCCGGCGCGACTGGGCATGGTCGGCGTCGCGCCCGACCTTCATCTACGACTTCGCGCCTGAACGCGCGCGCAACGCGGTGACCGTCATCGGCGCCTACGCGGCGATCTGCCGCGAGCTTCGGCAGCCCCTCGACTATCCCGGATCGGCCGCCTCGTTCGACGCGTTGCGCGATATGACCGATGCCGGGTTGCTCGCGCGCGCGATGAAACACATCGCGACCGCGGCCGCTTGCCGCAACGAGCCGTTCAATGTGGTCAACGGAGATGTCTTTCGCTGGCGCGACCTATGGCCGAGGATCGCGGCACATTTCGGCATTGAGGCCGGAGATGCGCGGCCGTTCGCGATGAATGAATGGGTGCGCGACAAGCGACCTGTTTGGGACGCGATCGTGCGCCGCCACGGTCTCGCCGAGTCGCCGCTCGACGAGATCGCCGACTGGGCCTTCGCGGATTTTCACTGGGCACATAGCTACGATGTCACGTCGAGCACGGCCAAGCTGCGGGAGACCGGCTTCACCGAGACGCTCGATAGTGCGCAGATGCTGCTCGATCACCTGACGCGCTATCGCGAGGCGAGAATCTTGCCCTAGCCGTTCAACCGCCGGCCAGGCCTTTTGAAAGCGCCGCCGCATAGCTCGCCGTGTTGGCGGTGCCGAACGCTTCGAGATTCCACAGCCAGCCGCCGCCGAATCCGGGGTACTGTTTCACCAGAGTAGCGAACTCCTGCGTTACGTACGGCTGCATGCCCTCGCCGACCTGCAAGCCGCCGACGATCTGACCGACACCGATTCCGGCGCTCTTCAGCGGGCCGACAAACTCGCCCGCGGTACCATCCGCATTTTGCAGATTGACCCAAGTGATCTGACCTGCGCCGCCGGCTCGCTTGATCACGTCCACCCAAAAGTCCGGAAACTGGTACGGGCAAAGCGTGCATATTTTCCGGCGCCAAGCCACTTGATGATCGTGGCGAGCGTCGTGGTAAAGCTCTGGTGATCGGCCAATGAGTTGCACTCAAGATCAAGGTCGATGCCACGTATCCACGGATAGGTATCGAACATGAACGCCAGATTCTGGAAGAACGGATTCTTGGTGGGATCGGGATACTTGCCGATCAACGTTTTGATGGCGCTGAAATCCCAATAACCGACCGGATTGCCGTTGAACTCGCCGCCGCCTCCGAATGAAGCGAGCATCACGGATTTCGACATGATGGTCTTGAAGCACTGAGGCAGATTGCGGCTGAGCTGGCCTGAACGCGCCGGCGGATTCGAGTTGATCATGGGCGTGTCGTTGAAGAAGATCGAGCCGTCGTCATGCACGTGGAGCGATGCGAGCATCACAAGGTTGAAGTCGGACGCCGAGAGCGCGACGGCCTCTTCGACCATGAGATCCTGATCCGATGGAGTCGGGTTTGCCACGCTATAGGTTCCGAGCGTGTAGACGCCGATTTTCGCTTCGCCGGTCATGATCGCTCCGTTCGTAATCCCAAGCGTACCGTGAATGCTACCTCAGCGATATGTTTGATTTATAGCTACCTGTAATCGAAATCGGGAATGTGGCTGGAACGCGTAGCCGCGACGCATGCCGGTCTGGTAGACCGAGACGCGCCGGCGAATGAATGAGGCAGCAATGGCTTTCGACACGATCATCCGCAGCGGCACGATCGCGACCGCGGCCGACACGTTCTCCTGCGACATCGGCATCAAGGGCGGCACCATCACCGCACTTGGTGCGAACCTGGGCGATGCGTCGGAAATCGTCGATGCCAGCGGCAAGCTCGTGCTGCCCGGCGGCATCGACAGCCACGTGCATCTTTCGCAGCCCTCCGGCCCCGGCATCACCATGGCGGACGACTTCGAGTCAGGCACGCGCGCGGCCGCGTTCGGCGGCAATACGATGGTGCTGCCCTTTGCCATGCAGCAGAAGGGCGAGTCGCTGCGCGAGGTCGTGAAGCAGTATCACGCCAAGGCCGACGGCAATTGCTACGTCGACGTCTCGTTCCATCTCATCATCGCGGACGCGACCGACCGCGTGCTGGGGCAAGAACTGCCCGCGCTGGTCGAGGACGGCTACACCTCGTTCAAGGTGTTCATGACCTATGAGGGCATGGCGCTGTCCGACATGGAGATGCTCAACGTGATGAGCGTCGCGCGCGAGACCGGCGCGCTCGTCATGGTGCATGCGGAGAACTACGACGCGATCCGCTTCCTCACCGACCGGCTCGAGCGCGCCGGCCACACCGCACCGCGTTTCCACGGCACGTCGCGGCCCATTCCGGTGGAGCGCGAGGCGACGCATCGTGCGATCTCGCTCGCGGAACTGGTCGACGTGCCGATCATGATCGTGCACGTGTCGAACGGCGAGGCGATGGAAGAGATCCGCCGGGCGCAACAGCGCGGGCTCAAAATCTACGGCGAAACCTGTCCGCAGTACCTCGTGCTGACCGAGAAGGACATGGACGGCCTCAACATGGAAGGCGCGAGGTATGTCTGCTCGCCACCACCGCGCGACGAGAAGAGCCAGAAGGAGTGCTGGGCCGGACTGGAGCAGCACGTCTTCTCGTTGTTCTCGTCCGACCATTGCCCTTTCCGCTATGACGACCCGCAGGGCAAACTCAATCCGAAGGGCCGCACCAGCTTCCGCTGGGTGCCGAACGGCATTCCGGGAATCGAGACGCGCTTGCCGATCCTGTTCTCCGAAGGCGTGAAGAAAGGCCGCATCAGCCTCAACGACTTCGTCGCCTTCACGGCGACTAACCACGCCAAGACCTACGGGCTCTATCCGAAGAAAGGCACGATCGCGGTCGGTTCCGATGCTGATATCGCGATCTGGGACCCGGAGCGGAAGGAAACGATTTCGCAGAAGCTGCTGCACCACGGCTCCGACTACACGCCTTATGAAGGAATCGCGGTCACCGGCTGGCCGGTCTCCACGATGGTGCGCGGCAAATTCGTGGTGCGCGACGGCAAGCTCGTCGGTGCAAAAAACGACGGTGCCTACATCAGCCGCGCGAAATCACCTTACGCGGCGCCGAGCGGGCGGTTGGTCACCGAGTTTTCGCCGGCCGGCTCGCCCAAAAGCTAGGTCCGCATATGCGCTGGGACCGCGAGGTCGATGTCCTGGTCTTCGGCGCCGGCATGGGCGGCATGTGCGCTGCCATCTTCGCCGCTCACGAAAGCCTCGATGTCTTGCTGTGCGAGAAGACCGATCAGGTCGGCGGCACGACGTCGACATCCGCCGGCACCGTTTGGATTCCCGGTTCCAGCCAGGCGAAGCGCGACGGCGTTCCGGATTCTGTCGAAGACGCGCGGCGATTTCTCGAATCCGAGATCGGGCCGCACGCGCTCGATCAGCGCGAAGCGTTTCTGGACGCCGGTCCGGCCGCGCTCGAGTATCTGGATGCGCGCACGGAGGTGAAATTCCGCGCGCCGCCACGCCATCCGGATTATCACTCGAACCGGCCCGGCCGCGCGCTCGCGGGGCGTGCGCTCGCGCCGCTGCCGTTCGACGGACGATTGCTCGGCAGGGACTTCGCACGGGTGCGGCCGCCGATCGCACCGTTCATGGTGCTTGGCGGGATGATGGTCGGGAAAGACGACATCCCGTTTCTTTTGAAGCCATTCGCATCGCTGAAGGCATTCGCGTCCGCCGCCAGGCTTGTGCTGCGTCACGCGACCGATCGGATTCGGTACAGACGCGGCACACGGCTGGTGATGGGCAACGCGCTGGTCGGGCGGCTGTTCTACAGCTTACGCGCCCGCAACGTACCGATCGCATTCGACGCACGTCTCGCCGAACTGGTGCAAACAGATGGCCGTGTCCAAGGCGCGGTGGTCGACATCGGATCAGCGCGCCAGACCATCCGGGCCCGGCGCGGCGTGATCCTGGCGACCGGCGGATTCGCGCCGAGCGAAAAGCTGCGCGCTGAATTCATGCCCGGCCTGCCGGTCGCACATTCCAACGCTTTCGCGGGCGCGAGCGGCGATGGATTTCAAGCCGCGCGGGCCGCCGGCTCGGCGGTGGACGAGAAGCACACCAGCCCGGCGTTCTATTTTCCAAGCTCGCTGCACAAGGACACGGTCTATCCGCACATCCTGCTCGACCGCGCCAAGCCCGGCCTGATCGCGGTGAACCAGGACGGCCGGCGCTTCGTCAACGAGTCGGACAGCTATCACGACTTCGTCGAGGGCATGTTCCGCGCGAATGCCGCGACACCCAGCGTGCCTGCCTGGCTGATCTGCGACCGCTCTTTCGTCCGCGACTACGGGATCGGTCTTGTCCATCCGGGTTCGGGAAACCGGCAGATCGAGCGCTATGTCGCCGACGGTTATCTGACGCGCGCCGAGACGCTGATGGAGTTGGCCCAGCGCATCGGCGTCGACGGCAAGAATCTCGTGCGCAGCGTGCAGGAGCATAATCGCTATGCCGAAACCGGCATCGACGAAGCCTTCGGCAAGGGCGGCACCGAGTACAATCAGTTCAACGGCGATCCGGCCAACAAGCCCAATCCGTGCCTGCGGCCGATCGTTGAGCCGCCCTACTTCGCGGTCGCGGTCTATCCATCGACGATGGGCACCTGCGTCGGGCTTTCGACCGACGGCGATGCACGCGTGCTTGACCGCGAAGGCCGCGCGATCGGCGGTCTCTACGCAGTCGGCAACGACATGGCGTCGCTATTCCGCGGGGTCTATGTCGGGCCGGGCATCACGCTCGGACCCGCACTGGTGTTCGCCTATCGTGCCGTGATGCAGATCGCGAATGCGCCGCGCTGATGCTTTTTCGTTGACTTTTGAATCGCCGCCCTCGAGAAAATTCAAACACTGCAGTACCGGCCCGCGATAGCCGGGCTTCTTCGTGCCGCCTCCGTGCGATCGGCAAGTCTGCATCCGTGCAAACGTTCCTGTTATTGGCCCGATGGGTGCAGCCGCGTCAGGGCCATCTGTATGGGAAGATTGGACAATCGGGATATGCGGAAGCGCGAGCCCCTGGATTTTTCCTGTTATTTACAGGAACGAGCTCATGCCGGAACCTTGCATGGATGCCAATTCGGCCGGTGAGCCGATCGTGGGCGAAACCACGTCCGCGCCGAAAACTCTCTAGACGATCCCGTTCTTCAGATCGGTCTCGCCGCGCCAGAGACGGTCGAGGTTTTCCAGCAGCAGATCGATCACGTTGTCCTCGTAACTGCGCGTCTCGCCCGCCGTGTGCGGCGTAATCAGTGCGCTGGGGATGTCCCACAGCGGAGACGCAGCGGCCGTGGTATCTGCCGACGGCTTCCGCACGCCGGTGAAGTGGAAAGGAAACAGCACGCTGCCGGGGGGAACAAACCGGATCGAGATTGTTTTCGATGGTATACGCCCGGAGGATGCCGCCCTGCACGCGGTCTACGTAGCAGGGGTAGGTGCATGAG
>Ga0207683_10003921_pt1 | contig 12899 bp, 8 predicted proteins | sample KBSM73metaG_FD_184333 | JGI IMG/M metagenome (GOLD analysis project Ga0207683, IMG submission 184333) | Miscanthus rhizosphere microbial communities from Kellogg Biological Station, Michigan, USA - KBS M7-3 metaG (SPAdes) (version 2) | ecosystem: Host-associated > Plants > Roots > Rhizosphere >...
GACTTGAACCTGGGACCTCTTCGTTATCAGCGAAGCGCTCTAACCGCCTGAGCTATACGCCCCGATGCCTCATCGGGCCGAGATATGACTGTACAGCACATCCCGGCCCGATCTCAAATCGAGGCCTTTTTCCGCGGGAATCCGCGGAAAAGTACGGGAATTAGTCGTCCGTGAGGGTCACGCCGATGCCGCCGACGAGCGTCGCGGCAATGTTGTAGAGCACCGCCGAAAGCATCGACAGCGCCGTCAGCAGCACCACATTGATCACGGCGATGATGGTGGCGAATGACGCCACCTGACCCAGGGATGCCACCTTCTTCAATTCGAAGCCGCCGCCTTCGGAGCCGGCGAGGGTCCCGAGCAGGCTGTCCACCTGGTCAAAGATCCCGGTCAGGTCCAGGACGGTCCAGAGCACGATCGCCGCCACGACGGTGACGATTCCCAGCGCCACGGAGAGCAGGAAGGCCATTTTCAGCACGGACCAGGGGTCCACCTTGCTGACCAGCAGCCTGGCACGGCGCACCTTGGCCTTGGGAGCGGGCTTGATCAGCCCGGCAGTGCCTTGCCCGCCGGACTGGGCGGGGCGCTGACCCGGGACGGCGGGGCGCTGTCCGGGGACCGTGGGGCGCTGGCCGGGTGCGGCGGGCCGCTGGCCCGTTCCCGTGGCTGCGCCGGACACGCCGGGGCGCTGCTGCGGACGCGAGGGGGCGCCTACGCGCGGTGCGGCGGCGGGCTGCCGCACTCCGCTCGGCACGCCGCTGCTCGGCTTGGGATATGAGTCGGAATTACTCACTCGTTACCTCCGGTATTGTCTTCGTCCAGCTCGGCATTGCCTGATGACTCATCTGACTCCGGGGCCGGTACTGATTCTGCCGCTGCGGACTCCTCATGCAGTCCGCCATCTTCAGCCAACGTTACGTCATCGGGCGTGGATGCCCGATTTTCGGCCACGTCTCCGGCATTTTCACCGGTGTCTTCACCGGCATCTTGACCTTCGGCCGGTTCCTCGACTTCGAGCCCGCGTTCGCTGTTGCGCGCGACGGCGATGATGCGGTCGTTCTTGTCCGGCTTGGCAAAGATCACGCCCATGGTGTCGCGGCCCTTGGCCGGCACGCCGCTGACCGACGAGCGGACCACCTTGCCGCCCTCCATGACCACCAGGACTTCGTCTTCCTCGTTGACAATGAGGGCCCCGACGAGGTGGCCGCGTTCTTCCTGGTACTTGCCCACCTTGATGCCAAGGCCGCCGCGGCCCTGGAGGCGGTATTCCTCCACTGCGGTCCGTTTGGCGAAGCCGCCTTCGGTGACAATGAAGACAAACGAACCGTCCTGCACGACGTCGGCCGCCAGCAGTTCGTCGTCCTCGCGGAACTTCATGCCGGTCACGCCCGAGGTGGCACGGCCCATCGGGCGCAGCGCATCGTCCGTCGCGGTGAAGCGGACGGACTGGCCCTTGCGGGAGACCAGCATGAGGTCATCGGTCTCGGACACCAGCTGGGCCGAGACAAGCTCATCGCCGTCGCGCAGGTTGATGGCGATGACGCCGGCGGACCGGTTGGTGTCGTAGTCCTCCAGACGGGTCTTTTTGACGAGGCCGCGTTTGGTGGCGAGCACCAGGTACGGGGCGTGCTGGTAGTCGCGCAGGTCCAGCACCTGGGCGATGTGCTCGTCCGGCTGGAACGCCATCAGGTTTGCCACGTGCTGGCCCTTGGCGTCGCGGCCGGCTTCCACGAGCTCGTACGCCTTGGCGCGGTAGACCCGGCCCAGGTTGGTGAAGAAGAGCAGCCAGTGGTGGGTGGTGGTGACGAAGAAGTGTTCGACGACGTCGTCGCCGCGCAGCTGCGCGCCCTTGATGCCCTTGCCGCCGCGCTGCTGCGAGCGGTAGTTGTCGCTGCGGGTGCGCTTGACGTAGCCGCCGCGGGTAATGGTGACGACCATTTCCTCCTCGGGGATCAGATCCTCGATGGACATGTCGCCGTCGTAGCCCAGCAGGACCTTGGTGCGGCGGTCATCGCCGTGCTTGGCCACGATCTCTGAGAGTTCGGTGCTGATGATCTCGCGCTGGCGCTCCTCCGAGGCCAGGATCGAGTTGTATTCGACGATCAGGGCCTCAAGTTCGGCGTGCTTGTCCTGGATCTTCTGGCGTTCCAGTGCAGCGAGCCGGCGCAGCTGCATGTCCAGGATGGCCCGGGCCTGCACGTCGTCGATGTCCAGCAGCTCCATCAGCCCGTCGCGGGCCGCTTCGGTGGTGGTGGACGCACGGATCAGGGCAATGACCTCATCGAGCGCATCCAGCGCCTTGAGAAGGGCCCGCAGGATGTGCGCTTCCTCCTCCGCCTTCCGCAGCCGGTACCGGGTGCGGCGGGCAATGACGTCCATCTGGTGCGTGACCCAGTGCCGGATGAAGGCATCGAGGCTGAGCGTGCGCGGCACGCCGTCGACGATCGCGAGCATATTGGCGGCGAAGTTGTCCTGCAGCTGGGTGTGCTTGTAGAGGTTGTTCAGCACCACCTTGGCCACGGCGTCGCGCTTGAGCACGATCACCAGTCGCTGGCCGGTGCGGCCCGAGGTCTCGTCGCGGAGGTCGGCGATGCCGGAGATCTTGCCGTCCTTGACGAGTTCGGCGATCTTGATGGCCAGGTTGTCCGGGTTGGCCTGGTACGGCAGCTCGGTGACCACCAGGCACGTGCGGCCCTGGAGTTCCTCGACGTTGACCACGGCGCGCATCGTGATGGAGCCGCGGCCCGTGCGGTAGGCGTCCTCGATGCCCTTGTGGCCCAGGATCGTGGCGCCGGTCGGGAAGTCCGGTCCCTTGACGCGCTGGATCAGCTCTTCGAGCAGCTCTTCGCGGCTGGCGGTCGGGTTGGCCAAGTACCACTGCACACCGTCGGCGACCTCGCGGAGGTTGTGCGGCGGGATGTTGGTGGCCATGCCGACGGCGATGCCCGAGGAGCCGTTGACCAGCAGGTTCGGGAACCGGGCCGGCAGGATGGTCGGCTCCTGGTTCTTGCCGTCGTAGTTGTCCTGGAAGTCGACGGTTTCCTCGTCGATGTCCCGGACCATCTCCATCGCCAGCGGCGCCATCTTGGTTTCGGTATACCGCGGAGCCGCGGCGCCGTCGTTGCCGGGCGAGCCGAAGTTGCCCTGGCCCAGCGCCAGCGGGTAGCGCATGGTCCAGTCCTGGATCAGGCGGACCAGGGCGTCGTAGATAGCGGTGTCGCCGTGCGGGTGGTACTGGCCCATGACTTCGCCCACCACGCGGGCACACTTGTTGAAGGAGCGTTCCGGGCGGTAGCCGCCGTCGAACATCGCGTAGAGCACGCGGCGGTGGACGGGCTTGAGGCCGTCGCGGACATCCGGCAGGGCACGGCCCACGATCACGGCCATGGCGTAGTCGAGGTAGGAGCGTTGCATTTCGGTCTGCAGGTCCACCTGCTCGACGCGGTCGGTCAGTACGTCGCCATCGAGGATGGCGCCTTCAAGGACGGGCTCGGAGCCGGCCGGCACCTCTGGTGTTTCGTCACTCATAGTCTATATTTTCCGTTTCAGGTATATATCAGTCCGGGCATATTCGGGGCTTGGCTGCCCTCTAGATGTCCAGGAACCGAACGTCCTTGGCGTTCTGCTGAATGAAGTTTCGGCGCGATTCAACGTCCTCGCCCATCAGGACCGAGAAGATCTGGTCCGCCGCCAGGGCATCGTCCATCGTCACCTGCAGCAGCGTCCGGTGGTCCGGGTCCATGGTGGTGTCCCACAGTTCCGTGTAGTCCATTTCGCCGAGGCCCTTGTAGCGCTGGATGCCGTTGTCCTTGGGGATGCGGCGGCCGGCGGCCTGGCCCGAGACCAGCTTCGCGTCGCGTTCCCGGTCGCTGTAGACGTAGTCGTGCGGGGCATTGGACCACTTGATCCGGTACAGCGGCGGCTGCGCGAGGTAGACGTAGCCGTTTTCGATCAGCGGGCGCATGTAGCGGAACAGCAGCGTCATCAGCAGCGTCGTGATGTGCTGGCCGTCGACGTCGGCATCGGCCATGAGCACGATCTTGTGGTAGCGCAGCTTGGCGATGTCGAAGTCCTCGCCAATGCCGGTGCCGAAGGCGGTGATCATGGACTGGACCTCGGCATTGCCGAGCGCTTTGTCCAGCCGGGCACGCTCGACGTTCAGGATCTTGCCGCGCAGCGGCAGGATGGCCTGGGTCTCCGGGTTGCGGCCGCGCTTGGCGGAACCGCCGGCCGAGTCACCCTCCACGATGTAGACCTCGCACCTCTCCGGGTTCTTCGAGGAGCAGTCGGACAGCTTGCCGGGCATGCCGAAGGATTCCAGCGGGCTCTTGCGGCGGGCGTTGTCCCGGGCCTTCCGGGCGGCCATGCGCGCCTGGGCTGCGGAGATCGCCTTGCGGATGACGTCCCGGGCGGGACCGGGGTTGCGCTCGAGCCAGTCGCCCAGGCCGTCGGTGACAACGCGCTGGACAAAGCCCTTGACCTCGGAGTTGCCGAGCTTGGTCTTGGTCTGGCCCTCGAACTGCGGCTCCGAGAGCTTCACGGAAATGACTGCCGTCAGGCCCTCGCGGATGTCGTCCCCGGTGAGGTTGTCTTCCTTTTCCTTGATGATGTTCTTCTCCCGCGCATAGCGGTTGATGAGTGAAGTCATCGCGGCGCGGAAACCCTCTTCGTGGGTGCCGCCCTCGTGCGTGTTGATCGTGTTGGCGTAGGTGTGGACGCTTTCGGAGTACGCGTTGGTCCACTGCATCGCCATTTCCAGGGCAATGTGCCGTTCCGTGTCCTCGGTTTCGAAGGCGATGACGTCCTCGTGGACCACATCAACCTTCTTGCCGGAGTTCAGGTGCTTGACGTAGTCCAGCAGGCCGTCGTCGTACTGGTAGACCACGGTGTGGAATTCCGCGGCGATCTCACCTTCGGTGGGGACGGTGTCCAGGTCCAGGTCGTCGTCCTCGGACGATTCCCCCGGAGCGCGGCGCTCGTCCGTCAACGTGATGCGCAGGCCCTTGTTGAGGAATGCCATCTGCTGGAAGCGGGCCCGCAGTGTTTCGAAGTCGAAGTCGGTGCTCTCGAAGATGCTGGCATCGGGGTAGAACGTCTGGGTGGTGCCGGTCTCGGTGGTTTCCTCGCCCTGGATCAGGCCGCCTTGCGGCTTGCCGCCGTCGGCGAAAGACATCCGCCAGACGTGTCCCTGGCGGCGGACCTCGGTGTCGACCCGGCTGGAGAGTGCGTTGACCACCGAAATGCCGACGCCGTGCAGGCCGCCGGAGACGGCATATCCGCCGCCGCCGAACTTGCCGCCGGCGTGCAGGATCGTCATGACGACTTCCACGGTGGGCTTGTGCTCGGTGGGGTGCATGTCCACGGGGATGCCGCGGCCGTTGTCGACCACCTTGACCCCGCCGTCAGCCTGCAGCACGATTTCGATGTGCGTGCAGTAGCCGGCCAGGGCTTCGTCCACCGAGTTGTCCACCACTTCATAGACCAGGTGGTGCAAACCGCGGGGGCCGGTGGAGCCGATGTACATGCCGGGACGTTTCCGGACAGCTTCCAGGCCTTCAAGTACGGTGATGTCGCTGGCGCCGTATTCGCGCGATGTCGCGGTCCCCGACGGCGCCGCTGCCGCAGCCTCTTGTTCCACCGCTTCCGCTACGTCTTCCACTGCCGGGATCTCTGCATTGTCGTTAGCCACAGGCGCTTTCGACTCCTCTATGTTCGTTGAAGGCCGGCGGTTGCCCCTTCCGTGGAAAAGGCTCCTGCCAACAGGCACGTCACTGACGACGCCGGGTGTTTCCGCTGACTTGGGGATCCCGTCCGCCGCACGCTGAAATTGCGTCGGAAACGGACTCAGTCAACGCTTCACCGGCGCCCAGTTATCTACACCGATTCTATCGTGTTATAGGGGCCAAACCTGCATTCCAGGGCGCCAAACGGGCGGGAAAGTGCCGCTGGGAGGGCGCTGGCTCCCCCTGCAAGGCTTTCGGGGTCCAGCCCTAGGGTGCCTATACGACTCCGGGAGGTTCAAGCGCCCTACACGCCGCTTGCGGATTTTTCAAGGGTTTTTGCAAGAAGTGCTTCAGATCCGGTGCCCGCCAGGGGCCGGGGGCTATCCGTACGTGTCGCGGGGACCCCGGCCGTTGACCGTCCGGAGGCCCTTGCGCCAGCTCGGGGCGGCGGGTCCGAGCACCTGGATGCTGGTCACAACGCCGTCGCCAAGCTCGGTCCGGAATTTTTCCAGCAGGCTGCTGCTGAGCAGCCGCAGCTGGGTTGCCCAAGCCGTGGAATCGGTCCGCACATGCAAGGTGGTGTCGGTAAAACTCTCGGGAGTGCAGTGCGCCGAGATCTCCGGGCCCACCAGCACGGCCCACTGCGCCATGACGGAGCCGACGGCCACCGGCGAGCTCCAGCCGCGTTCGGCCACGAGGCGTCCCACGACTTTTCCGAGGCCCAGCGGATCCCTGCCGGTGCCGTGGAACTGGGAGAACCCGCGGGTTCCCCGGGCGGCGCGGGCGGGTTTTTGGCTGCCGGCACCGGAGCGCGGTACCGCCCGCCGGATTTCGCCCCGGGCCGCGGCGGCGTCGCGCATCCGGTTCAATGCGGCCTGCGCGGCATCGATATCGTCGGGGTCACGGCCGGGCTGCAGGCCGCCGTCGGTATCCTTATTCATCGATTTTCCTGCTCATCGATTCCTCCCGGGATGACCTTCACCCGCCGTCCGGTCAGCTCCGCCGGGATATCGTCCTCGACGGCGGCAGTGACCAGCACTTGCTCGGCGCCGGATACTATTGCCGCCAGTTTACGCCGCCGCTGGACGTCGAGTTCGGCAAAGACATCGTCCAGAATCAGGATCGGGGGCGAGCCGCCCGTGCGGGCATCGTCGAGCATGACGTAGTAGGAGGCCAGGCGCAGGGACAGGCACATGGACCAGGTTTCCCCGTGGGAGGCGTAGCCCTTGGCCGGCGCCGATCCAAGCACGAGCTCAAGTTCGTCGCGGTGTGGCCCGACCAGCGAGATTCCCCGTTCCAGTTCCTTGCGCCGGGCTGCGGCGAAGGCCTGGATGTAGCGGTCGGTGAGCTGCTCGACGGAGAGCAGGCGCAGGTCTTCCGCCGGCGCGGCCTCATCGGCAGCGGTTCCGTCCGCAGGTCTGGAATCCGCTGGTCTTGAGGTGCCGCCGTCGTCGTCCAGGCTGTCCTGCAGCGTGGAACGGTACACCGCAGTGGCCTCCTTGGAGCCGTCGGTCAGCTGCGCGTAGGCGTTTTTCAGGTGCGGTTGCAGCCGGTCCACCAGCTCCAGGCGCGCGTGCAGCAGCTCAGCCCCGGCCCGGGCCATGTGCTGGTCCCAGACATCGAGCGTTGCCTCGTGGCCCGTGCTGAATTTTCCGGCGCGGGCCGACTTGAGCAGCGCGTTGCGCTGCTTCAGGACCCGGTCATAGTCGCTCCTGGTCGCGGCGTGGCGCGGCATGAGGCTGACCAGGAGCTCGTCCAGGAACCGGCGGCGGCTGGACGGATCGCCCTTGACCAGCGCCAGGTCCTCCGGCGCGAAGAGCACCGTCTGGCAGATCCCGAGCAGGTCCCGGGCGCGGACCGGATTGCTCCGGTTGATCCGTCCGCGGTTGGCCCGGCCCGCGTTGATTTCCAGCTCCAGCACGGTGGACTGCTCGCCACGGACCAGCTTGGCCCGGATCATGGCCCGCTCGGCACCGAACCGCAACAGCGGCGCGTCCGTGCTGACCCGGTGCGAGGTGAGCGTGGCCAGATACCCGATCGCTTCCATCAGGTTGGTCTTGCCGATGCCGTTGGAACCCACCAGGACGGTGACTCCGGGCTCAAGGCTGAGATCGACCTGGGCGTAGCTGCGGAAATCGGTGAGCGAGAGTTTTTCTAGGTACACGCGGGGTTCAGGACTTCACAGGCAGGATCAAGTGGCCGGGCAGGATTATTTGGCCGGCCGGGTCGCGTGGCCGCCGAACTGGTGGCGCAGCGCCGAGACCATCTTCATGGCCGGTGAGTTGTCCTCGCGGGAGGAGAACCTGGCGAACAAAGCAGCCGTGATCGCCGGGGCCGGCACGGCGTTGGCGATGGCCTCCTCGACGGTCCAGCGGCCTTCGCCCGAATCCTCGACGTAGTCGGAGATCGATTCCAGTCCGGGATCCTCGTCAAGGGCCTTGACCATGAGGTCCAGGAGCCAGGAGCGGACAACCGTCCCCTTCTGCCAGGCCCGGAATGTCCCGGGAAGATCGGCGACGATCTCCTTGGCGGCCAGGAGCTCGTACCCCTCGGCGTAAGCCTGCATCAGGCCGTATTCGATCCCGTTGTGGACCATTTTGGCGTAGTGGCCGGCGCCGACGCCGCCGACGTGCACAAAGCTGTCGGCCCGCTCACCTGCGGGACGGAGCGCGTCGAAGACGGGGAGTGCCCGTTCGATGTCGGCGGCATCGCCGCCCGCCATCAGGCCGTAACCGTTCTGGAGGCCCCAGACCCCGCCGGACACTCCGCAGTCCGCAAAGCGGATTCCCTTTTCGGCCAGTGCGGCACCGTGCTTCTGGTCTTCGGTGAACCGGGAGTTGCCGCCGTCGATCACGAGGTCACCGGCGTCGAGCTTGGTGCCCAGTTCGGTGATCACGGCGTCGGTAATCTCGCCCGAGGGGACCATGACCCAGATCAGGCGCGGCGCCGGGACGGCGGCGATGAGTTCGTCCAGGGTGGCGACGTCGGCAACGTCGGGGTTGCGGTCAAACCCGGTGACCTCGATCCCGCCGTTGCGCAGCCGTTCACGCATGTTGAAGCCCATTTTTCCAAGGCCGATTAGTCCGATGTGCACGGGGATGAACTCTTTTCTGCGCTGGGGTGCTTCGTTGGGGACGGCCGTGATGGCCCGCAGGTGCCGTGCTCCGGAGGTCCGGGGCACGGCAGTGACGGGCTAGTTGGGCAGCCGGACGGGCATGACGAGGTAGCGGTAGTCGCCCTGGTCCTCGCCCTCGGCGTCCTGCTGGGCCGTGATCATGGCCGGCTTGGGTGCGGTGGTGAAGGAGAATCGCACGAACTTGGTTTCGATGACGCTCAGGCCCTCGATCAGGTAGTGCGGGTTGAAGGCCACGGTGATGTCTTCACCGGACAGCTGGGCTTCGAGCTCTTCGGAGGCCTGGGCGTCCTCGCCGGTGCCGGCGTCCAGGTGCAGCTGGCCCTGGGTGAAAGCGAGACGGACAGGCGTGTTGCGTTCGGCCACGAGCGAGACGCGGCGCACGGCTTCGACCAGTTCCTGGGTCTGCACGGTGGCGTGGATGGGGGTCGAATCCGGGAAGAGCGAACGGATCTTCGGGTAGTCGCCGTCGACCAGGAGTGAGGTGGTGGTCCTGCCGCCGCTCTCGAAGCCGATCAGCCGGCTGTCGTCGTCGGCGAGGGCGATATTGATGTCGCCGCTGCTGCCCAGGGTTTTCGCCACTTCGTTGAGGGTCTTGGCCTTGACCAGAGCGCTCGTGGAGATGCCCGGCGTCGCAGGCTTCCACGGGACTTCCCGCATGGCCAGACGGTAGCGGTCGGTGGCCAGGAGGGTGATGAGGTCGTCCTCGATTTCCATCCGCACGCCGGTCAGGATCGGCAGGGTGTCGTCCTTGCTGGCCGCGATGATCACCTGGGAGACGGCCTGGGCGAACGAATCGCCGGGCACGGTGCCGCTGATCGTCGGCAGGGCCGGCAGCGGCGGGTATTCGGCCTCGGGCATCGTGGCCAGGTGGAAGCTGCTTCGGCGGCAGGTGAGCGTCACTTTGTTGCCGTCGGTTTCGACCTCGACGGGGGCGGACGGCAGGCTGCGGCAGATGTCCGCGAGCAGGCGGCCCGATACCAGGATGGTGCCCTCGGCGCTGATGTCAGCGGGGATTTCGAGCCTCGCGGAGGTCTCGTAGTCGAAGCTCGACAGGCTGACGGTACCGGCTTCAGCCTTCAGGAGCAGGCCCGAAAGTACGGGAACGGGCGGCCGCGGAGACAACGACCGGGCGGTCCATGTCACGGCTTCTGCCAGGACGTCCCGTTCGACTCTGAACTTCACGGAAGGGTGCCGCCTTTCATTGCTGCTGTTAGTGCTGAAAATCGCTGAAACTGCTCAAGCTGCGGCGGACCTCGGCAGGGACGCCGAATTCCGTCAACAAGGGAATCGTCCGCCCACCCGGGCCCCATGGCCCGGTAGGAACCACAAAAGATGTCCGGGACGGACGCACTGCAGACAGCTTAGCCCCAAGGTGAGCGTTTCTCCCATCCCCGGGTTACATCGGTGTTGTTCGCGGGGCCGGTCTCCTGCGCCGGTCCGGAACGGGCCTGGGCGCTGCTCGGAGGTCGGAAGGAGATTGTTGTTTGAGGGAATTTCATTTTCTTGGGATTAGTAGTGTTAATAACTGCTGTGGAAACTGTGGATAACTCGATCCTGCCGTGCGAATCCGCGGTTAAGCCCTGTTCATGGACTGTGGGCGGAGCAGGTTTTAAACAGGGTGTGGATGGGGACAAGATTTTTGGCCGACTGGCCAATCCACAGGCGCCTTAAGGGTTTTAAGCCCATTAACCGCGGTTGTCCCCTTAACTATCCACAGGGTTGTCCACAGGGCCCTGTTAATAAGGTAAGAGTGCGCCGGCCGATGGCTCAGGAATTGCGCTGCTGTTGCTTGATCCGGTTGGTCAGCTCGGTCACCTGGTTGTAGATGACCCGGCGCTCGGCCATGAGTTCGCGGATCTTGCGGTCGGCGTGGATCACGGTGGTGTGGTCGCGGCCGCCCAGCTCCTGTCCGATCTTGGGCAGGGACATGTCTGTCAGCTCCCGGCACAGGTACATCGCGATCTGCCGGGCGGTCACCAGTGTGCGGGTGCGCGACTTGCTGCAGAGTTCTTCCATGCTGAGCTTGAAGTAGTCGGCTGTCTGGGTGAGGATCTGCGCCGAGGTGATTTCCTGGGCACCGTCGTCGGTGATCAGGTCCTTGAGCACCATCTCGGCCAGGGCCACATCCACCGGCTGCCGGTTCAGGCTGGCGAACGCCGTGACACGGATGAGGGCTCCCTCAAGTTCGCGGATGTTGCTGGAAATCTTGGAGGCGATGTATTCGAGCGCATCGTCCGGTGCGGAAAGGCCCTCGCTGAGGGCCTTCTTCCGGAGGATCGCGATGCGGGTCTCCAGTTCGGGCGGCTGGATGTCGGTCAGCAGGCCCCATTCGAAGCGCGACTTCATCCGGTCCTCGAAGCCGGCGAGCAGTTTCGGCGGCTGGTCCGAGGTGATGACCACCTGCTTGTTGTTGTTGTGCAGGGCGTTGAACGTGTGGAAGAACTCCTCCAGCGTCCGGTCCTTGCCGGCCAGGAACTGGATGTCGTCGATCAGCAGCACATCCACGTTGCGGTACGTGGTCTTGAAGCTGGTGCCTTCATCGTCGCGGATGGAGTTGATGAAGTCGTTGGTGAATTCCTCGGAATTGACGTAGCGGACCCGGATCCCGCTGTAGAGCCGGCGCGCATAGTGGCCGATCGCGTGAAGCAGGTGGGTCTTGCCGAGTCCGGAGTCGCCGTAGATGAACAGCGGGTTGTAGGCCTTCGCCGGCGCCTCGGCTACTGCCACGGCGGCTGCGTGGGCGAACCGGTTGGAGGAACCGATCACGAAGGTGTCGAAGACGTACTTCGGATTCAGCCGGCCGAATTCGTGCGAGGTGCTCGGCAGCATCGGCTGCGGCTTCAACTCAACGGTCGGGTCGGCGGCCAGGGAAAGTTCGACGGCGGGTTCGGGCTCTGTGTGCAGCGGCACCAGATCCGTGTCGACGTCGATCGCGCAGCGGATTTCGTCGGAGAACACGCTGCGGAGCGCGTCGTCGAGGGCTTCCTTGACCTGGGTCTGCAGCACTTCGCGGGTGAGCTCATTCGGAACTGCCACCAGCAGGGTGGAACCGATGAGCCCCTGTGCTTGGGCGAGGATGACGAAGCCGCGCTGCCGGGGAGAGACACGGTGGTCGTTCTCCAGGAGGCTCACTACCCGCCGCCAGGAACTTCCGACAGTGTTGGCTTGGTTGGCTTCGTCTACTGTCATCAATCAGTTCCTCAAACTTGCTGGCCTGCATTACGTGCATCCACGCGGTCCGGAGCTGTCCACCGGCCGGCTCAATCCACAGGGTTATGCACAGTCCGTGGATAAGGGGTTACTGAGACACTGTAGGGGATGAAAACGCCAGAAGATAGCTGGGTTCAGTCCTGTGGATAATTACACCGTTGTGGTTCTGAAATGGGGCGCGTGACGCACTTCATCCACAGGCTGCGGGAGCAGTTAGCCACAGCTGGGGATAGCTTGCGGAGCGGTCCCCGGTTTGACTCGGGAGGTTGGCAAGCCCTAACGTTGTGAAGTCCCATGTGTACGCTTTTCGCCTCATCTGCATCTTTCCTGACGCCCCGCGTCGTGTGAGATACGAGGGAAGCGGCACATACCAAAACTTAGCGTCGGCCAGTTCTTCCCCTTGATCGGGTGGGCGCACCTTTGATCCACTGGAGTAACTAACGTGAGCAAGCGGACTTTTCAGCCGAATAACCGCCGTCGAGCCAAGAAGCACGGCTTCCGCCTTCGTATGCGTACCCGTGCCGGCCGTGCCATCCTGGCAGCCCGTCGTGGCAAGGGCCGCACCGAACTGTCGGCCTAAATAACTGACTCGTCGGTCCATATCCCTGTGCGAGTTGAACGGTGCTAGCCACCAGGAACCGTCTGCGGACATCAACCGATTTTTCAACAACTGTACGTTCCGGTGTCCGCAATGGACGCCGGAACGTAGTGTTATATGCGGCAGCTCTCGCTGCCGATGAACCAAGCCGGATCGGATTCATCGTTTCCAAGAGTGTCGGGAACGCTGTTGTCAGGAACCTCGTTAAGAGGAGACTGAGAGAAGCCGGTGC
>Ga0207683_10003922_pt1 | contig 12898 bp, 4 predicted proteins | sample KBSM73metaG_FD_184333 | JGI IMG/M metagenome (GOLD analysis project Ga0207683, IMG submission 184333) | Miscanthus rhizosphere microbial communities from Kellogg Biological Station, Michigan, USA - KBS M7-3 metaG (SPAdes) (version 2) | ecosystem: Host-associated > Plants > Roots > Rhizosphere >...
AGCGTTTCTCCACCAACACCTTCCCGTCCTGGAAGCTGGCGCATCCCTATCGCTTCATCGCCCATAACGGCGAAATCAATACCGTGCGCGGCAACGTCAACTGGATGAATGCCCGCCGCCGCAGCATGCAATCGGAATTGCTGGGCCCGGACTTGGACAAGATGTGGCCGCTGATCCCGCATGGCCAATCCGACACCGCCTGTTTGGACAATGCGCTGGAACTGCTGGTCGCCGGCGGTTATCCGCTGGCGCATGCGGTGATGATGCTGATTCCCGAAGCGTGGGCCGGCAACAAGAGCATGGACGCCAAGCGCAAGGCTTTCTACGAATATCATGCCGCGCTGATGGAGCCGTGGGACGGACCCGCGGCGATCGCCTTCACCGATGGCCGCCAGATCGGCGCCACCCTGGACCGCAACGGCCTGCGCCCCGCCCGCTATATCGAAACCGCCGACGATCTGGTGATCCTGGCCTCGGAATCGGGCGTGATTCCGGTGCCGGAAGACAAGATCAAGCGCAAGTGGCGCTTGCAGCCCGGCAAGATGCTGCTGATCGATTTCGAGGAAGGCCGCATTGTCGAGGATGAGGAGATCAAGAAGAAATTCTCCGAAGCCGAACCTTACGAGGAGTGGCTGAAGGCCGCCCAGTTCAAGCTGGAAGACCTGCCCGATCTGCCGGAAGACCATCGCGCCAAAGCGAACGACCCTTCACTGCTGCTCGATCAGCAACAGGCCTTTGGCTATACCCAGGAAGACATCCAGTTTTTCCTGGAGCCGATGGCGATCGCCGCCGACGATCCAATCGGCTCCATGGGCACAGATACGCCGCTCGCGGTGCTCTCCAAGAAGCCCAAGCTGCTTTACAATTATTTCAAGCAGAACTTCGCCCAGGTCACCAATCCGCCGATCGACCCGATCCGCGAGGAACTGGTGATGAGCCTGGTCTCCATGATCGGTCCGCGCCCCAATCTTTTGGGCCGTGATGCCGGCGCGCATAAGCGGCTGGAAGTCAGCCAGCCGGTTCTGACCAATGGTGACGTGGAAAAGATTCGTTCCATTTCCACTTTGGTGGATGGTGCCTTCCGCACCGCCACCATCGACTTCACCTGGCCCGCCGTCGAAGGCGCGGAGGGATTGTCCAACGCCATCCAGCGCATCTGCCTCAACGCCACCGATGCGGTGTTGGCGGACAACAATATTCTGATCCTGTCGGACCGGGCCGTCAGCGCCGACCGCATCGCCATGCCGGCGCTGCTGGCCACCGCGGCGGTGCATCACCATCTGATCCGCCAAGGCCTGCGCATGCAGACCGGCCTGGTGGTGGAAACCGGTGAAGCGCGCGAAGTGCATCATTTCTGCGTCTTGGCGGGTTATGGCGCGGAAGCGATCAATCCCTATCTGGCGTTTGAGACGCTGGAGCAGATCCGCGTCCGCCAGGGTCTCACGCTCAAGCCCTATGAAGTGCAGAAGAATTACATCAAGGCGGTGGGCAAGGGCGTCCTCAAGGTGATGTCCAAGATGGGCATCTCCACCTATCAGTCCTATTGCGGCGCCCAGATTTTCGACGCGGTCGGTCTTTCCACCGACCTGATCCAGAAATATTTTACCGGCACCGCCTCCACTATCGAGGGCGCCGGCCTGAAGGAAATCGCCGAAGAATGCGTCCGCCGCCACAAGAATGCCTTCGGCGACAATCCCATCTATCGCAATGCGCTGGATGTGGGCGGCGATTATGCCTTCCGCCTGCGCGGCGAGGATCATGCCTGGACCCCGGATTCGGTGTCGCGGCTGCAGCATGCGGTGCGCGGCAACAATCCGGCCGAGTACAATCTTTTCGCCCAGCAGATCAATGAGCAGAGCGAGCGGCTGCTGACCCTGCGCGGCTTGATGCAGTTCAAGACCGGCGAGAGCGTGCCCCTGGATCAGGTCGAGGCGGCATCCGATATCGTCAAGCGTTTCTCCACCGGCGCCATGAGCTTCGGCTCCATCAGCCGCGAGGCCCATACCAATCTCGCCATCGCCATGAACCGCATCGGCGGCCGCTCCAATACGGGTGAGGGCGGTGAGGAGCCGGATCGTTTCAAGCCGCTGCCCAATGGCGATTCCATGCGTTCGGCCATCAAGCAGGTGGCGTCGGGCCGTTTCGGCGTGACCGCGGAATATCTGGTCAATGCCGACGACATCCAGATCAAGATGGCGCAAGGCGCCAAGCCCGGCGAAGGCGGCCAGCTTCCCGGTCACAAGGTGGACGCCAATATTGCCAAGGTGCGTCATTCCACGCCGGGCGTTGGCCTGATCTCGCCGCCGCCGCATCACGATATTTATTCCATCGAAGACTTGGCGCAGCTGATCCGCGACCTGAAGAGCGTCAACCAAAAGGCGCGCATTTCGGTCAAGCTGGTGTCGGAAGTGGGTGTGGGCACGGTTGCCGCCGGCGTCGCCAAGTGCCGCGCCGACCATGTGACGATTTCCGGTTATGAAGGCGGCACCGGCGCCTCGCCGCTGACCTCGCTCACCCATGCGGGTTCGCCTTGGGAAATCGGTCTGGCCGAGACCCAGCAGACTTTGGTGCTGAACGGGTTGCGCGGCCGTATCGCCGTGCAGGTCGATGGCGGCCTTCGCACCGGCCGCGACGTCGCCATCGGGGCGATTCTCGGCGCTGACGAATTCGGCTTCGCCACCGCGCCTTTGATCGCTTCGGGCTGCATCATGATGCGCAAGTGCCATCTCAACACTTGTCCGGTTGGCGTCGCCACCCAGGATCCGGTGCTGCGCAAACGCTTCACCGGCCAGCCCGAGCATGTGATCAACTATTTCTTCTTCGTGGCCGAGGAGCTGCGCGAGATCATGGCAAGCTTGGGCTTCAAGACCGTGAACGAGATGATCGGCCGGGTCGACAAGCTTAACATGACCAAGGCTGTCACGCACTGGAAGGCCAAGGGCGTCGACCTGTCGCGCATTCTCTACAGCGTGGCGCCCAAGCCTGGCGTCGCCATCCACCACCGTGAAAAGCAAAATCACGGTCTGGAATCGGCGCTGGATCACGACCTGATCGCGTCCGCCAAGCCCTCCATCGAAAACGGCCAGCCGGTGCGGCTGGAACGCACCGTCCGCAATGTGGACCGCACGGTCGGCGCCATGCTGTCGGGTGAGGTGGCCAAGCGTCACGGTCATGCCGGCCTGCCGGAAGACACGATCAGTGTGAAATTCACCGGCACCGCCGGCCAGAGCTTCGGCGCCTTCCTGGCGCGCGGCGTGTCGCTGGAACTGACCGGCGACTCCAACGACTATGTCGGCAAGGGCCTGTCGGGCGGCCGCATCGTGGTCAAGCCGCCCAAGGGGCTGAAGCGCGAACCCACCGAAAACATTATCGTCGGCAATACCGTGCTTTATGGTGCCATCGCCGGCGAAGCCTATTTCCAGGGCGTGGCGGGCGAGCGCTTTGCCGTGCGCAACTCCGGCGCCGTCGCCGTGGTGGAAGGCACCGGCGATCATGGCTGCGAATATATGACCGGTGGCGTCGTGGCGGTGCTGGGCAAGACCGGGCGCAATTTCGCCGCCGGCATGTCGGGCGGCGTGGCCTATGTCTATGACGAGGACGCAAGCTTCGAAAAGCGCTGTAATCTGGCGATGGTCAAGCTGGAGAAGATCGTAGCCGCCGACGGCGCCGATCATGCCGATCTGCCGAAGCAGCGCTCAGTCAGCGTCTCCGATGCCGGCATGGGCGATCTGCTGCGTTTCGACGCCGAGCGGATTCGTATTCTGGTGGAGCGCCATCTGCTGTTTACCGGCAGCCCGCGCGCCAAACACATCCTCGACAATTGGGAAGCCTCCTTGGCCAAATTCATCAAGGTGATGCCGACCGACTATGCCAAGGCGCTGACCGACATGAAGGCGCGCGCCGCCTTAGCTGCTGAGTAGAAGACATGGGTAAGATCACAGGCTTTCTGGAAATCGAACGCCAGGACCGCACCAGCGAAAAGCCGGAAGAGCGGATCAACAACTATCATGAATTCGTCCGTCCCTTGCCGGCGCCGGAAGTCTCCAAGCAGGCGGCGCGCTGCATGGATTGCGGCATTCCCTTTTGTCATCAGGGTTGCCCGGTCAACAATCTGATCCCGGACTGGAACAATCTGGTCTATCGCGACCAGTGGCGCACCGCGTCGGAAAGTTTGCACTCCACCAACAATTTTCCGGAATTCACGGGGCGCATTTGCCCGGCGCCCTGCGAGGCCAGCTGCACGCTCAACATCATCGACAACCCGGTGACCATCAAAACCATCGAATGCCAGATCGTGGACCGCGCCTGGGAAGAAGGCTGGATCCAGCCGGTGATGGCGCCCAAAAAGACCGGCAAGACCGTGGCGGTGGTAGGCTCCGGCCCCGCCGGCATGGCAGCCGCCCAGCAATTGGCCCGCGCCGGCCATAGCGTCACTTTGTTTGAAAAGGCTGACCGTATCGGCGGGCTGCTGCGTTACGGCATTCCCGATTTCAAGATGGAAAAGCATCTGATCGACCGCCGCATGCGCCAGATGGAAGCCGAAGGCGTTGTGTTCCGCACCAATGTCGAAGTCGGCGTGGCGGTTTCTATGGACATGCTGTGCGCCGATTATGATGCGGTGGTACTATCGGGCGGTGCGGAAGCGCCGCGCGATCTGCCGGTCGCGGGCCGCGAATTGGACGGCATCCATTTCGCCATGGATTTCCTCACCCAGCAGAACAAGCGGGTGGCCGGCGACCCGGAAAGCCGGGCCGCGCCCAACGGCACGCTCAGCGCCAAGGGCAAGCATGTGGTGGTGATCGGCGGCGGCGATACGGGTTCGGACTGTATCGGCACTTCCAACCGACATGGCGCCGCTTCGGTGACCCAGTTCGAAATCATGCCCCAGCCGCCGGCCAAGGAAAACAAGCCGCTGGTGTGGCCGGATTGGCCGCTCAAGATGCGCACTTCGTCCTCGCATCAGGAAGGCTGCGAGCGCGACTGGTCGGTGCAGACCAAGCGCGCCATCGGCGACTTGAATGATGGTAAGGGGGGCAAGATCACCGCCCTGGAATGCGTGCGGGTGGACTGGCAGCTGGGCAATGGCGGTCAGATGAAGCTGGTCGAAGTGCCGGGCAGCGAATTCACCATCAAGGCCGATCTGGTGCTGCTGGCGATGGGTTTCGTCGGCCCCAAGAAAGCCGGCCTGGTGGAACAGTCCGGCGTGGAACTGGATGCGCGCGGCAATGTGAAGGCGCCGCTGACCAACTATCAGACCAGCAAGAGCAAGATCTTCTCCTGCGGCGACATGCGCCGCGGCCAATCGCTGGTGGTATGGGCAATCCGTGAAGGCCGCCAGTGCGCGCGCGGGGTGGACGAGTTCCTTATGGGAAGCTCGGAATTGCCGCGCTAAGCGCAGCTATCTCGTAATTACAATCCCAACCGGCGCGGAACGCACTTGTTCCAGAGCGCGCGCGGCTTGGGCCATCCGCGGGCTGTGCAGCATTCCCCGTTTGGACACCAACACGGTAGCGTCCGCCAGGCGCGTGACCGTGGCCGCCTCCGCCCCGAGCGGTCCGCAATCGATCACCACAAAATCGGCGCCGCCACGCAGCACCGAAATCAGCCGTGCCATGGCGCGCGAGGCGAACATGGTGGCGGCATTGCCCGGCCATCTGGGCGCGGCCAGCAGATAGGCTTTGCTGCGCGGATCTTTTGCCAAGGCCTGGCTCAGGATCGCGCTGCCGGAAAGGACTTCATACAGACCGGTTTTGGCGGCCACCTTCATCGCCTTTGAGGAAAGAGGCAGTGACGCGCAGTCCAGGATGACGGTTTTTTTGCCCATGCGGGCGGCGGCCCGGGCCAGGGAAACCGCGATGGCGCTGCGGCTTTCGCCATCCTCGGCCGAAGTGAGCGCGATGATCGCTCCGTCACCGGACTTTGCTTCCAATTCGCGCACCAAATGCGCGATGGTCTTGGCATATTTGCTGGCGGGATAATCCAGAACATAGTCGGCGGCGGCTAACGCGGCCCGATCGTTGATCTCTCCCAGCACCGGCGGACCGTTCCACATGGTCATGGGCGCGGTGTTCGCGCGGCGATGCGGCGGAACAAGGGTGGCGCGCGGGACCTTGACCGGCGGTGCGAGCTTTTCAGCCACCAGCGCCGCCAGCACGCCCAGGATCAATCCCAGCGGCACGGATGCGCCCACCATCAGCAGGCGCTTGGGACCGGCGGGGCGCAACGGCATGGGCGCAGAGCTGATGATGCGGCTTTCCGGCGTTCCGTCCAGATTCTGGCTTTGGCGTTGGACAAAAGCTTCGTACATGGTGCGGGTGGAATTGGCGTTGGATTCCAGCGCCTGAAGCTGCACCCGCGCCATGTTTTGGCTGCGGGCGGTGGTTTCGGTGCCGCCGAGACTTGATTCCAACGAATTCAAATGGGCGCGCGCCACCATCACGTCATTGGCGGCGCTGGCCGCCAACCGGCTTACTTCCTGGCTGATCTTGAAATCCAGGTCGGTTCGTTGCTCCTGGATTGCTTGCATCTTGGGATGCAGTGGTCCGTATTTGCTGTTCAACTCGCCTTCCTGGGTCAGCAGCGTCGCCTGCTGGGCGCGCAATTGCACGATCAAAGGCGAGGCGACGATCTGCGCGACATCGGCGGGATTGCCCGACGCCACCAGCTGATTGATGCGTTCGTTGATGGCTTGCTTCTCCGCCAATCCCGAACGGGCGCTGACGATCTGGGCGTTGATGCCCACCATCTGCTGATCGACAATGGAAGGCGCGGAATCATTGAGATTGTGCTCAGCCTTGTAGCGTTGCACCGCCGCCTGCTGCAGTTGAAGCTGCTGCGACAGGTCGGAAAGCTTTTTGTTGAGCCAGCCGGTGGTGGCGTTGTTGACATTGATCTTGTCGGCGACCTGCGATTTCACATAGACGTCGGCGATGGTGTTGGCGATCAATGCGGCCTTGGCGGGATCGTACGAGGTGGCGGTGATGGTGATGCTGGTGGAAAGGCCTTCCGCACCGGCGGCGGTGTGACGTTGCAAAGTTTCGATCACTTCCTCGCGGTTCAAGGCGATACTGGCGGGCGACAGCGCCTCAAACCAGTTTCGAGGATTGAGCAAGGGCACCATCTCGCGCAGCAGGCCGCTCAGGCTGGCTTGGTCCAGGCGCGGATTGAATTCCGGATCGTCAGCGAGCTTCAGTTGATCCACCACCATGGCGGCGAGATCGTGCGAGGTGATGATTTGAATCTGGTTCTGCACCGCTGCTGGATCATTCGCCAACGGCGTCATCACCACGGAAGAGCTGGCATAGGTGGTGGGCAACAGCAGCGCCACCGCCAGCACAAACAGGATGGTGCCCAGCGTCACGCGGGTGATCAGCTTGCGGCTTGTGTCGAGCAGACGGATGAAATCGGCAAAATAAAACGGCGGCGGCGCTTCGGGCACAAAGGCGCGCGGACCAAAGCCGGCCTCAACCAGATATTTGCGTGCCCGGTATGGAGACATCTGCGCCGTGCTGCCCTCAACCGGGGCGATGAATCCAAAGCCCCGCAAGGCTTTAGGTGTAGCCCTGGCCTGCCTGCTGAATGGTTAAGAGCGGCGCCGTGCGGCGCCCGGTTTGCCCCTGAAAAACCGGGTCTTATGTGGTTAATCCAAGGCTTGGCGCATCCAAAGACCCGCCCGGCGGTCAATTAACCGCGAGGACCAGCGCCAATTTGGCTCGAAGGGAATTTCCTATGCGGGCGCTGACCCAAGGCCGGTTCTTCCCCGATGCGCAGGTTACTGAAAAATAACTTTCAAATCAGGCGCTTATGGGAAAAAGTGGCGCAAAATAGCGGCCCCGGGCGCCAGCAAGACATAGGCCCAGACCACTGCGGAGGCGGCATTGGCGATCATGAACGGCCAGAATTCCAACTCGGACATGCCGGCGACCAGCGGCACGGTGGCGCGCAAAGGGCCCATAAAGCGGCCGATGAAAATCGCCCAGGTGCCCCAGCGATGAAACAGATGCAGCGCCTTTTCGATTTCCTGTTCGAAGCGCCGGAAAATCCAGAAATGAACGATCTTGTGGTGATAGTGGAAGCCGATCCACCACGAGATCCAATCTCCCAGCATCGAGCCCATGAACGCGCCCAGCCACGCCGGAAACAGGCTGATATGGCTGGCGCCGATCACGCCGCCCAAGGTTATCAGCAGTATCGTGCCCGGAATGATGAAGGACACGCCGACAAAGGATTCCGAAAAAGCGATGGCAAAGGCGATGGGAAAAACCCAATAGGGATGGGTCTGAGCGGTCGTGGTGACCCACGCGCGCGCTTCATTGGCAAACGTATGAAGAAACTCGAACACTCTTCGCCCGCCCTAGCTCTGGCCCGAGTTCCGGACCGGACGCCCACATACCGTTATTGGACCCATCACGCCAGTGCGAGACACTTCCGACATATTTCTCCCTTAACCGGTGGCTATATCTGCGGCCGCGGGTTGAGGATATAAGGTTCATCTCCCATTCAGCCGGGCGATGCTAACCCATTTTAACGTATTGAGTTTCCTCGGCCATTTCGGCCCTTTTGTGACATGAGCCTTAATATGGATTGCCGATGAATATTGATCGTTCTCCTGGGGATTTTCAGCGCGCCGGACCGGTCCAACCGGGCCCGGTGGGCCGGGCTTGGGCGGGCGTCAAAGGCTGGAGCGCGCGCAATCCCCGCCTGTCACGGGTGGTTTGGTTCACGCTTGGCTTGGTCCTGCTGGCGCTTTTGATCTGGGCCATCTATCCCGGCAAGCAGAACAACCGCCGCGGGGCGATCAACCAGGGGGCGCAGCCGGTCGGTATCGCCAGGGCAATCAGCGGCGACATCAATGTGACGCTCAACGCGCTGGGAACGGTAACACCGCTCGCCACCGCTACGGTCCGGCCGCAAGTGGGCGGCATGCTGGTGAAGCTGAATTTCACCGAAGGCGAGATGGTGAAGGCCGGCGATACCCTGGCTCAGATCGATCCGCGCCCCTATCAAGCGGCGCTGGACCAGGTGCGCGGACAGTTGGCGAAGGACACTGCCACGCTGGCCAATGCCAAAGTCGACCTGCAGCGTTATCAGGCGCTGTTGGCGCAGAATGCGATTTCCCAACAGCAAGTGGCGACCCAGGCGGCTCTAGTGCAATCCACGCAAGGCGTGGTGGTGGCCGACCAGGCCAATGTCGAAACCGCCCGCATCAATCTTGGCTATACCAATATCGTTTCACCGGTGGAGGGCCGTGCCGGCATTCATCTGGTGGACATCGGCAATATCGTGCAGGCGGGCCAGTCGACCGGCATTGTGGTGGTGACTCAGCTTCAGCCCATGTCGGTGCTGTTCACCATTCCGGAAGACAATGTGCATGCGGTGCTGGACCGGGTCACGGGCGGCGCGGTGTTGCCGGTCGACGCTTATGACCGCAGCCAGACCGTCAAGATCACCAGCGGCACGCTTTCCGCGATCGACACGGTGGTCGATCCCACCACCGGTTCGGTGAAGCTGCGCGCTTTGTTTGACAACAAGGACAACAAGCTGTTTCCGGCTTCGTTCGTCAATATCCGCCTGCTGGTCAACACTTTGCACAACCAGACCGTGGTGCCGGTCGCCGCCATTCAGCGCGGTGCCGACGGCAGCTTTGTCTTTGTGGTCACGCCGGACAAGACCGTGAACCAGCGCAGCGTCAAGACCGGCGTTCAGGATGGCGACAACATTCAAGTTCTGTCCGGCATCAAGGCGGGCGACACCGTGGTGGTGGACGGCGCCGACCGTCTGCGCGATGGCGCCGATGTCGAAATCCCCAACCAGACCGGCAAGATCACCGCGCCTTCCGGCAACGCCAGTGACGCCGAGCGCGCCGCCAAGCGCGCGGAGGCATCGGCGGCGGTGACCAAGGCCTGCAGTGAGGACGTGAAGAAATTCTGTCCCACTGCGCAGCCGGGCAGCCGCGAGATGCGCATGTGCCTGTTCCAGAATCGTGACGATCTCACGGCGGATTGCTCCAAGGCTCGCTCGCAGATGCAACGGGGCTTTGGCGGCGGCGGCGGTGGACGCCGTGGTGGTGGTGGCGGTGGGCCGTGACAGTTTCCTCTCCCGCCGAACGCGATAACGGCGAATCCGGCGCCAATATTTCCGCGCCTTTCATCCAGCGTCCGGTCGCAACCACGCTGTTGATGATCGCCATCCTGCTGATCGGTATGTCGGGCTATAAATTCCTGCCGCTCTCCGCCCTGCCGGAGGTCGATTATCCCACCATCCAGGTCCAGACCTTTTTGCCGGGCGCCAGCCCCGATGTGATGACCACTTCGGTCACCGCGCCGCTGGAAAAGCAATTCGGCCAGATGCCGGGCTTGAAAGAGATGTCGTCCATCTCTTCCGCCGGTTCGTCGGTCATTACGCTTCAGTTCGACTTGAGCTTGTCGCTGGATATCGCCGAACAGGAAGTGCAGGCGGCGATCAACGCCTCCAACAGCCTGCTGCCCAACAATCTGCTGCCCGCCCCCCCGATCTATGCCAAGGTCAATCCGGCGGATGCGCCGGTGATCACCTTGGCGGTCTCCTCCACCAGCCTTCCCATCACCACGGTGGAAGAACTGGCCGATACCCGCATCGCCCAGAAAATCTCGCAGCTTGCCGGCGTTGGTTTGGTCAGCATCTCCGGCGGCCAGAAGCCTGCGGTGCGCATACAGGCCAATCTGCAAAAGCTGGCGGCGCTGGGGCTGAATATCGACGATCTGCGCACCACCATCGCCAACAACAATTCCAACGCGCCCAAGGGCAGCTTCGACGGCGCGATGCAGTCCTACACCATCAATGCCAACGACCAGCTGCAGGATGCCGACGCCTACAGCAATATTGTTGTGGCCTATAAGAACGGCTCGCCGGTGTTCCTGCGCGAGGTCGCCAATGTGGTGCAGGGGGCGCAGAACAACAAATTGGCGAGCTGGGCCAACAAGACCCCTGCCGTCCTGATCAATGTTCAGCGCCAGCCCGGCGCCAATGTGATTGCCGTGGTGGAATCCATCAAGGAGCTGCTGCCCCAGATCCAGGCGGGTCTGCCGCGTTCGGTGGATGTGAAGACCCTCACCGACCGCACCGAAACCATCCGCTCTTCGGTGGCGGATGTGGAGTTCGAGCTGCTGCTGGCGGTGGTGCTGGTGGTGCTGGTGATCTATTGCTTCCTGGGCAGCCTGCCCGCCACGTTCATTCCCAGCCTGTCGGTGCCGCTGTCCATCGTCGGCACTTTTGCGGCGATGTATCTGCTGGGCTATTCGCTCAACAACCTGTCCCTGATGGCGCTGACCATTTCCACCGGCTTTGTGGTGGATGACGCCATTGTGATGATCGAGAATATCAGCCGCTATATCGAGCGCGGCGAGAAACCTTACGACGCTGCCATGAAAGGCGCGGGCGAAATCGGCTTCACCATCGTGTCGCTGACCGTGTCCCTGATCGCGGTGCTGATCCCGCTTCTGTTCATGCAGGAAGTGGTGGGGCGGCTGTTCCGCGAATTCGCCGTCACGCTTGCCATTACCATCCTCATCTCCGCGGTGGTGTCGCTGACCTTGGTACCCATGCTGTGCGCCAAGCTGTTGCGCAGTCATGCCGAGGACCAAAAGCGCGAAAGCGGCATTCAACGCACCATCGAAGGCTATTACGACCGGCTGGTGGCCGAATATGACCGGCTGCTCTGCTGGGTGTTGAAGCACCAGAAAATGACCCTGGTGGTAGCGGTGGGCACCCTGGTGCTTACGGTCTTGATGTATATCGCCATTCCCAAGGGGTTTTTCCCGGTGCAAGACACGGGCTTCATCCAGGCCATTACCGAAGCTGGGCCCACCGTGTCCTTCGAAGCCATGTCTCAGCGCCAGCAGCAATTGGCCGCCAAACTGCTGCAGGATCCCGATGTCGCCAGCCTGTCTTCCTTCATCGGGGTGGACGGCACCAACAATACCCTTAACAGCGGCCGTTTTCTGATCAACCTCAAGCCCAAGAGTGAGCGCGACGGTGTGGCCGAAGTGATGGAGCGCCTGTTGGAGGATGCTCATAGCGTGCCGGGCATCACCTTCTATCTGCAGCCGGTGCAGGACCTCACCATCGATTCGGTGATCAGCCGCGCCCAGTACCAGTTCGTGCTGCAAGCGGCCACCAGCGCGTCGCTGAATCAATTTGTCCCTAAGCTGCTCGCCGAGCTGAAAAAGGTGAAGGCGATCCGCAATGTCTCCACCTCCTTCCTGGACCAGGGCCTGTCGGCGCATGTCAATGTCGATCGCGACACCGCGGCGCGCTTCGGCGTCACCTCCGCAACCATAGACAATGCGCTGTATGACAGTTTCGGCCAGCGCATCATCTCCACCATTTTCGGCCAATCCAACCAGCGCCGCGTGATCCTGGAAGCCGATCCCACCTTGCAGAATTCGGTGGCCTCGCTGAACGACATGTACCTGCCCACCGCGGGAGGCGGGCAAGTGCCGCTGTCGGCTATCGCCAAGGTCGAGCAGCGGACGACGCCGTTGCAGGTAAACCACTTGTCCCAGTTCCCCTCCGCCAGCTTTTCCTTCGACGTTTCGCCGGGCTATTCGCTGGGCGCGGCGGTGAACGCGATCCAGCAGGCTGAGGCCAATGCCGGCACGCCGCCGGGGATCACCACCCAGTTCGAGGGCTCGGCGCTGGCCTTCCAATCGGCGCTGGCAAACGAGGTGCTGTTGATCCTGGCTGCGATCGTCACGGTCTATATCGTGCTGGGCGTGCTGTATGAGAGCTTCATCCATCCGGTGACCATTCTGTCCACCCTGCCGTCCGCCGGCGTGGGCGCGCTGCTGGCGCTGGTCGTCACCGGCCATGACCTCAACATTGTCTCCATCATCGGCATCATTCTGCTGATCGGCATCGT
>Ga0207683_10003924_pt1 | contig 12897 bp, 13 predicted proteins | sample KBSM73metaG_FD_184333 | JGI IMG/M metagenome (GOLD analysis project Ga0207683, IMG submission 184333) | Miscanthus rhizosphere microbial communities from Kellogg Biological Station, Michigan, USA - KBS M7-3 metaG (SPAdes) (version 2) | ecosystem: Host-associated > Plants > Roots > Rhizosphere >...
CGAAAAGATGACTAGCGCTATCCATTTCAATCCTTGGTCCTAGCCATCCAACGTTCGTCAAGTCTGGTGCTCTCATGTCCCATAGTTTCCCACAGGCGGGCGGAATTGAACACCCTGTGAATTTCACAAATGGCCCCGACCCGCCATGGAGCTAGCAGCCCAAACAATTGCCAACCAATCTAGAATTGAAACATGCAGTCGGTAGCAATAAAAAAGGGTACCCGTGAGAAAACGTTAGGCTTTCTAGAGATGGGAACACTGAGGTGTGACGGTTGCGGCGAGGAGTTCTTGATCGGCCACAATCCTTTGTCCGCAGATATGCAGGTTGCAGAAAGACAAGCAAAGTGGCTTGAAAAAGTTTTGGCAGAAGAGCACGAGCGCGACAGAAAGCACTCTGACCGAATCGAACTACCGGACTAGCTGACGGGCGATTGCACCAACTACCAGGAAACAGCCGTCTGGATAAAGTAGTTGGTGAAATGGCGATGTTACGCCGACACGGCATGGCTTCCGGGTTGCGACCATCTGCCGACAATCGTGTTCTCTGGTTGGGAGTTAAACGAGGGATCTAGTCAGCCCGGAGCAACAACCGAGCAGAAAACACCAATCGGAGAACCAGTCACAACAATATGGTTCGTTCGCGTGACCGACTGTAACTTCTGCCAGTCGTCGCCATCGTCCGAGCCCAATAAGCTTTGATAGATTTGAGCGCCTCTTAATTCAGGCGAGCCACGCTGCGTTGCAAGAGAGGACCGCATGCGCACGACCTTGAAGATCCTGAACTTCGCAAATGGAATCTTCCTTCTGATTGCTTTGCTTATGATCCCTAGCGTTTCCGGCTTTGGGCAACGAGAGGGTAAAGAAACCATCGACGCCACCGCCTTTGGCACAAGCACTCAGATGGGCAGTAACTTTAACGTGAAAATCACTATTGATGAGTTCTCGACCCCCGAGGACCGAGACAGCCTGGTCCGGGCGTTCCAGCAGGGTCAGAACGACGGACTGAGGGATGCTCTTGAAAAGATGAAAAGTGTGGGTCGGCTACGGACCCCGGGCACACTTGGATACGACCTTAAGTTTATTCGAGAAATTGTGACCCCGACCGGCCGAACCATTCGTTTCCTGACGGACCGCACGATTGCTTTTGGCGAAGCTCGTCAGAATACCCAGTCGAAGAGTTTCAATCTAACGGCCGGTGAAATCAACTTCAATGATAAAGATAAGAAAAAGAGTGGCGGTGCTCTCATGCCTGCCGCACAGCTCATCGTCAACAAGGAAGGCGAGTTGCAGTTCGAGCTAAACCAGAATGCGTGGAAATTGGTAAACATCATCGATTGGAAGTGAAATCGCGCAATAGCCTCGGCGCGAGGTCCGGATGTCACTATGACAATTCAACCGCAGTTCAACAGTTGGAGTGCGTTGCTTTTATTGTCGTTCATCGTTCTAGTGAGTTCCGCAACCGCGCACGCGCAAAAGAAGAGCAAATACGTATGTGATGAGGAGCAACCCGAGCGCATGTGCAATGCGGAGAACACCTGCGGTTCACCCTCGTCCGTATGCACCATTGACATTACAAGAGGATCAGATTCGGCCAACGTAAAACCTGGTATCCCCAACGCGAAGAATAACAAGTTATTCTGCATCAAGGCTGGTACTACCGTGGTGTGGATGAGCTCGAACAAGAATAATGGATTCATGGTTTCGTTCGGCACAGACTCACCTTTTGAACCAGACGAGCCGATCAGGGGAGGCGGCAAGAAGCAAGTGACCACAAAAGCAGTCACTCCCGGCTGCTACAAATACGATGCAGGTGCGTTCCGTTCTGGGACAGTCTATGGAATGAGTGGCGGCAGCAAACCGGAACTAGTCATCCTGCCATGACGTGCTAAGAAGTGGCGGCAATGCTGGGCGTAAAAGAAATGGGCTTACGCCCACGCGCTGAGCGGCAGGCTCCAGACTCGCGATAACTGTCGAAAACAGGCAATTTCACCGGCCACTCAGAAACGGTTGCCGGGAGCAAATAGTTGGTGTAACGGCAATTTTTCACCACCCACGATTATTCACCACCCAGATGTATTCATCCTCCTGTCGCTATTGACAGTGGCTGTCCTCCCGCCATGTGCTCATACTTGTTTAGACATTTATGGCTAGGCGCGGGCAGCGCGCACTTTTGGGCCAACAAGCTAGGGATAGACAGGCGTGCACAGCGTGGATGAGTTTTTGGTTCTAGTTCAGAGATGAGAAGGAGAAATGAGATATGAAAAGCACGCGTCTGAGAACCTTTGTGGGCCTGCTGACGGTGTGCCTTGTGGCACTCGTGTCGGCCCACGCGCAGGGCGAAAAGATTAAGGTTAAAGGTCTGATCACTGGTCGCACAGGCGATACGCTCGTCCTGAAGACCACAGATGGGAACAGCGTGACTGTTACCCTTGATGACGATACCAAGGTACAGCAGCCGAAGGGGCTTGGAGTTCGCAAGACGCAAATGTCTGCTGCTGTGCTCATGCCCGGCCTTAAAGTCTCGGTTGATGGCACAAGCCAAGATGCAACGCACGTCCTTGCAAAGTCGATCACGTTCGATGGAGACGATCTACAAACAGCGCAGATGATCCAGGCTGGTTTAGATCCTACCGAGAAGAAAGTGGCCGCCAATCAGCAGAACATTGAAGGGAATGAGCAGGCAATTGCCTCGAACAAAACGAGTATCGATACCAACGCCGCCGAGACCAGTAAGCGGTTTGCCGACCTTAGCGAGTACGACACCAAAGATCAACTGGATGTGCGCTTTGCAAGTGGCAGCACCAAGGTGTCAAAGGCGGATCAGGAGGCGCTGACGAAGTTAGCGCGCAACGCCGTCAATCTGACGGGGTACATCATTCAGGTAAAGGGCTTCGCTGATTCGAGCGGAAACCCAGCAATGAACCAGCAACTCAGTATGGAGCGCGCACAGAACGTAATTGCCTATTTGCTTCAGAACTGCAACGTGCCGGTTCGGCACATTGTGGCACCGGGCGCGATGGGTGAAGCGGCCGCAGTTGCCTCTAACGAGACGAAGGCGGGACGGGCACAGAACCGTCGGGTCGAGGTCAAGGTTCTGCTGAACAAGGGGCTGGCAGGCCTCTGAGAGACGACTGAAAGGATGTGTGAACCGTTGAAGGCCTGCTGCCACGCTATTGCACTAACTGCTTTGCCCTGAGCGCCCGAGTTTTAGAGTAGTTAGTGTAATCGCCTGTTTACGCCGAGTAACTCTTCTATCAATATAGCGTCATTGTAAACTTTGGCCGGCGAATGACTTTTAACCCTACTGGATTTCCCTGCTGCTGAGGCCGATCTTGCTACGATGGCTCGGCATTCACGCGGAGACTACACGCAGAAAGCGCAAGAATGTGTAGTCCATTTCCGGGATTTTATTCTCGCGGGCTTCTATTTTTCCGGGCTTTTATTCTTCCGGGCTTTCGTTCTGCGGAGTTTCTCCGGCGGCCAATGGCAAGCGGGAGATCCCACCCAGCAAGTCTTGCTCTTGCGGAGAGAACATTCTCTTCGATTGTCCTGAATTCAGGAACTCCTGCCGTTGCTCGGGCGTCATGGTGCGCATGCTGCGAATTGCATTGTCGAGAGCCTGGCGTCTTTGCGGCGGAAGGTTGCGGAACTGCGAGTACAGCTGGCGCGCCTCAGATTTCTGGTTCGGCGTCAGGTGTTCCCAGGTTTCCATGCGGTTCAGTACGCGTTGCTGCTGGTCAGGCGGGAGCGTATTGAAACGGTCGAGCCGCTGACGCAGTTTTTCCTGCCGCTGCGGTGGAAGGTTGCGGAAGCGCGGATCGCTTTCGAGGGCCTCCCGCTGCTGGTTCGGAGGAACGTCTTTGTAACGACGCAACCAATCTCCGGCATGACTTCCACCCTCGGATCCGTTCGGGCGCGGCGGTTGGTTCGGAGGGCGCCGTACTGAATTCTCCGTGGGCCGTTGCTGATTTTGCGGATACTGGTCAGGACGTGGTGGGCGGTTCGGAGGACGCTGAACTGAGTTCTCCATGGTCCGTTGCTGGTTTGGCGGATATTGGTCAGGACGTGGCGGTCGGTTCGGAGGACGCTGAACTGAGTTCTCCATGGTCCGTTGCTGGTTTGGCGGATACTGGTCAGGACGTGGCGGTTGGCCCGGAGCGCGCTGTGCAGGATTCTCTACGGGCCGCTGCCGGTTCTGCGGATACTGGTTTTGCGGATACTGGTTTGGCCGCGGCTGATTTTGCGGGGGCTGATTCTGCGGAGGATGGTTTTGCGGATGCTGGTCGGGACGCGGCGGCCGCGGAACCTCCGACTTGTTCTGCTGTTGCGGTGGAGGCTTCGGGATGTTTCGCTGATCCTGCGCGAAGCTCGGCACCGTCCACTGGCTTGCGACTGCAAGCGCAGCGGCTGCCAGCGTCAGGTTGTGTAGCCTCATCATCCCGGTCCCCGTCTCGCCCAGTTACTGCGTTAACGTTACGGCGTTGCCGTCACGTCCTCCTGGACCTGCAAGTCATCCAGGACATCAAAATTCGCATACAGATCGTCGTTGTTATCGAGTGCTTGCAGATCGCTGACTGCGGTTCCAGGCGTATCGGGAACCGCTTGTGTGTTTTCTTGCGTCTGAGCGACCACCCCGGGGCCGTCCGACGGTCCCACCATCCCTGTTTTCTTGCTTACCAAAGCGACACCAACTGCCATCAAGATCGTAAGAGAAACTGCCAGAGCGGGTCGGCGCAACCACTCAAACCACGCGGTCGCTGGCTTGGCCATTTCCTCACGAAGTTGAGCCTGCAGACGCACATCAAAATACGGGGATGGCTCCGGCACCTGCCACTCGTCGAGCAGAGCCATCGTTTTCTGCATCTCGTCGAGCTTTGTTGCGCATGCCGGGCAAGAACGCAGATGGTCGTTTATTTCCGGAGTAGCGGCCATGATTCCGGCGGCCAGGTCCGGCATTGTTTCGAGAATTTTGTCGCACTTCATAGACCGCTCCCCTGCTTATACAAACTGCTTCAGCTGCTCTCGCAAAGTTTCGTACGCGCGAAACAGTAATGACTTCGTGGCGGATTCGCTCAGTTTCAGCACTTCAGCAATCTGCTTGTAATCCATTTGCTGATATTTATGCATCATCACCGCCAGCCTTTGCCGCTCTGGCAGTGCCTGAACCTTTTGGCGAATTGCCGCCATGCGTTCCCGGCGAAGCAACGATTCCTCGGCAGTTAAAGAATCATCCGCGACGTCGAGGGTCGTGCCTGTTTCTTCGTCCGGCTGATCGATGCTGACCTGATTCTCCGGGCGCTCATGCCTGGTATCACGCGCATGATTCACTGCCAAGTTTGTCGCTATCCGGTACAACCAGGTTGTAAACTTCGCACTCGCTTCGTATCCTGCCCGCGAACGATACACCCTTAGAAATACTTCTTGAGCAAGATCTTCCGCTGCGCCTTGATTTCGGCAGGTGCGATACATAAAGCTGACCATCGCACGCCGATATTTTGCCACCAAGTAGTCGAAAGCGGCAGCATCGCCGGCTTTGACGCGCAGCATGACTTCCGCGTCGGTCAAGCCTTCCGCGAACGCCGGGCGGGTTTCCGCCTCGGCTCCAGGGCTGATCGCTCCCATGTTCAGCATTCCGCGATCTACGGCAAAGCTGCTCACACTAGTTTGAACCCGGCCGGGGGTAGAAAGTTGCGTGTTGCCGTCGTCCTTAGTGTAACTCAAACCTCTTTTGTTTGAGGGGGTTGCGGGACTTTCGTCGGGGGTAGGCGGGACTCGCATGGCAAGAGCCAGGATGCATGGTTCCCAGCACCCGAGCGTCAGGGTCAAGGCTACCACGGTATCAAGATGCGTCAACGCTCAGGAGTGTTGCGGCGAGTGGAGGTGAAGAGTTGGAGGAAATTACTTTTGCTACAATGCTTTTTCACCGCGAACCGACAGTTGGGCGCTTAACTCAGCGGTAGAGTGCCATCTTCACACGGTGGAAGTCATAGGTTCGAATCCTATAGCGCCCACCATCTTTATCAATGGTTTAGCCAGACTCGCGCTCTGATTGCCGCTCCGTTGGGGCGAAGCACAAGCCTCAGCTACCTGGTGCCTTGCAATACTCATCTCGTCCGGCACAGCCTAAGATCGTGGCACATCCATGGAACCTGACGACTCTAAATGATTTCGAACTGGTGCGAGGTGCGGGACGACAAGCGGGCGGTTCGTACGTGGAACGGAGCAAGGTCTCGATTATCATCCCTGATCTTCGGAGTTGTCGGATTCCTTGCGAATCCTCTCATATTCCGTAGCCAACAGTGTCAGCTCTTTGTCGGAGAGCTTTTCGATATCGATCATCTTGTTGTTCGCGCTGCGCTTTGCGCGAATGATTTCGTCCAATTTGAGGTGAAGAGCGTGGGAATCGCGGTTTTGGGCATTCTGTATAAGGAAAACCATCAGGAAGGTGATAATCGTGGTCGCGGTGTTGACCACGAGCTGCCAGGCGTCGGAGTATCGGAAGATGGGACCAGTTGCCGCCCATACGATGATCAGGAGAACGGCCGATAGAAAAGCCCAGCGTGATCCCGCGACTTGCGAGCACCGATTGGCGAACGCCTGGAAAAAGTCCTTTGTCGATTCCTTCTTGTCCTCATGTACCGGCAAGTGTGTACTCCAACCCTCAAATTTGAGGTCTGCGGGAAAGAAAGAGTTGCCGACGTCGTGGCGCACCCACTCAGGATTCCCCAACAATCATGTTTGTGCCCTCGCGTGGAGGCGGCCGCACTCCTCGAGACCGGGCGCCGTGTGACAAGCCGAGTGTTTCCATTACAGGTCATGGTCGCACCAAACGGAACTGCGAGATCAGACGTGGGGAAGGCCATAGGCCGCTAACGGCATGTCGCCGGCCCAGATTTTATAGACTTTGCGCGTTGACCAATTATTATATTAGATATAATCTAATACTTCTCATGGGCCATCACCCGATCAAACTGTCCCTGTCGGGCAGCGGTCTGCGGAGCACGCCGCAGCGCTACGCTCTCATGGCGTTCCTGATGGAGCAAGAGGGGCATCCCACGGCGGCCGAGATCTTCGAAGCTGTGAACCGCCTCGATCCGCGCTCATCCCGGGCTACGATTTACAACAACCTGCGAGATCTGGTGCAGGCTGGTCTGGTTCGCGAAGTGGCGGCGGAGGGCCGCGCGGCGCGATTTGATGCGAGAGGGACGCGGCATCACCACTTCATCTGCGACCGCTGTGGCAACGTTGAGGACATAGACTGGTATGACGTGCCTCGTCCTGTCCGGTCATCACTCGGCAAGCGAGTGCTTCGCCAGTGCGAACTCATTCTGCGGGGTCTGTGCGTCAAATGCGCACCGCGACGCGCTTCCCGCTAAATATTCCAATTTCGGTTGAAAGGATCAAGAGATGGAAAAAGATTTAAAAGAAGCACCTGCAGCCAACAAGGCCCAGACCGTAGCGGCTACGGCGAAGTGCCCGGTAGCGTCCGGGCGCGGGAGAACGCATCGCGACTGGTGGCCGGAAGCCCTGGATATCTCGGTTCTTCACCGCAATTCCAGCCTGTCCGACCCGATGGGCCACGGGTTTGACTATGCCAAGGAGTTTGAAAGCTTAGACCTTAATGCGGTGATTAAAGACCTGCATGTCTTAATGACGGAATCTCAAGATTGGTGGCCGGCTGACTTCGGCCATTATGGCGGATTGATGATCCGCCTGGCATGGCACAGCGCGGGGACTTACAGGATTACTGACGGCCGTGGCGGCGCGGGCGCGGGGCAGCAACGTTTCGCGCCGCTGAACAGCTGGCCCGACAACGCGAACCTCGATAAGGCGCGCCGCCTGCTCTGGCCCATCAAACAGAAATATGGCGAAAAGATATCATGGGCCGACCTGATGATCCTTGCGGGCAACGTCGCGTTGGAATCGATGGGCTTCAAGACCTTCGGCTTCGCTGGAGGACGTGTCGACACGTGGGAGCCTGAGGAACTTTACTGGGGTCCCGAGGGGACGTGGTTGGGCGACGAACGTTATAGCGGCGAGCGCCAGCTTTCGGAGCCGCTGGGTGCGGTCCAGATGGGCCTGATCTACGTTAACCCCGAAGGGCCGAACGGCAACCCCGATCCGCTTGCAGCGGCGAAAGATATCCGCGAGACGTTCTTCCGCATGGCCATGAACGACGAAGAGACCGTCGCACTGATCGCCGGCGGCCACACCTTTGGCAAGACCCACGGTGCCGGGGACCCGTCGCTGGTGGGGCCGGAACCGGAAAGCGGCGCCTTAGAAGATCAGGGCCTCGGGTGGAAAAGCAAGTTCGGCACAGGAATCGGAGCGGATGCCATTACCGGCGGTCCAGAAGTCACTTGGACGCAGACGCCAACGAAGTGGAGCAATCTGTTTTTCAAGAACCTGTTTGAGAACGAGTGGGAGCTGACGACGAGTCCGGCGGGTGCAAAACAGTGGCGGGCCAAGAACGGCCAACCGACTATACCGGACCCGTTCGATAAGACGAAGAAGCGCGTGCCGACTATGCTCACCACCGATCTGTCTATGCGCTTCGATCCGGCATATGAGAAGATCTCGCGACGTTTCTACGAAAATCCGGATCAGTTTGCCGATGCATTCTCTCGCGCATGGTTTAAGCTCACGCACCGCGACATGGGTCCGATCGCGCGCTACCTAGGCGCGCTTGTGCCAAAGGAGACTCTGATTTGGCAAGACCCAATTCCCTCCGTTGACCATCCGTTGATCGATGATAAAGATGCTGCCGCGCTGAAGACGAAGATTCTCGCCTCCGGTGTTTCGGTGTCCGATCTCGTTTCGACCGCGTGGGCGTCGGCCTCGACCTTTCGTGGCTCGGACAAAAGAGGTGGGGCGAACGGAGCACGCATCCGCCTTGCTCCCCAAAAGGACTGGGAGGTCAATCAGCCCAAGCAGCTTGCAAATGTGCTTCAGAAGCTCGAAACCATACAAAAGGAATTCAGCAAGAAGGTCTCCCTTGCCGACCTGATCGTCCTTGGAGGAAACGCTGCAATAGAAAAGGCCGCCAAGGATGCCGGCGTCGAGGTGAAGGTAGCTTTCACGCCAGGGCGGATGGATGCATCTCAGGAACAGACCGATGTCGCCTCGTTCGCGCCTCTTGAGCCTCGGGCCGATGGTTTCCGCAACTACGTTAGCGGCAGGACCCAGTTCATGAAACCGGAAGAGGCCCTCGTCGACCGCGCCCAACTACTGAGGCTGACCGGGCCGGAAATGACGGTACTGGTCGGCGGACTTCGCGTGCTCGGCGCGAATGCCGGCGGTTCTAAGCACGGTGTCTTCACTGCGACGCCCGGCACTTTGACGAATGATTTTTTTGTCAACCTGCTTGACATGCGCACACAATGGCATCCGGCCGACGGTAAAGATGGCGTCTACGAAGGCAGCGATCGCAAGACGGGCGCTCGTAAATGGACTGCAACACGTATCGACTTGATTTTCGGTTCACACTCACAACTTCGTGCGTTCGCGGAGGTATACGCAGGTGCCGGATCGAAGCAGAAGTTTGTGAAAGACTTTGTGGCCGCATGGAGCAAGGTCATGAATCTTGATCGCTACGACCGCGTCCGGGCCACCGAGACCAAAGAAGCTGCTCTTGTGTAACGGATTTGCGTTGTTGACAGCAGCATTGCGATCGGTCGGTTTAGGGCAATTTTTTGAGTCGTCACTCTGAATGTAGACACGATTCTTATTGCAATCGCATTCGACACAGGCGAGGGGCCGGAAGGGATTGGTTGAACACGGCCCTTTTTTCTTGGACAGTTTGCTGAGTTCGCCAAGTCTCGTACGAGTCACACCGGCAAAGGTTCTACGAAGACTTACCCAGATAGCTAACTGGCGAAAAATCTCCATTTCACCGACTACATTCCCAGACGGCCTGTTACCAGTAGTTGGTGTAATACGCCTGTTACAACAGTGCTAATTGCGAGCGGTAAAGAAGACACCGGTTCGCTGCGCCACGAAAGTCCCCGATCAACGCACGTCATAACAATATTGCTGCTGCACGAAATACGCTCAGCCGGGGCTTGCAATATATCCGTAACGGATATAGTATTGAGGCATGGCGAAGAAGAGTGCGGCGCATGCTCCACTGACTCCTGCAGTGCTACACATCCTGCTGGCGCTTTCGACGGGGGAGCGGCATGGGTACGCGATCATGAAACAAGTGCAGGTGGACTCGCAGGGCAAGGCGACGATGGGCCCGGGAACGCTGTATGGCTCGATGGGGCGGATGATGGAGGCAGGGCTGATCCGGGAAAGCGATAAGCGGGTCGATCCGGAGATGGACGACGAGCGGCGAATCTATTACGAGCTCACCGGCGCGGGGCGAGCAGCGCTGGACACCGAGCTGCAGCGGTATCGCAACGTGGTGGCGGTCGCGAAAGGACGTTTGGCGCATGGCCACTAACGGCGCGGGCCGGCGCTACCGGACGTGGTATGCGATGCTGCTGCGGCTGTATCCACGGCCTTTCCGTGAGCGGTTCGGCGAGGAGATGGCGCAGACATTTCACGACCTGTGCCGGGAGCAGGAAGACGCCAAGCGGGGATTGCACGGGCTTGCGCTGTGGATCTTTTTCGAGACGTCGGTGGGAATCGTTAGGGAGAACACAATTCATATGTCGCAACTGGGAAATACGATTCTGCGTGTGGCGCTGGGAGCGCTGGTTGCGTTAATGGTGCCGCTCGTGGCATCGCGGGTGGTGAAGGGATGGAACTGGAACGCGGGAAGTTTTGTGTTTGTGTATGTCCTGTTCTTCGCGACGGGCATGGTGTATGCGCTGATAGCAAGAAAGATGAACGTGTGGTCGTACAAGGCGGGCGTTGGTGTGGCGCTGGTGGCGGGGTTCGCCTTGGGGTGGTCTAACATGGTCCATGTCGCGGACTCCGAAAATCCGGCGAACCTGGTGTACTACAGCGTGCTCGCCCTGGGAGCAGTTGGGGCCTGGCTGGCGCGGCTGGAGGCGCGAGGTTTGGCTCGCACGTTATTCGCGATGGCGGCGACGCTTGCGCTGATTGCCGTGATGCTGCCTTCGGGCGCGCCGCCCTATCTTGCGCGGAATATGGCCATCGGGCATGGTGTCTTCGTGGCGTTGCTCACCGCGTCAGGCCTACTGTTCCGGCACGCGAGTTTGGCGGGATTGAAGTAAGACCGAGGCCGATTACAATCGCGCCATATTCGCTAATGAGCGCCGCGCGGACTATATTTCACGCTGAGCAACGTTTGTAACAAACCGCTACTTCACCGACTTCTCTACCCATGAGTTTCTTCCGCCTCGCTGTCCCCTAACCTCGCGCGAGATTGAAACGCCCCACCTGTCCGCGGAGAACGCGGACGAGGATTGGGCACCCTCGCTTTCGGGATTGTTTAGAAATGCGCAGAAACAGGTCGCGTGGCCCCTGGCGGATTAAATACCGACGCAGTTCGCAACTCATTTGCCACATTCGGGTTTATTAGAGAGAAGCGGAACTTCGAGTTGCTGCCCAGCAGTGGGATTTCCCTGATGTTGGCGCGAATCGACCCCGAAGCAACGGGCCAGAAGCTGGATCTCTCGGTCATTGTCGTTTTCCGAGCTAGACCATCCCCGAATTGACGAGGTTTCTGTTTGAGCCAACATCTAAGCCTCGATGCAGCCACTTTCGAAGGATTGTTGGCCGCCGTTTGGGTTCTTCAGCGTCATCATGAACAAGAAGACCGCATTCACCGACCTGCCGCGAATGCAATGGAAGGCGAGGCACCCGAAACCCAAGATTCCGATGATATCTCGGAGCGCGACACGACAAATGCGCGCCTCGTGTTGAGCGTATTGAGTAAAGCGGCTAATAAATCGCAGGGTTCAATGCGCGTACGCTGCGCGAATTGCAACCATGAGAGCGCACCGCGATCTCGGTTCTGTGGAATGTGCGGTGCCCAATTGCTTGAGTCGCAGCCGACTCGTGAGATTGAACCACAGGTCGAGACGAAGCCAGCGCGCGAGCCGGTGCCGCCGCTTAGCGGTTCGTTTTTTCCGGGTGTAGCCGCCGAACCGGACAACAGCTTTGTTTACAGTTTGGAAGATCGGGGGAGCATCTTCCATTGGGGACGCTCGTTCATTCTGATCGCCTTGTTGGGGTGCGTCGCCGCTGCCGCGTCGTATTGGTACCGTGACCTCCGAGACGTGGCCGCTAGGCTTTCCCAGCAAGAATCCACTCCTCCGGTTCCTATCGTGCGACCGGCCACTGGCATGACCACGCCAAATAATCGGATGCCCGCCGATCACAAGATACGAAGTGTGGCCGATGAGATTCGGGACAAGCCATTGCCCAAACCATCCGCAGGCATACCGCTCGACTCTGTGCCTCGGGCGACGCGGCACCGTGTGCGCATCATTTCCAGTGTTCGACGAAGGGCCAGCGGCCCACGCAAGCTCGCGCGCAATAACCATCAGCATGCAAGCGGCACCATACGAGCCGGTGCGGCCGCGCCTGCCACTTCATCTGCGATCGATGCGTTGCCGGGAGAGTCACTTCACGACTCCGAAAACCAGGCGGAACGTGATGCGCAGAACGTGATGGATCAGAATCAAGAGACGCAGTCGAATCGCAACATGCAAAGTCCGAGAGATGATGCTGGGGGAAAGGGGGCTGCCGTTGCTACACGTCACTACGTCCCGCGCCCGCCACCGGGATTCGGAACCTCGAACATCGCTGCGAGGGCCGGTCACAAGATCCCGAGACCGCCTCCTGAGGGTGTGGCGGCTACGAATGAGACTAACGCTGATGAGTCTGGCTCGAATGATTCTCGGTCTAACGACCGCGAGATCCCAATGAACCGCGTGCCACGTCCGCCGCAGAGGTGAGCCCGGTGGGAGGATTGCGGTGGTT
>Ga0207683_10003926_pt1 | contig 12896 bp, 9 predicted proteins | sample KBSM73metaG_FD_184333 | JGI IMG/M metagenome (GOLD analysis project Ga0207683, IMG submission 184333) | Miscanthus rhizosphere microbial communities from Kellogg Biological Station, Michigan, USA - KBS M7-3 metaG (SPAdes) (version 2) | ecosystem: Host-associated > Plants > Roots > Rhizosphere >...
CTGTCCTTCAGCGCCGGCGTCAAAACCCAGCCGGGCGATGTGTTCGAGATCGAAGCGGATGCCTTCCTGTTTCCGCTGCGCAACACGCTGGGCACTGCGCCCGTCATGCCGGTAACGGTGGCCACGCTCTGACAGGCGGAAAGCGCTAGAGCGGCACCCTGAGCGCCATTTCCACCGCCCCGTCAAAGCCCTTGGCGGGACGCGGCTTGTCGTCCTGCAGCCGGCCTTCCAGATCCAGGTGGTAGGTGCGGCCGCCAAGCGTGAACGGCAGCGACACGCGAGCGGCGCCCATATTCACGATGACCGGCGTGAAGCTGACGATATTGACGCCCGGCGTCGCATGGTGGTTTGCGATGGTCGCATGATGAATGCCCAGCTCAAAAAAGCGGCCGGCATCATCGGTCCAACTGCCTTGCAGGGATAACAGGGTGGAATCGGTATCCAGGCCAAAGCCCAAAGTCCGGCCGCGGTAACGCATGCCGTCGGGAAACTGGGTGTCGGTATAGGTATAGCCATAAATCAACCGGTCGAAACTGAATGGCGTCTTGGTGGCGATGGCGTCGGTATATTCGGCCGTCAGCTTGACCGGATTGCCTGCGGTGGGCAGGAAAATGCTTGCGCCGACCAGATAGGTGCTGCCCGAACTTGTCGTCCAGGAATAATCCTCGTTCATCATCTGCGCATAAACCTGGAACGGCATGTTGCCGATTTTCCGGCCATACTTGATCTCGAAGGATCCTTCGCCATTGACGTTGTTGGGATGGGTGGAGAAATCGAAATTGGTGAAATAATCCCGCAAGGGCGCGCAGGAATGTCCCTGCCCGCAGATCTGCTCGGTCTTCGACACGGCAAGCTCCAGGCCCGGAAGCGGGTTCACGCTCAGCCGGGTGGCGTCGTAATAGACGTTCGACTGGATCTGGGGGCCGTCGAACCTGGCAACGAAGAAGTCAAATTGCCATGGTCCCAGCCAGCTCAGGATGGGCCAGCTCGAGGCCTGGGTCGAGGAGCGCATGATGCCGACCTGCGGCATGGGGCGGGCAAAGTTGGACAGTTGCAGCGTCGATATCTGCCCCGGACCCCACCAGTGATCGAGATAGCCGGCATAGATACGCGTGCCCCATAGCCGGGCGGACAGATAGGTCCCATCCAGCATCAGCTTGTTCGGCTTGCCGCCGAAATTCTGGGTTATCGCGCCCAGCGAAAGCCGGCCCGAAAACGGACCGCTTGTGCCTTCCAGGGATAGTTGCGCCTGCCCCTCGCCGCGCCCAAGCCCATCAAAGCCATAGATCAGACTGGGCGTGTTGGTGACGTCCACATCCGCCCAGGCCGATACGCCGGATGCGGTCGCCCCTTGCGCTCTTGCCAGCACCCGCCGGGCCGCCGCCTGGACGTCTGCCGGCTGGCCTGACAGATCGACATGGGACAATTGGGTCAGCAGCGACTGCCAGGGCAAGGGCCAGGAAATGGTGACCACCTCCACCGCGCCCGCAGCCTGCAGGAGGTCAATATCGGAGCGAAGCTGATTGTCTCCAACCTCGGCCCAGGGAGAGGCGCCAGCCGGCGAGATCATGACCAATGACAACAAGGCGAAGGCGGCACGACGGATGAATGGGATAGGCATGCTTCTCCAGAACGGCCCCCGGCCGAGCGGACATTACCGATTCCGCGACTGCGAACAAGCCACGTCCAATAACAAATGTTGACGAGCCGTCAGTTCGTCGGCTCAGTCCCGGACCGCAAAACAGTCCAATGCCTTGGCGGCCAAACGGGCGCACATTTCTGCGCCGCTCTTTCCCGTTTCGGGACGAACGCGCAGGCGGAAATAGCGTCCCTTTCCTGGAATCTCGACAGCCTGGATATGCGGGCTCAAGCCTTCCAATGCGTCCCCTGCGCGCGCCTTCGCCTTCTCCCATGCGGCGGAGGCTTCGGCGGCACTGCGCCAGGCCCCCAACTGGACTTCAGCGCCTTTGCCCCCCGAAACAGGAGCGGCGGACTGATCCAGCGCCGGACGCAACATCACGGCATTCACCGGCAGGAAAGGCGATGGCGGCACGGCCGGAAGACGAACGGATGCGTTCTGCTGTTTCTCGGGTGGCGGACGCAAGACGATCGGTTCGCCGGCAGCGGCCGGCGATGCATCGGCAGTGCGGGCCAGGGGCGGACGCAGCACAATGCGTTCCGCCGGACTGGGGTTTGTCGCGTCAGGCATGCCTCCCAGCGCCGCCAGGCGCTCTGATGCCGCCGCATGGCCGGCATCTATGGCGACAGCCTTGGCGTAAAAGCCGCGAGCCGCCAGTTTGTCGCCCATCGCCTCTGCGACGCGGCCCAGGCCATAATAGGAATATTGCGTTTGGCCGCCCTCGGCGGCGAGCGCTGCCAGATAATCCGCTTGCGCGTCCATCAGCCGGTTGCGCCGCAGATAGATGTTGCCGCGGTTGTTGAAGGCGGTGGCGGTGCTGTAGCCCTTCAAGGCGATGGCGGCGCCATAATCGCTGACCGCCTCGTCCGACTGTCCCAGCCCTTCGCGCAGAAAGCCGCGCTGGAGATAGGCCTGTCCCAGATCCTCAGGTGACAAGGCCTGTGTGTCGATGGCCTGTGTGAGATCGTGCAGGGCGCTGTCGTGTGCGCCTAACAATTCTGTCGCCAGTCCGCGATACAGCAGCAGGCAGGCGCGGGTACGCGCGTCCAGCGTTTCGCGGCCGAGCGCGCTATCGCTCAAGCTCCTGGCTGCCCGCGCGTCCCCCCGGTCGAGTGCGGCCAGCACTTGTGAGATTGTTGTGACAGGCGGCGGCGCGGCCGCGCCGGCCAGCAATATCCCAACAAATGCTGCAATTAATCCCGCTTTGCCCATGGTCCCGCCGACTGGCCGAAACTGGACAATAATGGCGGGCCTGTGCCATGAAACAGGCCGTTTCAGAACCATCCCCTGAAAAACATTTGGGAAAACGCATGTCAGACGTAAGACCTGTCCGCAAAGCCGTTTTTCCCGTCGCCGGCATGGGCACGCGGTTCCTGCCCGCCACCAAGGCGATCCCCAAGGAGATGCTTCCGGTGGTGGACAAGCCGGTCATTCAATATGCGGTAGAGGAAGCGCGCGAAGCGGGGATCGAGCAGTTCGTCTTCATCACGGGCCGTGGCAAGCATGTTATCGCCGACCATTTCGACCATGCCTATGAGCTGGAATCCCTGCTGGAGGAACGCGCCAAGACCGCCGAACTCAACAGCCTGCTGGAATCCCTGCCCAAGACCGGTTCGGTGGGCATGATTCGCCAGCAGCAGCCTTTGGGCCTGGGTCACGCGGTGTGGTGCGCGCGGCATTTTGTGGGCAATGAACCTTTTGCCGTACTGTTGCCCGACGATCTGATGGTCGGCCGGCCCGGCGCCCTGTCCCAGATGGTGATGGCCTATCGCGAGGTCGGCGGCGGCAACATCGTGGCGGCGGAAGAGAAGCCGCACCATGAAGTGAAGCGTTACGGCGTCGTCGATCCCGGCGCCGTCAAAGGCAATGCAACCGAGGTCAAAGGCCTGGTGGAAAAACCCGACCCTGCCCGTGCGCCCTCCAACCTGTGCATCATCGGCCGCTACATCCTTCAGCCGGAAGTGTTCGCTATCCTGGACAAGCAGGAACGCGGCGCAGGCAACGAGATTCAACTGACCGACGCCATGGCGCAGATGATCGGCAAGACGCCTTTCCACGCCGTGAAGACGGACTGCGCCCGCTATGATTGCGGCGACAAGGTCGGTTTCCTGCACGCCAATCTTGCGGTGGGGTTGTCGCGTCCCGACATCGCGCCGCAGCTTAAGATCATCCTCAAGGGTTTGGTGTGACCGCGCCCAAACCGCGCCGGATCGCGCGTGCAATCCGGGGACTGGCCGGCGGAACGCTTTCATTGCTGGTGGCGTCCTGCAGTTCCAGCACCTCCGGCAATACCAACTACACACAATTCTACCAGCTGATGCGCGAAAGCCTGTCGGCCAGCTTCGGCAAGATAAGGGTTACCCGCGACCAGGCGGCCTCTGTCGCCTATGCCAGCATGGGCTACAGCCTGGATGGCGGAAACCAGGCGATGCTTGTCCTCGCCACCGACAGCGGCGGCGAGCTTTTGTGGACGTCCTCTGCGCATGTGGTGATCGTCACCCGGCAGGGACGCATCGTGCGTACCCTGGGCCTGGCTCATGACCTGTCGGGACTCACCACCCGCAACAATACGCCTCCGCCGCCGCTGACCGCGGCAATCCAGGCGCCTTTCACCAGCACGCGGCTTCAGGATTTTCCGGAACTCGGCCTCTATGGCGTTCAGGTTTCCTGTCGCGCCTACCGGATCGGCCTGCAAAACATCAATATCCTGGGACAGTCCGTCTCCACGGTCCGTGTCGATGAAAGCTGCCGCAGCAGCCGGCCCGAATGGGCGTTCACGGACAATTTCTGGGTGGATGGCGATAGCGGGCTGGTGTGGCGGTCGCGCCAGCATGTCCATCCAATTGGCGGTACCGTGGAAACAGAAATTTTCCGCCCACCCGGCTAGAGGCGTTTTGGCCGGCTGAAAAATTTGCTTGGCGCGCAAACAAAAAGGGAGAGCCTGACGGCTCTCCCTTTTTTAATCTCGCACAAAGGAACTTGTTACGGCGTGGTTGTGCCCACCGTCGCGGTAGTGACGGAGGTGGGGCCGCCGCCATTCTGGCTGGCGGCAAGACCGATGCCCAGCCCAGCCAGACCGATGCCGCCGATGATCAGCAGAGCGTTGTTGCCTTCCATCTGCGCCTTTTTCACGCCAGCCGGCTTGCCCGCTGTGAGCGTCTCAGCCGCAAACGCATTCGTCACCAGCAAACTGGTGGCCAGGATGGCTGCACCGAAAATCCGCATCAGATTCTCCATTTCATGTGTGTTTTAGGGGCGTTAGAGCCACTTCTACGCGTCCTTGCGCAAGCCTGTCAATTCATCAGCCGGAAAGTGGTTCAGGGTGTCACGGAAAGAAAACACCTATGTTGCTGCGGCGCAACAACTTTTGGGGCACTGTCAGATTGTCAGAATCGGTGAAGCTCTTACCGGACTGTCAATTCTGCTAAGTAACCTGCCATTTCTTAAGCGAGTCCTTTCCCCATGTCCGCGATTCACCCCGTCATTCTGTCCGGTGGCACAGGATCCCGTCTTTGGCCGCTGTCCCGCAGCCTCTTCCCCAAACAGCTATTGGCCCTGGCGGGCGAACGCAGCTTGATTCAGGACACGGCCTTGCGGACGGAAGGCTCAGGCTTTGCCGCCCCCTTGATCATCTGCAATAGCGAGCACCGCTTTCTGATCGCCGAACAGATGCGTGAGGCCGGCATTGCGCCGAGCGCCATCGTGCTGGAGCCTCAAGGACGCAACACCGCGCCCGCCGCAGGGGTAGCGGCCCTGATGCTGGCGGCACGCGATCCTGGGGCCCTGATGCTCCTGATGCCGGCCGATCACATCATCCGCAACCGGACATCCTTCCTGGACGCCGTCGACCGGGCCGCGCGTGCGGCCCGGCAGGATTATCTGGTGACGTTCGGCATTACGCCCGATGCGCCGGAAACCGGTTACGGCTATATCCGCCGGGCTTCGCCGCTCAAAGACCTGACGGATTGTTTCGGGGTGGCGCGCTTTGTCGAAAAGCCGGATTCCGCGACCGCTGCGGGCTATGTCGCTTCGGGCGAGTATGACTGGAACAGCGGCATGTTCCTGTTCAAGGCGCAAGTGTTCCTCGACGAGCTGGAGCGGTTGGAGCCCGAACTGCTGTCGCATTGCCGCGAGGCCGTTGCGAAAGGCCGCCAGGATCTGGACTTCTTCCGGCTCGAACCTGAATCTTTTGCCAAGGCCAAGGCGATCTCCATCGATTATGCGGTGATGGAACGGACCGGCAAGGCCGCCGTGGTGCCGGTGGAGATGGGATGGAGCGATATCGGCTCCTGGGAAGCGCTATGGACCACGGCAAGTCGCGATGCCCAGGGCAACGCCACCAAGGGCGATGTGCTGCATCACGGCTCGCGCAATTCCTATCTGCGCAGCGAAGGGCCGCTGGTGGCGGCCGTCGGCGTGGAGGATATGGTGGTGGTGGCCACGACCGACGCGGTGCTGGTGAGCCACAAAAGCGCCTCGCAGGACGTCAAACGCATCGTCGAGCAGCTGGAGCGCTCGGGCCGCGAGCTGCACACCACCCATCGCAAGGTCTACCGGCCCTGGGGCTCGTACGAAGGCATCGACAGCGGTGGCAACTTCCAGGTCAAGCACATCACGGTCAATCCCGGCGCCAAGCTGTCGTTGCAGATGCATCACAAGCGGGCTGAGCACTGGATCGTGGTGTCGGGCACCGCGCAAGTGACCTGCGGCGACAAGGTGTTTCCGCTCAAGGAAAACCAGTCCACTTATATCCCGCTGGGCGAGAAGCACCGGCTGGAAAATCTCGGCCCCGAGCCGCTCCACCTGATCGAAGTGCAGTCCGGATCCTATCTGGGCGAGGACGACATCGTCCGCTTCGAAGACACGTATGGACGGAATTGACGCGCGTTCGCGCGCCAAGGTGAACTGAAGGGCGGAAGAAACTAGCGCGCGTTCGCGCGCTGGGGTGGACGGAATTGACGCGCGTTCGCGCGCCAAGGTGAACTGAAGGGCGGAAGAAACTGACGCGCATATGCGCGTCAGTCCTTCATGCGGTTATTGCTTGGCCAGGACCGCCAGCGAGGCGATCGTCACCGCCAGCGAGCTCATGATGCCGGTCACGTCCAGCACGATCTGGCGGGTGTAGAGCGGCGCCAGGTCGCGCGGCACCACAATGGTGCTGCCCGGCGGCAGGGTGGTGGAATCAAAGCCGAGCCAGGACGTCTCCAGCCGCCTGGCCGAGCCGTCAGGCTGGACGATGAAGGTCATGTCGTCGTTGGAGAACTGGGCATAGCCTCCCGCCTTCTTGATATAGTCGCCGACGGTCATTCCAGGCTGGTAGCTGTAGCTTCCCGGCTGCATGACTTCACCCAGGACCGCGACCGTCGAAGGCCGTTGCGGGATGAAGACCACATCGCCCGGCTCCAGCAACGGATCGAGCGTAGGATTGGCAGCCAGCACGGCGGGATCGGCAGCGATGGCGATGCGTCCCAGCGGTTTCTGGGTCCGCAGCTGGGTGACGAAGCCCTGAATGGCGGTCACGGCGTCGCCGGGGATCTTGTCATTGCCCACCCGCGCCATGCCTGCCACCAGCTGGCTCTGGATTTCGCCGGCAGCGCGGTTGTAGCCGTCCTGCTCCACCTGGGCGGCGGACTTGCGCAGGAACACCGTGCCCCGCGGATAGGCGGTGCTGGTCAGGCCGCCGGCACGCATCAGGACATCGGAAAGATGTTCGCCCCGGGTGATGGGGTAATTGCCGGCAAACCGGATCTCGCCCTGAACCGTGACCGATCCAATGCCGGTATCGGTAAAGACCTTGTTGAAATGGAGCTGGTCACGGGGCCGTACGACATAGCTGGCCAATGTGCCCTGGCGCAGCGGCAAGGTCTGACGCTGGCTGGCGGAACGCCCGCTGCGGCTGTCGATCGCGGTGGTGAGAAGCTCCACACCGCTTTCATCCGCCCAGCTCACCGTGCCGCCCGCCGCCTGCACCAGGTCGGCGAGTGAGACGTTGGAGCCCACGAAATAGGATCCGGGACCGCGCACCGCCCCATCCAACCGGGCGCGATGGTCGATCAGGAAATTGACCAGCACCAGCGGGTCCACGTTCAATTGCCGTGTCAGTTCGCCAAAGGTGCGGGCCTCGCGATTGCTGGCATAGCTGCCGGGAACAGCGGGCTGGTCCTGAAAATTCGGCGCGGGTTGAACCGACAAGCCGTCCGGACCTATCTCCCCGGGTTGAGCATTTTGGCCGCCGTTCTGCCCATTTTGCTGTTGGCCGTTAAGCGCGCCCCCCTGGTTGCTTTGCGCCGGATACATCCCGGCGGGAGTAGAAGCTTGAAGGGGTATGCCGGTCTGGGCGGACAGCAAGGCCGCCTGCTGGGCCTGCGCCGCCTGTGTGGGGGTCTGGGCGACGGAGGAACCATTCGCCGTCAGCAGCGACTGTTGGTAGGCGAGTTGCCGTTGCTGCGCGAGAAGTGTGCCCGGCGCCGCCACGTCAAGCAAAGCGATGATATTGTTACGCTGTATATCGGCCGGAACGCTGCTGAAATCTTCCTGGCCCGAAGAATAGGATTGCAGCGCCTCGGGCGGCAGACCGAAAGGATTGTTGGGAGAGATGGCGCTGGCCACCGAGGCTTGCGCAGCGGCGGCGGTGTTTGGGCCCCCGGCCGCGACCGCCTGCGCCTGGGCAGCCGCATCTGCGCGCTGTGCTTCCAGGGGATTTCGGATGCGCGCCTGATCCAGCGCCAATTTGTCAAGATAGGTCTTGAGCACAAAGCTCAACATCTGTGCTTCGCTGACCGAGAGAGGACGGATGATATCGTCCGTCTGCAGCACCTGATCCTCGCTGCCGTTCAGCACCGCCACGGGGGTGAAGGCCGTCAGCGAGCGCAACAGGGTGCGCGGATCCTTGCGCACGATGATACCGAACAAGGTATAGGGGGTACCGCCCAGCGCACCCGGCGCCTTGATCAGATCCGACAGGCGGGTTCCGGTGGTGACGGCATACTGCCCGGCAAGGCCGGTACCGCCCGAAAGGGTGGCTTGGGCGCTGGCAAGATCGGCACCCAGCTCCACGCGCAGGATTTCGCTGTCGCGCACCATGCCGTTTGCGTTTTGAAGCGGAACGAGATTGAGACGTCCGTCGGCCTCGATACGCTGCACCGACAGCCGGTACTGTCCCCTGACTTCCTGTCCGCCGGCGAGCCCAAGCAGCGTTCGCGCCGCCATGCCGCTGGAACGGCCGGGAAGTTCATAGATACCCGGGCGCCGCACCAGACCGGCGACTGCGACGGTCGCGCCCAACGGCGGCACCACGATACGATCACCGTCAGCCAGGCGCATGGCCGGGGTCCCGCCACTGCCCGTCAGAATGCTGTAAAGGTCCACGGTATAGGCATGGCCCTGGCGCTGAATGCGGACATTGCGCAACGAACCGGTTTTCTTGACGCCGCTGGACAAAAGCAGGGCGTCCACCACCGAAGACAGGCCGGTGACGATGCGCTGGCCTGGAACATTCACCTCGCCCGATACCAGCACGCTGATCTGGCGTACCCGCCCGATCGCGACGGAAGCGGTGCTGGCGACATAGGCACGGCGAACCGCGGCATCTATGTCCTGGCGGAAACTTCCGAAACTGCGGCCGGAGGCCGGAACCGGCGCCAGGCGCGGAAGCACCACACGGCCATTGCGGTCCACGGTGGTACGGATGTCGCTGTTCTCCTGGCCGCGCAAGGCAATCACCACCTCGTCGCCCGGACCCATGATGTAATCGTCGGCCACCGCACCGGTCTCCGACACCGTCACCTGGCGGCCCACGCCCAGCTGGTCATACCCAAACTGCATCAGGCGGACGCCGGCGCGCTGCGACAGAATCTGCTCCAAGCGGGAAGCAGGCTGGCGCATGGCCAGAGTGGAAAATTGTGGAGCCAGAGTCTGGCTCTGCGGCAGCTGACTGGTGGTATCCACCACGCCATTGCCGAAGGAGCCCAAACCCAGCCCGCCCGCACCGCCCAGACCGCCGCGCTGCATCTGCTGCAGCAGGTTGAGCGGATCGGACCCGGAGACCTGGGCCGCGCTTTCACCCGAACCTCCCAGCCAGGCAATGGCGGCGACAAAAAATGGCGCAAAGAAACCGGCGACGGCCAAGCTGCGGCCACCGCGCTTGCCACGGGCATTTTTCCGGTGTGACACTTACGACTGTTCCAGGTTCGACAGAGCGGTGGTCTAGCATAGGGCCGCCGGGCGGGAGAAGGAAAAAGATTTTCCTTGCAATTGCTTAGGTGAAAGGCAAGGAAAACCTGGGCGGGCGAGATGAAGGTCTGGCGAAGTGAAGGGAGGGGTGCCGTTATCCGGCAGAACCAACGCTGCCCGGCGCGCTCGCCGGAGGGCGGCCGGTAAGGCCGCGTTTGCAGGTCCCCTCGCCGTACTTTTGCTGACATCTTGGGCCCGGGCCCAGGACATTGACGCCGGCGGCCCCAGTAACCTCTTCGGAAGCCGCGGCCTGATAGCCACGCCCAGCGCGCGCATGGCGCCGGACGGCGAATTGTCCGTCGGGGGCGGCTTTCTGAGGAACACCCAGCATTACAATCTCGGCTTCCAGGTCCTGCCCTGGCTGGAGGCTTCCTTCCGCTATTCCGGATTACAACATTTCAATCCGGATTATCCCGTCTATTACGACCGGGCCTTTGGCGTGAAGCTGCGACTCTGGAACGAAGGGGATATCCTGCCTGCCCTCGCGGTAGGCATCGACGATATCGTCGGCACCGGCGTCTATAGCGGCGAGTATGTCGTCCTTTCCAAGCGGTTCGGAGATATCGACACCAGCCTGGGAATGGGCTGGGGCCGCCGGGCGGGATCCTCGGAGTTCCGCAATCCGCTGGCACTGGTCTTTCCATCCTTCGACCACCGGCGATCATTTCTGGGCGATGCCGGTCAGGCGGATTTCAAGAGCTTTTTCCACGGTCATGACGTGGGTCTGTTCGGCGGCGCGGTTTGGCACACCCCGCTCGATGGCCTGTCCCTGAGCGTGGAATATGACAGCGACACCTTCGTTCAGGAAAGGGCCGCCGGAAACCTCTTACCCAAGAGCCAAGTCAATTACGGTCTGTCCTACGATCTCACCGATCAGATGCAGACCAGCCTCTCCTGGCTTTATGGCACGACCTTGGGCGGCGGCTTTTCTCTCCGGCTGGATCCGGTGCATCCCCAATATCCGCAAAAGGTCGAACCGCCCCCGCCCCCGGTGACGGTGCGCAGCGATGAAGAGCGGCTGCAGGCGCTGGCGGCGCTGCTGGAAAGCCGCGATCCGCGTAACGTGCGTCGGGCGCGACTGCTCGAAAGCCGCAATGCGTCACGCAACGATTTTGTCGATGCGCTGTGGAAAATGGGCGGCGACTATACCGATATCCAGGTTCAGAAAAGCACCCTGGACCTGACCGTGACGGGGACCATTTCCAGCGCCCGCTGCGCGGCGACCGCGCGGCTGATGCAGGGGGTGGCAACCAGCATCACCCGGATCGAGCTGCATGATGCGGGCGGGCGGCGCAAGCTCGCCTGCACCGTGCCGCGCACCGTTGAGGGGCCGCTCATCAGCGCAGCGTTCATGACGTCCGGCGACCTCGGAAAGCTGCCGGCCATGCCGGTGCTGACCATCGACGCTTCGGCGGTCGCTCCCGCGGTGAATCGTGCCGCCATCGAACGCAATATCCGCACCGCCCTCACCGCGCAGAACATCTTCATCGACGCGGTGTCGCTGGGCGACAGCGAAGTGCTGCTCTATTACCGCAATGTCCATTATCTGGCAGAAACCGACGCCATCGACCGGATCGTGCGCGTGCTGACCAAGGAGGCCCCGCCCCAGGTCGAACGATTCCGGCTGATCGCGGTGCAGAGCGGGGTGCCGCAGCAGGAATTCGATGTCTTGCGCAGCCCGGTGGAACGCAGCTACCAGCAGGAAGACGGCACCATTTTCGATCGTTCGGTACGCATCCGCCTTCCCACAATGAATCAGCCGGTGCTGGCCGCGGCCACCGATATCTATCCGGACTTCAGTTGGGGACTCTATCCGCAATTCCGCCAGGCATTGTTTGATCCCAACCAGCCCTTTGGCGTCCAGCTGCTGGGCGTCGCCGCTGCCAGGCTGGAAGTGGCGCGTGGCCTGTCCTTCGCCGGCTCCGTGGAAGCCAATCTCTATGACAATTTCGATACCAGCCGGACGAGCGACAGCTCGTTGCCGCATGTGCGAAGCGACTTCATAAAATATTTCACCCAAGGCAAGACCGGTATCGGCAATCTGGATGCGGAATACCGCTTCCGCCTCACGCCCGCCATCTTTGCCACACTGCGCGCGGGCTATCTGGAAAGCATGTTCGCGGGCGCAGGCGGCGAGATCCTGTGGAGGCCGCCGGGCGCGCGTTGGGCCCTGGGCGCCGATATCTATCAGGTGTGGCAGCGCGATTTCGACCGGTTGTTCGGATTGCAGAACTATCATCAGACCACCGGCCATATATCGCTGTATTACGACTCGCCCTGGTATGACTTGAATTTTCAACTCAGGGCCGGCCAATATCTGGCGGGTGATCGCGGGCTGACCTTCCAGGTGACGCGGCGCTTTTCCACCGGCGTTGAAATCGGCGCCTTCTTCACCAAGACCAATGTCTCTGCCGCGCAGTTCGGCGAGGGCAGCTTCGACAAGGGAATCGTCATTCGCATCCCGCTCGGATGGATCGCACCGCTGGAGTCGCGAAGCGGGCTCGCCCTTGATCTGAGGCCGGTGCAACGCGACGGCGGCCAGGCCCTGACCGGCGACGCCACGCTTTATGAGGAAACGCGCGCCACCAGCCAGGGCGAATTGCTACGGCATCAAAGCGGCATCACGGCCGACTGGTAAGCCATGTTTGTTTGCAAGGAACCATGTTAGAATCAACAATAACCGCATCAGGTGCGAACGGAGCTTTGACATGACGGTACCGCCGCGGGGCGAATACGAACTGGAAGCGCCAACCGCTGTCATTGCCAGCTATCTGCGCAAGACCATCTCGATTTCCTACCTGATAGGATTGGTCTGGAGCGGCAAATGGGTCATTGCGGCATGCGCTGCGCTGGGTTTTCTGTACTCGCTGTCGCCGCTGTTCGGCAACGGTTCCAGTCGCACTACGGCTTAACGGAGAAGCAGAACTCCGACAGCGACTTCCATCCGGGGAATAACGCCAAAGTGGAGATTGTGGGCATCGGGTTCTTCGATCGGCTGCACGATCAGACCGGGATGGCGCCAAAC
>Ga0207683_10003927_pt1 | contig 12895 bp, 12 predicted proteins | sample KBSM73metaG_FD_184333 | JGI IMG/M metagenome (GOLD analysis project Ga0207683, IMG submission 184333) | Miscanthus rhizosphere microbial communities from Kellogg Biological Station, Michigan, USA - KBS M7-3 metaG (SPAdes) (version 2) | ecosystem: Host-associated > Plants > Roots > Rhizosphere >...
CGGAGCCCGAGCCGGTAGAACTCGAGCCGGAGGAGCCGGCGCCGGAGGAGGCGCCGGAGCCCGAGCTGGACGAGGAGTTCGACGTGCCGGTCGAGGTGGATCCGCTGGATGTGGTCTTGTTCGCGGACCCGGGCAGGGCTAGGGCCAGCGCGCCGGCCGTGACCACGCTGGCCACGGTGACCGTGGTGGTCGCGGACCGGACCCTGGCCCGGCCGCGCTCCCTGGCCGCCACGGCCTGGCGGATTCCGTCATTTTGGCGTGCGCTGCTCATATCACTCATCCTGCGGTCGCGTACTCGAAAATCCCTGCACGAACCCTCTGGGAGAGCTATGAGCCCGGCCAGCTCATGGCGCGCTCCGGCGGCCGTGGCTACCCAGGCAACATGACAGACACCTGAAGCGACGCCGGAGGGAGAGAAGCAGAATGCTGTTCGGGCGGAGACGAGCAGGCTGGCTGGGTCTCGCGGCTCAAAGAGCCTTGTCAACCCGCAGGATTGTGATCACGTCGTTCTCCACTTCGTACAGCACCCGGTAAGCCCCGACGCGGAGCCTGCGGTAACTGCCGCGCACGAATGCATCGGGCGGCTCCGGGTCGTCGACTAAGGTCGCGACAGCCTGGTTGATGGCTCGGATCCCTGACTGATCGCCCATGAACCTGCGCGCTGACACCAGCGCATCGCGGCGCCAGACGATTCTCACCGGCCGCCGCCGAGCAGCTCGGCCATGACTACCTCGTGAGGAATGGTGCCGCCCGGTCGGCCGGCCGCCTTCCACGCCTCGTGCTCCGCGATCGCGGCGTCGATCCCCGCCTCCTCGATCTCCTCGGCCGAGGCGCGCTCCCTGAGCGCTGCGAGCATGCGGTACTCGCCCAGAGGAACAACCACGGCGGTCTCGCCGCCCAGATGAATCATCTCGTGATCATCGCTCTGCTCTGCTGACGATGCGCTCATGGAACGATGCTATTCCCGGAAGGTCGTTTGGGTGGCCGGGGACGCACTCAGAATGCTGTTCGGGCGGGCTCATCTTGCTCGGCGAGCGAGAAGCAGCGCGGCGACGGTGACCAGGCCGAGAGCGATGGTGGCCAGGGCGGAGACGAGCAGGGTGCCGCGGGCGCCGAGGGCGGCGACCAGGGGGGCGCCGAGAGCGATGCCGATCGGCGCGGCCAGGATGAGCAGCGAGCTGCGGGCCGCGAGGACCTGGGCCAGCGCGCCGGGCGGGCTGGCGTCCTGGAACACGCCCATGGACAGCGACATCCACGGCCCCCAGATCACCGCGCCCGCGGTGAACGCGGCGAGGCCGATCCACAGCGGCGTAGGCAGGCCGAACGGCACCAGCGCCAGGCCCCAGCCGAGGACGATGGCGGTCATCACCGGCCACACCGGCCAGCGGCGCAGGAACGGCGCGCTGAGCTCGCCGATCACCGCGCCCACCCCGAATATCGCCCAGATCGTGCCGGCCAGCGCGGTCACGGCCCCGGCCAGCGCCGGGCCGATCATCAGGCTCACCTGGTCGGCCAGGCCGAAGACCGAGTTCCCCGCCACTCGCTGCCCGGCCGGGAGCAGGTCGGCGATCAGCGTGTACTTGCCGGCCACGCCCCACGCGGCCAGCAGCGACGACACGCCGAGCAGCGCGACGTAGACGGGCAGATCGAGCAGGCCGGCCAGGGCCAGGCCGCCGACCAGGCCCAATGCCGCGGCCCGCAGCACCGAGTTCACGATGACCAGGCCGGCCCCGTGCCGGCCGACCAGCCAGCGGCGCAGCGCCACCGCGCCGATCGCCCCGGGCAGCGAGTAGGCGGCCACGGCCGCGCCGACCCACAGGCCGCGACTACCCGGCGGGGCCAGCTCGACCGCCAGCCAGGCGATCGCCACCGCGCTCATCCCGTCGCCCAGTGCGGAGGCAGCCGTGCCGGGCAGCACCTTGCGGAACACCGGGTGGCTCAGGGCCGGGTAGTAGGGCGAGGACCGGGCCCGTTCGGCCCATTTGCTGGTCACTCAGGGATCATAGATTGGGGCCATGGAACCAGAGCGGGACCCGCTGCTGGCCGGGCGGGCCCGCGCGCGGGAGCGGGTGGCCGCGCTGGAGCGGGAGTTCGCCGCGCTGGCCGAGGCGGCCAGCGCGGCCGGGACCGACGACGAGCACGACCCGGAGGGCGCGACGCTCGCGTTCGAGCGCCAGCACGCCGCCGCCCTGCTCGAGGCGGCGCGGGAACAGGTGGCGGCACTGGACGACGCGCTGCGGCGGCTGGACGAGGGCCGGTACGGGGTGTGCGACCGGTGCGGGCAGCCGATCGGGGCCGAACGGCTGGCGGCCCGCCCCGCCGCCGTCACCTGCGTGCGCTGCGCGGGAGGCGGCCGCCGGCGGGTCTAGCCGCCGAGAGCGGCCAGGAGTTCGGCCCGGGCCGGGGCAGGGGCGGAGTACCGGGGCGCCGCCGAGCCGACCGAGATCACCTTGTCCAGCATGCCCGGCTCGGCCAGCACGTCGGCCGGCATGGCGGTCAGCGCCGCCACCGAGGTGTAGGCGCGCAGCACGTCCGGGTCGCACGCCGCCGCCGCGTACAGGGCCTTGCTGAAATCCCAGGCCGGGTCGCCTGGCTCGTATGGCTGGCCGGTGATCTCGCCGTTGATCTCGGCCAGCCGGTGCCGGTCGAATTCGAGCGTGGCCCGGTAGAAGGGGCCGACCGTGGTCTGGGTGACCTCGTCGAACCGGCGGGCCAGCTGCTCCGGCTCGTCCGGGCTGACCTCGCGGAGCAGGTCCCGCAGCGCGCAGGCGTGCAGCAGCCCGATGGAGGCGCCCCGGCCGAGCGAGGGGTTGGTGCAGGCCCACGCGTCGCCGAGGGCGGCCAGGCCGGTGGCGACGGGCTCGCCGTCGACCACGTGCCTGCGGTGCCGGTCCTCGATCGCGGCGATCACCTGCACGCCGGTAATCGGCTGGGCGTCGCCCCAGTGCGCGACGCTGGGGAACAGGCTCAGCGCGGCTTCCCAGGCGGGCACCGCGCGCAGCGCGCGGAGTTCCTTGTCCCGGGCGGAGGTGACGAAGGCCACGCCCCAGGTCCCGGAATCGCACGGCAGGGTGAGGATCGACACGCCCTCGAAGTGCTGCAGCAACCGTTCCCTGGCGGGCGGGCAGGAGCCGTCCGCCGACCGGAAGTGCCGGGCGTAGTAGACGAACCCGCAGTCCTCCTTCTCCTCGTCCGGACGGCGGGCGCCGATGGCCGCGAGCATGCCGGTCACCGGGGACCGCCGGCCGGTGGCGTCGACCACGAGGTCGGCGTGGACCACGGTGGCTCCCCCGACGGTGACGCCGGAGACGTGCGGCACCCCGGCCATGGACTCATGCCCGGTGACCAGGCCGGTGACCGCGACGCCCCGGCAGACGGTCAGGCCGTCGGTGCGCTTGGCGGCCTGAGCCACCGCGGCCTCCAGCACGGGCCGGCGTCCGGTCACCGTCTCGAAGCGCTCGTCGCCGTCGCGCTTGCCGCCGGTCATCTCGTCCGGCAGGGCGCCGAGCATGCTGGTGCGGACGCCGCCCAGGTCTTCGAGTCCGGTGATCACCTCGGGCAGTTCCCGCTCCATCACGGCCCGCCAGCGGGGCAGCATGAAGTGGAGCTGGCGGAACTGGTTCACCCCGCGGCGGTCCCACCGCTGCCACAGGTCCCCGGCCCGGCCGCGCGGACCCGCGGCGTCTCGTTCCAGGACGGTGACCTGGTGCCCGTCGCGGGCAAGCAGCATGCCCGTGGTCAAGCCGTTGAGCCCGGCCCCCATCACGACAATCTGTGCCACCTGTCATCCCCTCTTGGTCGTGGTGTGGCGGGCCGCGCTAAAACGTCAGCGGCCTGCCCGTTTCCAGCAGTGTCTTCAGGTCGCTCAGGACCCAGCTCCAGCCCCCGGAACCGGCCGTCCCGGCGGACGCGAGCGCGGCCGTGTGCGGGGCGCCGGGACATTCGTGCCGAACGGTTACGGCGGTCAGGCCCGTCTGCTCCTCGTGGATCTCCCAGGTCAGGCGGGTAGGGGGTTCGGCCGCGGCCGTCGCGTCGAACATCGGGTGCCAGGTCTGGACGAGTCGCTTGGGCGGTTCGGCCTCGAGCACCTCCCCGCTGATGACCAGATCCCCGCCGCGCTGCCCGTACCGGCGCCCGCTGGCGTAGGCCAGGTAGATCCCGCCCGGCTGCGGGTCGTACTTGACCAGGGTCCGGTATCCGTACTTCCGGGTCCATCCGGGCTCGGTCAGCGCATCCCAGACATCCTGCGCCGTGGCCTGGATGAAGATGTGGTAGGCCAGTTCGTCGTGGAACAGGGCCGTCACGATAGGCGCTCTCCTCAACAATCGCGGGGCTCCCCCATGAGCCGATCCTTCGTCGCGGGTGAGGATGGCCGGTGTGCCGCGGATGGAGATGATGTGAAGGCCCGGCGCGGTCTACTCGGCTCGCAGGGCGGAGGCGGTGCGGGCGCGGGCTGCCCAGCCCGCCGGGGCCAGCGCGCCCGCCGCGGCGATGACCAGGCCGGACAGCGCGAGCAGGGCGAGCTCGCCGGGTGCGTACACGTCGAGCACCGAGGCCGGCACGCCGGTCTGCGCGGCGTGCGCCATCACCGGCAGCACGTAGCGCTGCAGGGCGACTCCGGCCGGGATCGCGACTAGGCCGGCCACCAGGCCGGTGCCGGCCACCGAGCACACCACCATGGCGGTCACCTGCCGCGGCGTCATGCCGACCGCCTTGAACACGCCCAGGTCGTGCACCCGCTCCCTGGTCTGCAGCACCACCGTGTTGAGCACGCCGAGCCCGGCCACCGCGGCCAGCAGCAGCGTCAGGGCGGCGATCAGGCCGATGACGGCGGCGAACTCGGAGGGCGTGGCGGTGTTGGCGGAGACGGAGTAGCTCGGGCCGAGCGCCGTGGCCAGCGCGTTCGCATAGGAGGCGGCCGCGGTGCCCGGCCGCAGGGCCACGTCGTACTGGACCGCGGTCAGCTGCGGGTCGAGGCCGGACAGGGTGGGCAGGCTGGCCAGGATCTTCGGGGTGCCGCCGTTGGGCTCGAAGATCTCGCCGGTGATCCGCACCGTGATGTGCCTGCTCCCGGAGGTGATCTGGTAGCTGTCCCCGACCTGCGTGCCGGTGTCGGTGAGGAAGCCGGTGTTGACGACGGCCTGGCCGTTGCCGTGGTACCAGTGCCCGGTGATGAGCTGGTAGCCGGTCCAGCTGGCGTCGCCGCCGAACGCGACCAGTGACAGCTGCTCCGGCAGGCCGGGCACGCTGATGTCGTCGTCGGCTTCGGCCACGTAGCGCAGCGTCCCCGGCTGCGCCCGCAGCGCGGCCTGGACGGCGCGCTGCTGCGCGGCCGGGCTGGGCATCGGGGGGGCGCCCGGCGGCTGGAGCATGGCGTCCCCGCCGGGCAGGCCGACTTGAACGGGTTCGGCCCGCGCGTGGGACAGGTCGGTCACCACCCGGTCCAGGGAGGTGGCCAGGCCGGCCGCGAACGTCACCGCGATGCCGCCGAGCAGCACCGCCACCAGCGTGACCAGGGTCCGCGCGGGCCGCGCGAACGGCGCGGCCAGCCCGAGGGTCAGCGGCCGCGGTAGCCGCCTGGCCGTGCCGAGCAGGCGGTGGGCACCGTACCCGCGGGCGGCCCGGGGAGCCCGCCCGGTCGCGATGGCCTGCACCGCGCTGAGCCGGCCCGCGCGCACCGCGGGCGGCAGCGCGGCCGCCACGGTCAGGCCGAGCATGGCCAGCGGCACGGCCACGTCGACCCAGGGCGGCACCGCCAGCGCGCCCACCCCGTAGACCCGCGCGGTCTGGCTGAGCAGCGGCACGGACAGCAGGTTGCCGGCCAGTACCCCGGCCACGGCGCCGGCCGCCGCCGGGATCGTGACCTGGAGCACGTAGGCCGCCACCACCTGGGCGGGCGAGAAGCCGACGGACTTGAGCACGCCGATCCGGCGGGTGCCCGCGACCACGGCGCCGCTGACCACGTTGGCCACGATCAGCACCGCCATCACGATCCCGATCAGGCCGAACGCGACGATGAAGGGCACCCACGGCGCGATCGACTGGGTGGCCCGCAGCTTGGCGGTCAGCCACGACTGCGCGCCGAGCAGCGAGCCGGGCGGCAGCGCGGCCCGTACCCGGGCGACGTCGGCGCTGACCTGGGTCGCGCTGCCCGCCCGGGCGAAGCGGTAGAGCATCTGGCTCACGGCCGGAGCGCCGGGTGCGCGCAGCGCGGCGATCTCGGCCGGCGTCACCCAGGCCTGCGCGCTAGCGGTGGCCGAGGTGGCCACGCCGACGACCGTCAGCCGGGGCGAGCCGGGTACCCCGTGCACCGTGACGTGCGAGCCGACCGACACCGGCGGGCCATCTCCGCTGTCGGACCAGACCATCTCGCCGGGCTGCCGGGCCCAGCGGCCCGCGGTCAGCGTGAGGTCGTCGACCGGGCCGCCCGGCGTGGCCCGGCCGACCAGGTTCAGCTGGGTGGAGAACACGCCCTGGCCGCCGGGGTTCCCGGGCGGCGCGGCGAAGGTCATATCCGCACTGACCGTGACCTGCGGGAACGGGCCGGAGGCCGCGGTCACCCCGGGCAGCCTGGTGGTAGCGGCGAGCCGGGCGCCCGAAGCCCGGGCGGCGTTCACCGCCGCCGTGACGTGCGCGCCGCGCTGCGCGGCGAAGGCGTGATCGAAGGGGGCGTTGGAGTCGACCAGCAGGCCGAGGGCCAGCGTGGCGGCCGCGGTGGAGACCAGCAGCACCAGGGCGATCACGCTCGTCTGGACGCGCCGCCCGGTCAGCCCGGTGCGAGCGGCCATGACGACCGGGCCCCTGCCGACGGCCCTCAACGCCGTGCCCCTGTGACGGCGTCGCCGGCGACGCTGCCGTCGACGAGCTGGATGACCCGGCGCGCGTACCGGGCCGCGAGGTCCGGGTTGTGGGTGACCAGGATCAGCGTCTGCCCGGAGGAGTTGAGGTCCAGCAGCAGCTCGCCGATCTCCTCGCCGGTGGCCGTGTCCAGCGCCCCGGTCGGCTCGTCGGCGAGCAGCAGCGCGGGCCGGTTCATCAGCGCCCGGGCGATCGCCACCCGCTGGCGCTCCCCGCCGGACAGCCGGGCCGGGTAGGCGCTGGCACGCGGCGTGATCCGCAGCGCCGCCATCAGCTCCCCGGCCCGCTGCCGCGCCTGGGCCGCGGGCAGGCCGGCCAGCTGGGCGGGCAGCAGGATGTTGTCTTCGACGGTCATATCGTCCAGCAGGTTGAAGAACTGGAAGATCATGCCGACCCGCCGCCGCCGGAACCTGGCCAGACCGGTCTCGCTGAGCCTGTCCACCCGCTCCCCGCTCACCCAGATCGTGCCGCTGGTCGGGCGGTCGAGGCCGGCGATCAGGTTGAGCAGTGTCGACTTGCCGCTGCCCGAGGGGCCCATCACGGCGAGGGCCTCGCCGGGCGCGACCTCCAGGCTGACGCGGGCCACCGCGGGGGCGCCGTCGTGGTCGTAGCGCTTGGTCACGTCGCTGAGCTGTACGAGGGAATCCATGTCAGGGACGGTACGGACGGGGCCGCCGCCGCCGCGTCGCCCGCCGGGGGCAGTTTCCGTACCGTGGCGGGCTGACGTCATCCCGGGGATGTACGGTTCTCCACCGCGCGGGCGATGGCCGTGCGGCTCAGGCCGGGTGACAATGGGGCGGTGAAGGCGTCCAGGCCAGCCTGGGTCATCGACACGGCCATCGCGGTGGCGGCTACGCTGGCGGCCGTCTGGGCGGCGATCGCCGTGGATCACAACGGTGGCCCGCTCGTCGTCCGCCCGGGCGGTCTGCCGCACCCGGCCTTCCCGGCCGGGCCGTCGGCGTGGGTCGTGCTCGGGATCGCCCTGACCGCGGCGCCGCTCGCGTTCCGGCGCCGGTATCCGGCCACGGCGTTCGGCGTGATCTTCGCCGCGGTGCTGGTGACGCACGACCACGTCACGACGATCACCTTCGGCGCGGTGATCTTCGCGGCCTACAGCGCGGTGCTGTACAGCCGGTTCCGCTGGGCGGCGCTGCTGGCCGTGGGTACCGCGGCGGTCATCGCCACCGCGGCGTTCCCGGACACCACGCCGCAGGTACCCGCGCGGTTCACCGCGCTGCTGGTATTGGCGCCGACCGCCGCCGTGGCGGTCGGGATGCGCGGGTGGCGGAAGCGGGCTGGGGATTCGGCCGAACGGCTGCTCCGGGCCGAGGCCGAGCACGAGGCGCAGACCCGGCGGGCGGTCGAGGCGGAGCGGGCCCGGATCGCCGGCGAACTGCACGACGTCGTGACCCACAACGTGAGCGTGATGGTGGTGCAGGCCGGCGCGGCGCGCAGCGTGCTCGACAGCTCGCCCGACGATGCCCGGGAGGCCCTGCTGGCCGTGGAGGCGAGCGGGCGGACCGCGATGAGTGAGCTGCGGCACCTGCTCGGCCTGCTCGCGCCGGGCGGCGGCGAGGAGGAGGACCTGCTCGTCCCGCAGCCCGGGGCAGCCCGGGTGCCCGCCCTCGTCGAGCGGGTCCGGGCCGCCGGGCTGAGCGTCGAGCTGTCCGTGACCGGGGCGCGCGACCTGCCGCCCGGCGTCGACCTGGCCGCGTACCGGGTGGTGCAGGAAGCGCTCACCAACGTGATCAAGCACGCCGGAACCAGCCACGCGGCCGTCCTCCTCGAGTACCGCCCGGACGACCTGCTGATCACCGTGACCGACGACGGCCGCCCGGCGACGGGGCCCGGCGGACCGGGCGGCCGGGGGCTGATCGGACTGCGCGAGCGGGTCGGGCTCTACGGCGGCGAACTGGACGCGGGCCCGCGCCCGGGTGGCGGCTGGCGGGTCCGGGCGAGGATCCCGCTGGAGGCTTCGGCCCGGCTGGGCGGGCCAGCTGAGGGGGGCGAGCCGGCCGGGCCCGTTCGGCCCGAATTCCTGGCGTCGCCGCGGTGAGCACGGCTACGGACCCCGGCCCCCGGGTGGTCGTCGCCGACGACCAGACGCTGGTCCGGGGCGGCTTCCGGCTGATCCTCGGCGCGGCGGGCATCCCGGTGGTGGCCGAGGCCGCGGACGGGCGGGAGGCGGTCGCGGCCGCGCTCAAGCACCGGCCGGACGTCGTGCTGATGGACATCAGGATGCCGGAGATGGACGGGCTCGAGGCGACCCGGCGGATCCTGTCCGCCGCGCGGGGCGGGGACGGCCCGCGGATCATCATGCTGACCACGTTCGACCTGGACCAGTACGTGTACGCCGCGCTGGCCGCCGGGGCCAGCGGCTTCCTGCTCAAGGACGTCTCCCCCGAGCACCTGGTCGCCGCGGTCCGGCTGGTGCGCTGCGGCGACGCGCTGCTCGCGCCCTCCATCACCCGGCGGCTGGTCGAGCGGTTCGCGCCGCGTCAGGCCGTGTCCGGGGACGCGGGCCTGTCCGCGCTGACCCCGCGCGAGCTAGAGGTGCTCGGGCTGGTCGCGCGCGGACTGAGCAACGCCGAGCTGGCCGCGGCGCTGACGCTGAGCGAAGCCACGGTGAAGACGCACGTGGCCAGGATCCTGGCCAAGCTCCAGCTGCGCGACCGGGTGCAGGCGGTCGTGCTGGCGTACGAGACCGGGCTGGTCAGTGCCGGCCAGGGCGGGCCGGGCGGGCCGGGCGGGCCATAGTTAGCCGGTGAGGGCCTGGTAGACGAGCTGGCGCAGCTGCGGGCGGATCGGGTAGGTGCTGGACGGGAGCAGCTGGGTGAAGAACGAGACCGTCAGGCCTTCGGCCGGGTCGATCCAGAACGTGGTGCTGGCGGCGCCGCCCCAGGAGAGCTCACCCGCGGTGCCGATCACCTTGCCGGGCACCGGGTCGAGGAGGACGGCGAAGCCGAGGCCGAAGCCCACCCCGCGGAACGGGGATTCGGCGTAGAGCGGACGGCCGAACGTCTCCAGGTCTTTGTTCCCGGGCAGGTGATTGCGGGCCATGTAGCCGACGGTGCGCGGGCTCAGCAGCCTGATGCCGTCCAATTCGCCGGCTGGGCTGGCGTCGGTGGCCAGCAGCATCCGGGTGAACCGGTCGTAGTCGGCCGCGGTGGACACCAGGCCGCCGCCTCCGCCGAGCATGCGCGGCTGCCTGAGCGCGGCCCGGCCGAGTTCGTCCAGCCGGACGGCGCGCCCGTCCCGGCTGGGGCGGTAGAGGGCGGCGAGCCGAGGGTGGGCCTCCGGGGCGGCGCCGAAGGCGGTGTCGGTCATGCCGAGGGGGCGGAAGATCCGCTGCTCGAGGAAGTCGTCGAGCTGCTGTCCTGAGGCCACCTCGACGACGCGGCCGAGGACGTCGGTGGCGACCGAGTAGTTCCATTCGGCCCCCGGCTGGAACAGCAGCGGGAGGGTGGCCCAGATGTCGCAGGCCTGGGCCAGGTCCGCGCCGGACGGCGTGCCCCACTCGAACCCGGCCGCGCGGTACAGCGCGTCCACCGGGTGCACCCGGTGGAAGCCGTAGGTGAGCCCGGCCGTGTGCGTGAGCAGGTGCCAGACCCTGACGGGCTCGGCGGCAGGGACGGTCACCTGCTTCTGGTCCGAGCCGCCGTCGTAGACGCGGACGTCTTTAAAGGCAGGAATGAATTCGCTGACCGGGTCGGTGAGCGCGAGCCTGCCCTCCTCGTACAGGATCATCGCGGCGACCGAGGTGATCGGCTTGGTCATCGAGTAGATGCGCCACAGGGTGTCGTCGGTCACCGGCAGCCCCGCCTCGACGTCGCGCGACCCGCACCGGGCCACGTGCGCCAGGTGGCCGTGCCGGCCGATCGTGAGCAGCCAGCCGGCTAGGCGCCCGTCTTCCACGTAGCGGGCGAAGTGCGCGTCGATGCGCTTGAGTCGTTCTTTGTCCAGCCCGAGTTCGGCCGGGTCGGTCTCGATGGTCAGCTCGGTCACGGGACCAGTATGCGGTAGTGAGGTGATCTTCCCGGCGGGGGGAGGTAGCTGCCACGATAGGCGCATGACTTCTTCGACGTCCTCGTTCCGGGCGGCCCGGGACCTGCTGCTTCGCTACCGGGACGACTACGACGCGGCGCTGGGCTCGTTTAGCTGGCCGGCGCTGGACGAGTTCAACTGGGCGCTCGACTGGTTCGACGTGATCGCCGCCGAGCACCCGGACCGTCCGGCCCTGCGGATCTTGTCCGACGACGATTCGGACGTTTCGCTGTCGTACGGGTCGCTGTCGGCGCGGTCATCGCAGGTGGCCGGCTGGCTGCGCGGGCTCGGCGTGGCGCGGGGCGACCGGGTGCTGCTGATGCTCGGCAACGTGGCGCCGCTGTGGGAGGTCATCCTGGCCACGATGAAGCTGGGCGCGGTGATCATCCCGGCGTCCACGCTGCTGCAGCCCGCCGACCTGGTGGACCGGGTGTCCCGCGGCCAGGTCCGGCACGTCATCACCGACGCGGCCGGCGTGCCGAAGTTTTCCGCGGTGCCCGGTGACTGGACGCGGATCGTGGTTGACGGCGATTCTTCGGCTTCGGCGGAGGGGTGGCATCCGTACTCGTCGGCGTTCTCTTTTTCTGGTTCGTTCGCGCCGGAGGGGGTCACGCGGGCCGGCGACCCGCTGCTGCTCTACTTCACCTCGGGGACCACGGCGCTGCCCAAGCTGGTCGCGCACACGCAGGTCAGCTACCCGGTGGGGCACCTGTCCACCATGTACTGGGTCGGCATCCAGCCGGGCGACGTGCACCTGAACCTGTCCTCGCCGGGCTGGGCCAAGCACGCGTGGAGCAACGTGTACGCGCCGTGGAACGCGGGCGCCACCGTGCTGGTGCTGAACTACCAGCGGTTCTCGGCGTCCTCGCTGCTGGCCGCGCTCGGTTCGTGCCAGGTGACGACGTTCTGCGCGCCGCCCACGGTATGGCGGATGCTCATCCAGGCGGACCTGGGTGCCGCCGACGTGTCGTCCTTGCGGGAGTGCGTGGCCGCGGGCGAGCCGCTGAACCCGGAGGTGATCGAGCAGGTGCGCAAGGCCTGGGGGATCACGGTGCGGGACGGGTTCGGCCAGACCGAGACCACGGCGCAGGTCGGGAACACGCCGGGCCAGCCGGTGCGGGCCGGCTCGATGGGGCGGCCGCTGCCGGGATACTCCGTCGTGCTCGTCGATCCTGTCAGCGGGGAGCCGGGTCGTGACGGGGAGATCTGCCTGGACCTGTCGCGGCGGCCGCTCGGGCTGATGACCGGGTACCTGGATGATTCCGCTCTGAATGAGACGGCCATGCGGGGCGGGTACTACCACACCGGCGACGTGGCGACCTCGGACGACGACGGCTACATCACCTACGTGGGCCGCACCGACGACGTGTTCAAGGCCTCGGACTACCGGATCTCGCCGTTCGAGCTGGAGAGCGTGCTGATCGAGCACGAGGCGGTGGCGGAGGCGGCGGTGGTGCCGTCACCGGACCCCGTTCGGCTCGCGGTGCCAAAGGCCTACGTGCTGCTGGCCGCCGGGCGGGAGGCTTCACCGGAGCTGGCGCAGTCGATCATGGCCTTCTGCCGCGAGCGGGTGGCGCCGTACAAGCGGATCCGGCGAGTGGAGTTCGGCGATCTGCCCAAGACGATCTCCGGCAAGATCCGCCGGGTGGAGCTGCGCGGCCTGGAGACGTCGCGGACCTCGTCGGCGCGCGGGGTTACGGAGTTCTGGGAGGAAGACTTCACCTGGTGATGCAGGCGGGACGGTTGCTGGGTCGCCGGGACGGGCGGGGTGTAGAGACCCTTTTGGGCCCGAACGAGCGGGCTGTCTGCTTATCACCATTGTCCGCATCGGCATCGCGGTACGCATGGGCACCATCGAGCCAGGTGGCCCGGCTTAGCGAGAACCACGGCGATGTGACATAGGTGTGGTCCTGACCACGGCGATGTCACATCGCCGTGGTTCGCCGGGCTGCGCCGTCGGCGGGGCTGGGCCGTCGGCGGGGCTGGGCCGTCG
>Ga0207683_10003928_pt1 | contig 12894 bp, 9 predicted proteins | sample KBSM73metaG_FD_184333 | JGI IMG/M metagenome (GOLD analysis project Ga0207683, IMG submission 184333) | Miscanthus rhizosphere microbial communities from Kellogg Biological Station, Michigan, USA - KBS M7-3 metaG (SPAdes) (version 2) | ecosystem: Host-associated > Plants > Roots > Rhizosphere >...
TCGGAACTAGGCGGCGAGCAATCCGGGCATATCATTCTTCCGAATACGAGCTTCGTCGGCGACGGTATCATGACTGGATTGTTCATACTTCAGGCTATCCAGGATCAAGGTCAGAAATTCTCAGAAACTCATGCGGGTTTTGTGAAGTATCCACAGATACTTGTTAATGTTCCCGTGAAGGAAAAGCGGCCGTTTTATCAGGTTCTGGCGATTGCGAATGCGGCCGGTGCGATCGAAAGAAAACTTGATGGTGAAGGCCGGCTTTTGCTGCGCTACTCCGGCACAGAAAACCTCGCGCGCGTGATGATCGAAGGGAAGGATCAATCTGAGATCGACGCGCTTGCCAATTCCTTGGCGGACGTGATCCGTGGGGAGTTGGGCTGAAGCTCTATGGCCCGCATCGTAAAAGCAAAAACAAAAGCGGTTGATGCGAGCTATGATGTTCGCATAGAATTCGGCGCTCTACGGAAGTCGGCGAACTTCTTAAGCAGGAGTGTCGGTTCGGATATCCCAAAGGTCGCGATCGTCTCGAACAAGAAAGTGTTTGGCCTGTACGGCGACGACCTTGTACGCAGTTTGAAGCCCTCCGGCGTCAGACCATCGATTCACTTGATCGGTGATGGCGAACGTTTCAAAGACCTCAGGACGCTTCAGGGGATACTCGAATTTCTGTCAAAGAATGGGCTTTCCCGAACGGATCTATTGATTTCTCTCGGCGGCGGAGTTGTCGGAGATATAGCCGGCTTCGCCGCATCGATCCATTTGCGCGGGATACCGTACATCCAGGTTCCTACGACACTTCTTTCAATGATCGATTCATCGGTCGGAGGCAAGACAGGAATAAATACAGAATTCGGAAAGAACCTGGCCGGTTCGTTCTATCAACCGAAGGCCGTATTAGTCGATCCGGAGGTGCTCGTGACATTGCCCAAACGCGAGTTTACTGCGGGCTTGTGCGAGGCTGTTAAGCAGGGGACGATCGCCGACCCCAAACTGTTCGAGCAAACCATATCGGTTATCGATTTGCTAGGCCAAACTGCGTATTCACAAAAATTAGAAGAATCAGGGTTCTCAACGCGTTTTGAAGGTTTCTTGGCGAATCAGATCGCCTTTAAGGCACAAATCGTTGAGAACGACGAGCGCGAATCGGTCCGAAAAGAGGATTCCAGATCGAGAAAGATCCTCAATTTTGGCCATACGTTTGCCCATGCGCTCGAAAAAGCAAGTGATTACAAGCACTTAAAGCATGGTGAGGCCGTGGGATACGGCATTATTTTCGCCGCCTCACTTTCAGAAAAGCTTGGATATCTGGACGGAAATGTTGTAAACTTGTTGCGCGGTGTTGTGCATCGAACGGGAAAACTACCGTCGATCAAAAACATCGAACCGAATGCCGTTTTCGAATCATTCCGATTCGATAAGAAGAATATTGGCGGGCTTCTTCAATGGGTTCTGCTGAAGGGAATCGGCGAGCCGATAATAGTTCCTCACAACAAGATCGGTGACCGGCTTGTTCGGAAAACTGTAAAAGAGATTCTTTCCGCATAACAGCTCCCGCTCAATGCCGTTGTGGAGCAATCAAATGAAAAAACTGTATCTTGAAAGACCGTCTGAACGCGGCGGTGCTGCCGCGAAATTTCTTATCATTGCCGTTGTACTCGGGCTGATCGCGCATGCGGGCTTCAACTTCGTGCCAGTCGCCTATAATGGCGCCAGCTTTAGGCAAGAAATGGACACTGCAGTCGTAAAAGGGCTCGGCGCGCCGGGTCAGCTAAATCCGGCCAATGTAGTGAAGGCTCATATACAGCACGCCGCCGGCGACTACGATGTGCCACCGGACGCGGTTATCGAGATCAAACCTAGTCCAAACGGCGTTCAGGCTCACGTCGCCTATACGAAGCCTGTGAATATGCTTCCATTTGGAATGTATAAATACAATTATCAGTTCGATTACGTAGCAAGTCCGGTGGGGTATTTGACGAAGGATTAGTTAGACGGCGTGCCCAAGAGCGGTGCGAATTGCCGCTGGTTGGATCTGGATAAGGCTTTCTGGCGCATCGGCAAGCCACGTCGTGGGACAGACGCCGCAGGTAGTACATTTTTCAACAGCGGGGCACGGGAGGCTCGAGCGAGCTTCGCGTGCTTTTTCGTGTTCCGTCTTTAGAAATTCAAATGAAAGGCCAGAATCGACGATCGACCAGGGAAGGAATTCATCGTAGTTTCTGTCACGCGAAGTCTGGAAGGCAACATCTACGCCCGTCTCCCGTAGAGCACGATCGATGTCGCCATCGAGTTGGGCAGCTCTATCGATAACTTTTGCCACGGTACGGTCGCCGGATGAGAACAACGCCTGTTCGTGGGCGATGCGCGCCGACATAAAACGAACATCGACGTTCGGGATCCTGCTAAGCCCTTTGCAGACATATTTGATCCGCTTTTTGAGTTCTTTTTCATCACAGATCGCGTCCCATTGCAGCGGCGTATTCGGTTTAGGGACAAATCCATTTAGGGAGGGAATTATCCTTCCAGCTCGGCCAAAGCGCTTGCCCGCCTCCAGCATCCGATCTTTGATACGCTCGACAAGTACGAATATCTCGTCGAGATCTTCCTGGGTTTCAGTCGGTAGTCCTACCATCATATAAAGCTTGATGGTGAGCATTCCGCGATCAAAGACAGCGCCGCAGATATCGACTATCTCGTCGTTCGTTAGATTCTTGTTGATCACGCGCCGTAGACGATCGGACCCGGTTTCGGGCGCTACGGCGATCTGCTGATCGTTCGACTCCACCAGCGCATCGAGCAGCTCGTCCGAAATTTGATCTAGTCGAAGAGAGGAGACCGAAATTCGATAATTCATCGCGCGCAATTCGCTAAGGATAGTAGAGATCTCCGGATGGTCGCAGACGGCAGTTGAGACGAGTCCGATCTTATCGGTTTTCGAACGCCACTCGGCGGCCTTCGCAAGAATGTCTTTTGCGGGAACGACGCGGGGCGGATAGTAGTTGTAGCCGGCCCAACAGAAGCGGCAGCCCTGCGAACATCCGCGCGATATCTCGACCAGGAGCCGATCACCCATCTCAGCACCAGGTGACCAAATCGAAGTTGAAGGGCAGAAAACATCCTGATTTATAAGAAAATCTGCAAGGTCATCCTCCCCCCGTTTCAGCGCACGCCGAAGCGTGCCTTCTTTTGGATTTACCGCCGCCACCGCTCGGCCGATACGTAGAGGTACGTCTTCCTGATTTGGAAGGTAATCGAAAACAGTGCCGTCGTCGTTGTAGATCACGTCATAAAACGAAGGAACGTAGAAGCCGCGACCGACGCGTGCCAGAGACAGCAGTATCTCTTCCTTCGTTTCGTTTTCGAGGATAGCGTCGATCAGTTGGTAGGCGAGGATCTCGCCTTCGCCAACTGCAACGATATCTGTGAACTCAGCTATTGGTTCCGGGTTCAGAAAGGATGCAGCGCCGCCCATCACGACCAGTGGATGAAAGTGATTTCTATCCTTGGCCCAAACCGGTATTCCTGAAAGCTGGAGCATTCGCGCCATGTTTAGGTAGTCAGTCTCGAAAGATATTGAGAAGGCGACGATGTCGAAATCGCGCACCGGCGTTTGAGTTTCGAGCGTCAGCAGAGGCATGCGCGATTTTTCGTATTCTTTAAGTTCGTGAGGGTCCGGCAGAAAAACTCGCTCGCAGGAAACGCCAGGAATGCCGTTGAACAGCTCGTACATCGTATGAAGGCCGAGATTCGCCATTCCGATCGAATGCGTATTCGGGTAGCAAAGAGCAATACGCAGCCCCGCCCCGCGATCGACAAGATATCCGGACTCGGCAGCGAGCTTCTTCCTATAGCTTTCTACGATGTTTCTATTCATTCAAACCCAAACCCAAGAGTATCAGATGCAGAAAAGGTCGGTAAATTCACAAAAATGAAAAAGGCGGCCGCTGCCGCCCTGCAATTCATTATCAATGAAAAGCACTATTTCTTTTTCGATGAGGGCTTCTCGCCGCCGGGCGTCAAAACATATGGCCGGTGCTGGACCACGTAGGCCTTTTCATCTGTTTGTCCGTCGCCGTCAACATCGACTTTCACTTCCAACTTGTGCTTCTCGCCGGGCGCGTGTTTTTGTTCCAGATCATATGCCAAATTGTATTGGCTCCGAAGCAGGCTGTTTATCGATTGAAGGTAACTGGGTATCTCCTGTGGGAACGTCATCTCGAAATGCGCGCCGCCCGACTCTTTAGCGAACGTGTTCATCTGGTTTTTTGCCTGCAGAAACGTCATGCGATCAGGCATTCCTGGCATAACCCGGCTAGGATCCAGGTAGTCGCAGTAAAGCTTACAGAACATATTGGCAGTGCTGATGATGTATATCGGGATCCCTGCGGATTGTATGACTCGCCTAACCTCGTCGTAGTTGATCTTACTGAAAGTATCAATTCCCGATGCGACAAGAATAATCGCCCTACGTTTCGCCTTGATGGCAACCATTCCGCTGTAGTCAGCCTTTTCTTCCTTCGAGTTTTCGAGAACCACAGAATCGCCGCGGCCTCCGATCAATGCAAGCTGTAACGCGTCGAAGAGGTTGTTTTCGCGAAAGGCCGGATAATTGCGTAAGAGCAGATTGATCGTATCGCGGATCCGTGCCGGATCATTCGTGAAGTCGGTGATCGGTGTTGGCCGAAGATCAAAGGCAATTACCGACGCGTAGTCATCCGGCGGTCTAATGAACTGGGTCAGGAATTGGGCTACCGGCCGCACTGTCTCATAGTGCCCTGGCTCAAAGCCCCTGCTGTTGGCTCGACCAAACTGTTCAGTCCATTTGCTGTATTCGAGGACCAACGTAACCGTGATCGGCGACTCCGGTGTTGTAAAACTGGAAATATCTTTCTTGACCCCATCTTCATAGATCGAAAAATTTTCCTTCTTAAGCCCCGTAATTATCTGCCCGGTCTTCTTGTTGAGAACGACTGCATCAACGTTTACCGTGTTCGTCTCGATGGGAATGACCCCGGGTTCTTCCTTTGCGTTCTTTTCCTCTTCCTTTCGCTGTTTCTCCTCGGCCTCCTTCTTCAGCTCTTCATCGGTCTTTGGTGAAGGCCGTTGATTCTTCTTTTCGTTTCCCGTGCCCGTTGTCGGACGCTGCGGTTTAGACTGCGCAAACAGACTTACAGAACACACGGAAACGAGAATAGCAACAACGACAGCGAGGAACAGATATTTGGATCTCATAACGGTCTCAAGACGGAGTTCGGACTTTCGATTAGATACGAATTCTCGCCCTTTGGTTGGACAAACGCAAGAAATTAGCTACGCTTTCAGCGACTACCTACAATCGGAAGAATCGACGCAATTTGACACCGGATGATAAGGATAACTAAAATCGCCACGAAATCATCATAGAAACATGGTCGAGCCCGCAAATACTTCCTCCACTATCGGCATAGCAGTTTCGTCCGGCCATATTCGTGCCGTCACGGTCGATAAGCAGGGCACAGTAGCATCGAGCCAGACATTCGAGATCGCGTCAGACAAATCGTTGGCAGGCCAAATTAAGGAAGTGGTTGCGAAGGCGCCCGGCCCGTTTGGTGCAATGGGGATCGCAGTTCCGGGAATGGTTGATATTAAGGCCTCACGGATAGTAGATTCACGCATTCATGAACTAGCAGAGGCCGATCTTCTATCGGAGGTCGGCGGCCTGACGGCTGGAAATCTAGTTATCGAGAACGATGTAAATGCGGCAGCTTTTGCAGAGCTTAAGATCGGAGCGGGGCGTGCACGAAAGAACATGCTCTGCGTGATACTCGGCGAAGGCGTCGGCAGTGGTCTGATCCTTGACGGTAAGATCTGGCGTGGCTCTCACGGATACGCTGGAGAATTTGGCCTGATCGTTGTGGATGAAGAAGGTTTGCGTCTTGAGGAAGTTGCGTCTGCGCCGAATCTAGTTCGACGCACGCGAACCCGCCTTCACCAGGACAGTACGTCGACTCTGAGCAAGGAAGGCGAAGACGGGGTGGACCTCGACAACATTCTTGCGGCCGCCGCAGAAGAGGACGATCTTGCTCGACTAATGCTCGAGAGAACTGGTTTCTATGTAGGCTCGGCGATAGGCATGGCGATCAATCTTCTCGATGTAGGCATGATCGTGATCGGGGGCGAAGTGACCAAAGCGGGCGGCGTTATTCTGGATTCGATTGTTCAGAGGGCAAAAGAGTGCGCCTCGCATCATTCTTTCGAAGCGACCGACATTGTCGTCTCCACGCTTGGCGAAGATGCATCCGCTATCGGCGTAGCGCTTCTTGCGCATGAATCCTAAAAATCTCGGATATTCTCATTATCATAATCATCAGCCAAACTAATTTCTCATCCGATTGTTAACGCATCGAAACCCAGATAATTTGTAATTAAAGAATTTGCGGATTTTGAAAGATTTAGTAAGATTACTAAAGTTTTACGACAGGTTTTCATAATTCTATTCTCAATTCGCAGTTCCCAGCCGTGGATCCTAACGATCCGGGATAGGGCGAATTCTAAACGCTGTTTGTGTGTCCTGCGTTTTGGTAGTCGTATAAATGGCACAATTCTTTCATAAGAGCACTAACAACATTGCACGGATCAGCATGATCCTTGTTGCTGTTCTAGCGGGGACTGCATTCTACGTTTATACGCAGGTCGCTCGGTCGTCTTATTTGACGGGCCGGTACCAGGAAATGCAGCAGCCGGTTCAGTTCAGCCACAAACATCATGTTGGCGACGACGGAATTGATTGCCGCTATTGTCATTCGACGGTTGAGACAGCGCCGTCCGCCGGTATGCCGCCAACGCAGACCTGCATGAACTGCCACAGCCAACTCTGGGCTGATAGCCCGTACCTCGAACCGGTCCGTGCGAGCTTTCGAGAAAATGTGCCTATCCAGTGGGAGAGGGTCCACGACTTGCCGGAGTTTGCATATTTCAATCACAGCATTCATATCGCAAAGGGAGTGGGTTGCTCGACATGTCACGGACGGATCGATCAAATGCCGTCGGTCTATCAGGAGAATACGCTGCTGATGGAATGGTGCCTTGCATGCCACCGCGAACCTGAAAAGTATATTCGGCCGAAATCTGAGATCTACAACATGGAATGGCAAGATGCCGACCTTTCGGATGCCGAGCGCCAGGAATTGAAGGTGGCAAATAGGATCCGCAGCCGCGAATTGTTGACTAGCTGCTCGACGTGCCATCGATAGTCAACGAGGAATCATCAAAAGATGCCCAGTCAGGAAAGCAAACAAAACTTTGCGTTGATGCGAGACAAGATCTTGTCTGAGAACGGGAAGGAATATTGGCGAAGCATCGACGAGTTTGTCGATGCGCCGGAGTTCGAAGAATTCGTGAAGCGCGAATATCCACTCCATTCCGAAGACTGGAATACTTCATTCAGCCGCCGCAATTTCGTCAAGCTGATGGGCGCGACACTTGCCTTAGCTGGTCTTTCCGGCTGCGTGATCCAGCCGGCTGAGAAAATCGTCCCCTACGTTCGTCCGAATGAGGACATGATGCCTAGCAAGCCGCTCTTTTTCGCAACGGCAATGTCGATCGGCGGATATGCGTCCGGGCTATTGGCTAAATCTTATGATGGGCGTCCCGTGAAGCTTGAAGGTAATCCTGACCACCCGGGGAGTTTAGGCACCACGAATGTTTTCGCACAGGCTTCGCTGCTCGACCTTTACGATCCGGACCGGTCGCAGGAGATCTCCTATCGGGGCGGACCTAAGACCTGGCAAGCCTTCATAACGACGCTTCGTACGTCGATCGAAGAGCAGCGCAGAGACGGCGGCGCGGGAATTAGATTTTTGACGCCGACCGTTACGTCGCCGACTCTCCAAGACCAATTCAAAAAACTTGCCGCGGAGCTGCCGAATTTCCGCTGGTACCAATATGAGCCCGTGAATGACGACAACGCATTCGCCGGGTCAAAGCTTGCGTTCGGCTCCCCTGCAAATTGCGTTTACAAGTTCGACGCGGCGGAGCGTATCTTGTCGCTCGACGCGGATATTTTCTCCGGCACCAATCCGCGATACATCGGCGATGTGATCCGGGGCCGGCAGCTTTCCGAAGAAAAGCACGAGATCAACCGCATCTATGTGGTCGAGACCCAAATGAGCTTGATGGGTGCAAAATCGGACCATCGGCTCGCGGTCAAGCCTAGTCAGATGCCGGAGATCGCAAAGGCGATCGCGGCCGCGGTAGGTGTTTCCGGTGCAACCTCAAGCTATACCGAAAACGCATCGTGGATCGCCGCGATGGCGAAGGATCTGGTCGAGCACAAGGGTAGGTCGTTGGTGGTGGCGGGTGATAACCAGCCGCCCGTCGTGCATGCTCTTGCGCACGCAATGAATGCGACGCTCCAGAACGCTGGAAAGACGGTCACGTACACCGATCCCGTCTCGCCTTCGGATAAGACGCAGATCGAGGGGCTTCGCGAACTGGTCGCGGACATTGATGCGGGCGTCGTGAAGATGCTCGTCGTAATGGGTGGCAACCCTATATACAACACACCGGCCGATCTGAAATTGGATCACGAAAGACTGGATAAAGTACCACTCCGTGTTCACCTGGGATCCCACTACGATGAGACTGCAGAGTATTGCCATTGGCATGTTGCGGACAAGCATTTTCTTGAATCGTGGAGCGATGCTCGCGGATATGACGGAACGGTGTCGATCGTTCAACCCCTAATTGAACCTCTCTATGGCGGGCACAATGCACACGAGCTTCTCCAGCTATTCTTCCGCGAGAACTTCGACAAGAAAGATCTCGATATTGTAAAAGGTTACTGGCAGACGCAGACGATCGCCGCCGCCGCTCCGTCAGCGTCGCCGGCCACACAAACTGGAGACGCCCACCCGACGCCAACTCCAGCAAATGGGACGCACGGCGCGGAACCAGCTGCTACTCCGGCTCCGACACCAGTGAAAACGCCGACACCCGCGGCGACACCAACTGCACGTCCCGCCGCTACAAGTACAGCATCGACGGCAGCTGCGATGTCTGCGGATTTCGAAGACAAATGGCGAAGGATCGTGCACGACGGCGTCGTGCCCAATACGGCCATGCCTGCTAAGACGCTGAGTCCCAACACGGCATTTTTGGGCCTGCCCTCGGCACCTCAAACGGCATCGGGCCCGCTTGAGATCTCGATCCGTCCCGATCCAAGCATCTACGACGGCCGGTTTGCAAATAATGGATGGCTGCAGGAGCTGCCAAATCCCTTAAATAAGATCACATGGGAGAATGTGGCGCTGATAAGCCCCAAGACCGCTGATCGGTTAAATCTAAATCGCCGAAACGATCCGGATGAGAAATCGGGAGGCGAACGAGGTGTCGCGTTCATAAACACGCGCGGTAACAACATGGCGGCGGACCTCGTAACGTTGAATTACCAAGGCGCGAACATTTCTAAGGGTGTACCTGTCTGGATCGCACCAGGCCATCCCGATGATGTTGTCACGATCTACCTGGGATATGGCAGGACGCGCGCCGGCAGGATCGGTACCGGTCTGGGCTACAACGCCTACGAAGTCCAGCGGTCCGATGCGATGCACTTTGGTTTCGGCGATATCAGTCGTATCGGCGAAAAGGCAAACATCGTCTCGACGCAGATCCATTTCAACATGGAAGGACGCGACATCTTGCGTGTCTTTGATGTCGATGCTTTCGAGGCGAATCCCAACATGGGCCATCAGCCGAATGAGTACCCCAAAACGATGTATCAGGAGGCGGCAAAGCAATACCAGCACCAGTACGCGGAGAATTACAAATGGGGTATGACCATCGACCTGAACTCATGCGTTGGCTGTAACGCTTGCGTTATCGCTTGTCAGGCTGAGAACAATATTCCGGTCGTCGGCAAGGATCAGGTCGAGCGGAGTCGCGAAATGCACTGGTTGAGGGTCGACGCCTATTACGGTGGGGAAGATACAAGTGATCCGGAAGGGCCACATTTCCAACCTGTCTTGTGTATGCAGTGCGAGCAGGCACCCTGCGAGGTCGTGTGTCCGGTTACTGCGACTGTTCACAACGCCGAAGGTCTTAACGACATGGTTTATAACCGCTGTGTCGGTACTCGGTACTGCTCGAACAACTGTCCCTATAAGGTCCGCCGCTTTAACTTCCTGCTTTACCAGGATTGGGACACGCCGCAGTACAAGCTGATGCGAAGTCCCGACGTTACGATTCGCAGCCGCGGCGTAATGGAGAAATGCACGTACTGCACGCAGCGAATTTCGTCCGCACGTATCGAAGCGGAAAAGGACGGCCGAAGGGTCGCCGACGGTGAGATCGTAACAGCGTGTCAGGCTGCCTGTCCCACCAACGCATTCGTTTTCGGGGACATTAATGACCCGACCAGCAAAATCTCGAAGACCAAGAAGGATCATCGGAATTACATTTTGCTCAATGAACTCAATACTCAGCCGCGAACAACATTCCTAGCGGGTTTGAAGAATCAGAACAAGGAAATGCCTGACTACAAGCCACTGCCGGTGCCGAAATCGCATGGTGAGTCCGAAAAGGCTGAGGGTGAACCGGCTACAACTGAAAGTCACTAAGAAACGGGAATTAAGAAGAACGCTATCAAGATGCGAGATCTGAAAGAGATTCAACTTAGTATGCAGCCGCCGATGGTTCAGGGGGACCATAACTACGGCACCGTTTCAGACAAGATCGGAGACGTTACGCTGAAGCGACGGACGCCGTTCCACTGGTTTATCGGCTTCGGAATCGCGTTCATGATCGCTCAGGCTCTCCTGTTCACGGTCACGGTACTTCTTGCGCGCGGTATCGGGATCTGGGGAAACAACCAGCCCGTCGGCTGGGCGTTCGATATCATCAACTTCGTTTGGTGGATCGGCATCGGACACGCGGGAACGCTGATCTCGGCGATCCTTCTACTTCTCAACCAAAAATGGCGCACCTCGATCAACCGCTTCGCCGAGGCGATGACGCTTTTTGCCGTCGCGTGCGCCGCGATGTTCCCGTTGCTTCACACAGGCCGCCCGTGGCTCGCTGCGTACTGGCTTTTCCCGTACCCGAACACGATGGGTGTTTGGCCGCAGTTCCGTTCGCCGCTTATCTGGGACGTATTCGCGGTTTCGACATATGCCACGATCTCGCTGCTCTTCTGGTACGTCGGACTCATCCCCGACCTCGCGACCTTGCGTGACCGTGCGAAAGACAAAAAGTTCAAGTTTCTTTACGGAATTTTCTCATGGGGATGGCGGGGCAGTGCGAGGCACTGGCACAGGTACGAGATCGCATATCTTTTGCTCGCCGGCCTTTCGACGCCGCTCGTACTTTCCGTTCACTCGATCGTGTCACTCGACTTCTCCGTGTCGCAGGTCCCGGGTTGGCATGCAACCATCTTTCCGCCCTACTTTGTTGCGGGCGCGATCTTCGCCGGATTCGCGATGGTGCTGATTCTCACGATTCCTTTGCGTGTCTGGTACAACATGAAGGATTTCATCACCGACACTCACCTTATTTACATGGGCAAAGTGATGCTGGCCACCGGCTTGATCGTCGTGTATGGCTATGCGATGGAGGCGTTCTTCGGTTGGTACAGCGCGTCGCAATATGAAGTGTTCATGATCAAGAACCGTATCTGGGAAGGGCCGTACTGGTATATGTATTGGCTTCTGATCCTTTGCAACGGCATCTCGATCCAGTTCCTCTGGTTCAAACGGTTTCGCGAGAGTGCGTTTTGGTTGTTCATCATTTCAATAGTTGTAAGTATCGGCATGTGGCTGGAGCGCTTTGTGATCATCGTCACCAGCTTGAACCGTGACTTTCTACCGTCGTCCTGGGCGATGTACAGCCCGACCGTTTTTGATCTTTCTATGTTTATCGGGACGATCGGATTTTTCTTTACGTTGATCTATTTATTTGTCCGATTCCTACCGATCATTTCGATATTCGAGGTTCGGACGCTGCTGCCCGAAGCCAATGTCCATGGCCATCAGCAGGATTTCGACGAAAGCGTGCTTGAGGTCGAATATACGTACGACCGCACTGATCCGCCGAATAAGTAACGGTTTTTATTGCCCTGAAAGGCACTATGAGCGACAAACTCTACGGATTAATGGCCGAGTTCGATTCCGCAACCGAGTTGGTTGACGCAGCGAACGCAGTGCGCGAAGCCGGCTATACAAAGACTGACGCTTTTTCGCCGTTCCCCCTCCATGACATCGATGAAGCTCTCGGCGTCAAGCGAAGTATATTGCCCGTGTTGGTATTTTTCGGGGGGATCACGGGACTCATGCTCGGCATCGCGCTCCAGGTATTTGTGCACTATATCGACTATCCATTGAATGTGGGCGGACGGCCGTACCTGAGTTGGCCGTCGTTCGTACCGCCGTCGTTCGAATTGACGATCTTGGTCGCTGGCTTCACGGCTGTTTTCGGGATGCTTTTCCTTAATGGATTGCCGCGGCCGTACCATCCGGTTTTCAATGTCTCTCGGTTTGCGTTGGCTTCGCGTGAAAAATTCTTTTTGATCGTCGAGGCCGCTGATCCGCAATATAGCTATGACGAAACACGGGGATTTCTTGAAAGCCTTGGGCCACAGGAGGTGTTTGATGTACCCGAATAGTGAACAACGAAAAGCGAGAAGTGAAAAGTGGGCCTTCCGCTTCTTGCTTCTTACTGCTTGTTGCTTACTGATTAGCGGTTGCGGGGTGCGTTTTGATATGCAGGACCAGCCGCGTTACAAGGCGTACAAGAAGAGCGAGTTTTTTAGCGACAATCGAGCGTCGCGCGACATTCCCCAGGGGGCCGTCGCGAGAGGCCAACTACATGAGAACAAGGCCTTTTACACGGGAAAGGTCGACAATCCTAACGCGAACGTTC
>Ga0207683_10003929_pt1 | contig 12893 bp, 13 predicted proteins | sample KBSM73metaG_FD_184333 | JGI IMG/M metagenome (GOLD analysis project Ga0207683, IMG submission 184333) | Miscanthus rhizosphere microbial communities from Kellogg Biological Station, Michigan, USA - KBS M7-3 metaG (SPAdes) (version 2) | ecosystem: Host-associated > Plants > Roots > Rhizosphere >...
AATATCTCGACGCCTTTCTTCAACGCCGTGTCTGTCAATGACTGCACGAGTCCCGGGCCGCCACCGGTCACCCACAGCGGCATGCGCCCGAAAAATTTTCGTTTGCCCGCGACGATGGCCGACTGGTGGCGGTAGTTCGGCGAGAAGCGCGCGCCCTGGCTGCGCAGCCATACCATGGCGTCAAGGCTCTTGGTGACCAGCGCCTCGCTTAATTCAGGATCAGTGCGGAAGCTGGTGACGCGATATAAATCGTCATAAAACTCATCCGTCGTGTTGCTTTCCCAGTCGACGCCAGCAATCTCATCGGCCGGGATGTCGGTCACTTTCATGAGATCGTCGACGCCGGCATAGGCGAAGCGCATAACGCCGCCTGCAAAGCGGCTGTTACCGCCGGATTCGGTTTCAGGCGCCGCTTCAAGCACGGCAACGGTCGCGCCTTTATCTCTGGCTGCGAGTGCTGCGCACAGCGCAGCGTTGCCTTTGCCGACGACCACCACATCAAATTGCTGCACGCAGACGTTCCTCGTTTTTTATCACACGGGACTCACACCGCGACTCAGGCGCACGCTAACGAGCGTTAGCGGCCATAAGACGCACGAGCGCTAACCAGCGATGCCCAGCTCTCTACGCAAATCGCCGAGGGCTTCTACCGGACGTCGCGTCTGCCATTTCTTGCGCTGACCGATCGGTGTGTTATTGACTTCGGGAGTCACCTTGAGCGCCACAAAAACCGGTCCCTCACCCGCAAGAATGCGCTCGACGTTAATCGCAAAGCTTTCAAGATTGTCGTATGCATACGCGGCGGGATATCCGGCGCCGCGCGCGAGCGCATCGTAGTGCACGTTTTTCGCGTTTGGAACCGGCTGTCCGCCCGTTGTCGCGTAGCACTCGTTGTCGAGCAGGAAATGATAGAAATTCTTGGGCCGCTGTTCGGCGACCGTGGCGAGTACGCCGAGGCTCATCATCAGGTCACCTTCGGAGTCGAAGACCACGACTTTCTCATTCGGGCGTGCGAGGGCGAGGCCGAGCGCAAATGAAGCGTGTCCGCCCATTGAAGGATCGCCGAGCGGTGCATCGCGATTCGGTAGCTTGCTGATGCCGACCCAGTGCCGGCCGCCGCGACCCGGCACCACGATCGCGTTGCCGCGATAGGGGTGGAAAGTCCTGAGCATTTCGGCGGTGTCAATCATTGCTGTCCTTCGATTATTTGTTGAAGCCGTGATACTCGTCGCCAACCAGCACCGCAACCGGCCGTTTGTTTTTCTTTGCTTCGTCGAACGCCACGGAAATGCGCGCGGCGTCGGCGTCGGATTCGACGAGATAGTAATTGATGCCGAACGCATTCAGGAAGCGCTCGGTGTAGACGGCAGCGGTGTCGGTGGTCACGCCGTGACGCGTCCAGCCACGATAGCCGATCATGAGAACGACCGGAATGTTAAGTCCCAGGCCCCAGCCGCGCAGCGAATCGCCGGACTCCATGAGACCGGTGTTCTGAATGAGGATGATCGGCGTCTTACCGCCGGTGGCCAGCCCGGCGGCCGTCGAAAAAGCGAGCCCTTCGCGCGCTACCGCGACCAATGTCAGCGAGGGCTCCGCCTTCATCAACACGTAGAGAAAATTCGTCTCACTGTCAGGCAGCCACACGACGTGAGTGACGCCGTGCTTTTTCATTTCAGCAAGTACCGTTGTCGGTGAAAGATGTGCTGCCGATTCAGCCATGCTCGACTCCTGACGAGACCGCCGCAAATTCTAGCAGAGTTGACTGCGCGTCCGATCAGCGGTTGCTTGCGCTTTCAATTACCATGGCAGGAATCTACGTGGATCGCGATGACGCCAACTGTCGAAGTTGAAAACGCATGAAACGCTGCGGTAACGCCCTTCTTCTGATATGCGGATGCATTTGTCAATTCACGAGCAGTGAGCTTCGCGCACAACCTTACCCGGCCAAGCCGGTGCGTGTGGTCATTCCCGCTACGCCGGGCAGCAATACCGATATATTTTTTCGCATCATCGCGCCGAAGATGGGCGCGATGCTCGGCCAGCAGTTCGTAGCGGACTACCGGGCGGGCGCGGGTGGCGTTATCGGCGCTGCCAATACCATCAGGAGCGCGCCCGACGGTTACACGATCGCGATGATCGCTGCCGGATTCGTGATGAATCCGGCGATCTATAAAAAATTGCCGTACGATCCGGTGCGCGATATCACGCCGCTCGGCCTGGTCGCGGATGTGCCTGCAGGACTCGTTGTGCATCCATCGATGCCGGCGCGTGACGTGCGGCAATTAATTGCGCTCGCACGCGCACGTCCCGGCGAAATCAATTATGCGAGCGCCGGCATTGGCACCGTTTCTCACCTCGCCGGTGAACTTTTCAACCTGCTCGCACACGTGCAAACCGTGCACATACCGTACAAAAGCACCGCTCCCGCCGTGATCGATCTTCTCGCTGGACATATTTTTGTCTCGTTTCCCAGCATACCGAGCATCATCGAGCACGCGCGCGCCGGACGGCTGCGCATGCTCGCGCAAACCGGCAGTGCGCGCTCCGGCACGTTGCCCGATGTGCCGACCATGCAGGAAGCGGGCGTCCCCGGCTACTCGGTCAACAGCGGCTTCGGGCTGATCGGTCCTGCCGGGTTGCCGCATGCTATGGTCGAGCAGATCAATACGGCGCTGGTGAAAGCGATTCAGGATCCGGCAACACGCAAAACGCTGGCGGACAATGGCGCGGATCCGCTCGGCAGCACGCCCGAAGAGCACGATGCATTCATCAAGTCGGAAGTCGCCAAATGGATGAAGGTTGCCCGCGAAGCGAAGATAAAACAGGAATGAAACAGGCGCATCGGAGATAACGAAGCATGGATAGCATCACTGCAACACTCGCACGGTTTGTCATCGACACCCCAAGCGCCGACATTCCGGACGCGGTGCTAGCGGGCGCGCGTAACGCACTCATCGACACTATCGGCGTTGCGCTCGCTGGAACCGGGGAGCGGGTTTCCGATATCGCGAGGCGCTGGGTGCTCGACTCAGGCGCCACAGCCCGGGCAAGTCTATGGGGATGCAATGACGGCGGCTCAGCCGCCGACGCCGCATTTGCAAACGGTGTGGCGAGTCATGCACTGGATTTTGACGACAGTCAGCCGAGTCTGCGCGGCCATCCAAGTGCGACGATGATTCCTGCGGCACTCGCAGTGGGTGAACTAACCGGCGCATCGGGTGCGGATGTGCTCGCAGCGTATGCGCTTGGTCTCGAGATCGCAGGCAAGGTGGGGCGCGCGCTCGGTCACGGGCATTTCATGCGCGGCTGGCATTCGACCGCGACGATCGGCGTAATGTCATCGACGGCGGTCGCGGCACGCCTGTACAAGCTCGATGCTAAAGGGCTGCAGACAGCCTGGGGCCTCGCGGCGTCGCAGGTCGCTGGACTCGTGCGCAATTTCGGCACCATGACAAAGCCTTTTCATGCGGGTAACGCGGCGCGCAATGGCGTCATGTCCGCTGCACTGGCCCGCCAGGGCTTGAGTGCCGATCCTGACATCTTCGATGGCACCAATAACCTTCTCGATACTTACGGCGAAGGCGACGGCGTGCCGATGAAGGAACTCTGCGTGCGTCTCGGCAAGCCATGGGAAATTAGCGAACCGGGCGTTTATGTGAAGCGCTGGCCGTGCTGTTATTCGAACCATCGCGCGGTCGGCGGTCTCTTTCAATTGATTAAAGATAATGGTATCAATGCGACCGAAGTCAAAGAAGTCGCCGTCGGGTTCCTGCCCGGGACCGATACTGCACTCGTCAGCCGTGATCCGTACACCGGGCTCGAAGGCAAGTTCAGCATCGAGTATGTCGCCGCTGCAACGCTGCTCGATGGCGATCTCAAGCTCGAGACCTTCACTGATGAGATGGTCCAGCGCCGGGATGCGCGTGAATTGATGCGCAAGGTGCGGCGCTACGCAATTGCGGACGATCAGTTGTACTCCGGGATCTCCGGCTACACGGACATCGCGGTCGATACGGTGCGCGGCCGCTTCACGATGCGCGTCGATCGTGTGCCCGGTTCGCCGGCATGGCCGATGACCGATGCGGACCGGCAGGCGAAGTTCGTCGATTGTGTTGCACGCGTGCTGGGCTCTGATGGCGCCCGACGCTTGCTGCAGCTGTGTCAGCAGTGTCGCGAATTGCCGGATATACGAGACGTCGTGCGCGCTACCATACCGGCGCGCGCAGGAACGGTCAAAGCAGCGTGACTATTCCGCCCTGATGCCTACATCCTTCATGAGCTTGCCCCACTTCGCCATTTCCGATTGGATCGTCGCGGCGAATTGATCGGGCGTACTTCCCACCGGCTCGACGCCCGCGGTCAGGAATTTTTCGCGCGCCTCGGGCCTGCCGAGAAACTGGACGATCTCGCGATTCAACCGATCGATAATTGCGGCCGGTGTTCCCGCGGGCGCAAAAATACCGAAGATTGCAGCTGATTCGAAACCAGGCACACCGGCGTTCGCCATGGTTGGCAGCTCCGGCAGCAGCGCTGATGGCTGCACTGTCGTGATCGCGAGACCGCGCAGCTTGCCGGACTTGATATGCTGAACGACCGTCGCGGCGGTTGCGAACATGATGTGCGCCTGTCCGCTCATGAGCCCGACCACCGCCGGTCCGCCGCCTTTGAATGGAATAGCGACGAGATTGATGCCGGCCAGTGATTTAAAGAGCTCTGCAGACAAGTGCGGCGGCCCGCCGGGCGCAGTCCGCGCATAGTTGAATTCACCCGGCTTAGCCTTCGCGAGTGTGATCAATTCCAGCACCGATTTCGCTGCAAAGCCCGGCTGCACCACGAGCACGTTGGGCGAACGGTCGGTCATGGTGACCGGCGTGAAATCTTTAAGCGGCTGCCAGGCAAGATCGGCTTGCAGGAAGGGCAGCAGCCAGTGCGCGCTGCCATTCAACAACAGCGTATAACCGTCGGGGGCCGCACGAAACACGACTTCGTTCGGCATCACGCCGCTGCGATTCTCGACCACGACCTGCTGACCGAGTGCGCCGGAGATGCCTTGTGCAACCAGGCGCGCGCCGAAGTCTGTCCCGCTGCCGGCTTCGGTGGTCACGATGCGAATGGGCTTGTTTGGATATGACTGCGCTGTTACCGATCCGACAGCAAACAGCAGCACAGCGAGCAGCAGCGACGCTCCAAACGGCATCTCAGTAATGCGACTTGAAGCTGATACCGTCGCGTTTTGCGAGCTCGTCCAAGTCGATATATGAGCGTTTCGTTTCCTTGTCGACCGTAAACTGCATTTTCTTGTTCGACTCCGTGGTGGCCCGTACCGCCAGTATCTGCAGCGATTCTTTGACTTCCCATTCGTGCGCACCCGCAATACCGGGCGGCGCATAAATCGAACAACCGGGCCCGACTTCAAACTCCTCGCCTTCGAAGTTGCGCACCGTCGCGTGCCCCGAGATGACAAAGTAATACGATTCGATCGGATGCCAGTGCAATTCCTCGATCGAGCCCGGGGCGTATGTTGCAAGACCCACGCGCACGCGATCGGTCGGCACTTCCGGACACCCCACAAGGCGCTTCATCGATTGACCGGGAATCACCCCGACGTGGCCTTTGAGATTCGCCTGGTCGATGACGCGCAACGTCGATTTAACTTTCATGATGTTTTCTCCAGGTAGGTTTCAACTGATCAGCGTACCGGCGTTCACACTCATGTTGATGCCGGTAATGCTGCGCGCCTCGCGTGTCGCCAGAAACAACACAGCCTCGGCAGTGTCCTCCGGCTCGAGCAGACGGTTCAGCGGATTGAGCGCGGCAATTTTCGTAAGGCTTTCTTTATCCCGCACTTTGAGCACGCGCGGCGTAACCGTCGTTCCCGGCGAGACGGTGTTCACCGTAATGCTGTACTGCCCCAACTGCTTGGCGAGATGTTTGCTAAAGCCGATCATCCCGGCCTTCGCCGCTCCGTATGGAAGGTAAGACGGAGCATGCGGATTCGGGCCGATGCCGCTTTGCGATGCGATATTGATAATACGGCCGCTTTTCTTTTCCATCATGACGGGTGCGACAGCCTTGGCACACAGGAACGCTGATTTGAGGTTGAGATTGATGACAGCATCCCACTGTTCTTCGGTGATCTCGGTGATCGGCGCCATGCCGTGAAATCCTCCGACGCCATTCACGAGGATGTCGATCGTACCCCAACGCTCGAGCACGGCTTCCACGAGCGTCGTGACTTGATCGGCGCGCGTAACATCGGTTTTAACAACAAGCACAGACCCGCCTGCGGTCTCGATTTCTTTGCCGACGCGCTGCGCCTCAGGCAGGTTCGTGCTCGCGATGGCAACTGCGGCTCCTTCGCGCGCAAATGTTTTTGCGATTCCCTCCGCGATGCCCTGACTCGCGCCTGTAACGATGGAGATAAGTCCGGTCAGCCTTCCGTTGGAATCCATCATGTCGCCGCGGACTGTCGCGCAGTATCAGCGACTCGTGCGCGATAGACGACACCTTTGCGTTTGAGCGCTTGCATCATGATGTTCACCTGAAAGAATCGAAGCATAGCAGCACTGAACTCGCAGCGTCATGCCTGCGGTTGGCTTGGCTTGAGGGTCGCCTTAATGCATGCGAAGATGCGCGGTCCGAATTAGAAAAAATATGAAAGTCGCTTTCGGCTCATCATTGTTGTTGCTTGCATCCCTGGTTCCATTCGCAGCAACGGTGCACGCGGAGTTCCCTGAGAAGCCACTGCGTCTGGTCGTGCCCTTTCCGCCCGGTGGCGGAACGGAGCCGCTTGCCCGCATCTGGAGCCAGAAAATCGCCGAGGTATTCGGGTATCAGGTCATCGTCGACAACCGGCCTGGCGCCGGCACAACCATCGGCGCAGAGATTGTCGCCAAGTCGCCGCCCGACGGCTATACGATTCTGCTTGGCAGCATCGCCAACGCGATCAGCGCAGTCCTTTACACGAAGCTCAACTACGATCTCGCGCGCGATCTGGCGCCTATCACGCTGCTGGCGACGACGCCGAGCGTGCTCGTCGTGTACCCCACGCTGCCGGTTAAATCGGCAAGAGAACTCGTCGCGCTCGCCAAGGCACGCCCCGGCGAGCTTGCGTATGCGTCGTCAGGCAGCGGCACTCCCAATCATCTCGCGGCCGAGCTCTTCAGCTACATGACCAATATCCGGATGGTTCATATCCCATATAAAGGGGGCGGGCCATCGGTCATCGCGCTTCTAAGCGGGGAAGCGCCGCTGTCGTTTGCATCGCTGCCGTCAGCGATTCAGCACATTCGCGCAGCGAAATTGCGTGCCCTCGGCGTCACGACCGCGCAGCGTTCGCCGGCGCTGCCCGGGCTGCCCACGATTGCCGAGTCCGGTGTGCCCGGCTACGAGGCCGAGACGTGGTACGGCGTGTCGGCGCCCGCGCGCACCTCAAAAGAAATCATCGCGCGGTTGAATGCAGAAACCGCCAAGGCCTTTACCACTGCCGACATGAAAGAGCGCCTCGATGGCATGGGCTATATAGTACGCGTAACCACGCCCGATCAATATGCCGCATTTACGCGAAGTGAAATCGACAAGTGGGCGAAGGTCGTCAAGGCTGCGCACATGCGAGCGGACTAATATCACACGGAAAGTGTGTGCTCGAATGCGGTTAGCGATAGTGCTCCATTACGCGCTGCTATTCCTCTTTTTATCGGAGGCACATTCTCAATCGTATCCCGACAAACCGATACGCTATATCGTGACCGGCTCGCCGGGGAGTTCGGCGGATGTGCTCGGCCGCGTTATTGCTGACGGGCTGAGTCGGCAGTTCGGTCGACAAGTCGTGGTCGACAACCGCAGCGGCGGCGGCAGCAATATCGGACCCGAGCTCGCGGCCCGGGCGCCTGCAGACGGCTATACGCTTTTCCAGATGACGATCAGCCACGCGGTGAACGCAACGCTCTATCGCAATCTACCATACGACATCATTCGCGATTTCGCTCCCGTCACGCAGCTCGTCACGGATCCCGCTGTACTCGTCGTGCATCCGTCGCTAGCGGCCGCGTCGGTCACCGAATTGATTTCGCTCGCCAAAGCCAGGCCGGATGCGCTCAATTACGGGTCGGGAGGCACGGGCACTTTTACATTCATCGCCGCCGAGTTGTTCAAGGCTCAGACCGGCGTGAACATTACGCACGTGCCATACAAGGGCGGCGGACCGGCGTTGACCGCCGTCATCGGTGGCGAAGTCGTGGTTTATTTCGCTCCGTTGGGCGTCGCGCTGCCGCACATTCAGCAGCGCAGATTACGTGCGCTCGCTGTGACGACGCGCACGCGCGTGCCGCTGGTCATGGAGCTGCCGACGGTTGCTGAATCCGGCGTGCCCGGCTATGAAGCAGGCAACTGGTTCGGCTTGCTGGCGCCCGCCAAAACGTCGCGACCGATAGTTTCGAAGATCCATACAGCAGCGATAGTGGTGTTGAACGATGCGGCTGTACGCAGGCAACTGAACAATCTTGCATACGTACCGATCGGCGATCGGAGCGACGAATTCGCCGCTCATATCAAGCGCGAGATTGCGCGGCTCGGCAAGATGGTGCGGGACCTCAAACTGTCGGCAGAATGATGAGCTTGCAACGTTAGGCGCGCGCACTCCTTGTCGTTGCCACATGCCTGCAACATAATACGCGCTCTTCAAATCCCGGATCGAGGAACGATGGACACCGCGCTTAAAGGCAAGACCGTTTTGATTACCGGCGCCAGCCGCAACATGGGACGGCTCGCCGCCATTGCCTTTGCGCGCGAGGGTGCGAACCTCGCGATCTGCACCAGCGCGAAAATGCAGCAGCTTAACGAGGTGGCCGCGGAATGCCGTGCGTCAGGCGCAAAGGTCGTTGCAGAGCGCTGCGACGTGGCGGATGCGGCATCAGTGAACGCCTTCGTAGATAAAGTGCAGCGTGAGCTTGGCACCGTGCACATCGCGCTCAACAATGCCGTCAGCCGCGTGGCGGAAGGCGGATTCCTCAACGTGAGCGATGAAGCGTGGGAGACCAGTTTTCGCGTGAATCTCGGCGGTCCGCGTAACATTTGCCGTGCGGTGCTGCCGCTGATGATCAAACAGCGCTGGGGCCGCATCATCAATTTCTCGGGTATCGACCCCTTTCTCGGCGGCAGCGTCACCAAGGGCATGGCCAAGCTCGGCATCGTGGGCTTCACGCGCGGGCTCGCCCGTGAGTTCGCCGAACACGAGATAACGGCTAACACCATAGGGCCCGGCACGATCGACGTCGAGCGTGACGCTTTTCAGAAAACGAAAGGCTTGCGTCCCGGCCAACCGCTGCGGCGTTTAGGTAAGCCGCAGGAAGTGGTGTCGCTCATGCTTTACCTCGCGAGCGAAGACGCCGGCTTCATCACCGGACAGACTTATCTCGTGAACGGCGGCATGTACTTCCATTAGGACGATGCCATCGTGCACACGCTTTACATATGCGAGTACATGACGCTGCCGGCGACCGGCATCTGCGCTTTCAGAATCACGCCGCTTTCTGATTCAGTGATGTAAAGCGTTTTGCGCTGCGGGCCGCCATAGGCGAGATTCGTGGTTTTTAGTCCGGCGCATGATTTGATGCGAAACAGCGGTTCGCCGATGTAGCTGAAGAGCCAAACGGTGCCAAGGCCTGCGTGCGCTACCGCGAGAGCTTTCTCTTCGTCGATCGCAAGTCCGTCCGGTCCGCCCAAACCGCCGGACAACTGCAGGAAGATGCCTGCCTTTGTCACTTCTCCGGACGGAAGAAGTGGCAGCCGCCACACCGCATTGGCGCGTGTGACATTCAGAAAAAGCGTGTTTTCATCGTGGCTGAGCACCAGCCCATTGGGACTCGGCACATTGCGCATGATGCAATTAAGCGTTCCGTCAGCGCGTAAACGGAACACCCGGCCTGCGGGATCCTGCAGCCCGGTCTGGCCCTGGTCGGTGAAGTAGAGATCACCGTTGCGCGCGAAGACGAGGTCGTTCAAACCGCGAAACGCTTCCGAATTGGCGTTGGCAAGCACCGTTGTTACGGCGCCGTTCGCGGGATCAAGCAGCAGCAGACCCTTGCGATGATCCGCGATAAAAATGCGGCCGTCTTTATGAATCTTGAGCCCGTTCGGCTCGCCGTCGTACTCGGCAACCAGATGAAACTCGCCGTCCGGTGTGACCTTGAATATGCGTCCATACGGAATGTCCGTGCAATACAGGTTGCCGGCACGATCGAATGACGGGCCCTCCAGAAACGAATGAACGTCTCCATGCTGACGCGCCGCCACCCAGGCGCTGCGACGGCCGGACATGCGGTATTTGTCGGGCAAGCGCGCGAATACTTCGGTTTCAATGACGGGCGGCGCGGCGAACATGGCTACTCCCTATGCAATTATTTTCTCGGACCGGTAATGGTCGAAATGCTGCGCGAACATGGCGCCCGAATCGAGCGCATCAGTGAATCCGAGCGACCGCGCTTTGGTCATCGTCGATTTGATATCCCACTCCGGCCGGAACTGGTAATCGCCGTACGCCCACAACGCAATCGACTCGAGACTGGTCGGGCGCAGCGCATGCTTCTTTATGACACGCTGCCAGACGTCAGCCTTATCGCTCATGTATTCGGCCATTTTGAGATTGCGCGGTGATCCGGTGGTGAGACCGAAACCGGCGGCGAATTGCGGCCACAGATCCGACCAGCGCGGATAATCGCCATTGACGACGTTGAAGCCCTGGTTCGCGCAGCGCGGCTCCTGCGCCATCCACGCTACGCACCGCGCGAGCAGACGCAGGTCGGTGAATTGCGTGTGCACAGAGAAGCCGGTCTGTGTCCCTGGAAAATCGAGCGCGAAACCGAGCTCGCGCTGAACCATCGCATAGACTGCGATAACCAGACCGATCGAGCGCGGATGATCGATCGCCGGATCACAAAATGCGTGCGGCCGCGACGTCGTATACGTCCACGCCTTGCCGCGGCTCAGTTCGCGCAGGAAATCTTCCTGCTCGAAATAGAAGTTGCGATTCTTTGCGCGCGGCGCTTCCTCCGTGAGCGGTATGGGCACCGGCCCAAGCTGATGACCGTAGTATTTACTGCCGTGCACCGCATGCACATGCTGCAGCTTTGCAATCGATTCGAGCACGCTGACCAGATTTTTGAGCATCGCAGCGTTGATCTCTACCGATTCGGGCATGCCTTCGGGATGATCGTAACGCGCAGCATAGAAGATATGCGTTGCGTTAGTGAGCGACGCGAGTTTGCCGCGACAATCGTCGGCGTTATTGAGGTCTACGCCAATCCAGCGCATTTCGCGAGAGGCGGGCGGGCGGCGTGCAAGTCCGACAACGTTCCAGCCGCCTTGCGCAAGAAGTTGCTCTGCGATACGGCGACCGATGAGTCCGGAGGCGCCGGCGATCACAGCGGTTTTTGTCGTCATGCGGCAGATTCTAGAAACATGGATCGACGTCGATTGAACGCATGCCGCGCTCGTCGAGCATCGCTTTAGATAGCAACGAACCGTCAGTTACAATGGGGATCGTCGATACTGAATCAGGGCCGGGCGCTTGTCAAACCGTGAGCCGTGCGTGCGCGCGCCGAGAATTATCCTTGCGATGATATGGCTAGTGACTGGTGCATGCACAGTATGTGTTCGCGCGCAGACCTGGCCCGTGAAACCAATCCGTCTCATTGTCCCACTCGCTGCCGGCGGAAATCTCGATATCGTTACGCGCTCCGTCGCACAACAGCTCACTGAAGTGCTGGGTCAGCAACTGATCGTCGAGAACCGGCCCGGGATCAACAGCGTAGTCGGTGCTGAAGTTGTCGCGCGGTCGGCGCCTGACGGTTATACCTTCCTTATGATGTCCAGCACGTTCCTGACGACGCCCATACTCACGCGGAGCACGCCATACGATCCGCTGCGCGACTTCACCGGCGTCACACTTATCGCATGGCTGCCGCAAGTCATGGTCGTTCACCCTTCGCTGCCGGCACGCAGCATCCGTGAATTCATCGCGCTTGCGAAAGCGCATCCCAATCAGATTAATTATGCGTCGGCCGGTACCGGCTCGGTCGGCGATCTCGCCACCGAGCTTTTCAACCGGCAGGCGGGCATTCAGACCAACCCCATTCCTTATAAGGGCAACGCCCTCGCGTTGATCGAAGTCGTCGGCGGCCAGGTATCGATGACGCTCGGCGCGATCGGTCCGTCGCTTCCCTATATCAAGTCGGCGCGGCTGCGTCCGCTTGGCGTTAGCAGTGCGTCGCGCTCGCCGTTGCTGGCCGACGTGCCCGCGATTGCCGAGACGCTCCCCGGTTACGAAGCGAGTCTGTTCAATGCGATGGTGGCACCGGCGGCCACACCGAAAGTGATTATCGGCCGTATGCATGCCGAGATTGCGAAGATCGTTCAGCGACCCGATCTACGCACGCGGTTTGCGCAGCTCGGCACCGATCTCGCCGCCAGCGCTTCTCCAGAGGAATTTACCGCTTTCATGAAAAGCGATTACGCCAAGTGGGCGCGGGTGATACGCGATGCCGGCATCCGTGCCGAGTAATCAGCGCATGGAATTCATGCGCCTCCTGTGCGTGGCGCTGTGTCTCGCTGCTGGCACATTTACCGCAGCTGCTGTCGATTACCCCGTACGACCGGTACGTATGATCGTGCTGTTTCCGCCGGGCGGCTCGGATACGGTTGCGCGCATGCTGGCGCAAAAGCTGAGCGAACGGTTTCATCAGACGTTCGTCATCGACAACCGCCCGGGCGCCGCGGGCGTGATCGGCGCTGACATCGTCGCCAAAAGTCCGCGGGATGGTTATACGCTGCTGTTTGCCACCGCATCATTCGCGATCAGCGCCGGCTTTGATCGCAAGCTGCCCTACGATACGATC
>Ga0207683_10003934_pt1 | contig 12888 bp, 10 predicted proteins | sample KBSM73metaG_FD_184333 | JGI IMG/M metagenome (GOLD analysis project Ga0207683, IMG submission 184333) | Miscanthus rhizosphere microbial communities from Kellogg Biological Station, Michigan, USA - KBS M7-3 metaG (SPAdes) (version 2) | ecosystem: Host-associated > Plants > Roots > Rhizosphere >...
GAAGGCGTGCCGCTGATCACCGGCTACACGCGCTCGACCCTGACCGGCTGGACGGTCGCGGGCGGCATCGCCGAGAGGACGCTGGTCGGGCCGTTATGGCGCAACATCGCCATCGCCAGCACGATCGGCGGCATCCTGCTATTGGTCGGGCTTGGCTTTGCAGTGCGGATGGCGACCACGATCGCGCGCGGCGAGATGCTCCACGACCTCCTGATCGAGGAGCTCAATCACCGCGTGAAGAACACGCTCGCGATCCTGCAGGCGATCGCGGCGCAGACCTTCCGCAGCGCATCGCGCGCCGAGCGCGAGAAGTTCGAAGGCCGGCTCGGGGCGCTCGCGGAAGCGCATAACCTGCTGAGCCAGGAGAAATGGCAGGGATCGGAGCTCGCCGAGGTGATCGAGCGCGTGCTGCAGCCCTATGTGCTGGCCAATCCCGAACGGGTGAAGATGTCCGGTCCCAGTGTGCCGCTGTCGCCTCGGCTTGCCGTGGTGCTGTCGATGATCGTGCACGAGATCGCGACCAATGCGGCAAAATACGGTGCGCTGTCGAACGACACCGGAACCGTCACGCTGGATTGGGAAACCATCGAGGAAGGCAACGGGCGCAAACTGCGGCTGCTTTGGACCGAAGCCGCCGGCCCGCACGTCACCGCCCCGGTGCAGCGCGGCTTCGGATCGCGCTTGATCGAGCGCAGTGCGCGCGACCAGCTCGGCGGCGAAGCGACCATCGACTTTCTGCCCCGCGGCGTGGTCTACACCGTGACTTGCGCGCTCGATCATGAACGCTGAACGATTTCGACCCGCGACAGGGCCCGGCGCATGCTCGAAGGGGGGACCAAATCGGACCGTGGGTGATCGGCCGCGACAATATGCCCATCCGTTATCCTACGGATGAATCCGGCGAAAAGCTCTTCGCCTATTTGATCAGCTTCAGGTAGGGCGGCAGCCGCGGACCCTGCCGGGCCTCGGTGTCCTCGGCCGGCCGATCTTCCGGTTCCATCAGCTCGCACAACGCCTTCAGTTCGGAATCCGTCACGTGATGGAGTTCCATTCGGAGCTCAAGAATTGCCAGGGACAATAGCCTTGCCGTTTCCGGGCTCGACTTATCCATCAGAAACGTCCGGCATTCCTCCAGTGTGGCGAGAAGCGACAGCAAACGTTCTTCTGAATTGGCTACCGGCATTTTTTCAGTTCCCGAGCTTGCGAGGTAGATTCGAGGCGGTCCGGTTCTTCGTTTCATAAGCCTCTCCACGAAAAGGCACTAAAAAATTAGGCCGCCGGCACGTGTTCGACCGCGTGAGAGCCGGGGTGGATGATCCAGAAATTTTTCGGAATTGTCTAGCACGCTATTGATAGGGAAATCACATCAAACCAGGGTGCATTTCTCTATCAGGCCAGTGCATTTCCTATGTGACGATCGGGACAATGTGACGGCCGCGACGCTGCACGGTCCATGCCGCCGGGTCTTCGGCATGCCCCGAAATGTCATTTCCGCGGCCGCGCGGCTGCCAAAATACGGCCCAATAGGACCAGTTATATTCGGTGCCCCGGTAAGCATGTGGCCAAAATCTGTGGCCATTGAACTCGCGGTGGTTGTGGTTTGTCCAATATTTTGCCAAGTGTAGGAGGCGGGGTTTTGATCAGTTTTGCCCCGGGTGCCAACGGCTGAAGGCAGCCGAAAAGTGCCGGTATCAGGGTGCTTCCGATGCGCAGATGCGTTTGGGTACCATCCCGCAATCTTTCAAGGTCCCGTGGTTCTTTTGACGAACTCACGATCGTGTTGAACTTAATGCGGTAAATGCGGACGAATCCCTGACCTGAATTGCTCAGGGCTTCCCGATCGAAGGACGGTAAAACCAGAATGAATAGATCAGCAGCAAAGAAGATGAAGCAGCGCAGTGCGGGCAAACCCGATATTGAATTGGGTAAGCGGATTCGCCTGCGGCGCGTGGAGCAGAAGATCTCGCAAGCGGAGCTTGGCGACAAACTCGGCGTCAGCTTCCAGCAGGTTCAGAAGTACGAGAAGGGCGTCAACCGTGTCGGCGCAGCTCGTCTTCAGTCGATCGCCACTGCGCTCGATGTGCCCGTCACGTTCTTCTACGACGGCGACGGCAAGGCGCGGGAGGTCGAGAGCCTGCTGTTCCTCGACAGCGCGTTCAGTCTGAGGTTGCTGCGAGCTTACAGCAAGATCAAGGACCAGACGGTGCAACGTCAGCTGGTGTCCTTGATGGAATCGATCGCCGCGAACGAAGCCTGATCGGTTACTTCGCAGCTCCGCGAACACGATCGATCAGCGCACGCGGATCGGCCGGTAACCTATCGCCGCGCCAGGCTACATGCTGGTCCGGCCGTGACAACACCAGAGCGCTGCCGTCAAAGATGGCAGCGCTCTTGTTTTTACCATCGAGAGCTGGCTCGATATCGAGAACCCTCAGCGGTACGCCTCTGGCGCGCGCCTCGGCCTCAAGCGCCGCAACATCGATCGCGGCATTAAATCTCAACAACGTGAATTCCGGACCCATGGCGTCGTAAAGCGAGCTGCCGTCTTCGCGCATGAAATGCGGCGTACGGCAACCCGGGACCGTCGACGGCGTGTAGAGGTTCATCGTATAGGCCGGATGCTCCGCGCCATCATAGGCGATGATTGGCGAGCGATCGTAATAAGTGCCGAAGTTGAGGCCAGCCGCGGCGTATTGCTGGACGTTGATCTCGTAGGTAAGACGGCCGACCTCACGCCGTGCACGCTCCCCCTCCGGCCCCGCATCCTCGATCTCGTCCGGCACCGAACCACGGCGGCGGATTTCAGCTTCCGCATGCGACATCGCAAACCGAGAAACCTGGCTGGTAATCGGCCAGCGCTCCGCTTCGTACGCATCGAGAATGGAAGGCGGCGCCCAGCCGTTGAGATGGGCCGCGAGCAACCACGACAGGTTCATGGCGTCCGCAATGCCGGCGTTCATGCCATAACCGGCATAGGGCACCCAGATATGGGCGGCATCGCCGGCGATGAAAGCGCAACGATCGCGGAATTTGTTGGCGATCAGCCGACGGCCGTACCAGTCTTCGTTTGAAATGATCTCGTATTTGAAATCGGCTTCGACGCCGAGGATGGTTCGTAGGCAGCCGTCGCGATCGACTGCATCGAAATCGTCCTCGCCGGGCTTCATGTAATTGTGCACGAGCCAGCGTTCGTGGCCGTCGATCGCGTATACCATCCCCGAACGCCGCGGATTGATGGCACCGGTCCCCCAGGCGCGCTCGCTCTGCTGGCGGTCGATCAGTCCGGGCGCGCGAATATACGTCGACTGCACGCGCTGGATAATGGCGTCGCCGGATAGCTCGGCGCCGATCGCCTTGCGAACGATCGAGCGCGCGCCGTCGCACCCGATCAGATAGCGGCAGTTCAGGGGCCTGACGTCGCCGGTGTCGAGATCGCGCAAATTCACGCGCGCACAATCGTCTTCGATCACGACATCTTCGACCAAGGTCCGGCTGATGATACGGATGCGCGGTTGCGCGGCCGCATGATCGAACAGGATCGGTTCGAGAAAGATTTGATTGATACGGTGCGGCGGCTCCGGCGTCGGCCAGTTACAATCGGGACCATCCGTTGCCGTGAAGCGGTCACGCCGGCAAGGAATTGGAATCCGCGTCAGCTCCCGCCCGGTGAAGGAGGTGCGATAGCTGATGTCGTGCGGATAATCCGCAGGCAAGCCGGCATTGCGGACCTTTTCGGCAACGCCAAGCCGCCGGAAGATTTCCATGGTGCGGGCAGCGACGTGGTTGCATTTCGGCTCCGGCGGCGCGGCCGGCGCCCGCGTTTCCACAACCGTCACATCGATGCCGCGCCACGCCAGGTCGATCGCGAGCGTGAGCCCGACCGGTCCGCCGCCAACGATCAGCACATCGGGATCATTCATATCGGGCACGAAATGTGCCTTTGCAGGAGAGCCATTGCAGAAGACTTCTTGTTATTCGTCGCTATTCGAGTTCGGCGCCGGAGTTTTTCACGATCACCGCCCAGCGATCGACTTCAGTCTTGATGTAAGCCGCAAAACTGTCCGGTGTCGATGGCGGCAACGGCTCCAGCGAGATCGTTTTCAGCTTGTCGCGCGTCGCAGGATCGGCCTTCAATTTTTCGATCTGCGCGGCTAATTGGTCAATGATCGCCCGCGGTGTGCCTGCGGGCGCAACCACGCCCTGCCAGGCGACCAGTTCGAATCCCGCCAGCCCGCCTTCTGCGATGGTCGGGATATCGGGCGCGGCCGCCACCCGTTGCGGCGTGGTCACGCCGAGCACCCTGACCTTGCCCTCGCGGATCTGTTGCAGAGCCGGTTGCAGGTCGACAATCATGAACGGGATATGCCCCGCGATCACGTCAAGCATCGCCGGGACGCTGCCGCGATACGGCACATGGCGGATATCGATCCCGGCTGCGGTCTTGAGCATTTCGGCGCCGAGATGCTGTGGGCTGCCGTTGCCGGCCGAGCCATAGGCCAGGCCCGGCTTCGATTTGGCGTAGGCAATGAATTCGGAGAGCGACTTCGCCGGGATCGACGGATTGATGATCAGCGCAAAGGGCACGCCCGCCACGAGGCCGATCGGCGCGAAATCCTTCACGGGGTCATAAGGCAGGTTCTTGTAGAGCGTCTTGTTGATGGCAAGCGTGGTCGATGTCGCCATCAACAGCGTATAGCCGTCGGGTTCGGACTTTGCGACCTGATCCGCACCGAGCGTGGTGCCTGCGCCCGGCTTGTTCTCGACCACAACGGTCGCTGCAAGCCCGCTCTTGAACTGGTCGGCAATCAGCCGCCCAAGTAAATCGGTGGTCCCGCCCGCCGGATAGGGCACGAGCATTTTGATGGTCCGGCCCGGATAGGCCGCTTGCGCTAGCGCTGGCCGTGCCATCAGCAAAAACACGGCGCCGCCACATCCCGCAATTGCTTCTCGGCGCGTCAACGGCATGCTGCCCTCCCCAACGCTATTTTCTTGATCTGTTACGAACCACAATAGCGGTCGCGAGGACATATCATAAGGAGACAAAAGTCCAATCGCAGCGATGGGCCAGGCTGGGAATTTGCGGCAGTGCAGCAGCATAGCGCTTAATCAGAATGCTACGCTCGGGGTATTCTGCTAACGCTGTTTTGGAATAGCCTCGACCCGCCAGCGGGCACTTTATTCATTTTCGACATTCAAGCTCATCCCAGGGAATCAGACATGCAGAGAATGACGATCGTCGCCACGGCAGCGCTGCTTGTGGCAGCGCCGGCGTTTGGCCAAGGAACCGGGGCGACGGTGGCGCCTGCTGCGCATGCAGCACCGGCAAAACCAGCGGCTGCCGCGTCAACACCGGAATCACGCTCGGCTGCGGCGCTGGCGCTCCAGCATGACCCGACCTACGACGAAGGCAGCGCGCAGCGAATCCGCGACGCGGCGCTGAGCTACTCTGATATCGCGGTACGCGGCGGATGGCCGGCGATTCCTTCCGAAGCGAAATTCGTATCGGGCACACGGGGAGCGCATGACGGACTGCTGCGTCAGCGCCTGATCATGAGCGGCGATCTTGCCGCCGACAGGCCCTCCGGTGCCTACGACGACACTCTCGCCGAAGCCGTCAAGCGCTTCCAGACACGTCATGGCCTGGCTTCGACCGGAACAATGACGCCGCGGACGTTGGCCGCGCTCAACGTGTCCGTCCACAAGCGGATCAAACAGCTCGAAGCATCGCTCGAGCGCCTCGGCCAACTGAATTTTCCATTCGGACAACGCTACGTGGTCGTGAATATCCCCGCGACCTTCGCCGAGGCGATCGAGGACGACAAGGTCGTGCGGCGCTATCGCGTCATCGTCGGCAAGACCGAAAAGCCGTCGCCGACACTCACCGCCGACATCACCAGCGTCAACCTAAACCCGACCTGGACCGTGCCGTCGTCGATCGCAAAGAGTGAGATCTCCGCGCATATGCGCAAGGACCCAAGCTATCTCTCGCGCATGCATATGGAAGTGCTCGGCGCCAATGACGCCCCGATCGATCCGCATTCGGTGGACTGGTCCGGCGCGCATACGCCGAACTTCACCGTGCGTCAGCAATCCGGCACCTGGAACGCGTTGGGCGCTGTCAAGATCGACATGCCGAATTCCTATTCGGTCTATATGCACGACACCAACCAGCGCAACCTGTTCAGCGACGACTACCGCTTCGACTCGCACGGCTGTTCGCGCGTCGACAATGTGCGCGATCTCGCCGCCTGGCTTCTGAAGGATCAGCCACAATGGAACCGCGCGGCGATCGACGCCATGATCGCGACTGGCCAGCGTCACGATATCCGCGTGACGAAGAAAGTACCGGTGGCCTGGATCTATCTGACGGCCTGGATGACCAAGGATCAGACCGTCCATTTCCGCAACGACATCTATGCCCAGGACGAGCAGTTGCTGGAAGCCACCGCGGAAGAAGCGGCGTTCTTCAACAAGGCTGCCGACCATCCGCTGACCGCGCATATGGCACAATAGAGCATGCGATGACGCCGGCCGGTCGGGCCGGAATGACGAGGTCGTCCATTTCCCGAGGCGTCGCACAAACGCATAGCTGCAATTAGCCTCGGCAGGACCCTTGCCGGAGATTGCCGAAACGTGGCACCACACCCGGAAAACACAGACGTCGTTTTCGGGAGGCGACCATGATCATCCTTCACCACGGCTGGCGCTCGAGCGCATCGCGTCGCGTACGGCTGTGTCTCGAGGAGAAGGGCCTCGCCTACGAAGGTCATGTCGTCGACATGGCGAACATGGAGCATCACTCGCCGGAATATTTGAAGATCAACCCGCTCGGGGTGATCCCGACCATGATCCATGACGGCCAGCCGCTGCATGAAAGCGGCACGATCTGCGAATATCTCGACGAGACCTTTCCCGATCCGCCGCTGCGTCCGGACGCACCCTACCAACGTGCCGAGATGCGCAACTGGATCCGGCACGTCGACGCGCTGATCGGTAATCTCATCATCTTCAACTGGCGGCACCATCTGCAGAAGACGGCGTCGCAATGGACCGACGCGGAACTCGCCGATAAACTGAAGAACATCCCGAGCAAGGAGCGACAGGAAGCCTGGCTGCGGGTGGCGCGCAAACCCTATACCGAGGAAGAACGCGACGCCGCGCGAACCAGGCTGGTCACGCAGTTGCTGGACAAGATGGAAGAAGCGCTGAAGCCATCCGGCTGGATGATCGGCAAGGCCTATTCGATTGCCGATATCGCTGCAGTGCCGTTCGTGAAGCGGCTGGATGAGGAGATCGCGCCTGATGAAGTCGGCGCCAAGAAACATCCCCGCGTGGGCGAATGGTGGACTAAAATACAGGCGCGACCGGCTTTCGCGCGGGCGAAATTCGATCCATTCATCACCACCGTCTGAACCACCAATTGCGTCCCCCCAACTCCGAAAGCAGCACACATGCTTGACGTACCCAACAGCGCCGACAAATCCTACGCCGATGGCAAGATCCTGCAGAGCGTCAACGACGGTGTGGGTGTCATCACCTTCAACAATCCCGAAAAGCGCAATGCGATGTCGCTGGATATGTGGGAAGGGCTCGGCAGCGCGCTGACCGAGCTGCGCGACAACCCCGATGTCCGCGTCGTCATCATGGTCGGCGCCGGCGACAAGGCGTTCGTCTCGGGCGCCGATATCAGCCAGTTCGAAAAGACCCGCCACAATGCGGCAGCCTCGGAAGAATATTCCAAAAAGAGCGAAGCGCAGCGCGCCTTGCTGGCGAATTACCCGAAGCCGACGATTGCCTGTATCCGGGGATTCTGCCTCGGCGGCGGCATGCAGGTCGCGATGCTCGCCGATATCCGCTTTGCTTCTGACAACAGCCAGTTCGGCATTCCCGCCGCCAAGCTCGGCATCGCCTATGGCTATGACGGCTTGTGCCATCTGGTGTCGCTGGTCGGCCCGTCCTGGGCGCGGCTCATTATGTATACGGGCATGCGGATCGACTCCGCGGAAGCGGTGCGGATTGGCCTCGTCGATCGCGTCCTGCCGGATGCTCAATTGTGGGACGCAACGATGGAAATCGCGCGCACGATTTCCGGCAACGCGCCGCTTGCCATCAAAGCTGCCAAGATCACCATCGCGCAGGTGCTGAAAGACCCTGACAAGCGCGACATGGACGCGATCAAGCAAATCGGAACGGACTGCATGGACTCGGAGGATTTCCGCGAGGGCCGCCGTGCCTTCATGGAAAAGCGGAAGCCACAATTCCGCGGACGGTAGTGGCCGCACATCAATCCTCGATTTGGGAAGACCATCAGGACGATCACCATGCATAAGCCCGTCGAAAAATCCGGCCACGACGCACCACAGGCGCAATCGCAGCGATTGCCATTGTCGCGCTTTAGGGTGCTCGACCTGACGCTGGCACGTGCCGGCCCGTCCTGCGTCCGCACGCTGGCCGATTGGGGCGCCAAGGTGATCCGCGTCGAGCCGCCGCCGGAGGCCAGCGAAGCCAGCGAGGTGATCGGCCGCCGCGACGGATCGGATTTTCAGAACCTGCATCGCAACAAGCGCGCCATCACGCTGAATCTGAAGACCGACGAAGGCCGCGAGATCTTCATGCGGTTGGCGGAACAGGCCGACGTTATCGTCGAGAACATGCGCCCAAGCGTCGCCCGGCGGCTCGGCGTCGATTTCGAGGCGGTGCGCAAGCGCAATCCGCGGATCGTCTATGGCAGCATCTCCGGCTTCGGCCAATATGGCCCCTATACCGAGCGGCCATCGATCGACCAGATCGCTCAGGGCATGACCGGCATCATGTCGGTGACGGGATTTCCCGGCCAGGGTCCGCTGCGTGTCGGCGTCGCCGTCACCGACATCATGGCGGGTGCATTCCTCGCGCAGGGTATCCTGATCGCGCTGCTCGATCGCGAAGTAAGCGGCGAAGGCCGTTGGGTACAGACCTCGCTGCTTGAGGCCGGCATCACGCTGATGGACTTTCAGGCGACGCGCTGGACCATGGACAAGAAGGTGCCGCCGCAGGAAGGCAATAATCATCCGACCAACACGCCGATGGGATTGTTCCCGACCGCCGACGGCTTTCTCAATCTCGCTGCCACCAGTAACAAGAATTTTGTAAAATTCTGCCGACTCATCGACCGCGAGAAGATGGGGACCGACCCGCGCTTTACCTCGGCCGGCTTGCGCGCACGAAACAAGGAAGCGCTGAACGAACTGATCGCAGCCGCCCTGCGCGCCAAGACCAGCAAGGAATGGTTCGACATCATGGTCGCCGAGCAGATTCCCTGTGGCCCCGTCTACAATGTCCGGGAAGTGTTCGCCGACCCGCAGGTTGAGAACCTGCGGATCAAGCGATCGGTCACCCACCCTCGCCTCGGCGAACTCGACCTGATCGCGCAACCTTGCGAGATCACCGGATTCGATCGCGCGATCCGCTCCGCGACCCCCGAACTCGGCGAGCACAATGACGAGATATTGCAGTCGCTGGGCTATGACGCCGAGGCAATCGAAAAGCTGAAAGCGGCGCGCGCGATCTGACGTATTCCGTCATCAGGGTGACGGATCGAGAGCTTAATCACAAAGCGGCCAACACCGCTTTCGCGATATCCGCTGTCCCATTGCTGCCGCCGAATTCCATCGGCTTGATACCATCAGCATAGGCCTTGTCGACCGCGCGCTCGATCCGCTCGCCGGCTTCAGCCGCGCTTTCGATTCCGTGCTTGTCGGCCAGCCAATCCAGCATCATTGCCGCCGAGAGGATCATCCCGGTGGGATTGGCCTTGCCCTGCCCCATGATGTCAGGCGCGGTGCCGTGGCACGGCTGGAACACCGCGTGGCGATCGCCGATATCGGCCGACGGCGCCATGCCCATGCCGCCGATCAGGCCGGCCGTCATGTCGGAGAGGATGTCGCCGAACATGTTCTCCATCACCATCACGTCGAAATCCCAGGGGCGCTTGACCAGCATCGCCGAGCAGGCATCGACATAGAGCCGGTCGGTCTTGACGTCGGGATGACGCTTGGCGGCGTCGTCAAACATCTCGCGAAAGAACGCAAAGGCCTTGAACACGTTGGCCTTGTCGACGCATGTCAATCCGCCATTGGCTCGCCCGCGCGCCTTGCGGCGTTCGGCGAGGCGGAACGAGAACTCGAACAGACGTTCGGAGGTCTTGCGCGTGATGACGAGCGTCTCGCGCGCCTCGGTGTCGGTGACGACGCCCTTCCCCATCGACGCGAACAGACCCTCGGTCGATTCCCTGATGACGACGAGATCGATGCCGCGCTGGTCGGCGCCGACAATCGGGCTCGGCACGCCGGGAATGAGTCGCGCCGGGCGGACGCCGGCATAGAGGTCAAAATGAAAGCGCAGTTCGACCTGCGGCATGATCTCGGTATTGTCGGGGTAACGCACCGACGGCAGGCCACAGGCACCGAGCAGGATCGCGTCCGCCTCGTCGCACAGCCGCACCGTACTATCAGGCATCGACTTGCCCGTCGCCTGATAATGGTTGGCGCCAGCCGGCGCGTCGGTAAAGCGGAATTTCAGATCCGTTGTCGCCTCGATCTTTCGCAAGACTTCGAGTGCAGGCGCCATCACTTCGGGGCCGATGCCATCGCCGCCGAGCACGGCGATGTGGAGTGCATTATTCGCAGACATGGATTTTCCTTGGATTTTCCTTAACAGAATAGAACAGAGATTATTTCTTGTCATTGCGAGCGAAGCGAAGCAATCCATCTCGCCACGGAAAAAATCTGGATTGCTTCCGCCTTCGCTCGCTGAGCTACGGCGGACAGGTCGTCGCTTCGCTCCTCGCCATGACGGGAGGCAGCGGGGCTTACGGCGTCAGCACCGCGCGCCCCACCAGCTTGCCCTTTTGCAAATCGACCAGCGCTTCATTGGCTTTCGCAAGCGGCATCGGGGTCACCGGGATCGGCGCGATCTTCTTGGTACGAACGAGATCGAGCAGTTCCTGGGTCTCGCGCAAGTTTCCGACATAGCTGCCCTGGATCGTGATCGCCTTGATCGGGATCAGCGGCAAGGCCCAGGGCGCGCCGCCGCCGAACAGGCCGATGATCACGAGTTTGCCGCCCTTGGTCAGACAATCGAAGCCGAGCTGCGTGGTTGCGGCGTTGCCGACGAGATCGATTACCGCGCGGATCGGGCCGCCCGCTTTTTTGGCGAGTTGCTCGAGCGCGTCCGGCGCCTTGCCGTCGACGGTGGCGAGCGCGCCGGCCGCTTCCGCAGCTTCCCGCTTGCGCGCGTCGATATCGACGACGATGGCGCCCTTGCCGCCCATCGCCTTGAGCAGCGACAGCGCCATCAGGCCGAGACCGCCCGCGCCGAAGATGACGATCGGAGAGTTGAAGGCGGATTCGACCTTCTTCAGCGCGCTGTAAGTGGTAACGCCGGAGCAGGCATAAGGCGCCGCGGTGACGGGATCGAGACCCCTGAGGTCCAACAGATACTTCGGATGCGGCACCGTCATGTAATCGGCATAGCCGCCGTCGCAATAGACGCCGAGCGCATTCGGCTTCACGGCGCACATGTTCTCATCACCGGCCTGACAGGTCTCGCATTTGCCGCAGCCGAGCCAGGGATAGGCCAGCGCAACGTCGCCGACCTTGAGACCGCCTTTGTCGGCGTCCTTGACGTCAGGTCCGAACGCCACCACTTCGCCGACGGTCTCATGGCCCATCGTGCGCGGCAGCGACACGCCACGGTCCTTTAGCGACAGCGGCTTGCGGCCATGGCCGAGATCGTAGCCGCCTTCCCAGATGTGCAGATCGCTGTGGCAGACGCCGGCCGCCTTCACCTTGACCAGCACCTGCGTGCCGGTCGGCTGCGGCGTCGGATGGTCGACCTCTTTCAGCGGCGCATTGAACTCGGCGACCTGGAAACTCTTCATCGCTTCTCTCCCGGTATTATTGATCTTGGTCGGATTCTGGTTTCTCGGCGGACATTGCCATGTACCCCATCCGGCGTCGAGAGCAGACGCATGCCGACATCTCTGCAATAAATCGCTGGTCGCGAAATTCGCTTATTGGCGCCTGGACCTGTGCGGCACATGGCGGACATTCGGCCGGCTTGGACCTATGCCGTAAATCGCTTACGCTCGGCCTGAGAGCATCGGGGCGATGACCGGCAATGGAACGGCGCAAGTTCATAACGCTTGTCGGGGGAGCAGCGGCTGCCTGGCCGCTCGCTGCCAACGCTCAGAAGCCGATAGTGCCGGTCATTGGGGTCCTTGAGAGTGGATCTGCGACCTCACCGACGAACATTACGGCCGAATTCCATGCCGGACTAAAAGAGTCTGGGTTCGTCGAAGGACAGAACGTCACGATCGAATACCGGAGGGCGGACGCGCAATATGATCGTCTGCCGGAGATTGCGGCCGATCTGGCTGGCCGACACGTGGCCGTGATCGCAGCCAGCGGCGCGTTCGTTTCACCCCTTGCAGCCAAGTCGGCAACCGGGACGATTCCGATCGTATTTCTGATGGGGGCTGATCCGGTCGAAACAGGCCTTGTCGCCAGCCTGAACCGACCCGGCGGAAATGTTACCGGCGTTACGACGTTCGGCAGCGCGACGTTGCCAAAGCAAGTGGGAATACTGCGTGAGCTGGTTCCGAACGCAAGAGCGATCGCCATGCTGGTAAATCTCACGAATCCAACGCACGCGGGCGGTAAACCTCGTTGGCAAAATCTCGCCGACGCAATCGGAATCCCTATCGAGCCTGTCAGCGCCAGTACCGAAAGCGACTTCGAGCCGACCATCGCCGGTCTTGCCGAAAAGCAAATCGATGCACTCGTCGTTGTGCCGGACACCTTGTTCGGCAGCTACCGGAAAAGTCTCATCGCCGTGCTCGCACGTCAT
>Ga0207683_10003936_pt1 | contig 12883 bp, 10 predicted proteins | sample KBSM73metaG_FD_184333 | JGI IMG/M metagenome (GOLD analysis project Ga0207683, IMG submission 184333) | Miscanthus rhizosphere microbial communities from Kellogg Biological Station, Michigan, USA - KBS M7-3 metaG (SPAdes) (version 2) | ecosystem: Host-associated > Plants > Roots > Rhizosphere >...
AGAACCGGCACGCGAGCGCGCACTTCTCGGCCTCGGCGACGCCGGGCCCCACGGGCTTGCCCATCTCGACCGTCATGAGGCGGCCGTACTCCTGCTTGCGCTCGTCGAGGATCTCCCCGGCGCGCCGCATCCGCCGCGCGCGCTCGTCCATCGGCACGCGGCGCCACTCGACGAAGGTCGAGGCCGCCAGCGCGAGACGCCGCTCGACCTCGGCGGGGGAGTGAGGGTCGAAGGTCTCGAGCGTCTCGCCGGTGGACGGATTGACGGTCGCGATGGGCACAGCGGGTTCCTTTCTGCTCGTCGGCTGCCGGGCCGGCCTGCCGGGACCGCCAAGCCTAGCAACTACCGCGTCCCAGGGCGCCGGAGGAGCTGACGAGCTCACGAGCTCAGGTTGACCCCTCGGCGGCTCAGCTCCAGTGGACGCGCATTCCGCGCCTCTCGAGCATCTCGAAGAAGAGCTCGTGCGGGACGGCCGTCTCGGGGCAGAGCACGCCGGGCTCCGAGATCTCGCGGCTGGCGAGGAGCTGGCCGGCGATCGACAGGGGCACGCCGGTGTCCAGCGAGCCCGCGGCGAGGCCCCAGCCGTCGTGCGGCGTGACGGTCATGTCGGCGCGGCGCGACACTCCGCGTCCGTCCTTCCGGCCGGTCAACGACACGCGGAGGTGGTCGGCGTCGCGGGGAGGGCCCTCCGGCACGGCCTGGCGCGCGGCGACGGAGAGCAGCATGTCGCGGGGCGAGGCGCCGCCGGCGAGCTTCTCCCGCGAAGCGAACCCGAGCTCGACGAGGAAGCGGACCTTCTCGACGAACCCGGCCTCGAAGGCGACCTTGAAGCTGGCGTCTCGCAGGCCGGGGAAGGAGCGCGGGAACATGGCGACCTCGGAGTGGAGCGTGTAGATCGCCTCGGCGCGGCCGACCGGCGGCGGGAAGTCGATGGTCTCCGCGCCGCTCATCGGCGGCACCGGCCGCGCGGCGCCGTTCTCGAAGACCATGGGTTCCAGCGCGAACTCGTCGAGCACGGTGTCGAGCGCGTAGGGGATCGGGAGAGGGCCCGAGGCGGAGCGGTCGACGCAGCCCACGCGGACGTGGACCGACTCGACCGCGTCGAGCCCTTCGGCGAGCGCGCCGGCCATGACGTTCGTGATGCCGGGCGTCGAGCCCATGCCGAGGAGCGCGGTGACGCCCGCCGAGTGGAACTCCTCGTGCAGGGCGAACTGCTGGATCGAGCCGTGGTACAGGCCGCCGAGGTCGGCGTAGGGGACGCGAGCCGCGAGGGCGGCGCGCATCACCGGGACGTTGAAGTAGTAGGTCACGCAGTTCAGCGCCGCGTCGTGGCCCTCCAGCAGTCGCGCGGTCGCGGCCTCGTCGGCGGCGTCGAGCGGCGCGAAGCGGACGCGCGCATCGCCGTGGTCGTGGTCGTGGTCGAGGGGCCGGCGGTCCGCGGCGGTGATCGAGACGCCGGGCACGAACTCGAGCAGGTCGCGGACGACGACCCGGGCCATGGCGCCGGCGGCGCCGAGGACGGCGATCTTCACGACCGGGAACCGGGCCCGGCCGGAGTCCCGAGCCCTAGGCCGAACGTATTAGCCGCAGCTAATGTGTCGCGCATGATGACCGTCCCGCTGTCCGCGTGCCGCAAGCTCGCGCGGCCCACGGCTCCCCGGATCACTCTTCGTCCGGCTTGATGTCCGGCGTCGTCTCGTCCACCTCCTGGAGCGTCTCCTCGAGCGCGCCGAGGACCTCGGCGATCAGCTTCGGCGGGATGTTCAGCGCGGGCTCGAAACGGACCGTCTTCGAGTTCGTCAGCGTGCCCGCGACCAGGACCCCGCGCCGGAAGAGACCCGCGACGACCTTGTAGCCGACCTCCGTGTTCGCGAACTCGACCCCGAGGAGCAGGCCCCTTCCGCTGACCCGCCGGATGATGCGGTCGTACCGCATCTTGAGGCGGATCAGCTTGGCGAGCATGTCCTTGCCCTTTCGCGCGGCCTGGCCGGCGAGATCCTCGTCCAGCGTGACGTTGATCGCCGCGATCCCCGCGGCGCACGCGAGCGGATTGCCGCCGAAGGTCGAGGAATGGATGAACGGGTTCGTCTCGAGGACTGCCCAGATCTTCGGCGTCGAGATGAACGCGGAGAGCGGCATCACGCCGCCGCCGAGCGCCTTGCCCAGGCACATGATGTCGGGAACGACGTCCCAGTGCTCGACGCCGAAGAGCTTGCCCGTGCGGCCCAGGCCGGTCTGGACCTCGTCGGCGATCAGCAGAGTGCCGTACTCGTCGCACGCCTTTCGGATGCGCGGCCAGAAGTCGTCCGGAGGGACGATGGCGCCCGCCTCGCCCTGGATCGGCTCCATGATGACCGCGGCGACGCCCTTTCCGGTCTGGTCCGCCTTGTAGAGCTCGTCCTCGACCGCCTCCGCGTCGCCGAACTCCACGAACTGGATGCCCGGTAGCAGCGGCAGGAACGGCTCGCGGTACTCCCACTTGCCGAGGAGCGAGAGGGATCCGCAGCTCTTGCCGTGGAACCCGCGCAGCGAGGAGATGAAGTTCGTCTTGCCCGTGTAGAGGCGCGCGAGCTTGATCGCGCCCTCGACCGCATCCGTGCCGTTGTTGATGAAGAACGAGTACTGCAGGTCGCCCGGCGTGATCTCTCCGAGCAGCTCCGCGAGCGCTCCGCGCAGCGGGTCGAGGAGCTCCTGGCTGGAGAGCGGCATCCGGGCGAGCTGGTCGGCGACGGCCTTGATGACCTTCGGGTGCTTGATCCCGGCGCTGTAGATCCCGTAGCCGCCGAGGCAGTCGATGTACGTGCGCCCGGAGAGGTCGCGGAAGGTCGAGCCCTGGCCATCCCACTCGAGCGCGGGCTCCTCGCGCATCTCGATGAGGGACTTCCGGTACTCGAGGTATCCGCGGTTGTAATAGAACTTGAAGTTGTCGACGGTGTCGCGCGAGATCTGCTCCCGCTGCTCGGCGGAGATGTCGCGCTCCGAGATGATGTCGAGCCACCGCTGCGACTCGCGGATCAGCTCCTGCTTGTTCATCCGCGCCGTGGCGGTCGGCGGCGTATCCGTCGGCGCGGCCGTCGGGGCGGCGGTCTCCCGCGTCGGCGGTGCCGGTGTCGTCGTCTTGGCTTGCGATTCCATGTGAGCCCCCGTTCCTGCGTCCAGAATCCGACTCGGGCCTTGCAACCGGATGCCGGCTAAGAGTCCGCGACGCAGAAGCGGTGCTTACGAGCTGGCGAGCGCATGTTCCAGGACGTCCAATCCCTCGTTCAGCTCCGAGTCGGAGATGACGAGAGGCATCAGCGTGCGGATGACGTTTCCCCAGGTTCCCGCGCCGACGAGCAGGAGGCCCGACTCGCACGCGGCCGCGATGACGCGGTCGGTCCGCTCCTTGTCGGGCTCCTTCGTCGCGCGGTCCTTCACGAGCTCGAGCGCGCGCATGGCGCCGAGCCCGCGCGCGTCCCCCACGAACGGGAAGCGCTCGACGAACTGCGCGAAGCGCCGCTCGACGACGCGGCCGATCTCTCCGGCGCGCGCCGGCAGGTCGTTCCGCTCGATGAAGTCGACGGCCGCGAGCGCGGCGGCGCACGCCACCGGGTTGCCGGAGTACGTCCCGCCCAGGCCGCCGAGCTGCGCGCTGTCCATGATCTCGGCGCGGCCCGTCACGGCGGAGATCGGCAGGCCGCCTCCGAGCGACTTCGCGAGAGTCATCAGGTCCGGCTCGAGCCCGTAGTGCTCGGAGGCGAACATCCGGCCGGTCCGGCCGAACCCGGTCTGGACCTCGTCGACGACGAGCAGGATCCCGTTCGCGCGGCAGACCGCGGCGAGCCGGTCGACGTACTCCCGGGGAGCCGGGACGAAGCCGCCCTCGCCGAGCACGAGCTCGAGGACGACGCAGGCGATCCGCTCCGCCGCGACCTGCGTCCGGAAGAACTCCTCGAACCCCCGGGATGCGTCGTCGGCGCCCGAGTAGTGGCCGCGGTACGCGTACGGAAACGGGAGGCGGTAGACCTCGGGCGCAAACGGCCCGAAGCCCAGCTTGTACGGCTTGACCTTCGAGGTCATGCTCATCGTCAGGAGCGTCCGCCCGTGGAAGGCGTGGTCGAAGACGACGACCGCCTCGCGGCCCGTGGCGTGGCGGGCGATCTTGACCGCGTTCTCGAGCGCCTCGGCCCCGCTGTTGACCAGCATCGTCTTCTTCGCGAAGCGGCCCGGGGTGAGGGCGTTGAGCCGCTCCGCCAGGGCCACGTAGCCCTCGTAGGGCGCGACCGAGAAGCAGGTGTGGGTGAAGCGCTGGAGCTGCTCCGCCGCCGCCCGGACGACCTCGGGGTTGGCGTGGCCGGCGTTCAGGGTCCCGATCCCGCCGGCGAAGTCGATGAGGACGTTGCCGTCGACGTCGACGACCAGAGCCCCGCAGGCGGAGGCGGCGTAGACCGGGGTGGAGTGGCCGATTCCGCGCGGCACCGCCGCCGCCCGGCGTGCGGCGAGGGCCCGGGAGAGAGGTCCCGGGACGGCAGTCTTCAGGCGGATCGAACCCGGCATGGCGCAGTCCCCAGGCGGTGCGAAGGGGAGCGCCAGCCTATCACGCGGGAAGGCTCCCGCGCCCCCGGCGGGCCCGGGCCGGCGAACCGGAAGTAGTTGTCGCATCAGTGTTTGCGGGATAGCATCTTCGTCAACAACATGACGGACGGACGTTCCCTGGCAGCGGCGGCGCCCGCCGCGCCGGCGACCCTCGAGCGGGTCCTCGGACGCTGGGACCTCGTCCTCTTCACCGTCTGCGCGATCCTGACGATCGACACCCTCGCCACCTCGGCGGCCATGGGCGTCGCATGGTTCTCGTGGTGGCTCATCACGATGACCGTCTTCTTCATCCCCTACGGCTTCATCACGGCCGAGCTCGGGGCGGCCTGGCCGGGGGAGGGCGGCGTCTACGTCTGGGTGCGCGAGGCGTTCGGCCCGAGGTGGGGCTCGCAGGCCGCGTGGATGTACTGGATCAACAACGCGACGTGGCTGCCGTCCGTCTACCTGATTTTCGCGGGCACGTTCGAGCAGATCTTCCTGAAGCGGCACTCGACGTGGCAGGAGGCCGGGATCGCCATCGCGTTGACGTGGATGACCGTGGTCATCGGGATCGTGCGCCTCGAGGTCTCCAAGTGGGTGCCCAACCTGGGCGCCTTCGTGAAGGCGCTGATCTTCCTGGCGCTCGGGGTCTTCGGGCTGTCGGCCTTCTTCCGCGGCCGGCCGCCGGCGAACGAGTTCTCGCTCGCTCGGGCGGCGCCGCGCTGGAACGACACGCTCGCGTACCTGCCCGCGCTTCTCTACTCGACGTTCGGCTTCGAGCTGATGAGCTCTGCGGGCGGGGAGATGAAGAACCCGCGGCGCGACGTGCCGCGGGTGATCCTCTGGTCCGGTGCGCTCATCGCGATCCTCTACGCCTTCGCGATCGGCGGAATCCTCTACGCCGTGCCGCTCGGAAAGCTCTCGATCGTCACGGCGACCTGGGACGCGCTCGCCGTGCTGGGCGCCGAGTGGGGGCGTGCCGGCGACACCGTCGTGTTCGTGCTCGGGATCGCGTTCCTCTACGCGTGCGTGTCGAACGTCGTGACGTGGAGCCTCGGCGCGAACCGCGTGGCGGCGGTCGCGGCCGAGGAGGGGATGCTGCCGGCCGCGCTCGGGCGGCTCCATCCGCGCTACAAGACGCCGTACCTCGCGTTCGTGTGGACGGGGATCGTGTCGACGGCTCTGCTGGTGGGGGGAGCGCTCCTGTCCAGCAGCCAGTCGAACGTGTTCTGGATGACCTTCCGCACGTCGGCGCTCTGCCTGCTCCTGTCGTATCTCCTCGTGTTCCCCTCCTTCGTCGTGCTGCGCCGCAAGCGGCCGGACCACCCGCGGCCGTATCGGATGCCGGGCGGTGCGGCGGGGGCGTCCGTCGCGTCGTGGGTGTGCACGCTCTACATCTTCGGCGCGTGTGTGCTCTTCTTCGCGCCGTCGCCCACGAGTCAGGAGCCGCTGAAGGAGGCGCTCGTTCTCGGCGCCGTGACGGCGGTGACGATCGTCGTCGGCGTCCTGCTCATCCCGAGGCGCAGCCGGGTCGGAGCGTGACTCTCGATCGGCGCGACGTCCTGCGCCTTCTCGGCGGGGGGGCGGCCGCGGCGCTCCTACCTTCGCCGGTCATGGCCCGGACGCGCCGGGCGCCGGAGGGAACGCGTTCCTCCGAGGTGGTCGTCGTGGGCGCCGGTTTCGCGGGGCTCTGCGCCGCCCGCGCGCTGACTGCCGCCGGCCTCGACGTCGCGCTGCTGGATGCCCGCGACCGCGTCGGCGGGCGGGTCAAGGGCGGATCGATCGCCGGACAGAGCGTCGACCTCGGCGGACAGTGGGTCGGTGCCAGGCATTCGCGGCTGCTCGCGCTGCTGGGCGAGAAGGGCATCGCGACGACGCCCCAGTACCTGACCGGCCGCTCGCTCGTCGAGCTCAACGGCCGTATCCACTCCGGCCCGAAGGAAGACGTCTCGCTCGGCCGCGCCGCCGACGCGGCCATGAAACGCGCCCTCGCGGCGATCCGCGGACTCGTCGCGCAGGTCCCCCTCGAGGCTCCCTGGACGGCGCCGCGAGCGCGCGAGTGGGACCGAGTCACCATGGCGGAGTGGATCCGGTCCGAGACCCCCGATCGGGACGCGCGCGCGATGCTCCGCCTGATGGTCGAGGGTCTCTATACGGCCGAGCCGGACCAGGTCTCTCTCCTCTTCTTCCTCGCGTACGTGAAGTCGGGCGGCAGTCTCGAGCAACTCTGGGAGACGGAAGACGCGGCGCAGGCGTTCCACGTCCCCGGCGGGATCCACCGCCTCGCGGCCGAGCTCGGGCGGGAGCTCGGCGCAAGGGTGTCGCTCGGGGCACCGGTCGATGCGATTCTCCAGGACGCATCGGGCGTGGTGGTCGAGTCGCCCGCGGGCGCCTGGCGCGCCGGCAGGGTCATCGTGTCGATCCCGCTCCCGCTGACCGCGCGCATCCGCTACGATCCGCCGCTGCCGCCGAGGCGCGATGCTCTGGCACAGCGCTCTCCGATGGGCGCTGTGATCAAGTACTGGGTCGCGTACCGGGAGCCGTTCTGGCGCCGACGCGGGCTGAACGGCGAGATCTCGAGCGACCGGCCTCCGACGAGCGGCTTCTACGACGGCTCGCCGTCCGACGCCGGCCCCGGCCTCCTCGTCGGGTTCATCGAGGCGGACGCGGCGCTCTCCTTGAGCGGCCGGGGAATGGACGAGCGCCGCCGGCTCGTGGTCGGGCGCGTCGCCGACCTGCTCGGTCCGGAGGGCGCGGACCCGATCGACTATGTCGACAACGACTGGCCGTCGGAGCCCTGGACACGCGGCTGCTATGGCGCCTACATGGGGCCCGGGACGCTGACCGAGCTTGGGCCAGCCCTCGCAGCGCCGTGCGGCCGGATCCACTGGGCGGGCACGGAGACCTCGCCGGTCTGGACCGGGTACATCGAGGGAGCGATCCGCTCGGGCGAGCGTGCCGCCGCGGAGGTCCTCGCGGCCGCCGGCGAGCGCCGGACCGCGGCGGTATGATCCGCCCCGCCCTCAGCGCCGCCGCCGACAAGGAGACGCACCCCATGCCTCAGAACCTCAAGACCGCGCTCGACGAGTCCGCGCGCGTCCTCGACCTGATCGGCCAGAAGACTCTGGCGCCCGACGAGCAGAAGCGCGTGGTCGACGAGTCGGTTCGGTACTGGACCGACTACGTCAACCCCGGATTCCTCGAGTACCGCAAGTCGGTGTCGACGGACTACACCGCGGTCGAGTGGTCGGACGAGGGCGCCGTGTTCCGCGACGTGCAGGGCAAGGAGTTCATCGACGTCCTGGGCGGCTTCGGCATCTACGTGACCGGGCACCGGCACCCGAAGGTGCTCAAGGCGGTGCGCGAGCAGCTCGACCGCCAGGCGATCCACTCGCAGGAGCTCATCGACCCGCTGCGCACCTATCTCGCGCGGCTCGTGGCGCTCGTGACTCCCGGTGATCTCCAGTACTCGTTCTTCACCAACTCGGGCACGGAGTCCGTCGAGGCGTGCCTGAAGATGGCGATCCTGACGACCGGGCGGCAGAACTTCGTCGGCTGCATCGGGGCCTTCCACGGCAAGTCGCTGGGCTCGCTCGGCGGCACGTCGAAGGCGATGTTCCGCGAGCCCTTCCTGCCGTTGAAGCGCTGGACGCACGTCCCGTTCGGAGACGTGGACGCGCTGCGGATGGTCGTGTCGAGCGGGGACTTCTCCGGCGACAAGATCGCCGCCGTCGTCATCGAGCCGATCCAGGGCGAGGGCGGCATCAACGTCGCCCCTCCGGGATACCTCGCGGCCGCGCGCGAGATCTGCGACAAGTACGGAGCGATGCTCGTCTTCGACGAGGTCCAGAGCGGGATGGGCCGGAGCGGGAAGATGTTCTGCTGCGAGCACGACGGCGTCGTGCCGGATCTGATGGCGCTCGGGAAGGGTTTCGGCGGAGGCGTCATGCCGATCGGGGCCGCCGTCGGAACGCCGAAGACGTGGGAGAAGTACATCGACAACCCGTTCCTCCACACGACGACCTTCGGCGGCAACCCGGTGTGCTGCGCGGCCGCGATCGCGACGCTCCACGTCCTCCTCGAGGAGGATCTGCCGCGGCAGGCGGGTGAGAAGGGCGAGTACCTGCTGCCGCGGATGAACGCGATCGCGCAGAAGAACCCGAAGGTGATGTCGGGCGCGCGCGGGCGCGGCCTGATGCTCGGGATGGAGTTCGCCGACCACGACATCGGCTATGCGGTCGCGAAGGCGCTCTTCGGCCGCGGGATCCTCATCTCGGGCACCTACATCAACGCGCGCGTCCTCCGCGTCGAGCCGCCGCTCGTGATCTCGAAGGACGAGATGGACCGCTTCCTGGCCGCGCTCGAGGATTCGGTGAAAGAGGTCGGCAAGACGCTCTGATCGAGGAATCCTGCTTCTGGATGGCGGGGCGGGCGCCGCGGGAGGCCGAGCCGCTGCGCGGCGATCTGGACGCCGACTTCGCGATCGTCGGCGGGGGGTACACCGGGCTCTGGACCGCGCTGTGCCTCAAGGAGCTCGAGCCGTCCGCGTCGGTCTGCGTCCTCGAGCAGGGTCTCGTGGGGCACGGCGGCAGCGGGCGCAACGCCGGGATCGCCGGCGAGAGCCTCGACCACTCCCACGAGCTCGCCATCGCGCACTTCGGCCTCGAGGAGGCGCGCACGATGGCGCGGGTCGGCCGCGAGAACCTCGAGGAGATGGAGTCCTGGCTCGCGGCGCGGGGCGTGGATGCGGCGTTCGAGAGGACGGGCCAGCTCGTCGTCGCGCTGACCGAGGCGCACCGGCGCGCGCTCGACGCCTCCGCCGAGGCGGCACGGATGGTCGGCATCGAGGACGCGCGCGTTCTCACCGCCGAGGAGCTGCGCGAGGAGCTCGACAGCCCGCTGTACCGCGGAGCCCTCCTTCTTCCGCGCCACGCGCTCCTCGATCCCGTGCGGCTCGTCGAGGGACTGCGCCGCGAGGCCGTGCGCGCCGGGGTGCGCGTCTTCGAGCGCACGCCGGTGGGCGGGATCGACGTCCAGCGGGGCGGCGTGCGGATCCCGGTTCCCGGCGGATCCTTGCGCGCCCGGAAGGCGGTGCTCGCGGCGAACGCTTACTCCCACCATCTCCGTCCGTCGCTGGCCCGCCGCTTCCTGCCTCTGTACGACTACATCCTGGTCTCCGAACCGCTGACCGGGCCGCAGCACGCATCGATCGGATGGCGAAGACGGCGCGGCGTGATCGACGCGCGCGCGTTCTTCAACTACTACCGCCTGACGCAGGACGGCCGCATCCTCTTCGGCACGAGCGAGGCCGCGTACTACTCCGGCAACCGCGTCGACGCGTCTTGCGACTCGTCGCCGGCGCACTTCGAGGCTCTCCGCACGAGCTTCCGCCGGCTCTTCCCCGCGCTCTCGGACCTGCGCTTCCCGTTCGCCTGGGGAGGTCCGATCGCGTCCACGACCCGCCTCACCCCGTTCTTCGGCGTCGAAGCCGGCCGCATCGCGTACGGCCTCGGCTACACGGGACACGGCATCGGCTCGACGCGGGTCGCCGGGAGGATCCTCGCGGAGCTCTCGCTCGAGCGCCGCGGCGGCCTGGCCGAGCTCGCGATGGCGCGGCGCCCGCCGTTCCCGTACCCGCCCGAACCGCTCCGGACGCTCGCGGTGCGCGCGGTGACGCGTTCGCTACGGAGAGTCGACGCGGGAGAGAAGCCGGGGATGCTCCTGCGGATTCTGGACCGGCTGGGGATCGGCTTTTCGAGCTGACGCGAGGCGAAGCCGTCGCGTCTCCGGTCGAGGCGATTCCACGCCTCAGCGCACCGGCACCACGACGATCTCGACCGGAGGCGCGTCCCCGGCGGTCGGCAACGGCACGGCCTTCTCGGTGACGAAGCGCAGCTCGCCGCGGTCCGCGATGCGAGCCGAGAGCACGTAGGAGCGGGACGGATCGAGCGACGCGGGATCGTAGATCAGGTGAAACCGCAGCGGGGCCTGGCCCGGGGTCAGGACGCGCGCGCGAGCGAGCGGCGGCTCCTCCGCGGGCGCGCCCGCGTCTCGCAGGTCGACGAACACCACCGCCTCGGGAGTCAGCGCCCCGCGCTGGCGGTACGTCACGGTCCCCTCGAGAGTCGTGAAGGTCGCGCGACGCCACGGCCCGGCGAACGCCGCGTTCGAGCCTCCCAGTTTCAGGCGCGACCCGTTCGCCTCCTCGACGGGGACCGAGAGCTTCCACGGCCCGACGCCGGGGTTCTCCATCGAGAGCAGGAGCGACCCTCCGGACGCCTTCCAGCCCACGCCGCGTGTCGGCGCGGTGCCGATGATCGTCAGGTGACCGTCCTCCTCGAGACGCAGGCCCTGCACGCCGTCGGAGGCCGTCAGATGGGACCAGTCGCCGGCCAGCAGGGCGGCGTCGACGGGAGCCGCCGGCGGCGGCGGACTCTCCGACGGCGGCGCAGCAGGCGGCGGCGGGACCGGGGCGGCTGCGCGCCGCGTCGTGGAGCAGCCCGCCACCGTGGCCGCGAGCGCGGCGGCGGCGACGAAGAGCCGGAGGTTCACGCGGAGAACGAGGCGGCGGTTCACGCCGTGCGCTTGGCGAGCAGGTCGCGAATCTCCTTGAGGTAGAGCTCGCTCGCGGCGGCCGGCGCCGCGGCCGCCGGCTTCCTCGCGAAGCGGTTGTAGGGAAGCACGATGAAGACGTACAGGCCCGCCGCCTTGAGCAGGAAGGCGATGATCGCGTTGATGAAGTTGCCGACGCTGACCGACCCCGCCTTCAGGGTCGAGAAGTCGGGCACGCCGCCGAGCATGCCGAGGACCGGCGTGATGACGTCCTTGACGAGCGAGTCGACGACGGCTCCGAATGCCGCGCCGATGATGACGCCGACCGCCAGGTCGATGACGTTGCCTTTGGCGATGAACTCCTTGAATCCCTTCAGCATGACTCCTCCTCCTTTACGACGCTCTCGAGTCGCGCGGGCGCAACGACCTCCGTAGCTGGTCCGTACGCACGATCACGTTCTGTCCTCGCTCACGTCCACCTGTCCCGTGAGGCGCTTCTTCCAGATCGACCAGATCGAGCCCGTCGACAGCACGGCCGCGAGGCCGAGCATGACCAGGTAGGTGAGGCCCTTCGAGGTCTGCGGCTCCAGGTGCGCGAAGGAGACGATGACCCAGATCAGGGTCCCGAAGAACGCCGCCGCGAGCACGGTGCCCAGCATGCCGAGCGACTCGAGCGTCGCGCGCAGGAGGAACACCCAGCCCGCGAGGAGGCACACCCCCACGAACGCCTTGATCGGGGTGATGCGCCAGCCCTCGCTCTCCATCCAGTGGAAGTACGAGATCCCCTCCGGGTTGTACGTCGCGAAGAGGAGCACGACGGCCGCGACGAGGCGCAGGAGGAACTTCACGCGCGCGTCACCGGGGCTTCGCCTTGGGTTGAGGCGCCGCACGCGGCGCGGGCGCGGGACGCGGTGCGGCGCTCCGCGGCGGCGACGACGGAGGCGGAGACATCCGCACGTTCCCCGCATCGCGGCCCTGGCGATCGCGGGAGAGCTGGTTCAGCGTGCCGGAATCGACGCTGGGCCGGCTCGGCGCGGCCGGCCGGGCGGACGGCTGACTCGTCGACGGCGCCGGTCTCGTGGACGGCTGACCCGTCGACGGAGCGGGCCGCGTCGAGGGCTGGTCGGGTCGGGCTTCGGGGCGCGACGGAGACACCGGCTTCCAGGAGCCGCCCTGGTTCGTCTCCCACCCTCCCGACGGCCGCGGGCGATAGACGTTGCCGTCGGATCCCGCATAGACGTCGCGCGTCGGACGCGTCGAGGGCTGGGCCGTCACCGGCGCCGGCCGGGTCGCCGGCTGTCCGGGCGCAGGTCGCGTCGCCGGTTGTCCCGGGGCCGGACGCGTCGACGGCTGCGAGGGCGCGGGACGCCCACCCGGCTGGTTCGGCGCGGGACGCGCGGAGACCGGCCTCCCCGTGACCGGCTGGACCGAAGGCCGCGCGACGGGACGGACTCCCGGCCGCGCGATGCCCGGCCGGTTGTAGACGTTGATGTTGTTGATGGGCATCGGGCGCGGCCGCGCGCCGTACGGCATCGGGTGCGGCCGATAGCCGGGCGGACGGTGCCACCCGTAGTACGGGCCCCACCAGGGACGGTAGATCGGACGGTAGCCTCCCCAGCCGAAGCCGACGTTCCAGCCGGTCCACGGGCTCCAGCTGACGCCGGCGCCGAAGCCCCACGTCCACGGGGCGCCGTACCAGTAGCGGCCGATCCACGGCCGGTAGTAATAGCCGGTGCCGTAGACGACCGTCCCCCACGGCGAGTAGCACGTGCCGAGG
>Ga0207683_10003938_pt1 | contig 12882 bp, 10 predicted proteins | sample KBSM73metaG_FD_184333 | JGI IMG/M metagenome (GOLD analysis project Ga0207683, IMG submission 184333) | Miscanthus rhizosphere microbial communities from Kellogg Biological Station, Michigan, USA - KBS M7-3 metaG (SPAdes) (version 2) | ecosystem: Host-associated > Plants > Roots > Rhizosphere >...
TGGGTGATACAAGTGGTGCATATTTTTCTGCCCAGGCAAAATCTGATTTATTAAAGATCACGACTTTCAATTCGTTGGCATAAGGTACAACTTCATCCAAAGGGGCCTTGAATTTTTTTGGCGATAAACAAATCCAATCCCAGTTACCGCTCAACGGATAAGCACCCGATGTTTCAATATGCGTTTTTAATCCTGCGTTTTGTAATTCTTTGGTTAATGCGTCGAGATTATGCATCAATGGTTCACCACCGGTAATAACAACGATCTGCGCAGCTGTTTCCCGGACTTTTAACCGTAAACTTTCAACACTGAACTTTTCAAATTTATCCGCATCCCAACTTTCTTTTACATCGCACCATACGCAACCTACATCACAGCCGCCAAGCCGAATGAAATAAGCGGCACGGCCCTGGTGATATCCTTCGCCCTGCAATGTGTAGAATTGTTCCATTACAGGTAAGGATGGCCGGGTGGCCTGAACTGTATTATTTTTTATATTTTTCGTTTCAATCATTATTTCTTCTTAAACCAGGCAACGAATTGCTATGCTGTTCTCTATTCATTTATTAACAGGTTCGGGCAGTAAAAGTTTGGTCAAAAATGCCGAGAAGCGAACGGAACGATGAACGGAGCGTCGCAACTCAAGCCCATAGTAGCAATTCAGCCGGCACCAAAATTATTCAATTCTTCATTCTTCGATGTACAAGCCAAAAATGTATTCTTCATCAATGCACCGATTGTCATTGGTCCTACGCCCCCGGGCACTGGAGTTATCCAGGAACATTTAGGCGATACGGTTTCGTATTGTACATCCCCTTTTAGTTTAAACCCGCTTTTTTTTGACGGATCCGCAACTCTTGTAATGCCAACATCAATAATAACCGCGCCATCTTTTACCATATCAGCTGTTACAAACTCTGCCCTGCCAAGTGCTGCCACAATAATATCTGCCTGCAGGCAAAGTTCTTTCAGGTTTTTCGTATGTGAGTGACAGATAGTAACCGTACAATTGCCGTAATGCGAATTGCTGCTTAATAAAATACTCATCGGTCTGCCGACTATATTGCTTCTTCCTACAACTACAGCATGTTTACCTTTCGTTTCAATCTTGTAATGTTCAAGCAACAACATAATACCGTAAGGCGTGGCTGATACATAGGTGGGAAGACCCTGCACCATTTTACCTACATTTTCCGGGTGAAAGCCATCTACATCTTTATCGGGATGAATAGTATTAATTACTTTTTCATCGGAAATATGTTTAGGTAATGGAAGCTGCACCAGTATTCCATCCACGTCTATATCTGTATTGAGCTCTTCAATTTTTTCGAGCAGTTTTGCTTCGCTGATTGAATCTTCAAATCGTATTAAAGTAGATTTAAATCCGACCTCTTCGCATGCTTTCACTTTTGCTGATACATAAGTTTCACTGGCCCCGTTATTTCCGACCAATATCGCCGCAAGATGCGGTACTTTTTTTCCTTCTACAGCGAGTTGTGCAACGTCTAATTTCAATTGATCTTTTATTGCCTGCGAGGCTTTTTTCCCGTCTAAAATTTGCATGCCGCAAAGTTAACCGGAAGGAACGAATTACATTAATAATTATGTGTTTGAAACAACGCAATGAATTGCTTTATCCGATAATTTAGACGCAAATCAAAACTACTGATGAAGAAAATTTCATCACTGATAATTATTGCCTTATCCCTTCAGTTGTTATCAAATTCTCAAACGCTCAGGCGTCCCGTTGCAGCGGGGTATCCCGGTCTTGGAGCGTATAGCATAGCACATGTGGATGTATTTTCTTTTGCGGCAAACCAGGCCTCACTTGCCCGCATCAATAACCTTTCTGCAGGTGTATACGGAGAAAAAAGATATATGCTGAATGAACTGAGTTTTTATAACCTGGCATTTGTCGTACCGACGAAGTCGGGCAACTTTGGTATAAAGGGAAGCTATTATGGGTTTAACTTATACAACGAGTCGCAGGCAGGTCTTGCATATGCGCGAAGTTTAGGCAGTAAGATTGACATCGGCGTTCAGTTTAATTATAATACTATTAAAGTTGCTGGATATGGGAATGCTTACGCGATTAGTGCTGAAGCTGGTATTATTCTGCATTTATCAGATAAGCTGCATGCCGGTATCCATCTGAATAATCCAACTGGAGGAAAGTATAATAAAAGTGAAGATGAAAAACTCCCTTTCGTATATACGGCAGGTTTAGGATACGAAGCATCTGAAAAGTTTTTTGTCAGTGGTGAAGTGCAAAAAGAGGAAGATCAGCCGGTAAATGTAAATGCAGGATTGCAATACAAATTCCTTTCACAGTTAATAGCGAGAGCGGGATTATCATCTGCTTCTTCTACCGTGTGGATGGGAATCGGTGTAAGTATGAAATCTTTCAGAATAGACGCAGCAGCTAGTTATCATCCACATTTAGGCATTACACCAGGACTTATGCTTGTTTTCAATTTTAGATCAACTGAAACAAAGGACGAAAAGACAGATTGAAGAAAGATATTATCATATTATTTTTTACTGGTTGTTGTTTTGGACAACTGAAAGCACAAGACGTTCAGCCATCCAATACGGAGCAGCAATTGGAAAACCTGGCCAATGCTGACGAGGCAGAAACCGAAGATGATTCCTGGCTGCAGGAGTTGGTGCAGTTTAGAAAAAATCCAATCAATCTTAATACAGCTGATGCTGATGATTTGAGGCAATTGAAAATATTGAACGATCTGCAGATCACGAATTTTATTGCCTATCGCAAATTGCTTGGAAATTTTCTAAGTATATATGAATTGCAGGCAATACCTTCCTGGGATATCGGTGTGATTAAAAAATTGTCGCCATTTGCGGTGGTCGTCAATAAGATAGATTTATCGGAAGAATTTAGAAAGAGACTATCGGGAGGTGAACACAGCTTATTGTTTCGCTGCGCACAGGTATTCAATAAATCAATTGGCTTTACGAAAAAATCTTCCGGCAATTATTATTTGGGAAGTCCGCAAAAAATATTTTTTCGTTACAGGTACCGTTACAAAACTCTTTTTCAATATGGATTGGTGGGAGATAAAGATGCAGGTGAGCAGTTTTTCAAAGGCAAACAGAAATATGGATTTGACTTTTATTCATTTCATGTCTTTGCGAGAAAGATTGGTGATATTCAATCGTTGGCCCTGGGCGATTTTACGGTCAATATGGGGCAGGGATTAATTCAATGGCAAAGTATGGCGTTTAGAAAGGGCGTTGATATTTCTTCTATAAAAAGACAATCATCTGTTTTGAGACCTTACAATTCTGCCGGAGAATATAATTTTCACAGGGGCGCAGGTATTACGGTAAAAAAGAAAAGTATTGAAGCAACAGCTTTTGTTTCGCTTCGGAAGATCAATGCGAATTTCAATATTGACACATTGAATAACGTGGAATATTTTACTTCATTTCTTACGTCGGGGTACAACCGAACAGAAAGTGAGATTAATGACAGAAAGAGCTTAAAACAACTTGCCTTTGGTGGTAATGTTTCATTTACGCAAAATAATATTCATGTGGGCATGAATGGAATTGCATATAAATTTTCAGATCTTTTACAAAAGCGAGATGACGCTTATAATCTTTATTCGCTTTCAGGGAAAAGCTGGAATAATGTCAGCCTTGACTACAGCAACACCTATAGAAATTTTCATTTTTTTGGTGAAGCAGCAATTGATAAGCATATAAACAAAGCATTTATCAACGGGTTAATGATAAGTGTTGATCCGAGGGTCGATCTTTCGTTTGTACACCGGGCTATTGGTGCAAAATTTCAGTCAATAAACGGAAATGCATTTACTGAAAATACTTTTCCAACGAATGAAAATGGCTTATACGCGGGAATTGCCGTGCGGCCGCAACAGGCATTTCGTTTGGATGCCTATGCTGATTTTTATAAATTTCCCTGGTTGAAATATAGAGTAGATGGTCCGTCGTATGGTAAAGATTTCTTAGTGCAATTAACGTATACACCTAATAAGCAAACGGAAATCTATACCCGGTTCCGGAGTGAATCGAAAGCAGTCAACTTGCCGGAAAATATTGCTCCAACCAACCAGCTGGTTTTAACACCGAAGAAAAGCTGGCGCACGCAAATCAGTTATAAGTTAAACAAGAGTACGACTATCCGAAACCGGTTTGAAGTTATTCGGTATGGAAATACTGACGGCAAAAAAGAAAACGGCTTTTTAAGCTTTTTCGATTATTTATACAATCCACCACTTAATCGTTGGTCAGGTTCATTTCGGGTGCAATATTTTGAAACCGATGGATACAATTCACGGCTATATGCATACGAGAATGACCTGTTGTATAACTATTCTATCCCCGTTTTTTTCGACAAGGGTTTTCGGTACTATGTCAACCTCAACTATGATCTCACCAAACATATTTATTTATGGTTCAAATGGTCCCAAACAACTTATCCCGCTAAAGACTCAATCGGGTCTGGCCTTGATGAAATAGGTGGAAACACTAAAAATGAAGCTAAGGTTCAAATTGTAGTTTATCTATAAAATGGGTCAAACCAGTGACGTTAGATAGATTGTATTTAAAAAAATAATAATGTTTTGAATAATCGTTAATCAAAAAATGTTATTTGCAGCAGCGTATCTTAAACAAACTTTGTCTAAGGTACGGTTCATGAAATAAAATATTGGATTCCACATCCTTAACTAAAACGAAGTTTACATGAGAAAAATTAGTTTACTGTTCTCTGCATTTCTATTATGCGGAGGACTGGTCTTTGCCCAACAAAGAACGGTGACCGGTAAGGTGACCGATGAAAAAGGAGATCCTGTTCCTTTCGCTTCCGTAAAAATCAAGGGCTCCAACAAAGGAGTTTCCGCGGATGTAAATGGAAATTTCATTATTGACGTATCAGGTACTGATCCAATTTTAATTGCGTCATCTCAAGGCTTCAGCACTCAGGAACTTCCGGTAGGAAATTCTTCGGCAGTAAATTTTAACGTTAAAAGTCAAGGCCAATTGCAAGAGGTTGTCGTAACAGCACTTGGTATTAAAAAAGAAAAAAAGGGATTAGGATATGCGGTGTCCGATCTTAAGGGAAGCGAGATCAACCGGACTCCAAATCAGAACCTCGTTACTTCTTTGAACGGTAAGGTCGCTGGTTTACAGGTGGTGTCAAGTGGCGGTGCTCCCGGTCAGGCCGCTACGGTTACGATAAGGGGCGGAGCAAAATCAATTACCGGAAATAATCAACCACTTTTCGTTGTGGACGGTATTCCGATCAGCAATGCGAACGATGGAAACTCCGCCACGGTAACTGGCGCGGCTACTCCTAATAGGGCAGCAGATATAAATGCCGATGATATTGAGTCAATCTCAGTGTTAAAAGGCAGCGCCGCTTCCGTTTTATACGGAAACAGGGGCTCAAATGGGGTTATCTTAATTACAACAAAAGCCGGAAAAGCGAGACAGGGAAAACCGGTGGTTACAGTTAGTTCCAGTACCGGTTTTGACAATGTTCTTATACTTCCGGATTATCAAACAACGTATGCACAGGGAAGCAATCAGAATTATGCTGAAGGTGGTTCAAGATCTTTTGGACCCGAAATAACCGGTCAGCAAGTAAACAGTGCCGCCGCAGGCGGTTCCGTTACGTTAAGCGTACATGACCCCCGCAAAGATTTTTTAAAAACCGGAATGACCTATAATAATAATGTTTCGCTGAGCCAGACGCTTGACAAAACCAATTTTTATTTTTCTGCGGGAAACTTTAAGCAAACTGCCATTGTACCAAACCAGGATTATAATCGTGCCAGTGTAAGATTTAATATTACCAACCAGGTAAGTTCCCGACTTAGTGTAGGCATGAACGTGAATTATACGAAAACATGGGGAGATGTTCCCTATACTGGCCAGGATGGAAATAATCCTTTTTTCTCTTTATTCCATGTACCGGTTAGCTGGGATCTGAATGGTTATGGATATGAAAAGGCTGACGGAAGCCAGAAAAATTTCAGAGGTGGATCTTTTGATAATCCATTGTGGACAGTCAATAAAACATTTTTTAATACCAATAATGATCACATACTCGGAGGCGCCAACATTGGCTACAAAGCTCTGTCCTGGCTCGATTTCAGTTATCGTCTAGGAATTGATCAATACACAGACAATCGAAAATCTTTTAAAGACATTTTCACCGGTGGTAACCCAGAAGGCTTTTTGGCAAATGATATTGTAAAGAGAGAAGAATTAACCTCGATATTTCTCGCAAATGTCAATAAGAGAATAAACAACGACTTCGGATTTACATTGACTGCAGGTCAGGACTTCAATCAGCAAAAACTGAATAATTACAATCAAACAGGAACGGCGCTTGCGTTGCCCGGGATTGCTCACATGAATAATGTGAAATCATTCAATCCGGACTATGAATATGTATCAAAAAGAAGAACGATTGGTGTATTTGGTGATTTAAAATTTGACTACAATAATTATTTGTATTTAGGAATTACGGCACGGAATGAATGGTCTTCTACGCTGCCTGTTTCTAACAGAAGTTATTTTTATCCGGGTGTAAATGCTTCTTTTGTTTTCTCAGATGCATTTAATATAAACAAAAGCATTCTGAGTTTCGGCAAAGTGAGAGTGGGATACGCGAAAACCGCACGCGATGCGAGTGTTTATCAACTGCAAAATGTTTATCTGGCGGCGACGGCCTCAGACGGATTTACAAGTGGGGTAACATTTCCTTTCCTCGGTTTGCCTGGATATGCAGTCAACACTACCGTTAATAACCCTGCCCTCAAGCCGGAAATTACGCAGGAAATTGAAGCCGGTACGGAGCTTAGATTCTTACATGACCGCATTGGTATCGACTTTACTTATTTCACAAACAGGAATACAGACGGAATCATCAGCCTCGATGTGGCGCCAAGCACAGGTGCGTCAAACGTCATTGTAAACTCAGGTCGTACAACCAGCCAGGGCATTGAAGTGGCATTAAATGTAACACCAATTAAAACCCGTGATTTTTCATGGGAAATGTTTGCCACTTTCAGTCGTGTGCGTACCAAGGTTAAGGAAATATATAAAGACCTTGATAAGAAATTCCTCGGAGGATTTAGTGGCAATCCTGCCATTTATGCAGTTATTGGTCAGCGTTATGGTTCAATAATAGCTGCAGGATATGAGAGAGATGACGCAGGGAATATTCTGACTGATGATGATGGTTACCCGCTGTTGGTGGATGGTGCAACCTTAGGGTATGTAGAACCAGATTGGACAGGTGGTTTAAGAAATACGTTTACTTATAAAAAATTTCGCTTGGATGTACTTTTTGATACACGGCAGGGCGGTTACCTCTTTAGCGGAACATCTGAACTGCTCGACAACTATGGCGTAAGTAAACGAAGTGCCGAAGGCCGTTATGAAGATTATATTTTCCCCGGTGTCAATCAAACAACGGGAAAGGCGAATGACATTCCGGTAGTAAAAGATCAAAACTGGTGGTCTTATATGGCAATCAGCGACGAGGCTTATGTGTATAAGAACAATTGGGTGAAATTAAGAGAAGCGAATCTTTCTTACTCTATTGATATCAAAAACAGTCTTCTTCATACGGTGGATGTGGGTGTTTACGGCAGAAATCTGTTTTTATGGACAAAGGTTCCGGACATTGATCCTGAATCAAGCTCTTTTGGTACAGGTAACGGGCAAGGCGCTTCAAGAATGGCTTACCCTACAACCCGTTCAATCGGGATCAATTTAAAGTTCACCTTCTAAATTTATCCAAATGAAACTAAGAAGAAATAAAATGAAACATTCATATTTGATGGCACTGGGTTTTGTCGTGATACTTGCATCATGCAAAAAAACGCTCGACATTAATAACGATCCGAATTCATTTACCGATGTGCCGGTAAATACAATATTACCTGCTGCAGAGGTAAACCTTGCCTATGCATTAGGCGGCGACGCATCACGCATCAGCGGAAACATTGTCCAGTATTATGGCGGGCATCGTAATCAGCCACTGGACTATGGTCAGTATAATATTACTCCGGCTACTACAGATAATTTCTGGACAAACATGTACAGCGTGGTACTTACGAATCTTAAGTCAGTTGCGGAAAAATCAAGAGTTGAAGGCGATTCAATCTATGTTGGAGTAAGCCAGATATTAACTGCCTACACATTCGGTACGCTGACTGACACATATGGTGATATTCCTTTTACCGAGGCGTTGCAGACAACGACAGATGTAACTCCGGCATACGATAAACAGGAAAACATATATCCGGCAATTATCGGCCTTATTGAAAAAGGAATTGCAAATATAAAATCAGGAACAGGAACAGGGCCTGCCGATGATGACGTGATTTATGCGGGTGATATTACCAATTGGGAAAAATTTGCAAATTCACTTAAGCTTCGTTACCTGAATCATTTGAGCAAAAGACAGCCAACAGCGGCTTCTGATTTTCTTGCCCAAAATCCTGTATTGATCACTGATAATTCGGAAAATGCCGGTGTCGTATTTGGCGAAGATGCTGCGAATGCGAACCCGATTTACCAATTCGATATTTTATCGGGAAGAAAAGACAACGCAGTATGCAACACGCTTGTTGACAAAATGATTGCCTTAACAGATCCGAGGGTTCCGGTTTATTTTTATCCGGTTAAAAACGATAATAATGGTTTTGCCGGTCAATACAGGGGAAATGACCCAGGTGGTGATGATGATGACTCGGGTGAAAGTTTATTTTCAAGAGAAGGTGATGCTTATGCTTCAAGTACGTCTCCTGTTATGCTGATGACCGCGGCCGAAGTACAATTTATCATTGCAGAGATTCAATTCAGAAATTCAAATGCAGCGGCTGCTCAGACAGCCTATGAAACTGCAATTGCAAATGATTTCGATGCACTCGGCCTAAGCGCAGATTATGCTGCTTACATCGCAAATGCAGGTGTAGCCTTTAATAACACGTTGGACAGAATTATGGAGCAGAAATGGATAACCATGTTCCAGGCGCCATTTGAATCCTGGGTTGATTGGAGAAGAACAGGTGTACCAACACTCATTATTCCTGTTGTAAACAGAACCGGTGGTGTTGTTCCGAGGAAATTGCCATATCCACAACTTGAGCTTAACTTAAATGCCCAATCTATAGAAGCTGGTCCGGGTTTACCCGATTCATTTAATGAATTAAAAAAGCATGTGTGGTGGGATGAGTAAAAATAAATTGACTGTTTTCAAAACAAGGCTATCATTACGATAGCCTTGTTTGTTAATATCATATTTAAAAGATGATACTTCAAACTTAATTTTCAAAAGGTAGTACCTTCGCCCCCAAACACAAATACTATTATGGCGGAACAGCAGCAGCCTAATCAATTGAATATTGAAATATCGGAAGAAGTAGCAGAAGGTAACTATGCTAATCTTGCAATTATTACCCATTCACATGCAGAGTTTGTAATTGACTTTGTAAACGTAATGCCGGGCACACCGAAGAGCAGGGTAAAGTCGAGAATAATATTAACACCGCAGCATGCAAAGCGGTTTATGAAGGCACTTACGGAAAATGTCACCCGCTTTGAAACCGCAAACGGTACGATTAAAGACCTTGAAGAAATTCAGCTGCCATTAAACTTTGGTGGTCCTACCGCGCAGGCATAACTGCAATAGCGGCCAAATTGGTCAAATCATAACCAGAATTCTGAACGATAGAGAGAGTTCGTTCTGTGTGATGCACATGACTCATTTGTCTGTCACTTATAAAATACCCTGGTCAGCAAAACTATAATAGCCGCTTTCGCTTATAATAATATGATCCGTAACCTTGATATCAAAATACCTGGCAGCTTCTTTAATTTTTCTCGTCAATTCCTGGTCTGCCCTGCTTGGTTTTAAACTGCCCGATGGATGATTGTGACAGAGAACGATGCTGACTGCATTTTCTTCCAGCGCCTTTTTTAAAACAATTCTTGGATCTGCTATTGTTGCAGTAATTCCACCTTCACTGAGTACTTCAAAATGGTTAATCTTGTTTGCCTGGTTCATAAAAATCACGGCGAAAACCTCATGTTGGTAGTCCTTTAGCCTCGATTGAAGAAATCCTGCGATCTCATTACTGGTATTGGCTACTTTTTTCGGAATATAAGCCACTGCATGACGCCGGCGACCAAGTTCAAGAGCTGCCGCGATTGTTATGGCTTTGGCTTCACCAACGCCTTTTACTTTTGTTATTTCTTTTACGCTCAATTTTCCCAATTCATGCAGGCTGTCTTTGCCCAGTTTCAATACGTCCCGGGCCAGTTCCACCGCACTTTTTTCTTTGTTCCCGTTATTTATGAGGATGGCCAATAATTCGGAATCGCTCAGAGAATCCGGGCCTTTAAGTAGTAGTTTTTCTCGGGGCCGGTCGTCTTTTGCCCAGAATTTTATGGAGTACTTCTTCTCTTGCATAGACGAAATTCGATAAATAATTTTAAACCCGTCAATACAACTTTAAATCGTTTTGACGTTTTTATTAAGTTCGTTTGAACCGTAATTGAAAAACACAACACAATCCCTATGAAGGCCAAAACTATTACTCCTATGGGCGCATTACACCCCGCTCTTTTCTTTATCGGTGTATATATCGTTGCCCTTTTATTCTCAATTTTTATTTGTTCAACAATTTTTTACAGTTGCAACAGCACCTCCGTCAACATTACCAAAAAGGAACAAAAGGTGGATCAGCCTGCTGCCAGCACCAGTACCGTTGCTGCTCTCCATTAATTACCAGGTTTTCTGGTCAGTAAATTGCATCAAGAAATTTGATTTCACCGGATGTGAATGATGGCTAATTTATATCTTCGCCGCACATTTTACATTCCATGCAATCTACGGCTAAAATTTTCTCAGGTACCGGCTCACAACAGCTGGCAGAACAAATTTGTAAGAAATACGGAACCAAGCTGGGCAAGGTCAACATCCAGCACTTCAGCGACGGAGAAATTTGTCCCATTTTCATGGAAAGCGTACGAGGCGATTATGTGTTTTTAGTGCAGAGCACATTTGCGCCTGTCGAAAACCTGATGGAGCTGTTGCTGATGATCGATGCAGCGCGGCGCGCATCAGCGTATAAAGTAATTGCCGTTATACCTTATTATGGATATGCCAGGCAGGATAGGAAGGACAGGCCCCGGGTAGCGATAGGTAGTAAGCTGGTTGCCAATATGTTAGTAGCAGCAGGAGCAGACCGTGTTATTACCATGGATCTTCATGCACCGCAGATTCAGGGTTATTTCGATATACCCGTTGATCATCTCGATAGCTCCGCCGTTTTTATACCTTATATAGAACAACTGAAAGTGGAAAACCTTACCTTTGCGGCCCCTGACGTGGGAAGTACCAATCGTGTAAGAGAAATTGCAAGTTATTTTAATGCAGAAATGGTGATTTGTGATAAGCACCGTAAACGTGCAAACGAAATTGCCAGCATGGTTGTAATCGGTGAGGTAACAGATAGGGATATTGTGATTATCGATGACATTTGCGACACAGGCGGCACATTGGCAAAAAGTGCATCACTTTTAATGGAAAAAGGGGCGAGAAGCGTAAGAGCAATGATTACACACCCGGTATTGAGTGGTAAAGCATACGAAAATATTGAAAACAGTGTACTCGAAGAATTGGTGGTGTGTGATACGATTCCCTTGCGACAGGAATCATCAAAAATAAAAGTGTTGAGTGTTGCGGAATTATTTGCGGTTGCGATACGCAATGCATTTGAAAATAAAAGTATCACCAGTTTGTTTATCCATTCGCAGAGAAGAGATAAATAAAAAAATTATAGTTAGCTTTTTAATAAACAACAATAAACAATGAAATCAATTACAATCGAAGGACACCTGAGGACCGGACTCGGCAAACAAGCCACCCGTCAACTCCGCTCTCAGGAAAATGTGCCCGGTGTAATTTACGGGGGTGCGAAGGAGATCAGCTTTTATGCTCCATCGATAGCATTCAAACCGTTAATATATACACCGGATTTTCAGATCGCAGAAATCAAATTAGACGGTACAACGTATCGCTGCATTCTGAAAGATCTCCAGTTTGATAAAATAACAGACGAGTTAATACATATTGATCTGCTGGAACTGGTGGAAGACAAAAAAGTTATCGCGACAATACCGCTTAGGTTTACAGGTACATCCGTAGGTGTAAAAGACGGTGGTAAGCTGATAACAAAGATGAAGGCTTTAAAAGTAAAAACGTTTCCCAAGTATTTGAAAGAATCTATCGAGGTTAAAATAGATGATCTGCAATTGAATGGCAACATACGTGTGGAAGATGTGAAAGTAGATAATTATGAAATCATGAACTCACCGCGTATTCCTATTGCGTCGGTAGTACTCACAAGGCAATTGAAACAGGAAGAAGCAACGACAGCGCCTGCAGCTACAGCAGCAGCACCTGCTGCGGCAACTGCAGCTGCACCAGCTAAGGCAGCAGCTCCCGCCAAAGCACCTGCGAAATCGAAGTAGAGTTAAAGAATATTCATATAATGGTAAAAGTCCTATACATCCGTATAGGATTTTTTTTTAATTTGCACCGACTCTCTCTCTAAATCCCTTCCTATCAGATACTGAAATTGAGCAAAAAAATGGTTTAAGCATTAACCATTCAATCCCTGTGTACTAACTGCCGACTTTAAAATCCGGTATTTAACGTTTGACGGACCTAAACAGTTAAATCCGAAAAAATGCGTGTATTAATTTTACCCTTAGTAATTGTATTGCTCTGCTTTTCTTTAAGCGGTTATTCTCAAACAGGACTTACCTGTGCAACGGCATATACCTTGCCCGTGGATGGAAGTTGTAATA
>Ga0207683_10003940_pt1 | contig 12880 bp, 7 predicted proteins | sample KBSM73metaG_FD_184333 | JGI IMG/M metagenome (GOLD analysis project Ga0207683, IMG submission 184333) | Miscanthus rhizosphere microbial communities from Kellogg Biological Station, Michigan, USA - KBS M7-3 metaG (SPAdes) (version 2) | ecosystem: Host-associated > Plants > Roots > Rhizosphere >...
TTCTTCCTGCGCCATTTGGGCAAGATCGGCGTCGCTGGAGTTGGCGAGCTCGCGATTGTCCGCCAGCTGCATTCGTGCATTGGACAGTTCGGTCCATTTCGCCAGCAGCGCCTTTACGTTGGCGTGTTCGCGCATGATCTCGCCGGCGCGATTCCGATTTTCAAAGAGAGCGGGGTCGGCGATCTCGCGCTCGAGTTGCTCGAAACGCTCGCGTTTACGTTGGATGAGAAGATTAAAGTCCATGTGCTGTAGCCGCGGTCGCTGGCCGCGGCAAAACCCCGGGGGCGACGACCCCGCCTACAGTCAGCTAAGCCTTACCCGCGCGAGCGGCCTTGGTGCTGCCGTAGCGGCGGGCGAATTTTTCCACACGTCCAGCAGTGTCGACGAATTTTTGCTCGCCAGTGAAAAACGGATGGCAGGCGGCGCAAATGCCGATTCTAATATCTCTTTTTGTCGAGCGAGTGTGATAAACCGCACCGCACGCGCAAACCATATCGGTCTCTTGATAATCGGGATGAATGTCCGCCTTCATGTTGAAAAACGAGGGGAAAAGTTAGCCGCAAACCGGTAAATTCGCAAGTGATGACGAAGGTTGAGGATCCGATTCTAACGGCCTGGGAAAGGACGCGCGCCAACAACCGCGATCGCGCTGCCATCTTCGATTCACAGGGAAGAGTCGTACGCACATTTCTCGAAGTCGAAGACCGTGCTCATCAATTTGCCAATGAGTTGGAAAAGATTGCACCCGGACAGGTTCTTGCGGTCCAAATTGGGAATCATCCAGATTGGCCATCGCTCTTTCTGGCTTGCTTGCGGAAACGGGTCGTCGTTCTGCCGCTGGAACAAACGATCAGCGGCGAGCAAAAACAGAGTGCGTTGGAAGTCTGTCTGGCGGCAGCTGTAGTGGCCGCCGTCCCCGGCGGCTCTTGCAAGACTTTGCCGCTGAGGACAGCGGCCTCTACAGAAGAAAAATGGGGCCCAAATCCACCGGCCTTGTTGAAATTGACCTCTGGCACGACAGCAACGCCCCGCGCGGTCCGGTTTCGCAGCGAACAGCTCTTGGCAGACTGCGAGAACATTTGCGAAACGATGGGGATCTCCGATCGCGACCTGAACTTCGGGATTATTCCCATTTCTCATTCATATGGTTTCAGCAATTTATTGACGCCTTTGATTGGACGGGGCGTTTCCCTCGCGCTCAGCGGCGACCGAATCCCGCGTGCCGTCATCGACGGTCTTGCCGCGAGTCGCGCCACCATTTTTCCCGGAATGCCAGTGTTCTACCAACCCTTTTGCGAGATGAATGAGCCGCCGCCATTGCCTGACTTGCGACTTTGCATTTCGGCGGGCGCACCATTGCCGGTGGAGACCGCGCAAGCGTTCCGTGAAAAGTTCCGACGCGAAATTCATTCGTTTTACGGTGCGTCGGAATGTGGGGGGATTTGTTATGTCCGCGAAACGCAGCCGATACCGGGGTTAGTAGGTGAAGAGATGTCTGGTGTTACGCTCGAGTTGGTCGATCCCGAAGTCTCGAATTCGCTTATCCGCGTGCGAAGCCGGGCGGTGGCTGACGGTTACTTCCCCGTCCCGGAAGAAGACAAACTAGGGCACGGCATCTTTGTCCCGGACGATTTGCTGCAGAAGACAGCGTGTGGTTATCGGATTGTCGGACGCAGCTCCGACTTGATTAATGTTGCCGGCAAAAAAGTGCATCCTGCGGAGGTGGAAGCGGAAATTCTGCGCTGCGAGGGAGTGCAGGAAGCGATCGTTTTCGGCCGTGAATCGGAGCGCCGAAATCAGGAGGTCGCAGCCTGCGTGGTCGCGACAGGGCTGACCGAGCGAGAATTACTGGCTTATTGTCGCGCACGGCTAAGCAGTTGGCAGGTGCCGCGTCGCATTTACTTCGTCGAAACGATTCCAATCAATGAACGGGGCAAGACCAGCCGGCGCGAGCTGGCCCTGCGCTACCCTGCGGACGGTCTCGCCTAGGTCGAGCGAGAAAATGCTTTCCATTTGTTGAGAACCATAAATTGTTAAAAGCATGCGCGTAGTCCGTCGGCTGCCAGCGGCCGCGCCTTTTACCCCGTGAAAAAATCTCCCGCCCAAAACCATAAAAGCGAAGAGCGCTTTCTCGTTTTGGAACCGAACGAAACGTTGCTCTCCTCTATTTTGTCCGGCCTCCATCAAGTCGCTCCGGGCGCGGTGGTGGACGTGGCCCGCGACGTGGAGGAGGCCGATCGGATGGCGGCGGATGAACCCGTGGCACTGTTTGTCTTCGACCTTGATGCCGCTTCCGAGCCGGATGTTGTGCGTGACTTGCGAGCCCGTCATCCGAGGGTGCAGGCAATCGTCCTGACCTCGGCGGACGCCAAGTCCGAAGGAATGGATGACACTCATTTGTTAGAAAAGCCGTTTGCCGACTCGGATTTCATGGATCTTGCGCGAACACTGTTGCGCCCGGGCAACGCGGCGGCGGGACGGCAGCGCGTTCTGGTAATCGACGACAGCTTGATGATGCTGAAATTCGTGCGGGAAATTCTCGCGGATGCAAACTACGAAGTGGTCACTGCCGGAACTGCGCAGGAGGGTTTGCAAGCTACCCGCCAGCAAAAGCCGGATTTAATCCTGCTTGATTATTTGCTACCTGACCTGCGCGGTGATGAATTGAGTAAGCGGTTGAGCGCAGACCAGTTAACGGCAGATGTTCCAGTCGTTTTTATGTCCGGTTTCGGTGTAGACCTGGAAAATGCACAAGATCGGTCCGAGAATGTGTTGGGAATTCTGAACAAACCGTTTACAACTGATAGTCTCTTAAAAACAGTGGAGGAAAATTTGTCGAAAGTTCCGGGCGAAGAAGTGGTCGAGGCAGCTGTGCACTCGGAGTTTACCAGTGACGTCGGGCCGGAGCATGAGCAAGCGCCGGCGGTCGAGTCTTCGCCGCCCTGGAACGAACCGGAGCCTGCTTTGCTGCAATCGGATGAGGAAAGTAGTTTTGGCAACCCGGAATTCGCCCCGCAGTCCCAGCCGGCGCTGGTCGAGTCAGGGCTGGGTGGGAATGTCTATTTTTCCGGCGAGACCGCATTCTTCTCCTTTAGCCGCGTGCTGCGGGTAATTGGTCAGGAAAAGTTGACCGGCACCCTGCGGTCTGCCGGCCCCAGAGACAATGTCGATCTATATGCTCGTGAAGGAAGAGTGGTGCTGGTCACGACCCGCGACGGCGAAGCCTACTGTGCCGAAGCGCCGGTCACTCTGGTGAATATCGATTCGGAGCGGGTAAGGGAAGCGCGGGAAACACAATCGCAAACCGGCTGCCCGTTGTTCATTACTCTGGCACGGGAAGATTTGATTCTGCGCGATCCGGCGCTGCAATTGGTCCAGCACTATGGCCAAAGACTTTTCGCCCAACAATGGAGCGCCCCGCGGGTTCATTTCGCATTCGAACAAACAACGGAGCTGCCCGATTTCACCAGCGAGATCCCAGCGGATGACGATATCGAGCATTGGATGTTGAGCACGCTTCGGTTTGTTCAGGCTCAGGACATTGCCGAAAAAGCCGATTACGATTCGGAATCGATTCCTGCCTACACTCGGGATGGCTTTGAGCGCGTGCAAAAATTGCGGCTCACCGTGGCCGAAGCGCAGTTCGCCTCGCAATTCAACGGCACGCGTTCGATTGCCCAGATCGCGCGGAATCTGCGACTGGACTTGAGGTTCGCACGCCTGACGCTGTTCCGTTTTATTGAACTCGACATCGTTGAATGCTGGCCCCCGGCTGCTTCCGAAAAGGCGGAGCGCGGCGGCCTTTTCAAACGTCTTCTCGGTCGAAGCAGCGAGTAACACTGCTGCCGGGAGGGTGCGATGAAGCGTAACGTTCTTGTCGTCGATATCGGCGGCACTCACGTCAAGCTAATGATGTCCGCCCAGGACAAATTGAAATTCGATTCCGGACCGGACATGACGCCGCACCATTTCGTGAAGAAATTTCACGAGACGGCGGCCAACCTTGAATTTGCCGCCGTTTCCATCGGTTTTCCATCGGTTGTTCACGATGGCAAGATCGTGAAGGAACCCAAACATCTCGGCAAAGGCTGGATCGGATTTAATTTTGGTCGCACTGTCAAAAAGCCTGTTCGAGTCATTAACGACGCCGCAATGCAGGCGCTGGGCGGTCACGTTCGCGGGCGGACGCTTTTTCTGGGATTAGGCACAGGTCTTGGTGCCGCCCTCGTCTGGAACAACAACCTTATGGCGCTGGAACTTGGTGATCTTCCCTATCGTGAGCATCGCAAGATTGAAGACTGGTTAGGCAAGGACGGACTCGAGGAACTCGGCGAAAAAGCGTGGCGCAAAGAAGTGATTTACTGCGTGAAGCAGCTGAAACTTTCGTTCGTTGCCGATACCGTCGTGCTCGGCGGAGGTAACGTAAAAAAGATGGCGCGCTTGCCACGCGGAGTGACAAGAGGCGATAACCGCAACGCTTTCTTCGGCGGTTGTCGTTTGTGGGAAACCGATCGAAAGACCGGCCAACCTCACTGGCGAATTTTATAGCGTGTTTAGGGTTTATCCGAGCGCGCAACGTCATCCGACGTTTTGTGAAATCTTATCAGCGAGGTAAGTCGCAAAGTAGCCGCGATAACGCGCCTGAAGTTCCGGTCGCTGCCAGTCTTTGCCGGTTAACACGCGACGGCAATTCGCGGAACCGCAACTGCATTCTGTTTCATAGGTATCATCATCGGTCATGCACCAGTCATGGGTGAGTTCCTCGCCGGCCCGAATATCGCGCAACGCCACAAAGATAACATTGCCGCGCAGTCCGAGGTTTGGATCACAGGAATGATTGCTATAGAGCATGGAACCTTCCCGTTCATCCGCTGTAACCGGGGCGATAAACAGGTCGTCGCCAATCTGAATCTCCACCGGGCCAAGTTTCGGTGTGACTGCGCGCTCCAGAAAATCGCGGCTGACGATGTGACCGCCCTTGATCATGACGATCTCGCTCTTGGCAATCTTGGTATTCGCGAACAACCCATTGCCGTGAATCGGACTTTGTCGCACTTCCGTTTTGGAAGATCGCCAGGAGAGCGGAGTGTCGTTCAATAAGGTTGATTGTTACGAGAGTCGCTGGACTAATACCTGAAGCCCGGGTTGGTTTGCGGCTGTGCTTCCGGCGCGTCCGGGTTCGTCTCGCCAGGAACCTTCTCCTGCGTTTTCGCCGCCTCCGAAGCGTTGAATTCTTCATCGGTGGCGCAACCGCCGAAGATCATCGTTCCGCAGGTGAGGACGATCAAATACAAGCTTTTCACGCTCAATAAATAAACAGGGGACCTTCCGATTTCCAGCAGTGATACTGGTTCTCGGGGGCCTGGCGGACTTCTGGGTTACGCGGGGATAGCTTCGTCACTTGCACAGTAAATTTCGGAAAGGGCGCTGCTGATTTCGGCCAACCGCTTTTGGGTCAGGGTAAGGTATTCGTGCAATCCGTATTCGAAGATGTCGCCGATGGTGGCGAAATCGAGGTCGTATCGCAGCCGCCCGGAAAGTCGTTCCGCCTCGTTGGCGTAATGCGTTGCCCGCGAGCCCGAGATGCGATGGACCGCGGCGTCGAGCGATTCGACGCTGAAACGGATGGAGCGGGGAAAATCGGCATGCGTGATCAAAAACTCCGCTACTTTCCAGGGCGCGACCTGCCCCACGTAAATTTTGCGGTAAGCCTCGAGCGCGCTGCACGATTTCAAGACCGACATCCATTGAACAGTGTCGATGTTGCCGCCGACTCTTTCTCCCGACGGCAGAATCAGATGATATTTCACATCGAGAATCCGAGAAGTGTTGTCGGCGCGCTCAAGTGATTTTCCAATGCGAATGAAATCCCAGCCTTCGCCATGGGTCATGGTTGCGTCCGCAACTCCCTGCACCAGGTGCGAACCGGTGATAATACGACGAAAGAATTCATACGGGCTTAACCGCAGCATCTTTTTGCCGGTCTCGCCGTTGACGAAAAGAAAGAGGCGATTGATGTGCTCCCACATCTCACTTGAGATTTGTTCGCGCACGGTGCGGGCGTTCTCGCGCGCGGCTGCGAGAGAGGAGTAAACCGAGTTGGGGTTCTTTTCTTGCAGACAAACGAAATCGATCGCGGCCTGGCCATCGGGATTTTGATAAAGCGAAGTGAAAAGTTCATTCTCTTCCAGGGAGCTAATGATTGGATTCCACTGCTGCTGGGTGTCGGGGTCGCGCGTGTTCTCAAGATCGAGGAGCAGTTGCAAATTGACATCGGCGATGCGGGCATTGTTTTCCGCCCGCTCGATGTAGCGGCTCATCCAGAAAAGGGAATCAGCAACGCGGGAAAGCATACGGAAATGGAGTAATGGAGTAGTGGAGTGATGGAGTAGTGGAGCAGCACGTGTTTGCCCCAATCATCACTCCATTATTGCTTCGTCCTCGAGAACCCATGTGTCTTTACTTCCGCCGCCCTGGGAGGAGTTCACTACCAGTGAACCTTCGCACAGCGCGACCCGGGTGAGCGCGCCGGGAATGATTTTGATTTTCTCTCCCGATAAAATGTAGGGGCGCAAATCAACATGTCGCCCGCGAATCACATCGTCGTCGAATGCAGGCGAGCGCGAGAGGGGAACAATGGGCTGGGCGATGTAGTTGCGCGGTTCCTTCTGGATCCGCTTCCGAAATTCTTCGCGCTCGGCTTCGGTCGAATGCGAGCCAACCAACATACCGTAGCCCCCGCTTTCATTCGCGGCCTTGACCACGAGCCTCTCGAGGTTCTCCAAAATGAAGGCGCGATCGTTTTCGTTCGAGGCCAGATAAGTCTCGACGTTGGGCAGGATCGCGTCCTGCTCGAGGTAGTAGCGGATCATTTTTGGGACGAAGTGGTAGATGACTTTGTCGTCAGCGATGCCGGTGCCGATGGAATTCGCCAGGCTGACATTTCCCTTTCGGTAGGCATCGACTAATCCGGGAACGCCCAGCCCGGAATCTTTTCGAAAAACTCTGGGATCGAGAAAATCGTCGTTGATCCGGCGATAAATGACGTCGACCGGCTGCAAGCCTTTAGTCGTGCGCATGAAAATTTTCCCATCGCGCGCAATCAGGTCGCGGCCCTCCACAATTTCGATTCCCATCGAGCGGGCGAGAAATGAATGCTCGAAATAAGCCGAGTTGTGGATGCCCGGTGTTAGCAACACGACAGTGGGATTCGTTGTTCCTGCGGGCGCGATGTATCGAAGAACGTTGAGCAGTTCCTGGCTGTAATCTTCCACCGGCCGGACCCGATGTTGGGCGAAGAGATTTGGAAAGACGCGGCGCATGATCTGCCGATTTTGAATGACGTAGGAGACGCCGGACGGGCAGCGGGCGTTATCCTCCAGCACCAAAAAATTGCCATCCCGATCGCGCACCAGATCGGTCCCGCAAATGTGGATATAAATGTTTTGCGGGACATTGCAGTGCATGAACTCCGGCCGGAAACAGGCCGCCTGCCAGACGTAATCCTTGGGAATCACGCCATCGCGCAGAATCGATTGGCCGTGATAGATGTCATGCAGGAAGAGGTTGAGCGCGGTGATTCGTTGTTCCAGGCCCCGTTCGATTTTCTCCCATTCCATGGCGGAGATAATTCGTGGAATCAGATCGAAGGGAAAAATTCGTTCCGTCCCTTGCGCGTCGCTATAAACGGTGAAAGTCACGCCCTGGCGCAAAAGAGTGAGCGCAGCCAATTCACGTTTGCGGTTGAATTCGTCTTTCTTAAGCTCGGTGAAACGTTGCAGCAATCGTTGGTAATGCGGCCGGGCCTGTCCCGGCGCATCAAACATTTCGTCGTAGAACCCGCCGGTATCGTATTTGGCGAAGAATTCGGTCACGAAATCACTGTGTCGCCGCCTCTACGCGGCGCAAACAAAAACGCAGTTCCCTAACCTTAAATCCTCCTCTCTCATAGGGAAGGAAGCCGCGAAGCGGCGGCTGATACCTGCGCGGCACCTGTCTACCGCGCGTCCCTTGTCGTCGCAGTGCAGTCTGCCCGAACCCTGCGAGCTGAACCGACGTCCGCATTTTCTGTCGCGAGCACTTCCCGCAAAAATGGCGCGGTCCGGCTGGTACGATTTTTTGCAACCTGCTCCGGCGTTCCGGCGACGACGATTTCGCCGCCGGCATCGCCCGCTTCCGGACCGATATCGACGATGTAATCGGCTTCTGCCATGACACTGAGATTATGCTCGATCACGATGACGGTGTGACCCTCATCCACCAGTCGGTGCAGCAAATTCAATAGCAATTCCACGTCAGCCATGTGTAGGCCAATCGTCGGCTCTTCCAGGAGATAGAGCGTGGACTTCGGTTTACGCATCTTGCGAATCCGCTCGTGTTGCGCGCGGCCGATTCCGCGGGTGAGTTCGGTTGCGAGCTTCAGTCGTTGCGCTTCGCCGCCGCTCAAGGTCGGGCTCGGTTGCCCCAGCTTCAGATAGCCAAGTCCGGTATCGACCAGTAACGAAAGCGAACGCGCGATTTTGGGATTCGCTTTAAAAAATTCAGCCGCTTCTTCGATCGTCATTTCCATCACATCGCCGATCGATTTTTCGTGGTAGAGCACTTCCAAGGTCTGCGGGTTGTAACGCTTTCCGCCGCAATCCTCACACGGCACGTAAGAGCTCGGCAGAAAATTCATCTCCAGTTTGATAATCCCCTGCCCCTTGCAGGATTCGCAGCGTCCGCCTTCGGCGTTGAAGGAAAACCGGCTCGCGCTGTAGCCGCGCATGCGCGCTACCGGTACCTGCGCATAAAGAGTCCGAATTTCATCGAAAACCTTGATGTAGGTTGCAGGGGTGGAGCGCGAAGTCTTGCCGATGGGCGATTGATCGACTTCGTAAACGGCATCGATTGTTTCCATTCCATCAACGCGCTCGAACAACTCACCCGCACGTTGGTGTTTTTGATTTAATTGCTCGAGCACGGCTGGTAAAAGGACTTCCCCCATCAACGTCGATTTCCCGCTGCCGGAAATGCCGGTGATGACCGACAACCGTCCGACAGGAAATTTCACCTCGACGTTTTTAAGATTGTTCGCACGTGCGTTTCTGATCTGGATCCAGTCCTCAGCATCGCGCAGACTTCGGCGCGCCTTGCGAAGGGGATGGCAGAGAGGTGTCTTCAGGCAACGACCGGTCACCGAGTTTTTTGCACGCTCGATCTCCGGCAGCGTTCCGGTGGCAACGACTTCGCCGCCGTGGATCCCGGCGCGCGGGCCGAGATCGATGATGTGATCGGCGCACCGCATGGTTGCTTCATCGTGCTCAACAATGACGAGCGAGTTCCCTTTTTCGCGCAGCAGGGTCAGAGTATCGAGCAGACGTACATTATCGCGCGGGTGCAATCCGATGGTTGGCTCATCCAGAACGTAAAGAACGCCGCGCAAATTCGAACCGAGCTGCGCCGCCAGACGGATGCGTTGCGATTCGCCGCCACTTAAGGTCTTGGCAGCTCGGCCTAACGACAAATAGCCGAGACCGACATTGTCCATGAATCGGAGGCGCTGCACGATTTCCGGAATCAGCTCACTCGCGATCGTTCCTTGTTTGCCGCTGAATTTCAAACGGTCGATTTTTTTTGCCGCCGCGCTGGCCGAAAGCGCGGTAAAATTGTCGATCGTCATGTTTTGCACCCGGACGTGACGCGCGATCGGATTCAGCCGCGAGCCGTGGCAGGCGGGGCAAATTTGCGACTCGCTGTCGTCGATCCATTCCGATTCCCGTTCAGCGGCAAGTTCATTTTCGATGACTGAGTCACCATCGTCGTTCTCGCCCATCTGCAGGGGTTGATTCCAGATTTCTCCAAACCCGCCGCATTCCCCGCAGGCTCCGTGCGGCGAATTGAACGAGAACAATCGCGGATCGAGTTCTTCAAATGCACGACCGCATCGCGGACAACTCATTTCCGTGCTAACAACGGTGACTCGGTTCTTCGCATCGATGAGCCGCGCGGTGCCACGGCCGATATCGAGCGCGCGCTGGCTGAGGTTGCGCGCCTTAGCGATGCGTTTTTTGTCGATCACGCCGACAACGACATCGATGCTGTGTTCCTTGAAACGCTCAAGCTTTCGGAACTTCGCGACCGGAATGAATTGCCCATCGACAAAGAGCGTGTCGAATCCGTTGCGCTCGGCCCAGCGCGCAACGTCGGTGTGAAATCCCTTGCGCGCTTTCACCAGCGGCGCCAGCACCTTGAGCGGACCGCGGCGCGCCGCCGTTTCCACTTGTTTCACGATTGCAGCGAGCGTCTGTTTCTCTACCGGCAGGTTACAATCCGGACAAAATTGGGTGCCGGTTTTGGCGAAGAGCAATCGGAGGAAATGATAAACCTCTGTTACGGTTGCCACGGTTGATTTGCCGCCGCCGCGGGTAACGCGCTGCTCGATCGCGACGCTGGGAGGCAAACCTTCCACCAGATCGACGTCCGGTTTTTCCAGTTGCTCAACGAATTGCCGCGCGTACGGCGACATGCTGTCGAGAAATCGGCGCTGACCTTCCGAGAACAGAATATCGAAAGCGAGCGTCGATTTCCCCGATCCGCTCAACCCGGTGATGACAACCATTTGATCGCGCGGAATCGCAACATTGATGTTTTTCAGATTGTGCTCGCGCGCGCCGTGGATGTGGATGGCGCTGTTTCCGCGGAGCACAGGCGGCCGGCCTGTTCCATTCGGCGGCTCGTCGAATGGCTTTTCTGCTACCCGCAGTGAGAATTCATCCGCTTCTTCTCCGTTTGTGTAAGTGAATGTTCGCGGCGGGCCGCCCCGAACTGCAGGCCGGCGGCCTGCGCTCCTCAGAACCTGAGCGAGGAATCTCCCGGTGTGGGAGCGCTCTGCATTCGCGACTTGCTCCGGTGTCCCAGCGGCTACGATTTCGCCGCCCTCGTCTCCCGCCTCTGGGCCGAGATCGATGATCCAGTCGGCACATTTAATCACTTCGAGATTGTGCTCGATCACGACCAGCGAATGGCCAGCGTCGATGAGCCGTTGGAACAACCGCAACAACATCGCGACGTCATCGAAATGCAGGCCCGTCGTCGGTTCATCGAAGATGAAGAGATTTCCGCGCGTTTTTTCTGTAGAGACAGCCGTGCCGGCTGCATTTCTTTTGCTCGCAGGCGACCGGCCTGCCACCACAGATTTTTGAATGAGGTGACTAACGAGCTTTAAGCGCTGCGATTCGCCGCCGGAAAGAGTATTGAGCGGCTGCCCAAGTCGCAGATAGCCGAGCCCGACCTCTTCCAACACTTCCAGCGGATCTGACAACTTTTCGCGCTCGCCAATTTGGACGAACCAGGCGGCCGCTTCCGTCACCGTCAGCTCAAGCAGTTCGTGAATCGATTTTCCGTGCACTCGAATCTTGAGCACGTGCGGCTGAAAGCGTTTGCCTTCGCACTCCGCGCAACGAACAAACAAGTCGCTCAGAAATTGCATCTCGATTTTCTCGAACCCGGTCCCGTTGCAGCGTTCGCAGCGGCCGGTCCCAGAGTTGAAGGAAAACGCACTCGCGGTCAGTCCCTGGGCCTCTGCTTCCGGCGTGGCGGCAAATAGTTCGCGCACCCGATCGTAAAGCCCGAGATACAAAATCGGGGTTGAACGCGGTGTCCGCGCCAGCGGCGATTGATCGACCATCACAATCTCTTCGAACCGGCGTGCCCCGGTCACGCCTCGGCACGCACCCGGTTCGTGCTCACTGACCTGGCCTTTGGCCCGCAAAAGATTCCGATACAGCACATCCTCAATCAGGGTTGATTTTCCAGAACCGGAAACGCCAGTGATGCAGGTAAAAACACCAAGCGGAATTTCCAGGTCGACGTTTTTCAGATTGTGCTCGCTCGCGCCGGTGATCTTGACGACGGATGAAAACTTTCGACGCGATTTGGGAGGCGGTATGAATTTGTTGCCGGTGAGGTAATCGCGCGTGAGCGATTGCGCCCGTCGGGCAAGCGCATCGCTGACCGATCTTGAAGCCGGCAGGCCGGGTACCTGCTCTACAAATTCGTCAAGCGCGCCGCTAAAAACCAACTCTCCGCCTCGTTCACCGCGCCCTGGACCGATGTCGATCAAGTTGTCAGCAGCGCGAATGATTTGTTCGTCGTGCTCGACGACGAGCAAAGTATTGCCTTTGTCGCGCAAATTGTGCATCACGCGCACCAGCCGGCCGACGTCGCGCGGATGCAAACCCACGCTCGGTTCGTCCATAACGAAAAGTGTATTGACCAGCGATGCGCCGAGGCAGGTGGTGAGATTGACTCGCTGCACTTCGCCGCCACTGAGCGTGCGCGTAGAGCGATCCAGCGTCAGATAACCGACGCCGACTTCGCAAAGATAACGCAGTCGCGCGCAAATTTCGTTGCGCAGCATCTCGCCAGTAGAATCCGAAGGCGGTAACTCAATTCTCGTTAGGAAATGCCGCGCATCGGAAATCGAGAGCGCCGCGAATTCGGGCAAGGTCAGCTGTAGCGGCGCTCTATCAGCGCCGTTGGCCATATCTCGACGGTCACCGACTGCCGCTACAGTCTTATAATTTAGCGTTTCGGGTTGATAACGCCCTCCATCGCAGCTCGGACATTTCACATAGGCGCGATAGCGGCTGAGCAGCACGCGCACGTGCATTTTGTACGTCTTGGATTCGAGCCAGCGGAAAAATCCACGCACCCCGTACCAACGGTCGTCCTCGTAATCGTCGTCGGTGTATTCGCCGCTGCGTTTTTCGCCGTTGATGACAAACTCCTGATCGGCTGTGGGCAATTCCTCGAAAGGCCGGTGGACATCGATTTCTTCGCGCACACAGGCGCGGAGCAAATCCTTTTGGGACTCGCCCATTTCCTGGCCGCGGAAAAC
>Ga0207683_10003941_pt1 | contig 12878 bp, 12 predicted proteins | sample KBSM73metaG_FD_184333 | JGI IMG/M metagenome (GOLD analysis project Ga0207683, IMG submission 184333) | Miscanthus rhizosphere microbial communities from Kellogg Biological Station, Michigan, USA - KBS M7-3 metaG (SPAdes) (version 2) | ecosystem: Host-associated > Plants > Roots > Rhizosphere >...
CGCCAAAAGCGGCTGACCTGACGCAGAGTCACACGCGCGTCAGCGCCGGCAGTGCTGCCACGTTCGGCATGTTCTCGAGCGCCCATAATTGACGCAACAGGGTGTCGACGCGATCTGCTGCAAGATGCTTGCGCGCGAGCAGACGAAACTTCTCTTCCATCTCCGCGTCGGTCATCGGGTTTTTCCAGTGTCCACGATGGTATTCGACACGCACCGCCTTGCGCATTCCCGATTTCAACACGACTTCGAGATCGCACAGGTTGAGCTCCTGCTCGCGCCGATCAGCTTCTTCTGAGGGAATGCATTTCACACGGCTCACGAGATCCAGCAATTTAGCATCGTGCAGATACGGGTCTTCGTAATGGCTGTCATCGATAGTTCCATACATCAGCGCCACGCCCGCGGAATAAGGCATGCTGTGATCGGCGGTCTCGTGCGTTTGTGGACGCCACTTATCCGGGCTGTCGGCCATAACCTTGATGGCGCTGCGTGAAACGCGAATGTTGACTTCCTCGATCTCGGCCGGATTCGAGAAGAACTGACGCGCTTCAACCGCGGCCTGCGCAACGGTTTGCGAGTACTGCCCGAGTGCAAACCGCTTGGTGAATGAATGCATCATGCCGAACGCTTCGCCGCCACCGCCAAGCCTGGGTAACTTGAACGGTTTGTGGCTGATGACATTGAAGAAACCGTCGCGTCCCTCGAAAACCTGGCTCGGTCCGGTGATGCCGCCCTGCGCGAGCTGTGCCGAAAAGATCGCTTTGCGGCACGCCTCACCTGCTGCACACGCTTTCCAGTTCGACAGCGTTCCGACCCGGCCTTGATTGATGGCCACATTGCCGGCGACTGTAATGCCGATCGCGTGCACCATTTGCGCTTGCGTGAGTCTCATGACGCGGCTTGCGCCGACCACAGCAGCGAGTCCAGTCACCGTCGAATGGTCAAGGCCGATGCCGCGCGTGTCGAGCACGTCGAGCACTTTGCAAAACACTTCGTATGCCAGCACTGTCGCAAGAATGAGATCACGGCCGCTGCGTTCGCCTGTTTCAGCCGGCGACAGCAGCGCGGCCAGCGTGTCGCTTGGATGGCCGCTCCCGAGCGTGATATAGCCATCGTTGAAATCGAGATAACGGATCATCACCCCATTGGCGAATACGGCGAGATCAGGGCTGGTCTTGATACCGCTGCACAATATGGTCGCACCGTTTCTCGCCGAGACGTTCGAGGCGAGCTTGATTGCAATCTGCGCCGGCTCCGCCTTGTAAGCGCCGATTGCGCATCCTAATGTGTCGATGATGATGCGTTTCACGGTGCGCACGACTTCCGGCGGCAGATCCTCATATTTGAGATTGACCGCGTAGTTGGCGAGCGTCTCGCCGACGGAAACCTGATCCGGCGATCCTTGCGTCATCCACGGACGCTCGCCTTTCTCCTGCGCAGATGCCGGCAGCGTCACGCCTGCACTTGCCGCCGCGCCTGCCGCAGTCAATTGAGCGAGAAAGCGCCGACGCCCTGTCGTTGCAGGATGGTTCTTGTTGTCTCGCAGCGTCTCATCCACCACTCACTCCCGGCAAAGTTTGTAACGGCGATTCTGCGCCTGCCGGTGCCGCAAGATCAAATCACTAACGTCGTGACCCGACGATCAGTCGAGATATCAGGTAACGCGGCCTTTTGGTGATGGTGCATTCGCGCGGCCGCCCCACGAGCCGAGCGCCACTGCGCCGGCGACGACGAGCCCGAAGACAGTCAGCGCAACGGCCAGTGCAGTGAAGACGAACGAAAGGTGTTGCGTGAAATGATAGGCGGCCCATCCGCCGGCGCCTGCGACGGTCAGGCGCAGGATGCCCGCCAAGAGCGGCCACGCGAGACGTCCAGCGCCCTGCGAAGCAAAGTACAGCACCATACCGACGCCGAAAAATCCATAGAACGGACCGACGATGCGCAAGTACTGCGAGCCGTATGCAATGACTTCGGCGTCAGTGCTGAAAAACGTCATCCAGCCGGATGGATGCAGCGCCGCCAGGATACCGATAACTTCGGCCACTGCGCCCGCGACGGCTGCACCGAGCCACGCGGCACGCAAGGCGCGCGAGCGGTCCCCGGCACCGATGCACGTGCCCACCATCGCGACGAGCGGAGCGCCGATGCTGAACGCGAGTGGAATCAGCAGATATTCGAGCCGTGAGCCGATACCATAGCCGGCGATCGCCTGCGGTCCGGCGAGAGCAACGATACCGGTCGTCAGCGCAACCGTCACATTGGTGGTAACGGTGATCGCTGCAGCGACCAGACCGACGCGCAGGATCTCGTATAACAACTTAGATTGCAGGCGAGTTCCCCGCAATGACGGGCGCAGCACATTGCGTCCCGACCATATGGCGCGAACGAGAAACGGAATAGCGCCCGCGTAATAGAGCAGCACTGCGATTGCACCGCCGGCGACGCCGAGACGCGGGAACGGGCCCCAGCCAAAAATCAACAAAGGCGACAGCGGGATCACCAGTGCGGCGCCTGCGGCAGTAACAATCGCCGGCAGCGCCATATTTCCCGTGCCGCGCAAGACGCTCGCGAGCGCGTTGAAAATCCACAACAGCGCAATACCGGCGAACAGCGTATTTGAATATGTAAGCGCGACTGCGAGCACGCCACCGTCACCGCCCATGATTATGTAAAGCCGACGGCCACCAATGAGCACTGCTGCACTGAACAGCAGCCCGAGGCCCGCTGCAATGACGACCGCATGTATCACCAACGCGTTTGCATCCGCGTGTCGCTTGGCACCGATTGCTCGCGCTACTGCGGACGAGATGCCGCCGCCCATTGCACCCGCCGACATCATCTGCATCAACATCAGCGCAGGGAATACGAGCGCCACACCCGCAAGCGCGTCAGTACCAAGCTGGCCGACCCAATATGCTTCGATGAGTCCGATCGACGATTGAGCGAGCAGCAGAATCAGATTCGGCGCTGCAAGTCGCAACAGCGTGCGCACAATCGGGCCTTCAAGGAGCAGGCGCGTGCGCCGGTCGATTGCAGGTGGCGCGGGCGCAGCAGGCGCGGAGATGACTGCGCCATGCGCCATCGCTCCCGGCTGCAGAGAACTCACGACAGAGACGGCTGTAAGGCCATCACAGCGTCTGTTGACATTAGGTGCATATACTCTCATAATATGCGCATATACACTCTATTGCAAGCGAGCCCGAGATGTCAGGGGAAATGACCAACAGCTTCTGTACCTGCGCCGCCGTCCGCCAGGTATCACGACACGTTACGCAGTTCTATGACCAGTGCCTGGCGCCGTTTGGCCTGCGAGTCACCCAATTCTCGATACTTTCACGCCTGCAGCGCGGCGGCCCGAAGTCTATCAATTCACTTGCCAGTGAATTGCTGATGGACCGAACGACGCTGGCGCGCAATCTGCGGCCACTCGAGCGCGAGGGCTTGCTCAAGATGGCGGCGGATGAAACGGATCGCCGCAGCCGCGTGCTCACGGTTACTCCGGCGGGGGCAAAGCGCGTCGAGCGTGCGCGCGAAGGGTGGAGAAAAGCGCAAAACCATTTCGAGCACGCCTACGGCGGCAAACGGACGGCTGCATTGCGGGAACTCCTCGAGGCAGTGGTGCACACGGAACTAAATGTTAATGCGCCGCAAGCATCCAGCAAAACCGGCGCACGGGTGCAGCAACGATGAACTCCGTTTCCCGTGCGATCAGTGGAAGAGCACATTACGGCTGGGTGGTGGCAGCGCTGGTGTTTCTCGTGCTGCTCATCGGCGCGGGATTGCGCGCAACACCGGGCGTACTGATTGTCCCGCTCGAGCAGGCGTTCGGCTGGAGCCGCTCGACCATTTCATCCGCGGTTGCTCTCAATCTTGTTTTATACGGGTTGATGGGGCCGTTCGCCGGCGCGCTGATGCAGCGCTTTGGCGTCAAGCGCACCGTACTCGCAGCGCTCCTATTGCTGGCAAGCGCCGTTGCCCTGAGCACGCTCATGACTTCACCGTGGCAGCTTTTGCTGACGTGGGGATTGATGGTCGGCATCGGCTCGGGTGTGACCGCTGCAGTTCTCGCGGCGACCGTGGTCAACCGCTGGTTCAGTGAACGGCGCGGCGTGGTGATGGGCGCTTTGACTGCAAGCACTGCGACCGGTCAGCTCGTGTTTCTTCCATTGCTGGCGTCTATCATCCAGAATCAGAGCTGGAAGTCCGCGGCGTGGGTAGTAGCCGGGGCGGCGGTTGCGATCATCCCGCTATTCGCCTGGTTGATGGTAGAACGCCCTGCGAACGTTGGTCTCTTGCCGTACGGCGCGAAAGCAACTGATCGTGCAGCGGAAGCCAGTGCAAGCAACGTGAACCCGATCGTTATTGCATGGCAGGCGCTGGGCCGCGCAGTCAAGGTCCGCGATTTCTGGATATTGTTCGGCAGTTTCTTTATTTGCGGACTGAGCACGAACGGCCTGATCGGCACTCACTTCATTTCGTTTTGCATAGACGGCGGCATCCCCGAAGTTCGCGCCGCCGGCGTACTCGCGATGATGGGCGTGTTCGACCTCGTCGGAACGACGTTATCAGGCTGGCTCTCCGATCGTTATGACAATCGGCGTCTGCTCGCCTGGTATTACGGACTGCGCGGTCTTTCCCTGCTTTACCTGCCGTACTCGGACTTCACTTTCTGGAGCCTCGGCTTTTTCGGGATGTTTTATGGCCTCGACTGGATTGCAACCGTACCGCCTACGCTGCGCATCACGAGCGACATCTTCGGCAAGCGTGATGCGCCGGTGATATTCGGCTGGATCTTCACCGGACACCAGATCGGCGCGGGCGTCGCTGCGCTCGGCGGCGGCGTAATCCGCACGGCGTTCGGCGCATACACCGGCGCCTTCCTGATTGCAGGCGCGATGTGCGGACTCGCGGCGCTCACAGTGCTTGCGATTCGCCGTACGAATGTAGTCGCCCTTCCCGTCCCCGCTTAGCAGCCGACCATTTTGTCCATGACACTGTCGAACATAGATGCACGCTATTTTGACGACTTCCAGATCGGACAGTCATTCGCCTCCGGTACGCTGCGCGTAGACAAGGAGCAGATCAAACGTTTTGCTTCGGAGTTCGATCCGCAGCCGTTTCATGTCGATGAAGTAGCCGCGCGCAGCACCATATTCGGCGGCCTGGCAGCGAGCGGCTGGCATACCACCGCCCTGACGATGCGGCTGTTGGTGAGCAGCGAGCTTAAAATCGCCGGCGGCCTCGTTGGCGCCGGTCTCGACGAACTGCGGTGGCCCAGACCGGTGCGTCCCGGCGACGAGCTGCATCTCGAGAGCGAAGTCATCGCGGTGCGCCCGTCGAGCTCGCGGCCCGGTCAGGGCATCATCAAGATGCGCACGACCACATTCAACCAGAAGGATGAGCCGGTGCAGATCATGATCGCAAACCTCGTGGTGCCTGCACGTCCGCACTGAACGGCGTCACCGCCCTGCCGGTGTTCGCTTACAATCCTGCGATCACTTGGCACGCAATTAAACATCGATGTCAGCAGTTGATAAGGGAACGACAGGCGAGTTAGCGGCATGGGCTGCTGGCTTCCGGCTCGAAGACGCGCCCGCTGCAGTTGTCGAGAGAATGAAGGCGCTGGTGCTCGATCTGCTCAGAGTAATCAGCGTTGGTGCGCCATTGCCGTGGAGCAAATCCGTGCGGCGCCTCACGCTCAGTCTTGGCGGAACCGGCACGAGCACCGTTCTATTGTATGGCGATCGCCTGGATGCAGCGCGTGCTGCATTTGTGAACGGTGCATACGCGCATGCGTGCGACCTTGACGATACTCACGTCGGCTCCATGCATCATCCGGGCGCTTCTATCCTGCCTGCGCTATTGGCCGTCGGTGAAAAAGAAAATTGCAGCGGTCGTGCGCTGCTGGAAGCCGCAATCTGCGGCTATGAAGCGTCATTGCGGATCGGGCTTGCTGTGCAGCCTGCGATGTTCCGTCGCGGGTTCATGGCAACACCGACCTGCGGCACGTTGGGCGCCGCGCTCGCAGTCGGCAAGCTGCTGCGTTTCAATGCGAATGATATCGCCGGTGCACTCGGCGCCGCGGGCGCATACGCCGGCGGTCTCGCGCAATTCTACAAATCGGGATCATTCATCAAACGCATCAACGGCGCGCGCGCCGCGGAGGCGGGCGTCGTATCAGCGCTGCTTGCGCGCGAAGGCATCTCCGGACCGCGCGACATACTCGAGGGACAGTCCGGTTTCTTTCGCGCGTTCTCCGACGTCTTCGATCCCGCCAAAGTCACCGGCGATCTTGGAAGTGGATACCGCCTGATGGAAGTCAGCACCAAGATCCACGCCGGCGCTGGACGGCTGCAGGCATCGAACGATGCGGGTCTGCTGCTCGGCAGCGAACACGCGCTCACGCCCGAGCAGATCGCTGATGTTGAAGTCGGCATTCCCGCAGTCATACAGGGCATGCTGACACAACTCGATCCGCCCGATCTGCAGAGCGCGCAACTGAGCGTTCCGTTCAGTCTCGCCATGGCTCTCGCACTTGGGAAGGAGCGCGGACCTCGCGCGGCGATCCGGCGTGAGGATTACGAGACGGCGCTCAAGTCAGCCGCGGTGTGCGCGCTCTCGATGCGAGTACGCTGTGTCGTCGATGCCGAGATTGAAGCCGGAACCAACACCGAGGAAGTGCCGTCGCGAGTCACAGTCAGGCTGGCGGATGGGCGCGAGCTCGTTGCGCGCGTCGATCATCCACGCGGCAGTCCGCACCGCCGCATGGCGTGGGATGAACTGCAGGCGCTGTTTGCGGACACCGTCGTGGAAGTGTTGCCGCACGCGACGATCGGAAAAGTGGCGGATCTCGTCGCAGACCTCGACCGCAAATCGACGCCGCGCGAAATTACTGCTGCTTTTATCGCGTCGCCGGACTGGATGCAGCGCGCGAGCTAGACCGGTGCGGCGTCGCGCTTATGCCGTGCGGGCCTGCTGCGTTTTCCAGCCGCGCTCCATGATAGTCGTGCGCCAGTTCACTCGCCGCTCGTTCACCGGATAATCGCCGGTCGCACAGTGTATCGAGCAGCGGTTGTCCCAAAGCACGACGTCGCCTGCCTGCCATTTGTGGCGGTAATCGCCATCAGTGCTGCCGGTACGTTGCGCCAGCTCCGCGATAAGCGCGTCGCTCTCCTGGCTGTTGACGCCGAGCACAGTCATGATCTGCCCGTCATTGAAATAAAGCGTCTTGCGTCCCGTCTCGGGATGCACTTGCACCAGCGGATGCACGGCCGCAGGCCGGCCGCGTTCTGAGTCCTCGAGGCGTTCCTGCTGGCGCTTCAGCCGCCCGCCGTAAACATACGTCGCTGACAGTCCGTCGATCCTGCGTTTGAGCGTCGGCGGCAGTGCATCGTAAGCAGCATACGAATTCGAAAAAAGCGTATCGCCCCCCCGGCTCGGCACCATAACCGAGTACATGCCCGTCGCCTTCGCGGTCACATAGTCATAACTGGTATCCGTGTGCCATACCGCGCCAAGTTTGACGAGCAGCGCCGGTGCGCTTGTCGCCTCCTCCGGCTTGCGCGTGTCGAGGATGCGGTTATCCATCAAGAGCAAATCCGGATACTGTGGATGATGTGCCTTCTTCGTGATATGCGGCTTGAGCTCACCGAAGCGCGCGCTGAAGTCGAGGAAATCTTGTTCGGTGAGATTCTGGCCGCGAACAACAATCACGATGTGATCGAGAAAAGCGCGATAGATCAGGCGGAATGCCGCATCGTCGAGATTTCGCACGTCGACGCCGGAAATTTCAGCGCCGATTTTGGGTGTCGCCGGACTGATGTTAATCATGGCATTTCCTTGTGAGCGATCTCTTGACGTTACTACACGCGATTCTAATCCGGTTATTTACTCGGCTTTGACGTTGGCCGTCTTGATGACGCGACCCCATTTCGCCGTCTCGTCTTTCATGTATGCGAGCATCTCCTCGGGCGTCGTGGGATTTGGATCAAGTCCCAACACGGCGAAGCGCGCGAGCATTTCATCGTTTTTGAGTGCGCGGGCTATTTCGGCGTTGAGCTTGAGCACCAGTGCGCGCGGCGTTTTGGCCGGCGCTGCGATACTGTAGGAGGTGACGAGCTCAAAGCCCGGCAACGTCTCCGCGAGCGTCGGCGTATCCGGAATGAGCGGTGAACGGCGGCTCGCGGCAGTAGCCAGCAGATTTATTCTGCCGGTCTTCACGTGCGGCAGAGAAGTCGCCATGCTGTTGAACAGGACTTGTATCTGTCCCGCGACGAGGTCCGCAACGGCCGGCACCGCACCTTTGTAAGGAACGTGCTGGATGTCGATACCGGTCAACATCCTCAGTTGCTCGGCGCCCAGGTGAGAAGTGCTGCCGCTGCCCGTTGAGCCGTAGTTGAATGCGCCGGGCTTGCCCTTCGCAATCGCTATAAATTCACCGGCGTTGCGCGCGCCCACACTCGGATGAGTGACGAGCAGGAACGGCGCCATGACGACGATGCTGACCGGCGCAAAGTCGCTGAGCGGATTGTAAGGCACCGATTTCTGCAGCAGCGGCGCGATGATCATCGTCGAGCTCGATCCGAGCAATAGCGTATAGCCGTCGGGTGCTGCGCGGGCGACGATCTCGGCGCCGATCGTCCCGGCCGCGCCGGTGCGTGTATCGACGACGACTTGCTGTCCCCACGCTTCACTGAATCGTTGCCCGACCATGCGTGCCGTAAGCTCCGCTGGTCCTCCCGCCGACGTGGTGTTGATGATGCGGATCGGCTTCACGGGATAGGCCTGCGCGTGAGATGCCACGGCCCACAGGAAGAGCACGCCGACCGTGCAGGTGTTTACTATTGCAGTCATCAAACTATCGCAAGCAGTAACCGAGAACTCGTTGCCACTGCGGCTCGTATGGCCGCACTAAAATTCCGCGCGTATGTCGGCATCGCGCGCGACGCGCTTCCAGGTTGCGAGGTTGTTTTCGATCAGTGCGCCGAATTGAGCCGGCGTCCATGGCGTCACTTCGGCGCCTTCAGCGGCGAGTTGCTTCGCTGCCTCCGGATCGCGCATGATCCCGTTGAACCCGGCGTTGAGCTTTTTGATAATCGGCAAAGGAGTGCCCGCCGGTGCAACGATTCCCCACCACACGGTGAACTCATAGCCGCGGGCGCCCGCCTCGGAAAGCGTCGGCACATCCGGCAGCAATGGCGATCGCGCCGCACTGCCGACGCCGAGCGGCCGCACCTTGCCTGCACGTATGTACGGCAGCGCGAGCGGCAGCGTCGAAAACATCATATCGACCTGACCCGCGATAACAGCGAGCGTCGCCGGCCCGCCGCCTTTGTACGGAACATGCGTCACATCGATACCGGCTGCGCGCTTGAACATCTCGCCGCCGAAATGGTGCATGCCGGCGACGCCGGTCGACGCATAGTTGATCTGGCCGGGTTTTGTCTTGGCGAGGGCAATTAACTCCTGCAGCGAACGGGCGGGCAGTGATGGGTTTACGATGAGCACGTTGGTGCCGCGACCGAGCATTGATACTGGCGCAAACGACTTGATCGTGTCGTATGGAAGCTTGTGAATGGCCTCGTTCATGCTATGCGTGAGCGAGGTGAACAGCAGCGTATAACCGTCCGGCGCGGCCCGCGCCACAATTTCGGTGCCGATAATGCCGCTCGCACCGCCGCGGTTGTCGATCACCATCTGCTGGCCAAACTCATTGCCGAGACGTGTCGCGAAAAAGCGCGCGATGATGTCATTGCCGCCGCCCGGCGGGAATGCAACGATGATCCGCACCGGATGCGACGGGTAGTGTTCGATCGTCGATGACGCGGATCGTTGTCCATACGCGCACGCGCCAGGCAACGACATCACCAAGCCGGCCACCATGTGCATGACAACGCGATGGTTCATTTTTCCCGTCATACCTCTACCTCACGTTGATGCGGGTGGCAGCATGGGCGCGCGGCCCGATCCCACGCGGCGGGTCGCTGGTCGTGCCTTCACGCCTTGCATGCAACTTATGCCGGCAACTCGCCGTGTGTATATTTCGCGGTGCAGGTTCTATCATAGCGTCTCGCCGATACGCCAAGGAAACGCGCATGGATCTCGAATTGAAGAATAAAGTAGCGATTGTCGGTGGCGCGAGTAAGGGGCTCGGCCGTGCGTGCGCCGAAGTGCTTGCGCAGGAGGGCGCGAAAGTCGTGATGTGCAGCCGCACCAAGTCGGATCTCGATCAGGCCGCGGCCGACATACGCAGATCGACGGACGCCGACGTCTTCGTGTTTGCAGGCGACCTCGAGCGGCACGACACTATACGTGCGCTCATCGCGGCAACCATCGAGCACTTCGGGCAGATTGATATTCTCGTCAACAATTCCGGCGGACCGCCGCTCGCCAAATCCAACGATGCGACCGAAGAACAGTGGGCGACCGCGGTCCAGCGGTCTCTGCTCTATTTCGCGCGCATGTCGCGCGAAGCGATTCCTCATCTCAAGCGTCAAGGCGGCGGACGCATCATCAATATTCTCGCGAGTACCGTTTATCAGCCGATCGCAAACCTCGCGCTGTCGGGCGCGACTCGCATGGGCGTCGTCGCGTTCGCGAAAAGTCTTTCCGAGGAAATTGGCCGCGATGGCATCCTCGTCAACAATGTTTGCCCGGGATCTCTTCTGAGCGATCGCATGCTCGGCAACGTGAAGGCGCGCGCAAACGAGCTCAAGATCTCACTCGAGCAGGCGCTCGCGCAGCGCGCACAGGAAACTGCGCTCGGCCGCATCGGCGATCCCAAAGAACTCGCGAATGTGGTCGCGTTTCTCGCGTCGGGTAAGTCGAGCTACGTGACGGGTACCACAATTCGCGTCGACGGCGGACTCGTGCGGTCAGTCCTATAACTGGACTCAATGTCTACCGCTTGTCTCATGAAACACGTTGATCGAACGTCGGACCGTGCGACCGGCCGCTGCACGATGCTAGTCCAGCCGTAACTTGAGCGTGCTGACGATTCTGGCGTAGCGCTGCAGCTCGCTACGAATGACGGCGTCGAAGTCGGCGCCATTCAGGTATGCGGGAACAAGGCCGACGCGGAACAGCGGATCCCTTACGTCCGATATGTTGAGCGCCTTCCCGATATCGGCGCTCAAGCGGTCGATGACATTGCGCGGCGTCGCTGAACGGATTACTGCGCCATACCAATTTGCTGCTTCGAAGCCTGGATAACCGGATTCCGCAAGCGTGGGTACGTCGGGCAACTGGTCCGTACGCTGTAGCGACATCACTGCAATGCCGCGCAGCCGTCCCGCTTTGACCTGCTGCACGGCCTCGGCGACATTCGAAACAAGGATCATCGTATGACCGCCCATCACTGCGGTGGTGGCCGGTGCGCCGCCGTTGTAAGGCACGTTGACGATATCGACGTTTGCCGTTTCACGAAAGAATAATTCCGCGGCCAACCGCTGTCCGCCGATGATGCTGGACGTTGCGAACGTGAGCTCACCGGGTCGCGCCCGTGCCAGCGCGACGAGATCCTTGACCGTCCTCGCTGGAAGCGCTGGATGAACTGCGATGCTCAGCGGACTGTACGCGATGCGCGCGACACCTGAGAAATCCTTTAGGGTGTCATAGGGCATCTTCGAATGCACCGAGGGATTGATCGAGAAGCTCGGCGCGACGATGAACAAGGTGTGGCCGTCGGCAGGCGCGCGCATCACGAGCTCGGCGCCGATTACGGTATTGGCACCCGCCCGATTGTCAATGACGACGCTTTGGCCGAGCGAACGGCTCAGCGGCGTTGCGATCGCGCGCCCGAGAATGTCGGTGGCGCCTCCGGGCGGAAACGGCACGACGATGCGTATCGCCCTGGTGGGAAATTCCTGTGCCGCTGGATTGCCGTTGACGAGTAACGCGCCCAGCGTCGCTACGACGATGCGCGCGAGACTTCCTCGTGTCATGCTTACTTCGACGTTATGCAGCTTCCTCTGCTGCACCAAGAACACTCTGAGAAACAAACTTGCCCAACCAGCGGTTACGCAATATGAGGCCCTCCTGCCACACGTCCTCTATATTTGGCACCGTCGACGCTTTCACCGCGGGCGCATCAAGCAACGCATCGCGCCATGCCGCCAGATGCGGAAATTTTTCGATGACACCGAGCGGCCGCACTCTGTCCATGAATGAGTAACGCTGCAGAAATGGCGCATAGGCCGCATCGACAAGCGATAAATTGCGTCCGTTGAAGAATGGATCGGCATTGCCGCGCTTGACCAGTTCCGCCTCGAGCTTCGCGAACGGCCCGGCGATCTTCGCTGCGCGCGAGATAAATTCGTCCTCTGAATCCGAATACGCAGTGGTCGATATAACGCTTGCGAAGGTCGGCACGTAGTCGGTCCATGCACGATTGCGCGCGCGTGCAATCGGATCCGAAGGGTGCAGCTTCGGTGTCGCGGTTTCTTCCAGGTATTCAGCGATTGCGTTGGATTCGAACAGCGCTTCCTTGCCGTCGATCTGGAGCACCGGCACTTTTGAATGCGGGGAGATCGCGAGAAACCAGTCGGGCCGATTGTCGCGGTCTATATAAGTGATGTCATAGGGAACCTGCTTTGCACGCAGCACGATCGCAGCGCGCTGCACCCACGGGCAGGTTTTGAAACTGCACAGCATGAACTTTGACGCCATGACACCTCCGCTTTAAATCACACAGATCGAGCGACGCGCTCGAGTCACCCATCAGTACGAATGCGGATGCTGGCACAGCCCGGCGGCAGTTTCAATGGCTTGCCGGCTGCGACGCCACCCGGTTACACCAACATAGCAATCGCAACGATTTTAGGTTATCGGCGCGGCGTTTGATCAGTGATCATTTGTTTCATCACCGTTTCTCGACGGCA
>Ga0207683_10003951_pt1 | contig 12864 bp, 19 predicted proteins | sample KBSM73metaG_FD_184333 | JGI IMG/M metagenome (GOLD analysis project Ga0207683, IMG submission 184333) | Miscanthus rhizosphere microbial communities from Kellogg Biological Station, Michigan, USA - KBS M7-3 metaG (SPAdes) (version 2) | ecosystem: Host-associated > Plants > Roots > Rhizosphere >...
GCCCTTGGGCGAGCTTGGTCATCTTGCCGACGCCGCCGGCAATGATCACCCGCGGCACCGGATGGCTGCGCAGATATTTCAGCATGCCGCCGACGAAGTCGCCCATGTCGATCAAGGCTATCTCGGGGAGGCCGCACATTCGTTGCACCGCCCTCTCGGACTCCGCACCCGTCGAGCCAGCGACATGCGCGAGCCCCGCCGCGCGCGCGACGTCGATTCCGCTCCTGATCGCCTGGATCCAGGACGAGCAGGAATAAGGAATGACGATTCCCGTGGTGCCGAGGATCGAGAGGCCACCAATGATACCGAGCCGGCCGTTCATCGTCTTGGCGGCCAGCGCCTCCCCGCCTGGAATGGCGATCTCGACCTCGACATCGCCTGGATCACCGTTTGCCGCGGCGATCTCGGCAATCGCCGCGCGTATCATCTGCCGCGGCACCGGGTTGATGGCGGGCTCGCCCGGCGGCACCGGGAGTCCCGCACGCGTGACTGTGCCGACGCCTTCGCCGGCGCTGAAGCTAACCCCGCTGCCTTGCGCGCCACGGCGGACGGTGGTGAGGACGAGCGCGCCGTGGGTCACGTCAGGGTCATCGCCGGCGTCCTTGACCACGCCCGCGGTTGCGGACCCCTCACCGCGAACCGTCGTGGCGAGCGCGAAGGCAGGGCGTCCGCCGCCGCGCGGCAGCGTGACCTCGACCGGATCGGGAAACTCGCCGGTGAGCAGCGCGGTATAGGCGGCCTTGGCGGCTGCCGTAGCGCAGGTTCCTGTGGTCCAGCCGCGGCGAAGCGGGGATGCCTTCGTTGCCATGGCCCCCGCTATAACGCCCCGGGACGCAGCGGTCACTTGACGTGGTGGGCCGGATGACGGCCCGTGGTCTCATCGTCGCCGCGCCGCGCTCCGGCGCAGGCAAGACCACGGTGACGCTTGGCTTGCTTGCGGCGTTGAAACGGCGCGGGCTTGCCGTGCAAGCGGCCAAGGCCGGCCCCGACTATATCGACCCGGCCTTCCACCAAGCCGCGACCGGCAGAAAGAGCGTCAATCTCGACAGTTGGGCCATGCGGCCCTCGCTGCTCGACGCGCTAGTAGTCGAGGCCGCTTCGCGCGCCGATATGCTCGTGATCGAAGGCGTCATGGGCCTGTTCGATGGGATCGATGCCGCCGCAGGCCGGACTGGCTCGACTGCCGACCTTGCCGCCCGTTTCGTCCTTCCGGTCTTGCTGGTCATCGATGTCTCGGGGCAGTCGCAATCCGCAGCGGCGCTCCTGCGCGGCTTCGTCACCCATGATCCGGAGGTGAAGATCGGCGGTGTCGTGCTCAATCGCGTCGGCAGCGAGCGGCATCGCAAATTCGTGGCCGACGCCATCGCAGCATCGGGCATCCCCGTTCTCGGCTCGGTGCCGCGTGATGAGATGATCGCTCTGCCAGAGCGGCATCTTGGCCTCGTTCAGGCCGGCGAGCATGGAGACCTTGCTGAACGGCTCGATCGCCTCGCGGCAATCGCCGAGACCCACCTCGACCTGGACCGCATCCTGAGGCTTGCCGTCCCGCCACATCTCGCTGAGGCAAAGCAGGCAACGGCCCTTCCGCCGCCCGGATCGCGCATCGCACTCGCGCAGGATGCTGCTTTCACCTTCGTCTATCCACATGTTCTCGATGGTTGGCGGCGCGCAGGTGCGGAGATCGTGGCTTTCTCTCCCCTTGCCGACGAGCCGCCGCCGAAGGATTGCGATTCCTGCTGGCTGCCTGGCGGATACCCTGAGCTGCACGCGGGCCGGCTCGCGGGCGCTCACAAATTCCGCGACGGCCTCGCCCGCTTTGCCGCGACACGGCCGGTGCACGGCGAGTGCGGAGGCTACATGGTTCTTGGCGAGGTGTTGGAAGATGCCGACGGCATCAGCCACCCCATGGCTGGCCTGCTCGGCCACGCCACGAGCTTTGCGCGGCGCAAGCTCCATCTCGGTTATCGCGAGGCAACGCTGCTCGCCGACAGTCCCATCGGACGAGCAGGCTCGCGGCTGCGCGGACACGAGTTCCACTATGCGGCGCTAGTCGCGACCTGTAACGACGAGCCTTTAGTCGAGCTTGCCGACGGACAGGGCCAGAGACTCGGAACCTCGGGGAGCTGGCGCGGGCACGTCACCGGCACCTTCTTCCACGCCATCGCCGCCGCCTAATCCTCAACTCTCTTTGTCGGACACCTTCGCCTCGGCAAAGGTTGCCATGCCGGTATGGCAGGCGAGCGCCGCGCGAAGCACAAGCACGGCGACCGCGGCGCCAGACCCTTCGCCAAGCCGCATGTCGAGATCGAGCAGAGGATGAAGCCCGAGTTCATCGAGCAGCAGGCGATGCCCGGCCTCGGCCGATCTGTGCCCGGCGCGGGCATGATCAAGCGCATCAGCGCGGAGCTTCGCAAGCGGTGCGACCGCGGCCGTCGACACGAATCCGTCGATCAGCGCCGGCACGCGCGCATGCCGCGCGGCGAGGCACGCGCCAAGGAGTGCGGCGAGCTCGCGCCCGCCGAGCGCCGCGGCGATGCGCAAAGGATCGTCGAGGATCGGTGCATGACGAGCGAGCGCGTCATCGATCACCACTTGCTTGCGCCTCAGGCCCTCTTCGTCGAGGCCGGTGCCATGACCGGCGAAGCGTGAGCCGCCGCCGCCGAATAAAGCCGCGGCAACCGCTGCAGCTGCGGTGGTATTGCCGATGCCCATCTCGCCGAGCACCACGAGATCGGCCTCTTCCGGAACCGCTTTGTAGCCCGCCACAACGGCTTCGAGGAATTTAGCCTCCGTCATGGCAGGGGCTTCGGCGAAATCAGCCGTAGGGCGCTCGAGATCGAGGGCGATCACGCGCAATTCAGCATTGGCGGCGCGCGCGAGCTGATTGATGGCGGCGCCGCCAGCGGCGAAATTCGCCACCATCTGCGCCGTGACCTCGGCGGGATAGGCCGAGACGCCGCGCGCAGTGACGCCGTGATTGCCGGCGAAGACCAGGATCTCGACTTTGTCGAGCCGCGGCGGTGCCAGGCCCTGCCAGAAGCTCAGCCACTCGACCAGTTCCTCAAGCCGGCCCAGGCTGCGCTGCGGCTTGGTCAGCCGCGCCTCTCGCGCCGCGACCTTTGCGGCAGCGCCGGGATCGCCACCGGGCAGATCGAGGCAGACCGCACGCAGTTCAGCGAATGAGGCAAAACGCGTCATTTGAGGATAGACTTATTGCAGTCGGAAATGCGTCCAGAAGACTTCGTGAGCCGCGTTCGAATGAGCACGGTGCCGAGGGGACGAGGGAATGACAGCCGGCGCCTCGATCGAAGCCCTTAACACGGACCTCAAGGTCGGCCTAGCCTTCCTGACCCGCCTGCCCTTCGTAGGCACACCATCGGCCTCTGGCGCCAATGTGGCGCGGGCGAGTTGGAGCTTTCCCGTCATCGGCGTCGGCATCGGTCTTATCGGTGCTTTCGTTGTGTGGATCGCCGACGGGCTCGGCCTGCATCCTTTCATCTCCGGTACGCTCGCCATCGCCGCGATCGTGCTTATTACCGGCTGCCTGCACGAGGACGGGCTGGCGGACATGGTGGACGGCTTCGGCGGAGGCGGGAGCCCAATGCTCAAGCTCGAGATCATGCGCGACTCAAGAGTCGGCGTTTACGGCACCTCCGCGCTCATTCTCTCTTTCATGCTGCGTGCAGGCGCGATCGCGAGCCTCGCCGACCCGAGCTTCATAGCACCGGCGCTGATCGCCGCCGAGGCCGGCGCGCGCGCGACCATGCCATTGTTCATGCGACTTGTGCCGCCCGCGCGACAGGATGGACTGTCGGCTAAGGCAGGAAAGCCGCCGCAGCGCGCAGCGCTGATCGCGACGTTGATCGGCTTCATCGTGCTCGTGCTTTGCCTCGGCTTCGGCGGCGGACTGCTCGCTGCCATGCTCGTCGCCGTAGCGATCGTCGTTCTCGCCTGGCTCTGCATGAGCCAGATCGGCGGGCAGACTGGAGATGTGCTCGGTGCCGTCGAGCAGGTGAGCGAAGTCCTGATCCTGCTCGTCGCGGCCGCCTGGCTGTGAGGAATACTAACGCGCGGGAAACCAGACTTAGGTTACGGGGTTGCCACCGAGCCAAACTGGGTAGAAATTGACGAAGGAGCAAATTCCATGCGCATCGCTGCTGCCCTTGCCTTCATCGCCAGTGTCTTAGTCATGACGCCGGAAGCGGTTTCGGCAATGCCGCTCACCCTCGGCGATCACGCCGCCCTAAGTCGCCACATGAGCACCACCGTCATGCAGGTTGCGCATCGCCACGCTTATGCCCGCCACTACAAGCGCTACGTCTACACCGCGCCGCGCCGCTACAATTGGCAGTATTATCCCTATTGGCGGCCTTACCACTATTACTACTGGCAGCATTACTACCCGTATGGCGGTCCGCTGTTTTAAGTGCGTCGAGCGCCACTGCCGCCAAAGTGGTTCATGACAAATTCGCAAGGACTAAAGAGGCCTTCCTGCTAGTGCCCTCCTGTCACCTGCCGCCTTGCCTTTCCTCAGTTTTTTAGGGCGAACGTCGGCACTGTTCCCTGATTGTACCCCATCATTTTATGCCGTCCGGTGCCAATTCCGGTGCCAACTTTTTGCGTCAATTGAGTTGGTGCAGGTCTCTGATGACCGGTTGAGCGGCTTCTTGGGGGGCACTGATCAGGAGTAGAATTATATGCTCATTGCTTCTTGAAGCCGTGAGTAGAACTGCAACGTGCCTTCGAGAGGAATTGAGGAAGCGGTGCATTCCTTTTTCTGTCCCCCGTAGGCGCTCCGTGACTTCCACATTGTTATCGCACCGACCTGACATCGATGCTCCCGATAAGCATGCCGGTCGCAAGGGGAGAAAAAGATTTCTCCAGCGGGCGGGGACGTCTGACCCAAAGCCCGACGATGCCTTTTTTCGCTCACTCGCGCGGAAGTGTCTCGAAATAGCTCGTCACCGCTTTGATGTCTTCATCACTGAGCTTCTGCGCGATGGCCATCATCGTAGCCCCGCCGTCTGTGGAAGGGCCGATGCCTGCTTTCCAAAGCCGCAATTGCCCGGCCATATAAGCGGCATATTGACCTTCAAGGCGAGGATAGTGCCCAACATTGTTGTGACACGTTGCGCAAGGCAGAACGCCAGCGTGGGATCGACCTTCGACAGCCAATTTTCGGCCGCGCTCCACCAAAGCTGCATCTGAGTTTTTTGACTGCAACTGTGGTGGCGGCAGACCAGCATAGTAGTCTGCAAGCTCACGCATATCCTCCGGACGTAGGTCTGCGGCCAAGGGTTGCATGATTCCGCTCCGCCGCTTGCCCTCCGCATAGGCCTTGAGAGAAGCGAGCAGATAGTCCGCCGGCTGGCCATTCAACACTGGGACAAGATACTGAGAGGCAATTGAGCCTTATCCCCGTGGCAGCGCGCACAAGCACCGGAGGCCTTCGGATTTGATTCCACGGTTGCGAGTTCGGCGCCGCTCTGCTCCGGCAATTGGACGTTTCCCAGCGCTAGGTCGCGATAGGCCTCGGCATCCAGCGTTTGGATACGCGTGAGAAACGCGACGACGGCCCAAATCTCGTCCTCGCGTTCGATCGCGACCCATCCCGGCATGCCGGTATATTTGAAGCCGTTCTTGACGATCCAGAATAGGTCGTTCGGCTGCCACGGCCGCATCGTCACCGCCAATTCGGGCGGTGGCGGCAGCATGTGCTTGGCTATTGGGTTTACCGGGATCCCCGGCGCGCCGTGACAAAAGGCGCAGCCCCGGTGGAAGTGGGCCGCCCCAAGCCTGATCATGTTCGGATCGTCGAGCTTCGGCACCTCGATCCCGCTCGCGTGCCGCTTGACAGCGTGCCGCATCCCGAAATCGAGGAAGCGCTCGACGAACGGCCAATGACCTTGGCTTGCGGCGATATCACCCAAGCCCGCCAGGGCAAAGGCAAGCGCGGCTAAGAAGGTCGCAACGGCGAGGCCGAGCAAGGCCGCAAAGATTTTGATGCCGGTCTTCAGGAGGATCTTCCCTGATCACAGCCCAGAATCGCAAGCGTGGTCAAGGATAGCACGGTCGAGGACCAGCCCATCGACCGAACGACTGACTTTCAGACAGTTATGCCGGTTGATCCTCAGACCGGCACGAATGTCTCCGCCTCTTTTGTCTACACCCCTTTAAGCGTGATCCCGGCAAGGAGCACTAGATAAGCGACCAGCAGCACAAGGTACCCGCCCGTGAAATATCCGCCAGTAGGGAAAACGGTGACGCCCGTAACTGCCATGGCCTTAAGCACCACGGAGATAAGGGCCACGGATATGGAGATATAGAAAGTCACCTGTTTTGGTGGTGTGAGCCGCATGTATTGATCCCCCTGCGATAACACCCCAAGTGGGGCCGCCGCGATTTTTATCACACCTTACAGGTTGCCTAGCTCACTCTATGTCGAAATCCCGCGTGTCGTTGAACGCAACGCCACGATCTAGTCAGGGGCGTTCCATCCGAGGAAGCGTGCGTCATCGACCCCCTTCCCCCCGGCTTACCTCTCCTCACGTTTGGAGAAGTAGCCGGACTGAAGGACTCCAAGAACTCATGAGCCAAGTTTCAAGCGGCGAGTCGCTGTATCACCATCTTCACTGTCTGTGGGTGCCAATCACCACCGCGAGGCGTTTTCACCTTCCGCTTGGATCAGCTCGGTTGCCATACGCCGCATCGAATAGCCCTCGTTCTGCATCTCACGGATAATCGGCTCAAGCCGTTTCGCACGGTCCAGGGCCTCGCCGCGGTATTTTGGTGCGAGGATTTCCGCACCCGTGCGGCCAGCATTCGATGAGCCGCTGCGCGGACGTTTTGCACATTTGCGAGACATTCCATGGGCGGTCATACGCCATGGAGGACCGTCCTCCTTTACGCAATACAAATAACGGGAGGACGGCCTCCCGGGAGGATAACGTCCCGACCCCAAAGGGGGGGCTCCAAAACAATAGACTGAAATTTGGCAAGATGCTGTCACTCAGTGACTTTTAGCTCTTGAAGCCGGACCCGAGCTGTCACTTGGTGCCCCGGTGGCGGAATTGCCACAACTCCTGAAAATCCTTCGCTGCCATATTGCTAAATAGCGCTGCTGCCTTTTTGGTAGGGGATCATCGGGGACAGTGGGGCGTCTGGCAAAATGGGGGTGAAAGAGCCGCCGCGTGAGGAAAGTTATGTCCCACGCGATGAGGAAATCAGACCCGAGGTCTTTGAGGTGTCAGGATCGGTCAAGTGGTTCGATCCGGCGAAAGGCTATGGCTTCATTCTCCCTGATGAAGATCTGCCTGATGTTCTCCTGCATGTGAGCTGTCTGCGACGCGGCGGCTTTCAGACGGCCTATGAGGGCTCGCGCATCATCTGTGACGTAGTGAGAACTCCCAAAGGTCTACAGGCAGCACGCATCCGCGGCATGGATGATTCGACGGCAATTCGCCCGGCGCAGCTGCCACAGCGCACCCATGTCGTCGTCGTCGCAGAGAGTGACTGGGAACGAGCAGTGGTGAAGTGGTTCAATCGTTTGCGCGGGTTTGGCTTTCTCACGCGCGGACCTGAGACAGCCGACATCTTCGTGCATATGGAGACGCTCCGCCGCTGGGGCTTCGCCGAACTCCAGCCAGGCCAGACTGTCCTCGTGCGATATGGCAGAGGAGCCAATGGTCTCATGGCAGCGGAGCTTAAGCCAGCAGATGCCCCAGTCCCATCCTCTCACTAAAAGAGGTTTGCACTCCACGCCCAGTTGAAAGGCTCCCCGGTGAGGGCAAGCCACTCACCGGAAGGCCTTACGGAGCATTGGGGGTCTGCATAATCAACGTCTGCTTTGCGCTCAGAGCGCACGTTTTTCAACCCGGTTTTTATGTCCGTTAAGTGCCATAAGCGCACATCGGTCTCGTTACCGTATAAAGCTCCTCCTTAAGAAGAATCTGAAATGCGAACCGTGGGCGACCATAAGAGCCATGGCTCGCTCTATGACGTTTTGCTTTGGCGGCATGCTTCGATTTGCGGGTCGAATACGCGACTGGAGTTCTGGTCCCCGCCTTGGGCTAGCTCGGATCGCACGTGGGTCGGACAGCATCGCGAAGCCGCGAGAACCATCACTGAGGGGGCCGCCGCCTCGCCACGCAGGAAGAAGCCCGCCGCGCGAGGCACGCGGCGGGGCTAGCTGATGCTGAGGCGGGGTTAGCTCGGCAACAGCACTGTGTCGATGACGTGGATCACGCCGTTAGACTGAAGCACGTTCTTGATGGTGATCTTGGCGGAGTCGCCTTTGGCGTCCCACACCCAGATGGCGCCATCCTTCATTCCGAAGCTGAGGTCTTCGCCTTCGACGGTTTTAAGCATGGCCTTGCCCCCGCCCTTATTGATCATCGCCGTGAGGTCGCTCGCGGTGATGCGGCCAGGAACAACGTGATAGGTCAGGACCTGAGTAAGCTGGGTCTTGTTCTCGGGCTTGAGCAGCGTCTCGACGGTGCCCGCCGGCAACTTGGCGAACGCGTCGTTAGTCGGCGCGAACACGGTGAAAGGACCCTTGCCCGACAACGTGTCGACGAGGTCAGCGGCCTTGACTGTGGCGACGAGCGTCGTGTGGTCCTTTGAGTTGACCGAATTCTGGATGATGTTCTTGGAGGGGAACATCGGGGCGCCGCCCACCATCACCGTCATTTCCTTAGCGAAGGTCGGGAGGGCGGTGAGAGCAGCAAAGGCTAGGCCGGCGGTGGCTGCACTGGCGAGAGCATATTTGGCAAACTTCATGTCATCCTCCTGTAAGTTGCGGATTGTCCCATTGAGGGGTACGGCGCAGCTACGGGGGCGCGGTCGCGTCCGGATGCGGACTCCGGCGATGACGTTTTCGTGATGTTGGCCAGCTAAAGCTGGGCGAGCTTGCCGTTGGCGATTACTGGACCAGTCGGCTGTCCAGTTGGTGAGCCGCCGGGCGGCTCTAGAGAGACCGCGAGCACCGCTTCCCTGTTGACTCGGCTGAGCAGGTCCTGCGGCACTTTGATGGTGATCGGCCTGCTGGGATCGATGAGCCCGAGCGAGTGCGGCTTATCGCCGGGCGGAATGAGCCAAAGCTCCATCGCCTTTTGCTCCTCTCCGCTGAGCAATGCGGCTGGAACGATGGCGAGCGTGCCGCCGCCCGAGTTTACCGCAGCGAGAAACCCGGTCTTTCCGCCTTCGGCGCGGAGTTGCGCGACGAGCGGTGTACGTGGCGGTATCACGGCGCCGACATAGATCAGTGCGGCAAGACACGCCGCTGCAAGTGCGCTCGTGCTCAAAGCAAGGCCTCGCCAAAAGGCGAGGCTTTGCCATATACCTGCACGCGTTGCCGCCGGCTGCTCGGCCCTGTCGAGAACTGCCGCGATGCGCGCCCCAGGCGCTCGCCGGAGGCGCGACAGCAGGAGTTCCCTCGGCAAGTCCGCCGAGCCGCTCCTCCCAGAAGGCGACCTCGCGGGCGAAAATTTGATCGCCTGCGATCCGCTGCTCGACCTCGCGCCATTCGGACACGCCGAGCACCCCGAGCACATACTCGGCCGCGATGAGCTGGTTGTCCTCTCTCTTCGGCGCCCCGTTGTCGGTCATCGCTCCAGGCACTCTCTAAGCTTGGCAAGTCCGCGTCTGATCCAGCTCTTCATCGTGCCGAGCGGCACGCCGGATCGCTCGGCGAGCTCGTCATAGGTGAAGCCGCCCATGAAGGCAGCCTTGATCGCCAAGGATTGGCGTTCTTCGATCTCATCGAAACAGGACTTGAGCCGCTCCTGCTGCTGGGCCGAGGCGAGGAACTCGAACGCAGAGACTCCGGGGTCCGCCACATCGGCCGCCGCTTCGATCGGCTCGCTACGGCGTGCGAACGCACCTGATCGCGCACGGTCTATGGCGCGGTTCCGCGCGATAGCGACAAGCCAGGTGATCGGGCTTGCACGGGCCTCATCGAAGGCCGAGCCCTTGTTCCAAACGGTCAAATAAAGCGCTGAGGTCCGTCCTTCTGGCACTTTCCCGTCGTAGGCAGCTGCTTATTATCCCCGGAAATTCAGGCTTTCAGGCTAAGGGCGCAGGAACCCTAGCGATGTTCCGGTTGCAATTCCGGTTGCAAGAAGCGGCGTGTAGCCCGCGCCGCCCTAGTGCCTACGTGCCCTGGGCGTCACGCTTACGGGGCAGGGGCTTGGCATAGCGATACTCGAGCGCGGCAAGAAAGCCTTGCGCTTCTTTGTGGCCGCGGGCGGCCAGAAACCTAAGTGCCGTCATCGTCGCCATCTGCTTGCCGGCCAAGCGACACGCCTCAGCGGTGAGCTCGTTGGCTCGATCCGGGAGCCGGGGTTCGCTGAGTAGGTCGCGCGCGATGCAAAACAGCCGCTCAGCTTCTTCAGGTGTGAGCGTCATCTGTTAGCGGCGGGGCTTCTTCTTAACCCGAATGCCGTCGGCTTCAATCTCGACGCCCGCTCTCCCCAGAGCATCGACCACGGCTTGAATGCTGCGTCCTTGGCCGCGCACTCGTGTGACCTTATAGCGCGGGCTCGACAGGCGAAACGATTACGCCGCGTAACCCGCAGAAAAGCTCGTGTTCAAGATTTCCGCGGCAATCGGCGCACGCGGCAAAGTCGCACGGGAGTGCGACATCCAAACCTCACAGGGCGCAAGGCAACGGGTGTTTGCTTTACAGCAGGCGCCACATGCCGTGACCGCCGCGTTCCCTGCAAGCAAGGAGCCCCCGTATGTCCCCTAAAATCTCAATAGGCTTTGCTGCCGTCGCGCTCACGCTCGCCGCAGCGGCATTTCAGCCGGCCTCAGCCAATTACGCCCCGTGCGTCGAGAACCCTGAGGGCGCCGGTTGCCCTGGTGCGCTCACGCCAATCAAACCCGAAGGCTCGGTGAAGCCTGCTCCGTCGAAGCACGCGATGCATGCCCACAACTATCGGGCCCACCGTCCGGCCACATCTACTTATTGAAGAACCTCAGGTGAGAGTGTGTCCTGATCTGAGCTTGGTAGCCCCCGGGCTTCCTGGTCGATCATGCTCGACCGCGCGTAACGGGTATCGGTTGGTGGCATGGCGCGGCGGGCAAGCTCCCCAGGCCCCCCAGGCCGCTAGAGGGGAATACCCCCACGGAGATGCCCGGATCTTCAGGCAGTCCGGGCTTCTTCTTTTTGGGAACACCGCGGGAAGGTTAGCGGGTTAGCCAGCGTCCGACGCTGATTCCACGCATACCGACGAAAAACCCTATTAGGGGAAAGAAAGGAAGTACCTCATGAAGAATAAAGAAAGGAAGTACCCATGAAGAATATTGCACTAGCACTCGCGCTGGTCCTGGCGGGCTCTAGCCTCGCCGTCGGACTGGCCTCCACCGACGCTAATGCCGGGGCGGCTCGCAAAATCTGCAAGCAGGCGCTCATGACGCACCCGATGGCAGGCAAGCATAGTGATCTGATGAAGCAGTGCAAAGCAGAATACAAAGCTCACAAGAAGGCCGGCGGCGCGCCAGCGTAGGCTGTGCTATGGCGCTTGCGCGGTGATCGTTCCCTGCGATCACTCGTTTGGTTTGGAAGCCCCAGCCAACCACCTTACCGGGGCTTCTTTCTTTTCAGTCTTTCAAGAAAGTGCGGATGAGGTAGAGGCGATATTCCTCGGCCGTCATGCCGCCGCGGATGGCGGTCAGCTCCTCCTCAGTGAATGGCACCCCACTGCGGCGCTCGCGCGGAACCTCGATAGTCCTCTTCGTTAGAGGCAACTTACGACGGGGCTCTGGCTTAATCTCGATGAAGCGGGGTCTGCTGCGCGCAGCAATCTCGCGGGCTAACGCTTTACGGTCACTCATCCCGCTTGCTTAGCCCGTCTGACGCGCTCCCTCAATGCGTCTATGTCGTCGTCGGGCAGCTCGAGTAGCAGCTTCTGGCTCCCGCGCCAGCTCCATCTGTTGCACTCCATGCAGCCAACTAGGCGCTCGCCGTAGTGGTCAATCTCGATGAGAGCTTGGGCGGCAGTTACGCATTTACCGAAGTCGCTCACTCTTCCCCTTGCTCGATGCCTGCGTGCGCTCTTCGCGGCTGATACCCTGGTCTGCCCATTCTATCGCCCTCACTAGGCCATACGATGCGATGCAGAAGACCCCAAAGACGATCAGGACACTACCAATAGCTAATACTAGATCGGGCCCCAGAATTTCCAGGATGCCCAAACTTCTCGACGCCTTGATCACTGCTAATCCAATCGCCACCATGGCAGCAGCGATCGGGATAATAAGATGGTGAAACTTCAGGCCGCTCAAAGTCTAACCTCCGTTCTGACAAATAACGCAGAGGGGGGACCCATTGGAACGATCCTTTTTTCGTAGGAGTCCCAGACCATATAGGGGGCCGGCAAAATGCGTCGCTTTCTCTCCCTGATGATGGCAAGCGCTATACTACTCGCCGGGCTTGCCCTAGCCGCCGGAGAAATCATTCGCACTGAGGGGATACGGCCCTTCCTGCTTGTAGGCGCCGGCTTGATGATTGGAGCAGCCGCCTTGTGGCTAATTGATGAGTTTGCCCGAATGCGCCGACGCCGTTGACCGCTAGAAGCGAACGGCACAGTGACCCCGGCAGGGGCTTGGCGGGAGCGGCCTCCCCAAGAGGTTCGGTCATGACCAACGTCATTCCATTCCGGCAACCCATACCGCCAGCGAAGCCCTACCTGCTTCTGACGATTTTAATTGATCCCAACGCAGCCCTAGAGGAAGGCGACCGCGTTCTGTTGGATCGAGCGCGAGACGGTTCACTCTCGGATGTGCTGTTTCACCGATGGTGGGGGCCAACCGAACACGGCGACCGCGGGCAGTTCGTGACGAGGAAGCCCCGAAGAATATTAT
>Ga0207683_10003952_pt1 | contig 12863 bp, 10 predicted proteins | sample KBSM73metaG_FD_184333 | JGI IMG/M metagenome (GOLD analysis project Ga0207683, IMG submission 184333) | Miscanthus rhizosphere microbial communities from Kellogg Biological Station, Michigan, USA - KBS M7-3 metaG (SPAdes) (version 2) | ecosystem: Host-associated > Plants > Roots > Rhizosphere >...
CGCGGCGGGTCAGCGTCTCGCCGAGCTCCACCAGGCCGCGGGCCAGCGCCGGGCGGGCGCCGGTGCGTTCGGCCAGCCCGATCGCGTCCTCGAAGTGCGTCACCGCGTCGTCCGTCCGGCCGAGCCGGGCGGCGAGGAGCCCCAGGTAATGGGATGCCGGGCCGTTGACCGCGTTCGCCCCGCCCCAGATGACCAGGCGTCCCTGGTAGGGCAGCAAGGCCTCGTACAGCCTGGCCGCGGCCGCCTGCCCGCCGACCTCGGCCGCGACCGCGGACAGGTCGGTGACAGCGCCCAGCCAGCGCGGGCCGGAAGCCGCGAGCGTCTGCGGCAGCAGCCGCTCCAGCAGCGCTGTCGCCTCGGATGTCCGCCCCAGAACAGCCAGGATCCGCGCCAGCGTGGCCTCGTAGAGATGCCCGGGGAAACGCCGCGCCATCTGGTCGAAAACTTCCGCCGCGGCTGCGCCCGAACGCTCGTCGCCCTGTTCCGCGTCGATCAGGCCGCGCACCGCCATGGTGAGCCGTTCGGCGTCGGGCATGCCGATCCGGCGTGCCTGCTCGGATACCTGCCCGGCCAGCGCCGCGGCGGCCTGGAAACGGCCGCGCAAGATGGCCAGCATCCCGTGCCGGGAAAGGGCCATCACCGTGGCCTCCGCGTCACCGGCCGCGGCGGCGGCCCGCTCGAAGGCAGCCAGCGCTACCTCGGCCTCGTCCACCCGGGCCAGTTCCATCATCGCCACGAAACGCCAGAACAGGCCGTCGCGCTCACGGGCGCCGTCGCCCGCCTCCCGTCCCAGCCGGATCAGCTCCGAGGCCGCGTCCAGCCGGTCCTGGGCACCCGCTGGATCCCACAGTGCGTACAGGCGGGCGTCGAGCACCTCAGCCAGGGCCGAACCATCGCCGGCCCGACCGGCCAGCATCAGCGCCTCATCGGCCAGTGACCGCCGTCGCGGACCCGCGAGCGGATCGCCCAGCAGCTCACGAGACAGCCGGGCCAGCAGCCGGGCCCGGCTGGCATCGTCGGCAACCCGCGCGAGTGCCATCTCGATCAGCCGGACGACGCCGTCGTCGACGCCGAGGAACTCCCCGCGCTGAGCCGCGTGCAGGGCAAGATGCACCAGGGCGTCGCGGCCGGGCGGCAGATCGGCCAGCTGGCCGGCCAGCGTACGCGCGATCCCCGGCATACCCCGTGAGGCCACCCAGACAGCATGCCGCTGCCCGGCCGCCGCCATCTCGCCCACGATGGCGGCCAGGTCACGCTCACAGAGCCCGCAGAGCTTGAGATCCCTGCCCACCCCGAGCGATGTGGCGGCCGTGGCCACCACCGCGGTTGAGCAGGTCACCAGCCGGGCGGCGACCAGCGCCAGCATGTCAACGGCCTCCTGGCCACCGGCATCCACATCGTCCACGACGATCAGCCGGCGAGTACCGGCGGCTAGCAGGCGCACGGCCATGGTCGTGTCGAGCGGGCCGGATTCGTCAAGCAGGGCCCGGGTCACCTCCGGGTCGGCGCCAAGGTCGTCGAGCAACCCGGCCCACACCAGCCGCCCCGGCCGCCCGCGGACCGCCGACCCGCCAGCAACCTCGAACCCGCGGTCACGCGCCAGCGCCGCTGCCTCCGCGGCTAGCGCACTCTTGCCAGAACCCGCGGCCCCCACCAGCGTGATGACCCCGCCGAAGCCAGCCGCGGCGCGATCGAGGAGCGCGGCCAGCTCACCGACTTCGGCCGACCGGCCGACAAGCCCCATACCCAGGCATTTTACCCAGGCAATCACCGGCGCACCGGATCAGCGCGTCGGCCGCGCCCGCCCAGACGGGCGACTTGGGTACCGTACAGGTCCTGGCTGGCCAGGCCGACGCCCTCGCGGCCGAATCGAGATCCCGCACCGGCAGGCGGACACCCTCTACTGCCGCGCCCTGCCGTTCGACCTGGTCCAGGCCGAGGGGCAGCACCGCAGCCACGCGGTCGTGGAGCAGGCCTTCGCCGCCGTCATCAGCGGACCCATGGCACATATGCCATCAGGGATGTTCGCGGCGAACGCCGCCTGGCTGTCGATCGCGGCCGTGGCGCACAACCTCCTCCGCGCCGACGGCACCCTGGCGTCCCTGCCGCTCGCGAAGGCCCGGGCCGCGACGATCCGCCGCAACCTGATCGCGGCCGCCGCCCGAAGAGTCCGGCACGGCCGCGGCCATATCACCCTGCACCTGCCCGAAAACTGGCATCGCGAGCACGAATGGCTGAACCTCCTCGCCGAGGCCTGCGGCCCGCCCGCCGCAGCGGCCTGACCAGCCCCGGACCGGTCAGCACCCCCGACGGCCGCAACGGCCACCCCGAACCCATGCCCCGAGCCACGAACCCGGACAAGCCGCCGGACAGGTGAGCGGCAGGAATTCCACGCCCGGACTCGCCCCGCAAACTCCTCGTGCAGAAATCGGGCCGGAAACGGCCTGCCGGTAAGCCTCTAAGGGACATAGTGACGCTGGTTCCTCGCGTACTCCTCTCCGTCACGCTCGCCGGACCCGCGCCATCTGGCAGTACTGACACGTCCCGGCTTTGTCGGGGCTGCTCCCGCCTTCCTCGGCGCTTCCCGGATCAGGCTGCCCCAGCTTCGCCGCCCGCTGCGACAGGATCAGCGATGGAAGGTCTCTCACCTCCGTCGAATCGTCAGCGCCTCACGGCGCACGTGGATCGAGGCTTAGGTCCGTCGTTGACTTCGCGGACGTCAAGCCCTGGGTGTCGCTTTGAACGCGAAGGTCTGCACAGCGATCTTGCCGTGCCGCACGAAAAACGTATCGGTCCCGAGCTCGTACGTGTTATCGGGCGTCTCGGCGACCCACCAGATGTAGGCAACATCGCCCTCGGTCACCTGCTGCTGCAAGTCGAACGTGGCGCCGGGCTTGGCGAACTCGGCAAGCAAGTTCTGAAAGAGCGGCGTTATCTCGTGCACACCGCGCAGCACCCCGGTCGGCACGATCATCACCGCGTCCGGGGCGTAGTCCGCTACGACGCCCTGCAAGTCGAGGGCAGCAAAACGTTCCAGGTGGTGGTTGACGACGGCCTGCGTCGTCGAGGTCGCTGAGGTGAGTGTCATGAATTGTGTCTCCTCTTGTGGTTGGTCTTACGCGGCGGTCAGACGGGTGAGTCCGGGCGCACATGTACCGTCTGATACATGTGGGGCGGGGCCTACGGGCTGAGCTCGCTGGAGGGCAGGATGTTCTGGTTGATGTCAGCCGGTGCCCGGTACAGGGTGCGAAATCGACCGCTTGCATGGACATCGACCCCGTGCACGCGCGGCGAGCGTGGCAGGTCGAAGGGAATGCGTCGAGACGTTCGCACCGTCCCCGCGAACGGATGACCCCGGTCGATACAGGTCATCTGTTCGCTGGCCGGCAGCTTCGGCGACGCTCAGCGGCAGGGCGCCGGGATCGGCGCACTCACCTCGGGCCCGGCCTTTGGTGGGAGGACGAAGGTGGCATAGAGGACGGCCGGGGCCGGTCGGGGGTTCTCGGCGACGTGGACGGCGCCTGGGGCCTCGAAGAAGCCGTGCCCGGCACGGACGACCTGGGACAGGCATCGGCCGTGGGCGGCATGCCGGAGGGTGACCGCTCCTGAGACGACCTGGACAAGGACCGGGCCGGGGTGGGAGTGCCACCCCGTCGTGTCCCCGGCCCTGAAGTCGATACGGACGCTTACGACGTTCGAGGGATGCCTGCGGTCGATGTCGATCGGGCCGGGTACGAGCGCCGCGGCGAGTGGGGTGACGATCGGGTCCCCTGACGCTGACACTGACGGTGCCGATGAGGACGGGGTGTCGGCAGCGGCGGGACCGTCGCCGAGCGGGCCGAACGCTATAGCCGCCCCGGCGGCGGCCGTGACGGCTGCGGCCATCAACGCGGCGCGGCGGGTTGGGCTGACCAGTCTCATGGGTGTTCTCTCCCTCTGCTGTGGGCGTTCCGGTGAACGACCCGGCCCATCCAGGTCTAGGCGGGACACCTTTGCGCACACTTACCGCCGCCTTAGACGGCTCCGCCCAGCGGCGTTGGGGGCGTTTGCGGGTAGCGTCGGGCGAAGGAGGCTGCCGTGACGGGCAGATCGAGACAATGGCTGACGACACGGGCGTGGGCATCCGTCTCCTCGGCGGGTTCGAGGCCACTGTGGGCGGCCGCCTGGTAGCGGCCGACGCCTGGCGCCTGCGTAAGGCCAGGACACTGGTCAAGCTCCTGGTCCTCGCCGACGGGCATCGGATGCACCGCGAATCGCTGGTGGCCCTGCTCTGGCCCGATCGCGATACGGCGTCCGGGATCAACAACCTGCACCAGGCGCTGTATGTGGCCCGCCGCGTGCTCGCCCCCGGATCCGGCGTTCTTTTCCCCCTGCGCGAGGACGTCGTGCTGCTGTCCGACGGCGTGATGCCCTGGCTCGACGTGGAGGCGTTCGAGGCCGCCTGCCGGCGTGCGCGCGAGACGCGTGCTCCCGGCGACTACCGGTCGGCCAGCGAGCTGTATCGCGGCGACCTGCTGCCCGAGGATCAATTCGAGGCCTGGGCCGAGGCCCCCCGGGATGCGCTGCGCGAACGCCGCCTGGGTTTGCTGATCGAGTACGCCGAGGTGCTGTCGGAGCGGCGCGAGTACACCGAGGTCGCCGAGATCGCCGGCGCGGTCACGGCGGCCGACCCCTTCCATGAGGGCGCGTACCGCTTGCTGATGACGGCGCTGGCCGCCCGCGGTCGGCGCTACGAGGCCCTCGCGGCGTTCGACCGGCTCCGGGAGAGCCTCACCCGAGAATTTGCGGCCGACCCCGAACCGGCGACCCGGCGGCTCTATCGCGACCTGCTGACCGGCGGCGATCAATCACCAGATGCGGCGATGGCGACCGAGTCGGCCACGGCCAGCTCGATCGCGCTCCCGCTGTCGCGAACCGTAGCCACCACCGCCATGACGACCGGCCCGGCGGTTGCGATCCGGCCGGATGCTGCCGGGACACCGCGCGTGGCGCCGGCGCGCGGCATGGGCGGTCTGACCCTGGAGCAGACGTCCTTCATTGGTCGCGGACGCGAGATCGCCGAGATCGCGCAGGCGCTCGGGCGCACGCGCCTGCTGACCCTGACCGGGCCGGGCGGCGCGGGCAAGACGCGGCTCGCGTGCGAGGTTGCCGCCGGGCTGGGCGGCCGCTACCCCGACGGGGTCCATGTCGCCGAATTGGCGTCATTGTCGCGACCGGAGCTGGTCCCGCACACGGTGGCGGCGGTGCTGGACGTGCCGATTCCCGGCCCGGAAGCCGCCGAGGCCGCGCTGGCCCGGCAATTGGCGGACCGCCGCCTGCTGCTGGTCCTGGACAACTGCGAACATCTGCTGGACGCGTGTGCGCGGCTGACCGCGGAGGTGTTGCGCGGCTGCCCGGGCGTGATCGTGCTGGCTACCAGCCGGGAACCGCTGCGCGTAGGCGGGGAGGTGACGTGGCGCACGCCGTCGCTGGCCCTGCCGGATCTGCGCGCCCTGCCACCACTTGATCGGCTGGCGGAGCTGGAGTCGGTACGGCTGTTCGTCGAGCGAGCGCACGACGCCGCCCCGGGCTTCGCGCTCGACGAGACGACCGCGCCGGCGGTGGCCGAGATCTGCGTCCGCCTGGACGGGATGCCGCTGGCTCTCGAACTCGCGGCGGCCCGGACCTCGGCCCTCGCGCCCAGCCAGATCGCGTCGCGGCTGGGCGACGCGCTGCGGGTGCTGGACCGCGGCAGCCGATCCGCGGTCACCCGCCAGCAGACGCTGCACGCCACGCTGGCGTGGAGCCACGATCTGCTCGACGGGCACGAGCGCGTCCTGTTCCGGCGCCTGGCCGTCTTCGCCGGCAGCATGGCGCTGGAGGCTGTCGAGCAGGTGTGCGGCGATGCGGCCCTGGATGTCGTTGATCTGCTCAGCCGGCTGGTCGACAAGTCCCTGGTGCAGGTCGAGCACGTCGGTGGGACGGCGCGCTACCGTCTGCTGGAGACGATCCGGCAGTTCGCCGATCAGCGCCTGCGCGATGCCGGTGAGAAGGCCGAGCGGGTCCGCGCCCACCGCGACTTCTTCGTCGCCTTGGCCACCGCGAACGACCCCGAGCGGGCCGTCGGCATCGTCAACGACTCACCGCGTGCGCTGGACGCCGAACATGACAATCTGCGCGCCGCCCTGTCCAGCGGCCTGGCTGAGGACCCGGCGGTGGCGTTGCGGCTCGCGGTCAGCCTGTGGCGTTTCTGGCTGGCCCGCGGGGACTTCTCCGAAGCCAGCCGGTGGCTGGCCGCGACTCTAGCCGCGGCGCCCGAACGCACGGCGTCGCGAGCCCGTGCGCTGCTGGCCGCCTCCGCCATTGAGGTGCGACGCGGTGACCCCACCGCCCGTCAGATCGACCTCGGCGTCGAGGCCGTGGCGATCATGCGTGCTGTCGGTGACGACCGGACGCTCGCCCAGACCCTGCACCTGACTGGTCTCCTGGCGTGGGTGTCCGATCACGGTTGGCAGCGCGCGGTCGACCTCGTCCAGGAGGCCCGCACGCTGACCACCGCCGTCGGCGACGCCGGTGCCGTGGCCAGCGCCACCCACACCCTTGGCGTGATCGCTGTGTCGCGGGGCGCCGGCGCGCAGGCGGAGGAACACTTCGAGCAGGTGCTCGGCCTGCTCGAAGGACTCACCCCCGACCTGCCACCGTTCTTCTTTGTCGTGACGCCGGGCCACTTCTGGGAAACCGGCCCGGGTGGGCTGCCGCGGCTTCCATTCACCGAGACCGTGCTGCTGTTCCGCCGCGCCGGCACCGAGCAGGCGACGGCCTACACCTTGTCCAATCTGTCCTACGCGGTGAGCCTGGCCGGCGACCCGGCACGGGGCCGCCGGTTGCTCGAGGACAGTGTCAGCGCCTTCCACCGCTGCGGTGACCAGCACGGCGCCGCGCTGGCGCTGTGCCGCCTGGCCAATGTGCACCGGATCGCCGGTGAGCTCGACGAGGCGGCCGAACTACTCGAGCGCAGCATGACGATCCGCCGCAGCCTGGGCGATCGGCGCGGGGTCGGTGTCACCGTTATCAACCAAGGCCTGGTCGCCGCCGCCGCCGGAGACCTGGGACGGGCCGACCGGCTGCTGCGCGAGGCGCTTTTGCTCTTCGACGATATGGAGGACGAGCCCGCACGCTGGGGCACCCTGCTCGACCTCGGCCTGATTCTGCTCGACGCCGGCGAGCACGAACGAGCGCGGCGGGTGCTGCGACAGTGGCGGGACCTGCCGCCCATCGCGTGGACGTTCCGGCCCCGGGCCTGGGCGCTGCTGACCCTGGCCGCGCTGGAGCGACGCTGCGGCGACGAGGTCGCGGCCGCCCGATGCCTGGACGAAGCACGACGCGGCTTCCTCGCCCTGGCCGACGAGCCCGGGCTGGCGTACCTGGACAGCCACGCTGAGCCGCTGCTAAGCGAGCGTTGAGCGGGCCGCCATACGGTCGTGGTGACATCTGACCTGAACAAGGGAGACAACCATGGCCGCCACGGCCAATGCACGCGAGGTCATCGGAGAAGCCACCCTCGGCGAACTGGAGGGCACCCTGCGGGGGCGGCTGGTGCGACCATCCGACCCGGACTACGACCAGGCGCGGTTGGTGTGGAACGCCGCCCACGACCGTCGTCCGGCGCTGATCATCCGCTGCGCCGGCACCGCCGACGTCATGCGGGCGGTGGAATTCGCGCGCAGCGAAGGGCTCCAGCTGGCCGTCCGCAGCGGCGCGCACAGCGTCGCCGGATTCTCCACCTGCGACGGTGGGGTGGTCATCGACATCTCGTCAATGAAGGGCATCCGGGTCGACCCGATCGCCCGGCGGGCGGTCGCGCAGGCCGGGCTCACCTGGGCAGAGTTCGACCACGAGACGCAGGCGTTCGGCTTGGCCGTCACCGGCGGCCTGGTATCGAGCACCGGCATCGCCGGGTTCACCCTCGGCGGCGGGATCGGCTGGCTGTTGCGCGAATACGGGCTCACCTGTGACAACCTGCTCTCGGCCGACGTAGTGACCGCCGACGGCCAGCTCGTCACGGCCAGCGAGCACGAGCACCCCGACCTGTTCTGGGCGCTGCGCGGCGGCGGCGGCAACTTCGGTGTGGTGACGTCGATGGAGTTCCGCCTGCACCCGGTCGGCCCGCTCGTCTTCGCCGGTCCGGTCTTCTACGCCGGCGCGGCGGCCGCCGCGGTGCTCCGGGGCTGGCGCGACCTCACCAAGACCATGCCCGACCAGCTCACCAGCCTGGCCAACATCCTCATCGCGCCGCCAGTGCCGTTCCTGCCCGAGGCGGTTCACGGCCAGCTGGTGGTCGGGATCCTCGGTGTCTACGCGGGTAACGTCGAGGACGGTGCCAAGGCCGCCCAGCCGCTCCGCACCTTGGGCGAGCCCCTAGCTGACCTCATGGGCCCCATGCCCTACACGGCCATCCAGAGTCTGCTCGACCCGCTGTGGACCGCCGGGGCCCAGAACTATTTCACCGGCGCATTCCTTAGCGGCTTGACCGACGAGACGATCGACACCCTGCTGGCCCGGCACGCCTGCGGCCGGGCGCCGGTCCGGGAGCTGCATCTGCACCACTGCGGGGGCGCCATGGCCAGGGTCCCGGCGGCTGCCACCGCCTTCGCGCACCGCAGCGCGGCGTACGTCCTCAACATCATCGCCCGGTCACCCGATCGCGAAGGGTTCCCCGAGCACGTCGGATGGGCGCGCGCGACCCACCAGGCCGTGGACCCGTGGACCACCGGCGGTGCATACGTCAACTTCACTTCCGAATCCGGGGCGGACAAAGTGCAGGCGTCCTACCCGCCCGACACGTATGCCCGCCTGGTCACGGTTAAGGACCGGTACGACCCGACCAACCTGTTCCAGCTCAACCAGAACATCCGCCCCTCCGGCCGCAGTTGACCAGTGATCCCCGCTCCGCGTGTCCGGCCGCGAAGCCGCCGTCGGCACTGGCTGCAGCTCATATAGGACCGGCGCGGCCGCGCTGATCGCCGTCCGTTGGCTCCGATCCGGGGGGAGCCGACCGGACGGCGCGGGTCAGGCCATCATCCTTCACAGCAACGAGCGAGAGCAGGCGACATGAACAGCGACGCAATGACCGGCCCGGCGACGGGTCCGGCGGACGCGCGAGGCCGCGTGGGTGGATCAGCCGAGGCGGCCAGCCCGGCGGCGCCGAGTCTGCGGCAGCTGACGCCGCCGGCCTCGTTGCTGCTGGTCGCGGCCGCTGGCGCATGGGCCGGGGTGGTGCTGCTGGCGCGCGATATGGGCTCGATGCCCGGGACCATGGGCCTGGGTGCCGGTTCGTTTGTCGCCGTCTGGGTGCTGATGATGGCCGCGATGATGCTGCCCGCTGTGGCGCCGTTCGCGTCGCTGTACTCGCGCACCTTCACAGACGGCCGCGGCTCGCGGCTGGGTGCGTTCGCTTCCGGCTACCTGATCGTGTGGACCATGGCGGCCCTGCCCGCCTACGGGCTGGCGTGGCTCGCCGGCCGGCTCGCGGGAGGCCACTCGGCTGCGGCGACCGTGCTGGCGGTGGCTATCTTCGCCGCCTGCGGCGCCTACCAGCTCACCCCGGTGAAGGACCGGTGCCTGGCCCGCTGCCGCTCGCCGCTCGGATTCATGCTCAAGCTCGGCGCCTACCGCGGGCGCACGCGCGACCTGCGGGCCGGGCTCTACCACGGCACATTCTGCGTGGCCTGCTGCTGGGCCCTGATGGCCGTCCTGGTTGCCTTCGGGCTGATGAACGTGATCGCCATGGTGGTCCTGGCCGGTGCCGTTCTCGCCGAAAAGACCTGGGCCCGGGGCACCGGCTTCAGCCGCGCCCTGGGTGTCGCCGCGCTCGGCCTGGCGGTCGCGGTTGTCTTCGAGCCGGGCCTGGCACCCGGCCTGCACTACGCCGGCACCGGCGGGATGGGTGGCATGTGATGGCCGTATCAGCGCCGGGCCCGGTGGCCGACTGGCACGTCCGGGGCTCCTACTTCGAGGCATGCAATTGCGAGGCGATCTGCCCGTGCCGCAGCGTGGGCGGCCGTCCCGGCGGGCTCTCCAGCTTCGGGGAATGCTTCGGCGCTCTGTCATGGCACATCCGCGACGGCCACGCCGACGGCCTCGACCTGTCCGGCCTGCAGGCCGTAATGTCCCTCCGCTACCTCGACCGGGTACATCCGAGCACCCCCTGGGAGGTCGTGCTCTACGTCGACCAAAGCGCCGCCGCCGGCCAGCGGGCCGCGATCGCCGACATCTTCCTCGGCCGGGCCGGCGGCACGGTCGCACGGCAGTACGGCCCAGCCATCGGCGAGATCCACGCCGTGCGGCCAGCCCGGATCACCCTCGAGCACACCGCGGCCCGCAAGCGCATCGGCGTCGTCGGCTACCTGACGGTCGAGGCCGAAGGCGACGCCTCCGAGCCAGGCGACGTCCGGTGCGGCATCCCCGGCAACGACCACCCCGGCACCGAACTCCACGCCGACGCGCTGCGATCAACCGACCCGGCGCTGCGCTGGGAGGTGAAAGGACGCCGCCACGCCGCCTTCACCACCGACTTCGACTACCGCTCCGGCACCTGAGGCGCCGCCCGCCAGGACGGGATTGGTCTTCGATCTGAGCGAGCCGCACATTCCCGCCCAATTGAAACCGAGAGCGGAGCCGTGGCGGATCGGTCTGTACCACAGGGGTGTGGTACATTATTTGCATGGAGCTGCAGGTAGTAATCGAGCGGATCAGCGAGCTCCTTGACGACGACGAGCTTGAGACGTCTAACACCTCGATGAGGATCCCGACAGCCCTCAGAGACGCCGCAACACTCGCGGTTAAGGAACTCGGCATAGCGTCATCCGCTACCGCCCTGACAACTACGGCGCTACGAGCGACGCTCGAGGCGGTCGTCATGCAAGCTGCCCTCGATGATCACTACGAACGCCATCCGCAAGCACGCCCCGACCTTGGCGATCTGGCTATCGCGGCCGCAGAACTTGACGGCCATCCACTGGCAGGTCAGCCTGGGCGGTTGCGCCAGGCAGCGATCGAGATCGCCACGAACCACCCCGATGCCAGCCCTGACGACGTGCTGTTGTGGGCTGAAGCCCGGGCACTTCCCGCGGCATGACCCACCTCGTCGTCCTGGATAACGAGGCTGTCCAGGCGCTCCGGGATCCAGGTCATCCCAAGCACCGCCATGTCGTGAGCCAGGCCCAGGTCGTGGCGAGCCGTAAGCGCCGCGCCATCGCGATACAGGTGGTGGTGCCCACGGCAGTTCGCGTTGAGGCCGGCTGGGACCGGACCTCCCCGGCGTGGGTCTTCCCGAACCGTCTGCGGATTGCCGACAGCCTGCTGGATACGGTCAGTGCCAACACCGCGGCGGGCATCCGCGACCGGATCGGTGTTTCCGTAGCCGATTCACACATAGGCGCCGTCATCCAGTCAGCGTCCACCGGCCAGATCACCGTCGTGACCAGTGACCCAGGCGATATGCGACGGGTGGCCGGAGACAAGAACATCATTGTGGCCGCCATCTGAAGCCTGCCGCCGCACCGCCACTGTCGATCGGCTCCCTGCTGGCTCGTCCAGCTCCCACGGGATTGGAAAGAACTCTTGAACGCTCTGACCTGGCGCGCCCGGCAGGATTCGAACCCGCGACCCGCTGCTTAGAAGGCTACGATTGCCATCTCGCCGCCCAGCCGAAACGCAGGTCAGCGCGGACGCTGATGGTCCGTGACTGACGGTCAGGACGCGTGGTTTACCGACCGATCGGGCACGTAGCGGGCACGGTCCGCTGCCGCGGTCTCCCTATCACAGTGCTTCGGCGCTGAGCCGAGCTAGGACTTCTGCCATGGTGGCGCCCGGCGCGATCCGCGTGATCGTCCACTTGGCCACGCATTCCAGTGTTTCGTCATGGAAGGTGAGCATGAAATGGCGGCGTCCGGTCCACTGGCTTTCATCGAAGCGTTCATGAGCGCGGTCCACTTCCACCAGCTCGGTGATCCAGGGTGAATTCTTAACCTCATGTGCGCTGTAGGACTCCAGCCCACTGCCCCAGAGGGGGTGCCCGCGAAGGACCTCGTCGTTCGCGGGGCCGATCTTGACGCTCGTCGCCCTCTTGAACTCCACGACACCAATATCATGATCTGCCTGCGGGTCTCGTACGCGGGAGCTAGTTCCGCCGAATGGCGGATCGTGGACACTCAGGTAGAAGGCCACAAAGGTCCGCAGGCCGGATAGCAGCACCGGCATCGGGGTGCCTGCATCCCACTTCACGGGGAGGTCGACGCGTTCGGCGTAAGGCAGGCCCAGCTCGGCCGCAGCGCTCCGCTCCAGGCCCAGTTGCCGCTGTCGCTCCGCCCTGGCTCGGGGTGAGTCCCATCCGTGTTCCCGGCTGACGCGGCGAACTTCATCTTCTGCCCTGCGCAGCAAGTCACGTCGCTGATCTTCGTCCACGAGAGCATCATGGCGCGATCCGCCCGACAAATCACAAGAGGCTGCCTCATAGTCGCCTGCGCGATCGACTGCTTAGGAGGACGTAAGCGCCGCGGTCGTAAGCTGCTCAACCGCAGGTCAGCTCGGACGGCGGCTTGTCCCTCAGTGACCGTGAGATACCCGGGATTACTGTCCGATCGGGCACGCAGCGGGCACGGCGTCGATCCTCAGAGGATGACTGCTGCACCTTGCAGGGGATAGCTCGCGTCCGGTCCGGGCAGGCCTTCTGCCTGGCCCTTGGTTTCTGGCCGGAGGGGGCAGAGGCTCCGACGCTCAAGGATGGCCGGAGGCCATTTCCGAAGGAAACGCGAAGCGTCCTTGACGGTGGAGGGGCACCCCCGGACACTGAGCGGGCCATCTCCGGACCCGGGCCCTACCAC
>Ga0207683_10003957_pt1 | contig 12855 bp, 10 predicted proteins | sample KBSM73metaG_FD_184333 | JGI IMG/M metagenome (GOLD analysis project Ga0207683, IMG submission 184333) | Miscanthus rhizosphere microbial communities from Kellogg Biological Station, Michigan, USA - KBS M7-3 metaG (SPAdes) (version 2) | ecosystem: Host-associated > Plants > Roots > Rhizosphere >...
TTCCACGGTGCGATCGGGATCCGGCGAGTAGTGAAGTGACGCATTCATCAACACCAGGTCGAACTGCCCTGGCGCGAACGGCAACGCGTCGAAGTCGGCCTGCACCAGCGGGAAGGGCTTCCGGCCAGACCCCGCACCGAGACCGTCTCCGGGATCGTCATCCAGGTCCACAGCAACCGTGTCGTGGCCGAGTTCAGAGAGGCGCGAAGACAGCCAGCCGTTTCCCGCGCCAACGTCGAGCACCCGGCGTCGGGTCCTCGCGCGGAGTCCGCCACGTGACACAGCGGTCTCGAAACTCTGACGCCTGATGCGCCACTCAGCGGCGTTCGGCGTGCCTCTCGGCACCATGGGCAACGTGGCGTAACACGCCGCAGCTGCCTCGCTGTGTCCATCGGCCCGTCGCACGGATCGATACTGCGAGAGAAATGGTCGCGAACGGTCCGCCTGCTCGGGAAGGATGAAGCGGTAGAGGCGTTCGTCGCGGCGGAAGGAACTGCCGCATCGTGGACAGGCGTACGCGTTCCTTTCCTCAGCAAGCGAGGCCTGGCACGCCGGGCAGACGAAAGCCGGTACCCACATGGTCAGTCGGCCCGCCGCATCACGGTCAGGAAATGGTCGCCGAATCCGCGCACACCTGGCCAGCCGCCGACCACGGCATCGAGCCGGAGAAGGCGGTCGACAAGCTGAGGCTGTCTCGCCGCAAACGCCTCCAGGTAGGGCGGCGGCGCGACGACACCGAGAGCGTGCAGTTCGCTGCGGATGAAACCCGAACGGACGAACGCCTTCCCTACCTGGCCCGGCGTGTAATAGCGGGTCCACACCGTGCCGTCTTTCAGAGGAACAGGCACGGCCGTCTGCCGAAAGCGCAGCAGTGCGCGCGCAACATTTCCGCGAGACAAATAGAGCCCGATTTCCCACGGACAGACGCGGCCGATGACGGATGCCACGAACACCCCGCCGGGCCGCAGGACGTCGTGGACCAGACGCGCCGTCCGGTCCAGATCGTCCACGCAGTTGAGCGGACCGAAATTGGAGAAGACGGCATCGAAGGTGCCCGGCTCGAACGTGTCCAGCTGGTCGATCGATCTGCAATAGATCGTCGGGCGGTGCGGCCCCCCGGTCGCATCCGCCCGACGCTGGGCCCGACAGACCATTTCCAGTGAAATGTCGATGGCGGTGACCGAGTAGCCGGCCTCCAGCATCGCGGGATGGTCCGTGCCGGGACCGCAGCCCAGGTCCAGCACACGCGCACCCGCCGCCGCATGCCGCCGCAAGGCGGACAGTGCGCGCGCGCGCATGTGCCGGAGAATAGGGTTCGCGCTGTTCGTGTCGTGGTATTCCGCCGCCACGCCATCGAACGCACGCGCCGTGTCGAACCAGAGGCGGTCTGCGCTCACAGCCACGGCGCACTCCGCCAGGTGGTCTTCATCGAGCAGACACAGCGCTCACACACGGGGTTCTCGCCAATAGCCAGAGTCGCCCTGAACGCGGGCAGGTTCTGCTGCACCAGGCGCCTCAGCGAAGTCTCGCGAAGCGACCCCACGGGTTCGTGGAAAAAACAGGGCCGAACCGCGCCGTCGGCTTCGATGACGACCGACATGTAAGGCGCGTTGCACTCCACGGCTGGAAATGCCGCGAGGCCGGCCATGGCCGCGTAGTACTGCGGCAGGCGGCGCAGTTTGGCCGGCGACTCGGCGACGAAGCCCGAGGTGAAGTCGTCGCTCCGCTCGGCAATCGTGCGTTCGACGATGTCGGCAAACTCGACGATCTCATCGCGTCCCAGCGCAAGCGTGCGGCAGTCGCGATCGGACACCCGGCCGAACGAGCCCATGCTCATGTCAGCGGCCAGAAACGAGATGGAATCGACCGACATCGCCCTCGCGTGCGCAACGAGACGCGGCAGGTCGCGAAAATTCAGCTTGTGAAGCGTGGAGCGTGCAGACACCGGCAGGTCCGGGTTCATCACGCGCAGCTTCGCCACACCCCGTTCGATCGCCGGCAACGCCGCGACGCCGCGAATGGCCCGATATCCCTCTTCGTCGGGCGAGTCGAGGGATACGATCACGCGCGCAAATGCTTCCGCCACCCGGTGCGCGTGGCGCTCGAGCAGCACGCCGCTCGTGTGAAGGTGCAGTTCGATGCCCTGGCGCCGGAACAACGCGGCAATCTCGAACACGTCGGGCCGCAACAGCGGTTCGCCACCGGAAAACAGGACGACTCGCGTGCCCAGGTCCGCCAGGCCCTCTGCGACCCCCGCGATCTCATCGCGCGTGAGGTCCCGTTCTCCCGTCGCCTTCCACCAGTCGCACGACACGCAGCGGCTGTTGCAGCGGCTTGTGGGAAAGAACACCGCCACCGGCAGCACGAAGGTGCGGTTCGTCCATTGGTTCAGGCCGACGAGGAGCGCGGTGTTCAGCACATCAGTGCCTCTGCTCCGTTGGCAACGCCGCCGCCTGGCGGCTCAGGATCGGAACGAGGACCGGCGTCGGGTTGGCTGACGCCGCCGTCTTTGCCTGTTCGCGCAGACGGCGGGACAGCATAGGCAGTTTCGAAAGCGAAATGAGGCCGGCACCCAGCTGGGCGAACTGCTGACGGGCGGCGCGGTGCGAGCCCGTCGCAAGCGCGCGAAGCGCTGCCGCTGCGCGCCAGGCGCGGAACTTCGCGTGCACGAACGCGTGAAGCGTCCTGTAGAAGTCGGGAGAGAAGGTCGCCTGGTACATCATGTCCAGGTCGGACGAGTCGACCCAGTTCTGCTTGTCACCGAGCTGCGCACGGACCCGCTCGTAGAACGGAGTGCCCGGCAGCGGGTACGACACCGAGATGCCGATGTCGTCGGGTCGGTTGCGGCGGACCATGTCGAGCGTGAGCTCTATCTCGGCGAGCGTCTCGCCAGGAAAACCAAACTGCAGGAAGAAGCAGACCTCGATGCCCGCCTCGCGGAGCAACGTCGCCGCCCGATCGATCTGCTCGACGCGGGTCCCCTTCTCCATCGCATCGAGCACGCGCTGCGAGCCCGACTCAGCGCCGATCCAGACGGTGGCGCAGCCGGCCGTCTTCAACGCGGCAGCCACAGTTGCGTCGATGCCGTCGGCTCGCATCAGGCACCTGAAGGGCACGACGGCACCCCGGGCGACCAGCGCCCTGGCGAACGCCTCGATCCATCCCGGCTTCAATCCGAAGATGTCGTCGGTAACCCAGAGGTGATCGGGACTGTAGGTGCGCTTCAGCCACTCGATCTCATCGGCCACATCCTCGGGGACGCGGGCGGTGTATCGCTGCCCGTAGATTGGCTTCGCACACCAGTTGCAGTGGTACGGACATCCTCTCGTGGTTGCGATATTCATCGAGAAGTAGCCGTGACGCCGCTGCCAGGTGGCGCGGTAGCGCTCGACGTCCACGAGATCCCAGGCGGGACGCGGCATGGTGCCGAGATCGCGAACGATCGGCCGCGGGGTCGTCCGGACGACTGTTCCGCCTTCCGACACGACGACTCCTTCGATGGCACCAAGCGTCGTCGCTCCTTCGCGAAGCGCGTCCAGCACCTGCACGAGGGTCACCTCGCCTTCCCCGGCGATCACGGCACGGGCGCCCCGATCGAGGTAGAGCGACGGATGGTCGGTCGCGTCGGAGCCAGCGACAAGAACCGGGATGTTGCGCTCTCGCGCGGCGGCGATCATGGCAAGCGCGGCCTGTCGCATCCGCAGCAGGCACATCTTGCTCAAGTAGTTGAAGCTGTCTTCGTAGAGCACCGCGACCGCGGGCCGATGCGTGTCGAGCGCCACGGCCCATTCCGACTCAGACTCTGCGAGCATCGCGTCGAACAGTGCGACCCGATATCCAGCGCTGCGGACGCTCGCGGCTGCATAGAGCGCCCCGAGCGGCGCGTACGGCCGCTGCGCCGCAAAGAGCGCGGGGTCGAACCGCAGGAAATAGGCCTGCCCGATGAGAACGTCCACTCCCATATCAGGATTGCAGAGCCGCAGGCGTTGCCGCCCGGCTCGTCACTGCGTCGGCCGCCGCGAGGCGATATACAGCCAGGGTCTCGGCAGCAGCCCGGTCCCACGAAAAACCTCGTGCCCGCTCGAGCCCGCGCCGCGCGAGTTCCTCGCGCCGCTCGCGGTTCCTGGTCAGCGCCACGAGTGCCTCGCCCAGAGTGTCGACGTCCAGCGGGTCCAAGCACTCGGCCGCGTCCCCCGATACCTCGTTCAAGGCTGCCACCCGGCCTGTAATCACCGGCGCGCCGCACGCCATGGCTTCGACGACGGGAAGGCCGAACCCTTCGTAGATCGACGGAAAGACGAACGTCTCGGCCAGGTTGTAGAACGCAGGCAGATCGGCGAACGGCACGTAGCCGGTGAACAGAACGGCGTCGCGCACACCCAGGCGCTCGATCAGGGCTTCAATGTCGCGCGACAGCCAGCCGTATGGACCCGCGCACACGAGTTGATGCGGCAGATCCCCCGCGGTTCTCCGGCGCGCGAACGCCTCGATCAACGTCGGCAGATTCTTCCGGGGTTCGATCGTGCCGACGTACAGGATGAAGCGATCGGCGAGCCCGTATCGCTCGCGCACGCGACGCAATTCGAACGGCTCGCGAATCACCCGGAACGACGGCGCAGCCGCCTCGTGCACCACGTGCACCCTGGAATCCTCGACGCCGTAGAGGCGGACGATGTCGCGCCTGGCCGAATCCGATACGGTGATGATGGCGTCGGCCCTCCGAGCCGCGATGTTCACGAAGGGCCGGTTGAGCACGACACGCCGCCACGGATGGAATGCCGGATACATCGTGAGGCTCATGTCGTGAATCGTCACGACGGTGGGAAGGCTGCCGCCAAGCGGGACCATGCCGTTGGTGAAGTGCACAACGTCTGCACCCAGGCGACGCAGGAGTCGGGGTGCCTGTGTCTGCATCCAGACCAGTCGCGGCGACCACGACGGAGCCACCACACGCCGTACCCGCGGCGGCAGCGGCTCGGTCGTCTCGATCGCGACGTTTGAGATGACGGAGAGCTCATCGTCCACGCACTGTTCGGCGGCATGGCGCAGGAGGTGTTCGGTGTAGTAGCCCACGCCCGTCCGTCCGGGCCTCAGCGTGGTGCCGTCAAATGCGATGTGCACGACGCCCTCTCTCGCGCGCGCTGGCCGACGCGAGTCCAAGCGCGACGGCCATCAGGATGTAGGTACCGCTGAACGACATGAACGAGTCGACCAGGCCGTGAAGCGCGATCGCGGCGCATGCCGCGGCGATTCCAACGCCAAGGGGAGACGACCGGAGTGCCTCGACCGCAGCCCGGGCCTGAACCGCCCCCAGCCAGAGGAATGCCGCGGCCCCGAGCAGACCGGTGCCGGCCAGCACCTCGAAGTACATGCTGTTGCTGTGAACTCTCGGATCGGCTTCCTTGATCGTTGAGTACTGCCCGTAAAGAAGCCGGTAGTTGTCCGCGCCAATGCCGAGGAACGGTCGCTCGAGGAACATCCGCCACGCGGCGCCCCACAGCACCATCCGTCCCGGGCGCACCGCTATCCTCGGAATGCGGCTCGGGGCGGCGCCGATTCGTGTCGATGTCACGGCGCCGGTCACGACACCCGCGCTGAAAGCGATGGAGGCGTCAGGCTCGGTCGAAAACCACAGACGATGTTCCTGTTCGAGGTCCCACATCAGCCGGAATCGGCCTGGCCGACCAGGTCCGCCGACCTGCGGCGTGAGCGACACCGTCTCTCCGGGCCGAACGGGCCGGTCGAACAGCGTGCGAATGCCCTCCCACGCGATGACATCGTCGGAGTCCTCCGCAATCCAGTGATAAGACAGCTTGATCGGCTCGGCAGCGTCCGAATCCCACGTCGCCCGGCCGGTGTTGGTGATTGCGATCGGCACCTCAATCGGCGTCCTCGTGTCGAGCGACACGCGCGATGGCACTTCGAACACGGCGCTGAACCAGCGCCCCTGCCCTTCGGTCGTGAGCCGCAGCGACAGCATTTCGAGCGACCGCGAGGACAGCAGCTCGATGGCTGCGACCAGCGCGAGCACCAAGACCGCCCTCGTGGCCCGCCCGAATCCGTGCCGCATCCACTGGCTCGCGCCACCGATCGCGAGCGACACGGCGACCGTCAGAAGCCCAGCTCGGGTAAACGTGAACACGATGGCCTCGGCCACAAGAGCGAGCGCAGCGATCAGCAGAAGCTGAGGTCCCTGGCGCTCGGGGTCGAGAGACACCAGCAGCCCGACGCCCGCCGCGAACGCAATCTCGAGGTACATCGACGCGATGGTCGGATACTGAAACGGACCAGTTGCGCGGACCTGGGCGCCAACTACTGCCACTCCGGTTCGGAACCGGGCCAGCAGCCAGTTCGTACCCGGGATATCGAGGAAGTCGGCCAGCACCAGCGCGCCGACGACCACGCCGGAGACGACGATGGCGAGAACGATTCGTCGACGATCGCGTTCGGATCCCGCGCCCACCACCGTCACCGCCCACACCGCCGCCGCCAGTGCGAAGCGGGCCGTCATGTGGATCGCGTTCGCGCGAAATGCAGGAGCAAGAATCGCGGAAACCAGGGTGGCTGCGACAAAGGCCGCCCACGCGCCCGCGGGAATCAGCGGAACCTCCGGCCACGTCGCGCTCCGTGCCAGCGCGAACGCGGTCGCCGCGAGCACTGCCAGGAGAACAGCCTCGACAGTCGACACCGACTGGCCCGGCAGCCGAAGGAGTGGATTGAGCGTCTCGAACGGCGCCGCGAGCACGAGGACGACTACACCGAACGAGGCAACGACCGCGCCGCGGGAACGAACAGCAGTCGTGTTGACCTGACCGGCAACGGCGCGCGCAAGCCCGCCATGCGGCAATGCGCCTGCAACAGACATGGGTGTGCGTTGCAGGTGTCCAAGAAGCTTGCCACCGCTCGGACACGGTATCGTTGGACAGGGCATGTCGACTGCATTACGCGCACTGCACGACTAGCGGCGCGATCGGCTGGAGATTCGCGCAATTCATCAAAATCGAGCCTGAAAAGCGCGGACTCCCTCCGGAAGCGGCAACGGCGCGACTGCGTTGGGCGGGCGGTTCTGATTACGGCGGCCGAAAACATGTTTCGCGAACGGAAATCAGGTCAGGCGTGAGCGCTCTCCTCGCGGAAGCCGCCGTGAGGCGGCGGCACACGCTCCTCGTGGTTTATCGAGGCGCGTCGGACGTCGCTGCGAAGGGTGCGATGTTCGTCATCAGCGTCGTGGCCGCGCGACAGCTGACACGCGACGACTTCGGGTTGTTCGCGCTCGCGTCGACCCTCGGCTGGCTCGGGGCGGTGGCGGCCGACTTCGGCATCCAGGTGCATCTCGCGAGGGCGGTGTCGCAGCATCCCGAGTCGGGTAAGGATCTGCTCCGGCGATGGCTGCCGGTGCGAATTGGCACCGGGCTCGCGGCGCTGATGCTGGCCTGGCTGGCTATCGTGGTGCTCGGCGTCTCGCCGCGGTCCGCGCTGCCGATGCTCTACTTCATGCTCGCCTACGCGGCGGGCGGCCTTACTGACTGCCTTTACTACTTCTTCAGGGGGCTCGATCGGACCGACCTGGAATCCACCTTCACGCTTGCGCAGCGCGGCGGCATGTTCGTGCTGGCGGTCGCGGCGCTGCTCTGGCGTCCGGACGTGGCATTGCTCGGACAGGCCATGCTGGTACCAGCCCTTGCGACGCTGCTGATGGCCGGTTACGCAGCCTGGCGGCTCGCCTCGGGCATGGAGGTCACCGTCAGGGCGGCGGCCAGTCCGTTGAGGCGTGAATTTCTCGAAAGTGTCGCGCCGATTGGCGTCGGCATCCTGCTCTCCGCCCTCTATTTCAGGATCGACGTGTTCCTGCTCGAGCGCTGGAGCGGAACAACGGAAGTGGCGCTGTACAACGCTGTGTTCCGCGTCGTCGACGCCCTGCGGCTGTTCCCGGCTGCGGTGCTCGCCGTGGCGCTGCCGGTGCTCTGCCGTGCCGGCGATCTGAAGCCGCTCGTCCGGCTCGCTGCTCCGTTGACCGCGGCGGCCTGCGGCGTCTCGGTCGTTCTCTGGCTGACGGCGTCGTGGGTGGTACCCGCCATTTACGGCGCGCCCTACGCAGACGCCGTCCCGCCATTCCGGACGCTGCTTCTCGCGTTACCGCTGATGGCCATCAACTACGCGCTCACGCAGCAGTTGATCGGATGGCACGGCCAGCGCGCGTATGCGGCCATCTGCGCGGCCGCCCTCGCCTTCAATTTGCTGCTCAACTGGCAGCTCATCCCGGTGCTTGGAATGACCGGCGCTGCGTGGTCGACACTCTGGACCGAGGTCGTCATGACCGTTGGCTGCGGCGTGGCGCTGACCCGCATGGTGAACGCGCCAGCGGCGCTGGCAGTGGTCGCCAACTCTCCGGCGCCGCCGCTGCAGGAGCGCGCATGACGCCGCCGATGCCGCTGCGTTACGCGCCGGCGAGCGAAGCCGGCATCACCCCAAGGGAAGAGGCCATCGCGCGCAGCGTGCTGTATGCGTCGCTTTTCGACTACCCGCTGACTCTCGCGCAACTGCGCCAGACCCTGATCGGGTCCACGCAAACCGCCAGCGAGATCCTCGCGACATTGCGCGGCAGCGCAGCGCTGTCGCGCGTCGTGGAGGAGCGCGACGGCTACTTCTTCCCGGCTGGACGATCGGACCTCATCGAGACACGACTGCACCGCGAAACGCGAAGCCGCGCGTTCCTGGCGGAGCATGGACCGTTGCTGCGGCTCATTGCGGCCTTGCCTTTCGTCCGGATGGCGGCGTTGTCCGGCAGCATCGCGCACCTGAACCTCGAACCGGGCGGCGATCTCGACCTCTTCCTCGTCACACGCGGGGCACGGGTATGGAGCACCGCGGTCATGGTCGTCGTCGTTGCAAAGCTCCTCCGCCGCCGGGCCACGCTCTGCGCCAATTTCGTCGTCGCCGACAGTGCGCTCGCCTTCGACCAGGAGGATCTCTTCACGGCCAGCCAGGTGATCAACCTTCGGCCGCTGGCCGGCGACGACACCTACCGCCGCATCGTGCAATGCAACCCCTTCGTTCGGGACTTCTACCCGAACTTTCACGCGTCGAGCACAGGCGGCTTCAGGTTCCGTCAGCCGCGCCTCGTGCGAGCGGCCAAGGCCTGCGCCGAGTTCGTCCTGTTCGTGCCGTCGCGGCTCGCCGAGCGTGTCTGCCGGGTCGTGTATCGCGCGTACCTCCGGCGGCGCGCGGCGACATGGGAGTCGCCCGAACAGGTGGTCCTCGGCGACACAGTCCTCAAGCTCCACACGAAGAGCCACCGGAGCGAGATCTTGAGCCGATTCGCGGATTCGGTGGACGAGGCGCTGCGGTAAAGCCCGAACCGCACTAACATCTCGTCACTATGCCAATCATCGACAAGGCGCTGGTGACAACCGCCTTCGAACTTCCGGGTTACCGGCTGAAGAGAAACTTCGGGATCGTGCGCGGGATCGTCGTGCGCTCGCGCAGCATCGTCGGAACAATCGGCGCGTCGCTTCAGACGCTGGTCGGCGGGAACATCACCCTTTACACGGAATTGTGCGAGAAGGCGCGCTCCGACGCGTACCTCCTGATGCTCGAGCACGCGTATGAAACGGGCGCGAACGCGCTCATCGGTGTCCGGTATGACGCGAACGAGGTTGCCCAGGGCGTGACCGAGGTGCTCGCGTATGGAACGGCTGTCGAAGTGGAGCGTACGTAGCCGCGAGTCTTTAGACTCGCGCAAGGTCAGTTAAGGATTTCCTCGAGCACCTTCCGCACAGCCTCTACGGCCTCGTCGTCGCTCGCCGCCATCCGCGCCACGCGCGCGAGGCGCGCCGCAGCGCTCGGCCGCGCTCCGCGTCCGCCGGCCGACTCGCGCAGCACCTCGGCGATCATGCCGGCACCCGCCGTGAAATTGGTCGTCGGGTCGACGATGATGAAGCTGCCGGTGCCGCGATTTTCCACGTAGCTGTCGATCATCACCGGGCGCGACGTCGTGACCTGGACCGAACCGATATGGTTCAGCGACAGCGGGCGATCGAGTTCAGCGGTGACCGTCCGGGTCGTGTGCTTCAGCACGTAGACGCGCGACGGATCGAGGGGCCGTTCGTCCATCCACACGACGTCGGCACGGAAGTGCTGCGAGACGTGCACCTCGCCCACCGTGATCATGTCGCCGCGGCTGATGTCGATTTCATCCTCGAGCGTCAGCGTGACGGACTGCCCGGCATGTGCCACGTCCAGTTCGCCGTCCAGGGTCACGATCTGGCGCACTCGGGAAGAGCGCCCCGTCGGCCACGTGGTGACGATGTCGCCGCGACGGACCGACCCTGAGAGGATCTGCCCCGCGTAACCGCGGAATTCATGCGTCGGCCGCAGCACGAGCTGCACTGGGAAGCGGAACGGACGCGCCGACGCGTCCTGTTCCACTTCGACGGTCTCGAGGAACTCGAGAAGCGGCTGGCCGTCGAACCACGGCGTCCGGTCGCTGTGCGCGATGACGTTGTCGCCATGGAGGGCGCTGATCGGGATCGGGTGCAGCTTGGATCCCGCAAGAATCTGGTCGAATTCGTCGACGATGTTGTCGAAGACCGACCGGTCGAAGTCGACCAGGTCCATCTTGTTGACGGCGAGCACGTAGTCCCTGATGCCGAGGAGGCGAGCAATCTGCGCGTGGCGGCGCGACTGCGGACGGACGCCGTGGCGGGCATCGACGAGGAGAATGGCGACGTCGGCTGTCGACGCCCCGGTTGCCATGTTGCGCGTGTACTGCTCGTGGCCGGGCGTGTCGGCGAGGATGAACTTGCGGCGTGCCGTCGCGAAGTAGCGATAGGCCACGTCGATCGTAATCCCCTGCTCACGTTCGGCCCTGAGGCCGTCCGTAAACAACGAGAAGTCGATAGCGCCGGCCGAGCGATTCTTGGAGGCGCGCTGAATGGAGTGCAGCTGGTCTTCGTACACCGAGCGCGAGTCGTAGAGCAGGCGGCCGATCAGCGTGCTCTTCCCATCGTCGACGCTTCCAGCCGTGCAGATGCGGAGCAAACCGGAGGACATCAGAAATAGCCCTCCCGCTTTCTGTCCTCCATGGCGGCCTCCGACGCCCGGTCGTCGGCGCGCGTCGCGCCCCGCTCGGTGATGCGGCTCGTGGCCACCTCCTCGATGATCTTCTCCACCGTGTCGGCGTCCGATGCGACCGCGGCCGTGCAGGTCATGTCGCCGACCGTCCGGTAGCGGACGACAGTGCGGAACGGCTCTTCGCCGTCCTGCGGCTGCGTGACCGGCGTCACCGCCATGAGCATCCCGTCGCGGCGGAAGACTTCACGCTCGTGGGCATAGTAGATGGACGGTAGTTCGACGTTCTCGCGGGCGATGTACTGCCAGATATCCACCTCGGTCCAGTTCGACAACGGGAACACGCGAATGTGCTCGCCCTTGCGGTGGCGCCCGTTGAAGAGCGACCAGAGTTCGGGCCGCTGGTTCTTCGGATCCCACTGTCCGAATTCGTCGCGGAAACTGAAGACCCGTTCCTTGGCGCGCGCCTTCTCTTCGTCGCGGCGTGCGCCGCCGAACACGGCGTCGAACTTGTGCTGCTGAATGGCATGGAGCAGCGGCACGGTCTGAATCTGGTTGCGCGAGGCGCGGGGTCCGGTCGGGTCGGTCACAAGCCCCTGCTCGATCGCCTCTTCTACCGACGCGACGACGAGCCGCGCACCGATCTCGGCGACGCGCCGGTCGCGGTAATCCATGACCTCGGGAAAGTTGTGGCCGGTGTCGACGTGCATCAGCGGAAACGGGACCCTGGCCGGGAAAAAAGCCTTCTCCGCGATCCGCAGCATGACGATCGAGTCCTTGCCGCCGGAAAAGAGCAGTACCGGCCGCTCGAACTCCGCCACCACCTCGCGCATGATGTGAATGCTTTCGGCTTCAAGCGCCGCCAGGTGGTCGTAGCTCGGCGCAATGTCGAGCGGTTCCGAGCCGATCGACGACGTCCGATTCCCAAGTGCCATGAGCATGGTGGTTCCGCAAAAAAAAAGCCCGGGAGGGTGTCCCGGGCTTCTGGTCTGTGACTCCGTTGAAAACTTCGGTTCAGCGGATGGCTCTCATCGATGAGGCAGGACCGTGCAGCGCGGGATCGGATCGATCCGTACAACAACAGGCGCACAGACTGGCCAGCCTCATGATCGTCATCAACGCATAGATATGTATCAACTTACCCGGCGCAAGTCAACCGAAGGCGTCAGTCAGGGTGGACCGCCCCGGTGCCGACGTAGCCGCCACGCGCCTGCCGGCCGTCCTCCGCGTCGAGGTTCTCCTGGACCGAGAAGAATCGATACAGCAGCAGGCCGTCGAGGACAATCACCCCGAGAAGCACGAAGTAGGCTCGGCCTCCGGGAACGAGTTTCAGGTCGTGAACCAGCTTGGACAGGCCGAAGGCCACCACCCAGGCGTCAAAGCTCATGCAGATGCGGCGGAAGGTCTCCGGGCGCATTCGCTGGATGATTTGCGCACCGATGGGAACCCCGATCGCCACGCTCGGAACGATCCAGGGGACGAGCGCGAAACTCGGAGCGGTGAAGAGCCCGACCCACATGTAGGCGAGCGCCGTCATCGACGACTCGGCCAGCCGGACCAGCCCCAGCGCGGCACGGAACTCGCGCTTCTCGAGCCCCTGGTTGTTCAAGGCAATCGCCAGCGGCGGACCGGAGATGGTCGTCACTGAGTAGAGCACGCCCACTCCGGTGCCGAAGACCAGGCCGGCGCTCCGCTCGGCCTTGATCGGCCGCCTGAATCCTGCCGCCTGCAGGAGGATCAGCGGAAGGAGCACCAGGTAGGTCCAGAGTTTCAGCCAGTCCGGGC